>Ga0256914_1000027_pt1 | contig 161227 bp, 68 predicted proteins | sample HulkmetaG_FD_191571 | JGI IMG/M metagenome (GOLD analysis project Ga0256914, IMG submission 191571) | Hydrothermal chimney microbial communities from Main Endeavour vent field at the Juan de Fuca Ridge, Pacific Ocean - Hulk | ecosystem: Environmental > Aquatic > Marine > Hydrothermal vents ...
TAATATTTATCAACTCCACATCCTCTTTATTAAGGCTGGATTCATCGACACAAAAACCATGATTCTGAGAAGTAATCCCTATCCTATTATCCAATAAATCTTTTACTGGATGATTTCCACCATGATGACCGAACTTCAATTTATAGGTCTTAGCACCCAGAGCAAGACATATTATCTGATGCCCAAGGCATATGCCAAACACCGGTACCCTCCCCAAAATAGCCCTTACTGTATCAACAACATACGTAACTGCTGCAGGATCTCCTGGGCCATTAGAAATAAAAACTCCATCAGGGTTTGATGCCAAGATCTCCCTTGCTTCTGTTGTAGCAGGGAAAACCTCTACATCACATCCTTTTTCCTTAAAAATACGCAGGATATTATATTTTACTCCACAATCAATAACAGCTAGCTTCTTCCCTAATCCTGTCTTTTTAGTAATACCGCCTGCCCTAGATAATGGAAGATAAAAACTCCTATCAAGCCCCTTATCCCATATATAAGGCTCTTCTACCGTAACCTCCTTAACCCAATCGCTTCCTTCCATTGAAGGAATTTTTTCTAATTTCTTTGACAAACTATCCTTATCAAAATCTGATGTAGATATTATCCCTTTCATCGCGCCATAAATACGCAATTTACGGGTCAATGCCCGGGTATCTATACCTTCAATAGCTATAATATTATTTTCATTAAGATAATCAATAAGCGACTTACTCGCCCTATAGTTGGATGGATAACGGCAAAATTCCTTTACAACAAAACCCTTAACATGTACGCGAAAAGATTCTACGTCTTCTTCATTTACTCCATAATTACCTATAAGAGGGTAGGTCATCACTACGATCTGGCCAGCATAGGAAGGATCGGTAAGTATCTCTTGATAGCCTGTCATAGCTGTATTAAAAACAACTTCTCCGCATGTATCACCCTCTACATCCAGTGGCTTCCCCCAAAAGCAAGAACCATCCTCTAAAAACAATATTGCCTTTTTCATTTATTCCCTACTAAACTGCGAAGAAGTTTGACAGATCGTTTTAATTTTGCATTATCTTTCGTCTTTGTAAAAATAACAATACTCTTTTTAAGCGCTTCAACCGCATTCTGAAAATCATGTGGACCACGCCTCATAAGCATACTATAAGCCAGAAAATAATAAGCATCTCCGTCAACAGGATCGACCTTTGTTGCAGCAGTAAATGTATCTATTGCCTGAGTATAATTCTTAAGCCTTAAATAAACCTCCCCTAAAAGCATATAATGACTTACATTAGAAGGTTCCTGTTTTATTGCAAGATCAAAACTCCTTATAGCATTGGGAATATCTTTCTGTTTTAAATACTGAATCCCTTCAGCAGCATAATCTCTTTTTTTAGCAACAACCCCCTGAAATTTCTTTGGCTGTCTAACCTGTTCCTTCCTACCACAACCAGCAATAAGACTAACTAGCATAAAAAAGATTATTGTTCTTTTCATCATGCCTCCTTCTGGTAAAGGGGTTGGTAATATCATTTAAAAATTACAACGGCTCACATTCACTCCCGTTCCAACACATACCTTTTGCGCATTGACAACCGTCACCCACTACTGCTATGCAATCTAAAGCTTCCTTACTCCTTTGATAATCACATCTATTACTGCAAGGATCTGGCAATTGCTTCCATTCTCCACCAGAGCTATGACAACGTCTAATTAAAACCTCTGTGTCTAATTTTGAATTAATCTCTTTATTCTGATTTATATCCTTTTTCGGTTCACACCATCTATAACTATCTATACACTTCAACATATTAAGCTTGTATCCTTTTGGACATCCTCCGGCCTCTGCACGCAGATATTTACCTCTTGCCATAATCCGAACAGAACCCTTACAACAACTTGAACGGCATTTCTTCAACAACTCTTTATAATAAGCATTAAAAGAGTTTTTCCCGACAAAAACTTCCTTTTTCAACTGTATCCTCTCAATCGCATCTAATAAAGGGAGATTCCAAACAACTGCTAGCAAACTTACAAAAATACATATTACAACGAAACCTAACTCCTTATTTATGCGACCCCTCTCTTCTACCATGAAATATTTATCTTTCCTTGTTTGCCTTCAACCATCTATGAACACCAATCGCTGCTGCCCTCCCTTCATTAATTGCACGAACAACCAACGATTGGCCTATCCTCATATCCCCTGCAGCAAACACACCCTCAATATTTGTCATATAATTATCATCTGTCTTTACTGCACCGCGTTCATTTAACTCTATGCCTGCTTGCTCTATTATACCACTCTTTACAGGCCCCAAAAACCCCATAGCAAGAAGCACAAGGTCAACTTCTATCTCAAACTCAGTTCCTGCTATCTCCTTCATAGGCCTTCTTCCTGTTTGAGGATCCTTTGGGCCAAACTCAAGACGCACGGCCTTAACCTTTTTTACAATACCCCCCTCACCTAAAAAGGCCTTTGTCATAACCTGAAACTCCTGCTCAACCCCTTCTTCATGAGAAGTAGACTTCCTCTCAATTATCGCCCATTCAGGCCAAGGATTATCCTCTGCCCTTTCCTTAGGGGGCCTTGGAAGCAGTTCAAATTGTTTTACAGAAACAGCGCCCTGCCGATTTGCAGTACCAACACAATCTGAACCCGTATCACCGCCGCCAATAACAAGAACCTTTTTCCCTTTGGCTGTGATCCTCTCATCCTCTTTTATATCACAACCCAAAAGTATCCTTGTCTGTTGTGTCAAATATTCCATTGCAAAATAAATTCCCTTCAACTCTCGTCCAGGGACAGGAAGATCTCTAGGTTGTTCTGCACCATTGCATAAGACAATTGCATCATACTTACTACGCAGTTCATCTAGAGAAATATCCTTGCCTACGTAAACCTCTGTCTTAAACTCAACACCTTCAGCCTCCATAATATCCAACCTGCGTCTTACTATACGTTTCTCTAATTTAAATTCCGGAATCCCTAAAGTCAAAAGCCCGCCGATAAACTCATTCTTTTCATAAACAACAACACTATGGCCTGCCTTATTAAGCTGGTCAGCACACGCAAGACCAGCAGGCCCTGACCCAACTATAGCTACCTTTCTCCCTGTCCTGATTTTAGGAGGATGAGGCTTAATTATCCCTAACTCATAGCCTTTCTCTACTATCTCTCTCTCTATATTTTTTATTGTTACTGCTGGTTGATTTATCGCCAAAACACATGAATTTTCACAAAGGGCAGGACAAATTCTTCCTGTGAAATCTGGGAAGTTATTGCTACGATACAACATCTTAACAGCCTCTTCCCATTTTCCACGATAAGCAAGGTCATTTAAATCAGGAATAACATTTCCTAAAGGACAACCCCAATGGCAAAAAGGAACACCACAATCCATACAACGTGCACCCTGTTGCCTTAATTCTTCCTCAGCAATCTCAAGATATAATTCCTTCCAATCCTTCAGACGTTCTTCCACCGATCGCTTAGGAAGATCTTTTCTTTCATATTTTAAATAACCCTTTACTTCTCCCATAATTAATATTCAGTTTTTACGAATTAAATATTATATGAAAATATATTTTTTCCTGTTAATCTACAATTCAATGATTTTAAATTAAACATTGGGGATCTTTTGCTGGCCTAAACTGCTGCCATACGTTCTTTCTTTTCTTGCTCTATCACCCTACGATAATCTATTGGATACACTTTTATAAATTGAGACAACATACTTTCCCAATTATCCAGTATCTTTTTAGCAACTGTGCTTTGGGTATATTTATAATGTTTCTGAAGCAACCCTTTTAACTCCTCGATATCTTCCTGTTGTTCAACCTTAAAAAGCTCTACCATACCCATATTGCATCTAGTTGCAAATTTACCGTCTATATCCCATACATAAGCAATCCCACCGCTCATACCTGCTGCAAAATTCCTGCCTGTTGGACCAATAATAACAACACGGCCCCCTGTCATATACTCACATCCATGATCACCTACACCTTCTACAACCGCATTTGCCCCGCTGTTCCTTACACAAAACCTCTCGCCCGCAACACCGCGCAGAAAAACCTCTCCTCTAATCGCACCATATAAAAGCACATTCCCTACAAGGATATTCTCCTCTGGGACAAAAAATGAATTTTTTGGAGGATAAACAATTATTCTCCCGCCTGAGAGCCCCTTGCCAAGATAATCATTAGCATCGCCTTCCACTGTCATGGTAATACCGTGTGCAAGAAAGGCTCCAAAACTCTGGCCAGCAGAACCTTTAAATTTAATATTAATAGTATCATCATCTAATCCTGCCATGCCATACCTGCGTGCTACCTCAGAGCTCAAAATTGTCCCTACTGTTCTATTCCTATTCTTTATAGGAAGCTCTATGTCTACCCTTTTTCTATGTTCAAGAGCTTCTTTTGCTAATTCTACAAGCTTTTGATCCAATGCCTTTTCAAGCCCATGATTCTGTTTCTCAACATGACGAATTGCAACATAATTCGGCACATCTGGTTTATGAAGTATAGTTGAAAAATCTAATCCCTTGGCCTTCCAATACTCTATAGCATCTTCTGTATCCAACATATCCACACGGCCAACCATATCCTCAAACTTTCTAACCCCCAGCTCAGCCATTATCTCCCTACATTCCTGAGCAACAAAGGTAAAATAATTAACAACATGTTCTGGTTTCCCTGCAAAATTCTTACGTAGCCTCTCATCCTGTGTAGCAATCCCAACAGAACATGCATTTAAATGACAATTTCTCTCCATAACACAACCCATAGCAATAAGAGCTATAGTAGCAAACCCAAACTCATCTGCACCTAACATCGCACCTATCACCACATCACGGCCTGTCTTAAGCTGTCCATCTATCTGTACACGAATACGGCCCCTAAGGTCATTCATCACCAGAACCTGCTGTGTCTCAGCAATACCTATTTCTAAAGGAAGACCAGCATGCTTAATAGAAGCCTGAGGTGATGCGCCTGTACCTCCTCCATAACCACTAATAAGCAAATGATCTGACTTGCCCTTTGACACGCCTGCAGCAACAGTTCCAACCCCTATTTCTGACACCAGCTTAACACTAATATCTGCCTTTGGATTAGAATTTTTCAGGTCATGAATAAGCTGTGCCAAATCCTCTATTGAATAAATATCGTGATGTGGTGGGGGGGATATAAGACCTACTCCCGGAGTAGTATAACGTATACGCGCAATCTCCTTGCTTACTTTATGTCCGGGAAGTTGTCCTCCTTCACCTGGCTTTGCACCCTGCGCCATCTTTATCTGTATCTGATCAGAATTAACAAGATACTCAATTGTAACACCAAACCTACCCTGAGCAACCTGTTTTACCCTACTTCGTCTTAGATCGCCATTGGGATCTGGCTTAAATCTCTCCGGGTCTTCACCCCCTTCACCAGTATTAGAAAACGCCCCCAACCTATTCATTGCAATCGCAAGAGTCTCATGTGCCTCTTTTGATATTGACCCATAAGACATAGCCGCTGTTGCAAACCGCTTAACAATCTCTGAAACAGGCTCTACCTCATCAATAGGAATGCTCTTGCCCTTTTTAAACTTTAAAAGATGACGAATACATGCTAAATTTGTCTTTGGACTATTGACAAGATTAGCAAACTTTTTATATAGTTCATAGTTATTAGTCCGAACAGCCCTATGCAGATAACATAAAGTTTCTGGATTTATCTGATGGTGTTCACCATTCCTTCGCCATTGATAATCTCCGCCAACATCCAATAGTTCATCCTGTTGAAAGATATCTTCCTCATCAGGATAAGCGCTTCTATGCCTGCGCAAGGCCTCCTCTGCAACAGTCTCTATGCCAATGCCTCCTATACGCGATGCTGTTGCAGTAAAATATTTATCAATAAAATCTTCATTAAGACCAACAGCCTCAAATATTTGGGCCCCGCAATACGACTGTATGGTAGATATCCCCATTTTAGAGATTATTTTAAACAACCCTTTACGTGTACTTTTAAGAAAATTTTTCTCTGCTGCTGCATAATCAAGATCTTGATTAAGATTGCCTTCTTTCAATTCCTTCTCTATAGTCTCAAAGGCAAGGTAAGGATTTATTGCATTGGCACCGTATCCTATAAGTACAGCAAAATGATGCATCTCTCGTGCCTCACCAGTCTCTATTACAAGACTTACCTTAGTTCTCGTGCCCTGCCGTATAAGATGATGATGCAGCCCCGCACATGCCAACAGCGACGGAATACCAACATTATCCCTGTCAACCCCCCTGTCGGATAAAATAAGTATAGAATTGCCATCCTCAATAGCCTTATCTGCTGCAGCAAACAACCTTTCCATAGCAGGCTCAAGACCAGCCGCACCATCTGAACGTTTAAATAAAACAGGAAGAGTAATACTCTTCAATTTAGCTTCTCTTACATTACGAATCTTCTCCAGCTCTGTATTAGTAAGGATGGGTCTCTTAAGCCTCAACCTGTGACAGTGTTCAGGTGTTTCCTCAAGCAAGTCGCCCTCTGCGCCAAGCATAACATCTTCTGCCATAATAATCTCTTCTCTTATCGGATCAATTGGTGGATTAGTAACCTGAGCAAATAACTGTTTAAAATAATTAAACAAAAGTTGAGGCCTCTTTGACAACACTGCCAGTGGGGTATCCGCCCCCATAGAACCAATAGGCCCCTGGGCATTATTGACCATAGGTCTTAATATTATCTTTAAATCCTCAAGGGTATATCCAAATGCCTTCTGTCGTTCAATCAAGGTATCCTCATCCAACCTGTGAACATTTTCAGGCTCTGGCAAATCATCCAAATCAACGACATTCTCTTTCAGCCATTTTCCATAAGGTCTTCTAGACGCATAAAAATGCTTTATCTCAGAATCCTCAATAAGACGTCCCTCTTCTGTATCAATAAGAAACATTTTCCCCGGCTGTAGCCTACCTTTCTTAATCACATCTTCATCTGGTACATCCAAAACGCCTGCTTCAGAGGCCATAATAACAATATCATCCTTGGCAATTAAATAACGTCCTGGTCGTAAACCATTCCTATCAAGAACAGAACCTATATACCTACCATCACAAAAAGCTATCCACGCAGGACCATCCCACGGCTCCATAAGACATGAATGATACTCATAAAATGCCTTCTTTTCTTCATCCATACTCTCGTGTCCACTCCATGCCTCTGGGATCATCATCATTACAGCATGTGGAAGCGAACGTCCACAAAGCACCAACATCTCCAACACATTGTCAAAGGTAGCAGAATCACTTGCATTAGGAGTAATAATAGGAAGAATTTTTTTTGTATCCTCACCAAATAACTTACTATGAAACAACATCTCCCTTGCATGCATAAAATTTATATTTCCACGCAAAGTATTTATCTCCCCGTTATGACACATCATTCGATAAGGATGGGCCAATGGCCAACTTGGAAAAGTATTAGTACTGTAACGGGAATGCACCATGGCAAGGCAGGAAACCATGTCTTCATCATAGAGGTCCTTATAAAAAAAATTAACCTGTTCAGCCATCAATTGCCCCTTATAGACAAGAGTTCTTGAAGACAGGCTACATACATAAAAGTAATGCCTTTCGGTAAGAGTTGATTCCCTTACCATCTTCTCAATTCGTTTGCGCACAACATAAAGCTTGCGTTCAAAAGCCATCCTATCCTTTATATTCTTACCTTTGCCAATAAAAATATGTTTAAATTCAGGCTCTACAGAGGCTGCAACCTTTCCTATTTTACTACTGTCATGAGGGACATCCCGCCAACCTAAAAACTCCAGTCCTTCCTCTCGAATAATATGCTCAAACCATTCCTCACAGGTATTTCTATCTTCAAGGTTGACAGGCAAAAACACAAGTCCTGCACCATATTCCCCTTCAGGTGGAAGGTCAATATTTATCTTTGCGCATTCCTTTCTAAAAAATGCATCTGGCATCTGTATCAAGATACCTGCACCGTCACCTGTTAAAGGATCACTACCTGTAGCACCTCTATGCGTCAAATTTTCTAATATAATAATGCCTTTACGAATTATATCATGAGATTTTTTGCCTTTAATATTAACAATAAATCCTACTCCACAGCTATCATGCTCATAAAAAGGATTATAAAGACCTTGTTTCTTAGGATAAAAACCATTCCCCATACTACACCCCATCTATAATAAGAATATTATCTTTAAGCCGAGGCTTCCTCAATATTTTCATCTAGGAAGACCGCTACAAGTGCGGATTACTCTTTGCAATGATAAATCCGGGTTAAAACTGCATAGTCCGCTTATTGTAATTGGAGAAATAATGTTTGTCAAATTTTTAATTCTTTTTATTACAGCAGAAACATCCTCAAAACACACAACTTATCCTAGCTTATATATATTATATAATTATAAATAAAATAATTTCTTTAATATTTTAACTATTATTATAAACACTTACTAAAACTATATCTCTCTAAATTTATTAGTAATAGGAAGCCTCCAATCCTTGCCAAATGCCCTGGGAGTTATTTTAACTCCTGGCGCAGCCTGTCTGCGTTTATATTCATTACGGTCAACCATCGATATAACCCTCTTAACCAAATCAAAATCCTTATCTCTTGCTATTTCTCTTAATGATTTATGCCGTTCAATATACTCCTTAAGTATACCATCTAATATATCATAAGGAGGCAACGTATCTTGATCCTTTTGATTTTCACGAAGCTCAGCAGTAGGTGGTTTCTTTAATACACTCTCAGGGATAATATCCTTATCGCAACCATCATTAACATATCTTGCTAATTCATATACCATAGTCTTTGGAACATCTTTTATTACTGCAAAACCACCAGACATATCTCCATAAAGAGTACAATACCCAACCGCAACCTCACTTTTATTGCCTGTTGTAAGGACTATCCAGCCAAACTTATTAGAAAGGGCCATTAAAATATTTCCTCGTATCCTTGCTTGTATATTCTCCTCTGTAGAATCAGCTGCAAGCCCTGCGAACTCTTCTGTAAACGCAGATAAATAAGCCTCAAAAATTCTTTCAATAGAAATCGTTATTAGTCGTATTCCCAGATTACTGGCCAACTGAGACGCATCAGATACAGAAGCCTGAGAAGTATATATCGATGGCATAGATACACCTATAACATTATCCTTACCTATTGCATCAACTGCAATAGTAGTTACCAGAGAAGAATCTATCCCTCCACTTAAACCTATAACTGCTTTCTTGAACCCATTCTTCCTTATATAATCCCTTGTTCCTAATACCAATGCCTTATAAATAGAAGCAATCCGTGGTAATGCCTTTTCTTTACGATAAAGTATGGATTCTCTTTTTGAACAATCTATATGATCGCATATATGAACGATAGAGCTTCCCTTCTTTCTTTTCATATCAGAATACACATCTAAATCTGCTACAATAATATCTTCCTCAAAAACCTTTGCCTCTGCAATAATCTTTCCTTCTGGATTAACAAAAAGACTTCCTCCGTCAAACACAAGCTCATCCTGTCCGCCAACAAGATTTGCATAACAAAGAAATGACTTCATTTCTCGTGCTCTGCGTTTTAATAACCTATCTCTTGCAGCCTTCTTCCCGACATCATAAGGAGATGCTGAGAGATTGATAAGCAAGGACACACTCATAGACGACTGAATAAGCATATTACCTTCCCATATATCCTCGCATATATTAACACCAACCAATCTTCCTGCTATTAAAAATACAGGATTATCTTTACCTTTGACAAAATATCTTTTTTCATCAAATACGCCATAATTTGGTAGCCGTTCCTTATGATATATTCCTCTAATCTTCCCCTGATACAAAATAGCAGCAGCATTATATCTATTACCATAGTTATCTAAATCTACAAACCCTATCACCACTACAAAATCCTTAACATCTTTTGCTAGTTGTTTTACAATTCTAATATTTGCCCTCACAAAATACTTCTTATATAACAAGTCCTCCGGGGGATATCCACATACAGTTAACTCAGGGAAAACGATAATATCCGATTTATATTCCCTTGCCTGAAATATAAAATCTGCTATCTTCTGACTATTGCCTGACAAATCTCCAACACATGAATTTATTTGAGCAATAGCAACACGCAACATTTCGTTCTCCCCCTCTATTCTGCACAAATCAACCTTGTTTATTTGTGTACCAATGGAAAATACCCTATGAGAAAAATCATAAAAAGGTATTTAACCTAAACAATAAAACCCAATAACCACCCTGCGATTATTTCACCTAAAACTGAAGGCAATTTCATTCTCTCAAAAACAGCCCCTCCTACCCATGCAGCAAATACAATAATACTTAACTGAAAAACTAAATGGCTTGTCCTGTCAACCATACTGTTACTATGATCACTAGAAGCATGTACAAAAGAGAAAAGGATATAACAACACAAATATAGTTTCAAAACGAAAAATACTTCTAATTTTTATTCTGTTCATCATTTAAAATAATAGCCAAAATAAAAAAATCTCTCTAAAATATAACCGTCATTAAAGAAACATAGGACAAGACTTTAGCCTTACATCTTATATACGATTAAAATATTAACCATAAGACCAAGCCTTGCCCTACAAAAAAATATTTCAAAAATTATACAATCCTATTAACTATATCAGCCACATATCTACCGATATATGGAGAAGATGTTAATCCCGGAGACTCTATTCCTATTAAATTAATTAACCCCGGAAATCCCTTATCTTCTTCATGACATATAACAAAATCCCTAAAATCTCCCCTATTGGGCCTACGTAACTGCGCCCTTATCCCTGCAGTATCAGGAAACAGATCTTCCTCTTTAACCATAGGTAGATACCTTTTAGCTGCCTCAAAAAATATCTGCTGTCTTTGTTCAGCAACATTATAATCTATATCGTCAACTTCATGAGCATCTGGTCCCAATCGCAAACTGCCACCTAAATCTAATACCGTATGAATACCTAAAAAATTCTTATCTGGCACAGGATAAACCAAATGCCTTAAAATACCTCTAAACCTATCTGCAAGCCGAAAATAATTGCCCTTAAGATAATATTGTTCATATCCGTATTTCTCTATATCCAAACCTACCATAGCAGCAATCTTATCCGCATGATTTCCTGCACAATTAATAACAACTGCTGTAGATAAATCTACTCGCTCTCCTTGATTAACTACTTCAACAATATACCTATTTTGCCTGCGTATTATTCCCACAACCTCTGCCTCATATACAACATCCACTCCATTGGCAATTGCTTTATTTAAAAAAAACTTCATTAATGCATGAGAATCTATAATCCCTGTTTCCGAAGAAAATAAAGCAGACTTTGCAACCACAGAAGGAGCTATTCGTCGAATCTCCTCACTGGACAAAAAATTTAATTTAATACCATTTGCCTTAGCATTATTATAAAGCCTTTCCAAGTCGACAACCTGTGAATCATCTAATGCAACGATTAATTTCCCTGTTTTCTTATTCTCTATACCATACCGCTCGCACAAATCATACAATAATCTACGCCCCTCAATACAACACATAGCCTTCATCGAACCAGCTACATAATATATCCCTGCATGGATCACCTCACTGTTCCTGCTACTAGCCTCCTGCCCAAAAAAAGGATTCTTCTCCAAAAGAAAAACATCTCTATCCTGCCTGCCGACCTCAGAAGCAACAGCAAGACCTACAACCCCTGCTCCAATAATAATAACATCTACCTCTTCCATAAAAATCCTTAAATATTCCCTTATTACTTATTGCACTATTTAACATGGTTAAATAGTGCAATATAGCTTATTATAAAACTTAGGCCCCATCTATAATAGCATTAATATCAACATACCTTTTAACTAATCGGGTAGCCTCTTCTATTTTTTTCTTATCCGTATGCTGTATCTTGCATATAAAATTTTCTATCTTTGCCGCGACCGAATTTGTAGGGTCATCTGTAATAAATACTGGTATATTACTGCGCCTTAACAAACCAACTATCTTAGAACTCGGCATAAGTCCTCCAGTAAGAATAACCCCTGACACATGAAACCCTTTATGCTCACTTACCAAATGAGCACTTACTGCCAACAAAATATTATCCACTCTGTCCCCAGAAGTAATAACAAGGGTCCCAGTCTTTAAATAATTAATCATATTATGAGGTTCCATAGCAGCCACAATAGTATGCTCAACATGATTAGAGATATTCTCTTTTCCACAAATAAGACGTAAATTAAGGTGACTTTGTATCTGTTCTACAGTAGGAAAACTTAAGATAGGATCATCAGGGATAACACCTATTACCTTAAGCCCCTTATTAGCAAATCCTTTTGTCACAATTTTTTTTACCTTATCATATTTTTCAGGAAGCACCTTATTAATAATAATCCCTATAATATCTACCTTTCTAAGATCAAATAATGCCTTATTCAAAATAATCTCATCAATACTCTTTCCAATTCCCCCTTCTGTTATAATCACAGCCTTTGCACCTAATAAGGCAGCCACATCTGAATTAGACACATCACATACACTGCCCACTCCAGCATGTCCAGTCCCCTCACATATAATAGCATCCTTCCCCTTTATTAAATTACGAAAAGATTGTTTTATAACTTTACGTAACTCCTCTTTACTTGGATGTAATATATATTTCTCCGTAAAGCCTCGGGCGATTGTAACCGGACTCATATCTTTAAAATATTCCTCACAATGAAAAACTTCTCCTATAAGATAAGAATCTTTATCAATCGCAAGCTCTCCAACATTTACATACCGTTGACCTACTGGTTTCATAAAAGCAGTATTTATTCCTCTCTCCTTAAATGCATGATATAATCCTAAAGAAACTGTTGTCTTCCCTGCATTCTGAGAAGTTGAAGACATATATATTTTTTTCAATGCCTTTTTAGGCATAAAACCCTCCTTCCCCTCTATTCTGCACAATTTAACCTTGTTAAATAGTGAAAAATGCACAAATCAACAAGGTTAAATTGTGCAGAATAGAAAAATATTTAATGTGAGACAACTGTATAACTGGAAATTACAAATTAGAGTATTCTACGCTAAAAACCTTTCGCGGTCTAAGATAATAAATATTATAATTAATCTCAACCGGTATCTGGGTAATCTTCTGTACTGTCATATTAGGAACAGGCACTGCTTTTACCTTTATTATGGAACTAGTAATTACAATATTAAACCATATATTCTTATATCTAATTTGAAACTTTATTCTTTTCCATTCTTTAGGAAGTTTGGGATTAACACGTATTCTTCCTTCCTCTATTGATAATCCACCAAAGAACCTTAAAAACAAATCAACTGTACCTGCCATCACACCTACATGAATCCCTTCCTGTGTAGTCCCTCCCTGTGTATCATGGATATCACTTTCCAATGCATCCTGAAAAAACTGCATAGCTAATTTTTCATACCCTAACCGCTCTGCCACATATGCATGAACCACCTTACTTAAAGTCGAACCATGTGAGGTACGCTTAATATAATAATCAAAATTCTTCCGCATAATATCTTTATTAAACTTATATCCTAACTGAGAAAAAATTCGTCTCAACTCATTCTGATGCAACACATAAAATAACATTACTGTATCAGCCTGCTTTGCTACCTTATAACTATCTGGCGATAAACCCTCTGCTTTTAATATTCTATCTATTCTATAAATATTATCATATCTACTTCTATAATCATCCCAATCAAGTTCTTTTAAATTCATATATCCCTCAAACTGATGGATAATACCATTCTTATCAATTACTATTCTCATTCTTTTAACAATATCTCGCCACCTATCAATTTCTTCTTGAGCTATATTTGTCTTAAGCATCAATGCATTACGATCTTCTTCTATCATCGTATCCAATAGCTCTAATGCCCTTTCAAGCACCCAAACTGCCATAATGTTTGTATACGCATTATTCTTAAGTCCACCTTTATTGCTCCCCGGATACTTTTCATGAAATTCATCCGGGCCCATCACCCCTTCTATCTCATATCGTTTTTTCTTTTCATTATATTTTGCAATACTCGACCAAAAATAGGCTATTTCCAATAACATCTCAGCCCCATATCTATCCAAAAAATCCCTATCCCCAGAAGTTTCATAATATGTCCATACATTATACGCTATTGCACTTGAAACATGTCTTTGTAAACAACTATAATCAGGTCCCCATGTACCAGATAAAGGATTCAAATGAATAACCTGTGTAACCTCCTCTCCTGTACTAGCACTCTGCCATGGATACATTGCCCCTCTAAACCCATTCTGTCTGGCATATTCTTTGGCTGCATTAAGCCTACGATATCTATACATTAACAATGCCCTTGTAATTTCTGGAGCATGGAGGGTATAAAAAGGATATGCATAAAGCTCATCCCAAAATATATGTCCTCTATATGCCTCACCATGCAACCCGCGTGCAGGCAAACCAGTATCAATATCCTCGTTATAAGTAGAAGCAGTCTGCAAAAGATGAAATATATGCAATCTCAACACCTGCTGAACAAAATCATCACCGTCTACTTCAATATCAAACCTGTTCCATAAAGTCTTCCATTTTGCCTGATGAGGCATATACATACTGTCAAACCTATCTACCATACTCACAGATTCCTGCGCAGCAATACAATCATCTGCTACGCCATGATCGCGAGAAGTATAAATACTTACTAACTTTTCAATTGTATATTTATATTCTTGTTTTACATTAAAACTAAACTGTTGAATAATCCTCTGCCTTCCATGACAAATAATCTCCTGCTTTGGTCTAAGGTGTTTATCTCCCAAAAACAACAATGTCCTTAATGCCTCTGTAATACAAATACGAGACTGGCTTGTCCGCATCTGTAAAAAAACACCATCTTTACCAAACCTACCATGTGCATAGGGTTCAAGATGCCTCGAATTCAACTGCTTATATCTTTCCACCCCTGCATTTATTACCATACCATCAATACCGCTTCTAACAGTCAGCCTTCCGCTATAATTCTCCGGAGTAATACTATACCGCAAAGCACAATGATGCGGATCTGCCATACTAACTATCCTATGGCATTCAACTAATGTAATCCTTCCCTCGCTATCCTGCCAACGAAACCTGCGGGAAAGCATCCCCTTACGCATATTAAGTTCAACCTTCCATGAAAGAATCTTAACCTTCTGCCTGTTATACCACGGTCCGTCATCTATTTTATAATTTATCATCAGCCAGTTAGGGCAGTTCACAAAATCTTCATTAACAATGCTCCTTCCAGCGATTTCTGTTACAAGTGCGTTATAAACCCCTGCGATATACGTGCCGGGATAATGCACCTTTGAAGCAGTGCTCTCTGCAACTGCACCTCTAGTACCTAAATAACCATTTCCCAAAGTACACAATGCCTCTCTCAATGCCTCTTTTTCTGGATCAAACTTATCATATTTTAACTTCCATGGGTTCATAATAAAAACCCCTCTTTTAAATAGGTTATTTCATGGGTTATTTAATCCCTTGATTTTCTTTTTTATCCTCAAACCACTTCTTTAAGGTCTCTGTAGTCACATCCTTAAAATCTGTCACAATAACATCCGCACCTGCTGCCTTAAGGGCATCTATATTCTCTCCCCGTGCAACACCTATTACAAGCCCAAACCCGCCGTTCCTACCAGCCTTAACACCTGCCACCGCATCCTCTACTACAACCGAATCACTGGGTTCTACTCCCATCTTTTTCGCAGCTGTAATAAATATATCTGCTTCTGGCTTACCTTTAAGCCCTAACTTCTCAGAAACAACACCGTCTATCCTAACCTCAAACAGATCCTCTATATCTGCTGCCTTAAGAATAAACTGACAATTTTTGCTAGAGGAGGCTACACCAACATGAACACCATTTCTTTTTAAATCCCTAATTAAATCCACCACAGACTGATAAACTTCAACCCCCTGCTTTTTTAATATCTCACGAAATATTGCATTCTTTCTATTACCAAGCCCACATATAGTTTCATTATCTGATGAATCAGAGGTATCTCCAAAAGGAAGGACTATCCCCCGCGACTTTAAAAAACTCTCAACCCCTTTATACCGCGGCTTACCATCAACATACTTACGGTAATCCTCTTTACTGAACTCTTTGAAAGGAAGGCCATCTTTTTGCTCCTTTAACCGCAAATATCCGTCAAACATATCTTTCCACGCTGCAGCATGGACTAATGCTGTTTTAGTTATAACCCCATCTAAATCAAAAACAACTGCATAAAAACTATTGAACACTTTCATAAAACCCTCCCCCACAACCAACTTTTATTAGTATATCACTATACTTTTCATTTTTCCATTACGAAAAATGGTATTATTCTAAAAAATACCACAACTCATTCAATTTTATAAAAAATATCGACTTTAAAAATAAAATTTATAAGATTTTAACGGCCCACATCTTACAGGGACAGAGATAAACAATCATTTTTTAATCTTAAAAGGTATAATTCTAACCCTTGATTTAAAGTTGCTTTTAGATTTAAAAAGAAACTACGGAAAGGACCACAAAATCTATACAACCCTTATAACTATGGAGTAAATACCTTGGAAATCCAATTACTACCGGAACAAATGTATAAACAATTATTTGTAGTATCAAAAATCATCCTACCTGCATAAAAACTCTTACATGCTGACTTAGGGGGCGGGGCTGTCACGGTATCTATTTGAATATATCCTTTAACATGCAAAGTAGACTTTGGATCATTGATTCCTATTCCTATATTTCCATTAGATAAAACAGTAAAAATATTATGAGTAGAGCTACTACTTGTGCCGTTCCCTATAACGAATAAATTTTCATCACCTGAAACTGTAGAAGGATCCGAATCAACCGCCGGAATATTATATCTACCCATTACAAAAGAATCAGCCACCTCAGTATATGTCCCAATCCCAACAGAAACCGAAAAATCTCCCTTAGCAACAGTATCTTTTCCCATAGAAACAGAACAGCTCCCTTCAGCTTTTGTAGCATCACCCAAAGATACCGCACCTTGACCAGAGGCAATACTATCTAGACCTCCTGCTATAGAATACCATCCAGATGCCGATGTAGTTTTTCCAAAAGAAAAATCATGATTAGATATGGAACTTGAAACCGCTACACCAGCAGATGTATCTTCTCCCAAAGCAACAGACCAATCCCCGGCAGCCTTAACATTTTTACCTATAGCTATAGACCCTATACCTATATTGACATCATCCCACTGGGTTCCATTAACATACCCCGCTCGCAGCGCAGCCTTCCTTGGATACCATATAAACCGCGTCCCAGCACCTGCTGTATTCAATGTAGTAAGCGATGGGTAGCTTCCTACTGGATAATCTAATGTGCCTATTGCCAAAATCCCACCATCCGGCGTTGTCTCTCCTTTATCCAAAGTCAAACGAAATTCTACATCAGAGGTATTTAATCCTACGCTCCCATTTTTTAATATAGTTAACGCATTATGCCGATTTAAATCATCCGAACCATTCCCTATAACAAATATTGGATCCGTATCTACCCAATTAACAGTATCTCCTGTTTCCACATTATACCTGCCCATAGCAACTGAACCTACAGAATACGCATCTGTCCCTTCTCCCACTGCAAACACCCCTGTTGTTATCTTGGTATGATATCCAAATGCCGCGCTTTCTCCCGCAGAAGACGTTCCCTCCCCAGCAGAAAAAGAACAAATACCATTTGCATGGGTCTGCAACCCCATAGAAACCATCATCCCCCCTGCCGGTATATTCCCCTCACCTATACTAATCCCTCCGCCAGCAGATGCATTCGATATGCCTATAGCAACACCTGCTGGAACTTCATCATTTTTGCCAATTCCAACCGAAGGACCTGTTATATTACTATCATCCCACTGGGTTCCATCAACATACCCTGCCCTAAACGCTGCTTTCTTTGGATACCATATAAGCCTTGTCCCTGCCCCTGCTGTATTCAATGTAGTAAGTGATGGATAAGTTCCTATTGGATAATCTAATGTGCCTATTGCCAGAATTCCTCCATCCGGGATACTGTTCCCCTTATCCAAAGTTAATCTAAATTCAGGATCTTTTGCATCTATCCCCACGTATAAATCCAAAAAAACATTTCGTAAAAAAATATCTCCTATACCTCCAACATTCTCTTGTTTCCATACCCCACCTAAAATATCCCATGTAGCAACCCCTGTGTCTCTACATAAATAAACATCATTTGTTCCACTATCATAATACATCAACCCTTCCATTGAGGCATCACAGACCAAACCTGCCGAAGAACGAGGGACTAAACGCAATCTATCATAGGCTCCAATGGGCGCAGCATAAAAAGTCGTTAACTTAACCATTCCAGCATTTACAACATTAATTGCATTTATTAGTACAATAAAAATAAAATAAAAAATAGTTACCTTTCTCATTCTATCTCATCCTCTAATCTAAAATATATTTATACTAAAACCCCACCCAATTGCTCCCATTGCATATATATAATTTCCCAGATGAGGAAGAAAAAACCATTCTGCCTTTAGTCTGAAAAGAACAATCTAAAGCTGGTGGAGATGATAACAAAACATTTAATTGAAAATATCCCTTAACCTGCAAACTAGACTTGGGGCTACTCGTTCCTATCCCCACATTGCCATTTTTTAAGACTGTAAAGGCATTATGCCGATTTAAATTATCCGTACCATTTCCTATAACAAATATTGGATCCGTACCCTGCCATACTGTTGAATTCCCCATAATTTCATTATATCTTCCAAAAACAACTGAATCATAAGCCTGAGCAACAACATAATATCCTGCGGCAAAAGAATAATCCCCTGAAGCAACGCTACCTTCTCCGGAAGCAAAAGATGCTACCCCTGAAGCAACTGTATCTTTGCCCGCGGCAAAAGAATAATCCCCTGAAGCAACGCTACCCTCTCCGGAAGCAAAAGATGCTACCCCTGAAGCAACTGTATCTTTGCCTGTGGCAAAAGATGCCTCTCCTAAGGCCTTAGTATTGTCTCCAGAAGCAAAAGAAGCACTACCAGAAGCCAGGGTGCTATTTCCAAACGCTGCTGAATAATCTCCAATATTTACATCATCCCATTGATTTCCACCAACATACCCTGCCCGTAACGCGGCCTTCTTTGGATACCATATAAACCTTGTCCCTGCCCCTGAAGTTACTAAATCCTGTCCTGAACCATACGTGCCTATTGCCAAAATTCCACCATCTGGCAAATTCGCACCTTTATCTAATGTTAAACGAAATTCTACAGCCGCCGTATTCACCCCTAAACTGCCGTTTTTTAACAACGTCAAAGCATTATGTCGATTTAAATTATCTGAACCATTGCCGATAACAAATAACGGATCTGTTTCAATCCATGTTGTAGAATCTCCTGAGATTACATTATACCTTCCTAATGCTATAGAATCCCTTGCCTTTGCCTCTGTATACAATCCTGCAGAAAAAGAATAATTCCCGGAAGAAACAGTATGGTCCCCTAATGCAACAGACCAATCCCCTGAGGCAACAGTAGTATTACCTGCCGAAAAAGACGCCCTTCCAGAAGAAACAGTATGGTCCCCTAATGCAACAGACCAATCCCCTGAGGCAACAGTAGTATTACCTGCCGAAAAAGACGCCCTTCCAGAAGAAACAGTATGGCTTCCTAATGCACATGCTCCACTACCAGAAGCCAATGTGCTATTCCCAAACGCTGCTGAATAATCTCCAATATTTACATCATCCCATTGATTTCCATCAACATACCCTGCCCGCAACGCGGCCTTCTTTGGATACCATATAAACCTTGTCCCTGCCCCTGAAGTTACTAAATCCTGTCCTGAACCATACGTGCCTATTGCCAAAATTCCACCATCTGGCAAACTCGCACCTTTATCTAATGTTAAATGAAATTCTGGGACCTTTGTTCCTATGCCAACAAAAAATTCCTTAGAATAGGTATCTTTCAAATAAACATTGCCCAAACTTCCACTATCCTCTTGTATCCAAACCCCCTCAAAATTAACCCACGAATAAGTTCCTTTCACACTTTTACAAACTAATAATTGATGCGCCGTATTATTATAAAAAATCAAGCCTTCCATAGAAGCATCACATACCATCCCAGCAACAGAATCTGGGAAAAATCTCAACTTATCATAACCCGCATAAGGTGGTGGATAAAATGAAGTAATCTTAAACTTTCCTGCCCATAAAATCCCAGAAATATTTAAAGATATTAGTATGTATAATATAACTCTTATTTTATTCATTTTTTCAACCTCTTAATTAATATAAATCTGCATGAACCCAAGTTGTTCCATTACATATATACAATCTATTATTAGCGCTATCGAATTTCATCCTTCCAGCATAATCTAAAGAACAATCACCGGCTGGAGGTGCTCCGGAAATAGTATCTTCCTGAACATATCCTTTTACTACAACCTTAGACCTAGGAGGATAATAGCTGGAAGAAGAGTAAAAACCAAAACATATATTACCGTTTTTTAATAAAGTAAAAATATTTTCCGGAGCCCCCCAAATAATACTGCCTCTTCCTATTACAAATAACGGATCCGTATCTATCCATGAAGTAAGGCTTCCTGCGGAGATACTATAATAACCCATCGCAACCGAATAAGCAGCCTGTGCTCCTGCACTCCCAAAAGACAAAGAATAGATTCCACTAGCAGGAGCCATTGCGCCTATACACATAGAACCATCCCCTGCTGCTTCAACTGCCCCCCCCCCGATAACAACAGAATTGACCCCTTCTGCTATGCCAGAATTTCCCAAAGCCAAAGAATAATCACCTGTTGCACCGGCAAAAATACCAGTTGCATAATCTGAGACATCTCCGAATATAGAGGATATAGCTGTCCCTGCCACCCCTGTAGCCTTAGAAGCCCCCCCCAAACCTAAAGAAAAATCTCCTATATTTATATCATCCCACTCTGAAGAATTAACCCATCCAGCCCTAAACGCGGCCTTCTTTGGATACCATATAAAACGTGTTCCACCTCCTGCAGTAGTTAAACTACTACCTGAACCATACGTGCCTATTGCCAAAATCCCACCATCTGGCAAACTCGCACCTTTGTCTAACGTAAGCCTAAATTCTGGGGTAACTGCATGTTCCCCAACATCCAATTTGGCATTTTTTAATAACCTAAAAACTGACATCGTCGCAGACCCAACAAGATCATTTGTCCCCCCTATCTCAAACAAAGGATCCGTATCTACCCAAGATGTAAGACTATATGTCGACGACCACTCATTCTGACTACCAAAAACACTCAAACAATAGGAATGAGCCTGAACTTTTTCCCCTACTGCTAAGGATACATCTGCCAAAGACATTGCCCCTTGCCCTATAGCAACAGAGTCTTCAGCCGTACTCCCCCCTGACACCAACAACGTTCCTATCCTTAACGAATCAGCTCCTGTCGCATCCCCCCCAAAAGCAAAAGACGCGCTTCCTGTTGCCGTCCCCCCTGCAAAAGCAACTGAAAAATCTCCTTCTGCTTTAGTAGTGATACTAATTCCAGAGATACTAACAGACGACTCCCCAGAGGCAAGAGAATTCACTCCCAAACCTATAGAATAATCTCCAATATTTACATCATCCCATTGATTTCCATCAACATATCCAACTCTAAACGCAGCCTTCTTTGGATACCATATAAACCTTGTCCCTGCCCCTGAGGTTACCAAATCCTGTCCTGAACCATACGTGCCTATTGCCAAAATCCCACCATCTGGCAAACTTGCACCTTTATCTAACGTAAGCCTAAATTCCGGATTAACAGTTCCCATTCCTACATATAACGACTTTAACCCTGTATCCTTCAAATAAACATCAGTTCGACCTATAAAATCCACCGACTCCCAAGGGCCACCTAAATGCGACCAAATGGAATCTCTACACACCATTAACTGGGATGAGTCTTTGTTATAATAAATTAAACCATTCTTAGAACTATCACACGTAACAGCTGAAGAACGTGGAACCAATCTAATATATCTATACTTTCCACTTACAGAAGTATAGTAAGTAGAAACATTCAATTCTCCCCCCAAACAAGCCTTCACACTAAATAATGTAATACAACATGTTACAAAAAAATATCTTAACAACATTACCTATTCCTCTGTTAAACTTTTCTCTCTAATATAAGTATATATTATATCTTCCTATAAAAACCAAATTTTTTGTCATAATTTTATATAACGGCGAAAAACACACAAAGTTTTATATCCTACCTTGCCATCGGGAATAAGACCATGTGCCTTTTGAAAGGCCTTAATCGCTGCTGTTGTTTTAGGGCCTAATTTTCCATCAACCTTACCCGGATTAAATTCCTCATTCTGCAATATTTTCTGAATCAACCTAATATTTAGTCTTCCATTATGTATAAGCTCTGTCCCTTCAAATATATTCATCCTATCCCATGTATTACGGTCAACAAAACGGGTCTCTTCAAGTCCATTGTCACGTTGAAACCTTGCAATAGCAGCTCTGGTTTTCCTACCCAAAATCCCATCTATCTTTGCTGAATAATATCCATAAACCTTTAATAATGATTGAATCTGTTCTACTGTAGGATTAGGTTCATAAGGCAAGGCATTCCCAATTAAAGCCTTTTCTTCTGCTCCGGGTTTATCTAAAAAACGATAAACAACATCACATCCAGACAACACAACAACTCCCATCAACATACATCCTGCACAAATCAACAAGGTTAAATAGTGCAGAATAGAAACATGAGTTAGAGTTAGACTAAAAAAATGTTGTTTGTCTTTGCTGATAGATTTTCCTTTTCTTATTTTTATTAGTATGTTCATATCGTTTAAGTTCTTCCTCTATATCTTGTAAATATCTTGAAGGTGAATTATAAACACTTCTTCCATATATAACTCTACGTCTCGCATGAGTTAATATTAATTCCTCTTTTGCCCTTGTCATACCTACATAAAATAACCTTCTCTCTTCATCTAAATTCCCTTCTTCTCCTGAATAATGTAAAGGCAAAATGCCCTCCTCACATCCAACAATAAAAACTACAGAAAATTCAAGCCCCTTTGAGGCATGTAAAGTAAGAAGGGACACCTTTTCTGCGTTAAACTCAAACATATCCTCTGGCCCCTGCAACGATAAAAGATCGGCAAATTCATGAATATTATTACGAGAAAAACAAAAACAACTATCATCTATCTTTTCTGAATCTATTTTTTTACAATTACTATCACATACTTGTGGATAGAAATAAAAATTCCCTATAGTTCTCTCTAATTTATATATATTTTCTCCTAATCGTTTATCTGCTGATAAAAGTCTATCCCATGCCGGCAGATTTTTTACTTTATTAAGTATATTAAAAAAATCTGTTGCATTTTCTATACTCAAAATTGGCTCTGTTGTAATAATCATATCATACAAATATCTTGCTGCCCTAGAACTAATAATATCCACCTTCAAAACAGATTTCATATCCTCTAAAGAAATATTTCTCTTATCAATCCAATATCGTCGTAACCTTGCTAATGATTGTTGTCCTAATCCACATATGATAAATTCCAAAAGAGCTAAAGCAGATGCAACAGAAACTGTCCCTCCTAAAAATAAAGTCACAAAAGAAACCATCTCTGAAACTCCCCTTAGCTCAAGCAAAGAACAATCTCCAAAAGATTGATACGGTATCCCTGCCCTATCAAATGCCTCTTCTAAAACGTATCTTTGACTATTCAACCTAAAACAAACAGCTATCTCAGAAAAACTTCTACTACCTTCTACAAACGTATCCACACGGGCAGAATCATGAGAAAACATACTTGTCCCGCCCACCATCTTCTCTATAGAATGAACAACATACTCTGCCTCTGCTTTATCTGTAGGAGCATGATGAATAACAAGATCTCCTAACTTACCTTTTACAGAAACAATAGCAGGGACATCAAAACGTTGTCCACTAGCAATAACCTGTGAGGCAGCCTCTAAAATATTAGCATCACTCCTATAATTATCCTTAAGGGACAATACTTTAGATGGCCAGAATTCCTGCTGAAAACATTCAAAAAAATGAGGGGTTGCCCCTCGAAAACCATATATAGATTGATTAGGATCGCCTATAGCAGTAAGACAACCTGTATTTCCTATTAAAAGTTTTAACAATTCATGCTGTAACCAATTGATATCTTGATACTCATCAACAAAAACAACCGGGAACATATGCCTCAAATATGTTAATACATCATCATTATCTTCTAGCAATGTAACTGTCTTTATAAGAATATCATCAAAATCCAATAATCCATTTACTTTTAATAAACGATTATATTCATTAACATAAGCAGGCACATCATCTGTATTTTGAGCTAACTTCCATTTAGAAATCTCTTTAATACCTTCTCCATAACCTATCTTCTGCCCTACCTTACTACATGCCTCTTTAATAAAATATCTCGCCTCAATAGGGCTAATTATGCGCCCACCTTCAGATAAACCGGCTTTCTCTGGATATCTACGCAATAGGTCAAAAGCAAATCCATGAAAAGTCTTTAAATAAACCCTATTATTTATCTGTGGAAATATACTTTTAAGTCTATGTGCTAAATGCTCGGCTGCTTTATTAGTAAAAGTTATCGCAAGAATATCAGCAGAACCTGTCAACTGCTCAGCAAGCCTTGCTATACGGTAGGTTATAGTATGGGTTTTACCAGTTCCAGGGCCGGCTACTATCAATAGATGTTGTTCATCACATAAAACTGCCTGCTTTTGCAAAGAGTTAAGTGTTTCTAAACACAACATTTCTTACCATTAACCTTATTCCTCTTCATGTCATAATTAACCTTGTTGATTTATAATATAAACATAAAAAGAAATAACTTATTTAAAATAATATCTGTTGTCCGCCTGCTAAAGGGCGTTCATTCTCCGCAAACAATCGTATTGTTCCATACTCACCATCATATCCTGGTGCAATACATACTTTACCTTCTCTCATCCTGCGAATACCTTCGGCTATCATATCTCCTGCAAGTTTCTCTATTTCTTTTAATGGTGCTCGACGTAGAATATAAAATTCACTGCCTAATTTTGCAAGCATATTATTATATAATAATTGTACTCCTTGGCTATTAACACTTTTTATTCCTCTACATTCTGCTATTATTTCTATTAATGGAATAAAACTATAATATGGCCGCCATCGACTAGATTTCTCTCCTTCTTCCCTATCCGCCAATTCCTCCACCCTATTCATAACCCCAACAGTTACAGGTTTACCACATACAGGACACCGCCCTTTCAATCTTAAGGTCTCTTTTGGAGATAATCTAACCTTGCACTGCCTATGTCCATCGTAATGATATTTTCCCTCTTCTGGGAAAAATTCCACTGTTCCAATTAAACCTTTATCTTTAGGATCCTCTAATGCCTTACGCATAGCAGGATAAGACAGTTCTGTATCAAAGATAGTTGCCTCTCTGCCTAATTTTGACACTGAATGGGCATCGGAATTAGATATTAATACATATCTATCTAACTGAGATAACCTCCAATTCATTGCAGGATCTGAGGAAAGTCCTGTTTCTAAGGCAAAAATATATTTGGTTAAATCCCCAAAACACTCTTCTATACTATCAAAGCCTCCTTTTGAGCCTAAAACAGAAAACCATGGTGTCCATATATGCGCAGGTACAAGAAAAGATAAAGGATCAGATTCCACTACAATTTCAAGTAAATCATGGCTGTCAAGCCCTAAGATAGGCCTCCCATCAGCCCGTATATTTCCTATAGCATCTAATTTCTTTTGTATTTTTTCTGCTGCTGATATAGTTGGAACAAAAATTACGTTATGTATCTTTCTTACCTTTCCATCTTTTTTATATATATTAGCAACCTCTACAGACAAAATAAACCTTACCTCTGATCTACAAGCCGAAGGTAATATAATATTTTTGGATATAAAATCTTGCTTTAATTTAAAAAAACCAGTTTCTGCTGGTTCAAGTTGTTGTTTTATCTCTGACAACCATCCTGGATGGAGAAAATCCCCAGTAGCAATAACCTGAATTCCTTTTAATTGTGCCCACTTCCATAAATTCGATAATGTAAGATCTCTACTTGTGGCCCGAGAAAATCTAGAATGAATATGAAGGTCTGCATAAAATTCCATTATATATGTGTTCCATATCTGTAAATATAATTTATATAATTATGACTGCTTATTTTTATTTTCTATCTTCTTCCAAGAGTCTTTAAGTGTTATAGTTCTATTAAATACCAAATTTTTATCTGTGCTATCTGGATCCAAACAAAAATATCCCAGTCGTTCAAACTGAAACCGTTCCCCATACGAGGCATCCTTTAAGGCAGGCTCTAATAAACAACCTTTTAATATCTCTAAAGAGTTCTGGTTTAAAAACTGTTTATAATCTAAATCTTTATCCTCAACAGGATTTTCTTTTATAAATAACCTATCATATAACCTTACTTCTGCCGTAATTGCATGTCTTGCTGAAACCCAATGTATAGTCCCTTTAACCTTACGACCATCTGGTGAATTCCCTCCAAAAGATGCCGGGTCATATGTGCATATAAGTTCGATTATATTTCCATTGGCATCCTGTTTTACATCCACACATTTAATAAAATACGCATATCTTAACCGCACTTCTTTACCAGGAGATAAACGAAAAAATTTCTTAGGAGGATCTATTCTAAAATCATCCTGTTCTATATAAAGTATCTTTGAAAACGGGACCTTACGTATTCCCATTGATGGATCTTCTGGATTATTAATTGCATCAACCATCTCCACCTTATCTTCAGGATAATTATCAATAACCACCTTTAAAGGACGCAAAACTGCCATACGCCTAGGTGCATACCTGTTTAAATATTCCCGAATACAATACTCTAATAAAGATATATCTACTATACTATTAAATTTAGCTACTCCTATCTTGCTACAAAAATTCCGTATAGCTTCTGGCGGAACACCCCGTCGCCGTAAACCGGATAAAGTAGGCATCCTAGGATCATCCCAACCGTTAACGTAGCCTCCTTCAACCAATTCTAATAGTTTTCTCTTACTCAAAACAGTATAACTCAAATTCAACCTAGCAAACTCTATTTGTCTAGGATGACACTTCACATCTAATTGATCTAATATCCAATCATAAAGAGCTCTATTATTTTCAAATTCTAAGGTACATAAAGAATGCGTAATCCCCTCAATAGAATCTGAAAGACAATGGGCAAAATCATACATCGGATAAATGCACCAGTTATCTCTTGTTCGATGATGATTAGCATGTCTAATACGATATATAGTAGGATCTCGCATACATATATTAGGAGAAGCCATATCTATTTTTGCACGAAGTACACATTCTCCATCCTTAAACTCTCCTTTACGCATCCGATCAAAAAGCTCTAAATTTTCCTTAATAGAACGATTCCTATAAGGGCTTTCTTTTCCCGGCTCTGTTAATGTCCCCCTATACTCCCGTATCTCATCAGATGTCAAATGGCACACATACGCCTTCCCCTTCTTTATAAGCTCAACTGCATAATCATACAATTTATCAAAATAATCAGAAGCGAAATACTCCCTATCTCCCCAATCAAAGCCTAACCAGCGAACATCCCTTCTTATTGCATTAACATATTCTTCTTCTTCCTTACAGGGATTTGTATCATCAAATCTCAAATTACATACCCCTCCTTCATATTCCTCAGCAACACCAAAATTAAGGCATATAGATTTCGCATGACCTATATGAAGATATCCATTAGGTTCAGGAGGAAAACGCGTATGTATTCTACCTTCATTCTTCCCTGTCTTGATATCCTCTGCTATAATCTCACGAATAAAATCCTGTGAATGTTTGATAGATGCTTTCTCCTGCATATAAAATACCTTTCCTAAAGATGTAGTCTTTAATAAAATATAGCCAAAAAAACAGTATCATTATATCATGGATAAAAAATATAAAGGAAGAGAATTCGTTGAGAATTTATTTCTTTTAAAAAGACATATCACTTTCCTGCAAAGCTACTAAATGGATTGTTCTCCATAAAATCAATCAAGATAGGGCCTGCGACCAACACACCTACTACTGGAAAAATAAAAAATAAAAGAGGTATTAACATCTTCATAGGAGCCTTCAAGGCCATCTGTTCTCCTCTTCTATACCTCGCAAGTCTCATATCTTCTGAAAGGATATTAAATGCCTCTGTAACAGAGGTCCCCATTTTATCTGCCTGAATTAATGTTCTGGCAAAAGTATAAAGATCTGGTAATTCATAACGGTTAGCCATATCTTTTATAGCATCCCTTCTTGTTTTCCCTACATTAATTTCTTGTAGCACAGTATTTAATTCTTCTATCATAACAGATGGCTTAGACTTCTCTACTACCCATTTTAAAGATAACATAAAATCAAGCCCTGCATTAACACACAATCCCAATAAATCGATAGCATCTGGGAGCTCTTTCTTTATGGTCTCCTTTACCTTTTTTATTCTACTTTTAAGCCAAACCTCTGGCAAGACAAAACCTATACACAGACATATTAACACTACTCCTGTAAAGATATCAGGGGAGGCTATAGGCAGTAAAATAAAAGCGGTTAAAACAAATAAAAGCTCCTTTATCAACATAAATTCTTCTGGGGTTATATTAAGATGTGCTATCCTTAAATCCTTAATAAGCCGCCTCTCTATAGCACCTGTACATAAAGGTTTATTAATATTCGCCAATTTTCTAAAAATAAATAAAAATTGATTTTTCTTTTTTGTCTCTTCTGGAGTCAATCCTAAAGATTCTAATGTGGGACGTGCTTCAAAATCTATAGGATTCATCCCTAATATAAATGCAAATACACATAAATATGAAAATAATAAAATAAATGTTAACATCACTATATCTCCTTTATTTCATCTTAACATTTTTACTGCTTAAACTTCTTCAAATGTACTTATCTTCCAAATCATAAATGCCCCTATCGCCCACGATATTACACAATACAATAACAGAGACCTGCCCATATCTGAATGAAACATATTCTCAAAAATCCTTCTATTTGCAGAATAAAGCACTGAGGCAAAGGCCAATGGCAAAATAGACATAACCACACCTTGTATCTTTCCTTGAATAGTTAAAGTGGCTAAATTCTGTTTTATCTTTTTATTTTCTCTTATATTCGTAACAATACGACCAAAAACCACAGGGAGATTTCCTCCTGTCTCACGAGCAAGCAAAATAGCTGTAATCATCTGCTGTAAGGCCGTAGACGGCATACGATTATACAAATGATTCAATGCCTCCTCTAACGAAACCCCCATTTTATTCTCTCCAAGAACTATGCCGAATTCATTATTGATAGGATCTGGCATTTCCTCTACAACTGATTCCAATGCCTGTATTAAACTCAAGCCACCTCGAAACGAACTAGACATAATAAGTAAGGCATCTACTAACTGGTCATTGAATTTCTCTCGCGTCATCTTTACTAATAAACGTATATACACACCAGGCAAAATCAATCCTCCTGCAAAACCTATCAACACCCCAACCAACCTAAAATCCTCTGGAAATAGCAAGAAAAACGCACCAGCAAGAACAAAAGGCGCTATAATAAAAATCTTACTCAACTTTTGCGCCTCTTTACGAGACATTAAATTTTCCATATGATGAGACAATATCTGCTGGCGCTTGTCACTTACAACAGCAGCGCTACTATACAGTCCTGGTATTACTACATATCCAATAAGCGTAACTGTAACAAAAGTAAGTAACAATATAAAAAACAACATAATATCACCTTCTCCTTTTTATGTCCCGCCCCAATCATCTTCACAAGCAGGATTATAACATTTGCTTACACATGCCCTACACTTAGCTGGATCAGCCCCAAATCCCGATGGAGAAAAACATGCTGGTGGACATGATGGATCTGCATAAAAACATTTTACATCATACCATGCACCTGGAGGCGGACTAAAACGATATTCATAAGCACATTCTACAGTACTACTAGGAGAATATATCTTCCCCTTACCCAATGCATCCCCTGCCATCTTCCATCTCCCCATCATCGTACGAACTATATACTTCTGAAATATAAGTAAAGCTGATAATATTAATATAATAATTGCTACAAGTTCTAATGTCGCTTGGCCATATTGTCTCATTTTTCTTTTCATTAAGAATAAAATCTCTCCTTAAAAAGGATGTGTGCAAGGGACAAATTTCAATCCTATATCCTCATCTGGTTTAGAATGATAATAATATTCTGCACATGTCTCAGTTGTAACCCCTGATGCAAGCAACCTATGAACATAATCCCAACAAGCTGAATTGGTTGAATTTCTTTTATTCATCAAAAATGCCCCTGCATATATATCACTAACTCCTGCCGGCAATAATTCAGGAGGTGGGTCCTTTAATGCCAAAAGGCCACATATTTTATCCAAATCTCCCGCATAAAACGGTCTTCTTGAATCGACAAACCTAAACTTCCATATTGGCATACCATTAGGAAACTTTATAAGCTTATCTTCGTTTGCCTGTTCATCATATCTCGTCACCCTTATCTTTACAACCCCATCTGTATTGATTAATTTATAACACCGTTTTGTGCCCCAATTTTCCGTCCAAGTCTTCACCCTAGGCCATTTCGCTGGTCCTGTCTGGCTCACATCACAGGCATTATTACATCTCGTAGGAATATGCGTCTCAACCTTTACAACATGCCACCCTGGGCTACGCCCTGAAGAACTATCTGTCTTCCATCCATATACAACATATCTTGGCAAAGCAGAAGGATTAGACTTATAATAATTATTAATTATGTCTGTTTCTAAGTCTTTTACTGCTTGACTCAAAAAATTATTAAAATTAGTATATGCTGTATCCAAGATATTTAATATATTTTTGGCTTCTTTAACTCGAGCTTCCAAAAAATTTCTACGTTGTTTAAACTTTGCAACCTGATTTTTTGCCTCTAACGCACTTTGTTCTGTCAAATTAAGCCATCCGCCAGGGTTTAAATCACAAGACGATACCCCTGCCCCACCTGTTGCCTGTAAAACATTAGCAACAAGATCCTTTCTCCATGCCCCCGCAGGCAAAGGGTTCCCAACACCTGCAGTACATTCCACAGTTTCATCAAAACTAAAGGGATCTGCTGGCCAAGTATAAGCTGTTCCGTCATCCTGTACCGTTGGCATAGCTTGACAATTACTATCGCTACATGAATAAAAACATGATAACATCTGCTCTACTCCTGCATAATCCGGATTGGCATTATGAGATGCCTCTGCGAGATTAGTCTCAACCGCATCATACCATGCATTGCCCGGTGCCCACCCCACACAATCCACAGTTTCATTAAATACACCACTATTAGGATATGTAGCGGAATACGGTATCCCATCTCTACTACGCACTTCTGGCAATGGTCCTCCATTGCTCTCACTCATACAATTAGCATCACTACAATGCTCTAAACAATCTCTAAAAGAAACAATATCTATCCAATCCGCATCTGCATTAGCAGGATCAACTGGATGATAATTCTGGGAGTCATAATTACCAGTAGCAGGGATATTCGGGACTAAAGACCTTGGTAATTTATAACAATACTCTAAAGAACAAGTATGGGCACATTTATCAAATCTAGTTGCATTACCATTATCTGTCCCTTTAGGATTATTGGTCTTTTTGATATTATCCTGTAATGCAATATACCAAGGATCAGATGTATTCCAACCACCGCTCCCGCTACCTGTACAACTAACCGTTTCATCAAAACTAGATGGGGCTGCTGGCCATGTATATGGATCTCCAAATTGATTTGTTTTGGGCAAGCGTTGACAATTACTGTTGCTACAATTATCAAGACATTTCTTCATACGAAAGAATCCTCTTTGGTCATATCCCTCTACATTGTAATTAAGACAAGAAACTATATCCTCCATATCTCCTTCAACTCCATTATTATTTGAATCTATCGTCATTAACTCTTCATCTGGGACCCCCGGACAGCTGCTTCCAGGATTTGAAGGATCACTAGAAGGAGGAACGCACCAAACCTCATTGCAATTCGCACCTGCATAGCTCGTCTTTTCAATCCACTTTCTAATTCGAGAGGCTACTTCTTTTATCTCATCCTTCCATTTTTGTGCAGCACCATCCTCACCGAACCAATCCATTGCTGTAGAATACCATTTTTCAACATTCTGAGATAGTTGCAAGGGAGTCATATTTATTAAAGTAGCGGAAAACTTTACCATCTCATACATACCATATACCCAGTCATCAATAATATCTGCTCTAAACGTAGTCTTATCAGGATCGCTATCAGGATGACTGCAATCACATTCTGACCATGCCGCATCAGGCGCACCATCAGGATAATCACATAAATGATTATGAGTAGCATTAATAGGCGAAAAATGACACCCTAATTCATATGGCCATTCTGGCGGATCTTCCAAATTACAAAATCTTTCTATCCCTCTTTTCCAAAACCCTAAATTGGGATTATCTATCACACCATTTCCATCTGCATCTGCAAAGGCCTCTTCTGCGCAATCCGTTTCTGCTGCTAAAATATTGCCAGGCAATGTAATCTTATCCACAGCCAAAGGGGGATTATTCGGATTGGCTAAATCAACTGGATTATTAGTCCCATCTACAAAATAAGTAGTATTATAAGTGAGTGTAGAAGGATCCACAGGCAAAGATAATTGTGGTAATAATTCAAGTGGATGATATGGAATAGTCAAAGGAGTAGGTATAGACGGACAACTAGCACAATTAACAGTATCTCTTGAATCGCACCAATAACAATGTTCTTCTGTAGCAGGATTAAGAGGAGTTATTTTATTTAAATCCATACCCCAATCAGCTATCTTATAAAAAAATGGAAAAATTCCTGGGCGTCTATCCATCTTACCATAATATGCACCAAATATACTGGGATCATTAACATATCCTGTAGCATCCTCTATATAATAACCTGCTGGTGTCCCTACAGAGGCATGCGATATTTGAGGGTTATCATTTATATCTACCGGATCCCTAAAATAATCAGGACGTTCATCGTCTCTTCCTAATGCCTCTAAAAAAGAAACAAAATAATTTGGCTTAGAAGGATCATTATTCATGGTATTCTGATAAGAAGGATCATATAACCAAGGATAATAAGAGCTAGGAGGAGGAGAATCATTTGGATAGGCACTGTTAGCTGAACATATAGTAGAACTACCGCAACTTGGAACACCTGTCCCGACAGCATCACAACAAGCTGGCCGCACATCAATCATCACAAGATTCCCACTACTATCAAGAATAGGATTCCCTTTATAATCCAAATCCGGAACTTGAGCCGGGACACAACACCGATTACATATTGAAGGCGGATTTGCCTGACAACATGGATCCCCAGGATAACTATCACAATCAATGGGATCAAATATCCCCCAGTCAGGAGTTTCTGCATAAGGATATCCTGATGGTTTTGAAAAAGACGGACTCTTATATATAAAATCTGCTAATGCATACCTAAAATTCTCTAATACCTTAGAATCATAAACCTTTTTTATTTCCTTAAGCCGTTCATTATAATATACAGAAAATCTACCTACTGTATCAACAGGTTTATCTCCTATAAATCCAAATTTGCCATCCATATCTAAATCATAAACATCCGGGACCTTAGCATTATCCGTAACAGCATGTCTTAATCCTGTCAAAATACCCGTCTCAACAATTCTGTCAGCAGGCCCCATCATTTTCGCCATTATAGAATTCCATAAATCTGTTATCTTAGGCTGAATTACAACCATCTGTATAACAATAGCTATCGCAGAAAGTGCTAAACCTATAATCGCAAAAGCCAATGCCGTCCCGCTACCCCAACTAACAACAACAATTATTACCGCTATAATAAAAGATATAATCATTACCAAAAGGTTCGTTGAGGCACATTTCTTCCTATGGCCGCCCATCTCTTCCTGTAGTATTTTCTGACCATAACTAGCCATTGCAGAGGCCATATAACTAGCCCCTGTATTTGCTGCAATTGTTACAAGAGTCTTTGTTTTGCTCATAGCACCAACATTCATAGTCACAGCATAAACAATAAGTGCAATTGCTACCAAAAAAATTAATATCAATCCTACCTGCCCTTTTTCTAATCTGTTGTTATGATTAAAAATCACTTTCTCCCCTCATTATTTCTAAAAAATTAATATGCACCCTTCCACACTGCATTCATCGAATAAGAACCATAAAAATAAGGATCTATTTGCTTTAAAGGCCCCTGCCATGGAGCGCTATAAGAATAATCTTCCTTTATTGGTTGATGTAATGCCTTATCATGGGCCCTTCTTCTTTCTACCAAATCTATCCCTGTCCATCTTAAAATCTTTACCAAAGCAAAAATCATCAAAAAAATAATAAACATACATAAAGAAAATTCCATTATTACTTGCGCTTTTTTCCCTTTAATCATTTTAAGGTTATTTTTCATTATTTATAAAAATATTATCTATGAATATTAATATAGGGATCTTTATCCAAATTGGTGGCCCAACGCCTACCGTGCCTATCAAGTATCCTACTTCTGACAAAAATTCTAGGTCGTCTAGGAGGATGGGCAGACATATCTCCCTCATCCATACAAGTAACAGTCGCATTGGCCCCCATACAATCAGAACATGCCTTTACTGGATTTGGGACCGCTGCTGTCCATAAGGCACTAGCACAATCTGCCGGATTAGAACCAGGAGAACAAGTCGGCTTATGATTCCTATCACAAAACCTATTTGTATCATTGCTTAATTGTATAATCCTCTGTACTATATCTATAGAATGTTTCTTTTGTGTTGTACGAATAAACAAAGACAATATTCCTGATTTAGAAGGATCATGCTTTTCCCCCTCCTCCACCCGCATATATGTTCCATTTTTATCATCTAATACATATGTTTCTATATCTCTATCTCTTAATAAGCCTGGTGGGGGTTGTTGATCTGAAGAAAAATCAAGGTCTCCTAATTGCGTATCATACACATACCCTATAGATCCTTTTCTCTTCATAACATACTCTGGTTCAGGGTCTCCTCCTCTACTACACCATGGCTGAGAAGACCATGGGGCATATTGACAACACCAATCTACATCAACAAAGACATTTTTATTATCATCAGGATCAATATCATGAAAAGATATTGGCTCCCATTGCCATGTAAATCTCTGCCTTAAACTAGCAGGACTAGCCGGAACATCTGGTTCAGCAACTGGCGGAGACGATTTAAACCCACTGTGATCTAAATCAAATCTCCATGATACTGTATTCCATGCACTAGCTCCCCCTGGACAAGGATCTTTTGAACACCACTCACTCTGAAACTGAACATAAGGATAATTATATGCCCTTTTCCATAAAACAGGACACCCACCTGAAGAAGGGTCAAGATTTACCTGTCTAAAATCTCCTGTTGTAAATACAAAATGCTGGCCATTTATAATCATATCTGTAACAGAAAGATTATATCGTTCTCCATACTCCATAGGCATATACAAATTTCTACTATGAGTAGCATCTCCCATAGCAATCAATGGTATCCTATTTACTGCCCCATATTTACCTGCATCTGCTGTCAGCCGATCTTCGACTACTATTACTCCCGCGTTGTTTCTGGACATATCCCCATCAGACCCTCCTCCTATATCAATTAATCCCTCTGAATGCATATGAGACAGAGCCATAGCCCACCGCATAGCCCTAAGTTGCTGATTTTGCACTAAAGAATAGTTTATCTGTTGACGTACGATAAGACCTATTACAAATATAAGAACAGCTCCAAAAACAGCTAATTCAATTACCGCCTGGGCCTTTCGATAATCTTTCTTTTGCCTATATCTCTGCTCTAAATAATCCATCCTAATATCTTCCCTCATCAATACGCACCAATAGAACGATACCCTGTCTTGAGTTCGTTGGTCACAATCTCATCTGTCCTACTAGTATACCAGCCTCCATCTGCATTTATTGCCCGTATTTTAGTTACAGAATGACTATATAATTTATGTCTTATGTCCGTGTTTGCGAAACGGGGGTCATATTGTTCACCTAAATTATCCAAAGCAGACCTCCACCTGCCTTGCATTGCTCGTTTAAAATATATACTCATAGCAATTAATCCGCCTATAACAATAACAACAAGAGTAACATATTCTATCGTAACCTGTGCCTGTTTCTTAAAAATTTTCATATTACTTTTATACCTCAATATATTATAAAGACAAATTAAATTTCTATTTAGAAGAAAATCCCATATCCACCTCACTCTTAGACCATGCTTGCGTCTCATCATTATAAGAATAAGTAATATTCCCAGCAAACTCCTGTGTCTTTTTATCCGTAAAACCACCCCGCCATTGAACACTATTTTTTAAATACCCACCTCGCAAATCAAAACTCTGTTCTCCGTTCTGTTGTGTTCCTATCTGATCTGCTGCAACTTTTATAAATCCCTGTGACAGTCTTCTAAGCATAGGCGCCATCACAATAAAAACCGTGGCTGTTATTCCTAAAATCATAGTATACTGCAAAAGACTTTGACCACGACTATTAAAAAAAAAGCTATTCATAATATCATTTTCTCTCTTAATCCGCATCTTTTGGTGGAGCGGTTATACTATTAGTAAACATATCAACATGCATATCTTCTATTCTTCTAGAAATACCTACAGGATGTCCGGAATGAGACGCCAAAAGCCGTTGTTCTACTATTTCTGCCCTCTTTGTATCTGTAGTGGTATTAGTATAATATGGCTCGTATTCATAATAAAGAGGACCATTATAGTAGCCATCCACATAAGCATTAGCTGACAAAACTATATAGTCTCGTGTATCGAACCATCTAGCCTGTATAGATCGTTTAATAAAAACTCCCATAGCAATCACTACTGCCACCACGAGAGAAAACAATAAAGCATATTCCCCGGCAATAGATTGTCCTTTTATTTCTTTTAATATCCTTATCATTATACTATAATTATACTATTTTTATTACCAAATAACAAGAATATAAAACAAAAGGCCTGCATATTCCATGCAGGCCCCTTTGTCTGTTTTTACAAAACCAAAACAATTAAAAAATTATTTACCACCCCAGAATGACCATACACCATTCACAATGGTTATATTAGTTGTGGTATTACTAACTTCATCCGACAATAATGTAGATTTTGAATCACCTTGAAGATTTCTATCAAGAGTTGTACTCTTAGAAACGGTTCGTACTACCACATTTGTATTCCCTGGAGAATATTGATCACCTATATCATCAGCTGCGCTTCTTAATCTACCTTGTATACCTCTCTTAATATATGTCTGAATAGAAATAAGAGCAGCTATAATTATAATCACCAAAATAGCATATTCTAGTGTTGTCTGCCCTTTCTTTCTCTTTTTTTTATTATTAAAATATTTAATCATCAGATAATCCTCCTAATTTTAGCTCTCTATTTTCTAATTATATTTATAAAATAATTTTATTTTTTCCTTCTTTAGCTTACTAATTTATTTAATCGTACCATAAGCTCCACCAAACGAAGACCTAGAATAGCCTCCACTTGCCCTAACATTATTACCAAAAGACTGCTGCTTAACCCCACCAACTGTTTTAGTAGCATCAATTGACTTTGTCGATGCATCATATCTGCTGATTTGATAGTTCGTATCTAAATAATAAGGTTCTGCCTGCACTGTTCCATTAATCGTTACTCCACCAGTTGGAACAGTAGTAGTAATATCCGCTCCATAGTGAGCAGCATCACGGATTCGTGCCTGAATGGCCCTCTGAGCAAAGGTCTGCATTGCAATAATACCAGCCACAACCAAAGAAATTAGTATCGCATATTCGGCTGTATTTTGTGCCTTTTTATTTTTAACCAATTTTCTAAACATTTATTTTACCTCCTAAAGATTGTTAGGTTAATTGCCTTGCAATTATCTTAACTAAAAACACTTATTTTTAATTAATATTATTTTTAACACTGCCCTCTATTAAGGAGCAACCGGATGAGATTTTATCATTCTAGTTGCCAGGTTTGTCATATCTGAAGTCACTGTATTCAACGTAGAATTTAATCTCTTATGAAAGATACCGTTTGGTCTCAAAAATATAACCAAAGCTGCCATTACACAGCCAATTAAAATAAGATACTCAACTGTACTTTGGCCTTTCTTTTTTCTTGTTGCCTTCGGTTTTATATACATTTTAAGCATTATTTCTCCTCCTTAAAAACTATTTCCTTTAATTTATAATCTTCTTTTTATTTATTCTGCTTGGGATTCTTTTTGAATCATTTGCTGTGTTGCCTGGACAGAGCGAAACACGTAGGTAGCCATTGCCACTGCTGCAGCTCCTATGACAGCCGCGACCATGGTATATTCTAATATACTTTGAGCCCTTTTATTTTTTATCTTTTTTATTATTTTGCCGTACCACATCGCGGTTACCTTACGTGTCCAGCAAATGACCATGCCTTACCTTGCCTGCGTCCCTCACAAGCAAGGAAAGAATTCTAAAGGCAATTTATCCCTCAAAAAATAAGGGTCCTTTTACCTTTCTTCATGGTAAAAGGAATAAAACACCATATTATGGTGTATAACTAGCTTATCAAAAAACATATTTATTATAACTCATCCTACACTTTTAAAGTATATCATATAACCCAAAAGAGTCAAGAGCAAAGACTTTACTATAACATTAAATTGCTTTATTTTTTTCTATATCAATATATAATTTTCTTCCAAAAAAATCATATATCTCTCTACTGTTTAACTCATAAACAGCCAAATTTAAATAATCCATATATTGATAATCTACGGGTGGAAGAAGGATTATTGATAAACATTTATTGCCTTCATAAACGAATCCTGGGAAATTTAACCATGATTGTAATATCTCCCTATTATTACAAAACTTATTAAACATAAATTCTCTTTCACTATATTCTATCAACGTATTAGTATAATCAACAACTATATCCCATAAAGAAATACTTTTCAAAGAAGAATTAAAAAAACAAGAATTTTGTTTTTCTTTTTTATTCCCATCTAATTGTTTTAGTTCTTTTACAATATTTATATTTATATTTTTTTTACTATTATATATCAACATTGAATAAAAACATTTATCTATAATCTTATCTGCCTTATTATTTACATCGTTAGTTATTATTATCATCTTATCTTTAAAATCATCGTATTTATCTATACATATTCTCCTTACCCTTATTTTATCGTTGTTTTTAGAAACAATAATATCTTGAACATCTTCATAAAACCATATTAGCTTATTTATAGATTCAAGATACACCACTCTCTGTTTATCCGTCGAATATGTTGATATTAAAGGTGAATTATCTTTATCCATGCATAACACACCTAAAATAAATTTTCTTTTTATTCTTGGAATAATATCAAAATCAACTACTAACTGACCGTCTAAATCACATAATGCCAGAGACCGTATTCCATCCCCTGATATATTCTCAAATGCTGAAATAATATCATAAAATCTCTTATAATCATCTTTGTTTTGCAGTTCGCAAAAGAATACAGCTGGTTCTGTATTTGCAATAATCTGCTTAGAAGCCATAGATAAAGCCCGTTTCATAGGTATTGTTTTTTCTTTTTTTAAAAAACCTTTTAACTCTCTATTGCTATCAAAAAAAATTTTTGCCCCAGAATTTAAATTAATTTGTATCCCTGCAAGCTCCGCAAAAAAACTATCCTTTTCTTTTAAATATTCTATAACAAAAGAATCTCCTATTATCTGTTGCCTTAACCATACCACAAATGAAGCTATGTCTATCTCTTCATAAATTCCATTCAATGTATATAGCCCATAATCTGCCAATCTACTAAAGGCTTTATTGTTGAAACCATCTCCATATGCCATCAAAACCCCACATAAAGCACCTAAATATAATTCTTTCTGATTATCTAAATATCTTGGGAAAATACAGCCTAAATCAAATATTCTATTTTCTCTATATATATTCCGCATAACTCTATTAAACAATCCATCCCAACGATTTTCTCTTTTCTTTTCTTGTATATATCGTAAAATAATCCTGCCTAAAACTGAATATTCTGTTGCTGTCCACTCAGCCGCATTCAAAAAAATAGTTCCCATTCGACGATAAGGCCCTTGACGCAGATTCATTCTTTTCGTTCTAGATGTTTTCATATTAATAAAAACATCCTCTGGCATATCCAAATTAGATTTCTCTATAAGTTTCTTATCTCTGTTATCATTATTTATTTCAACATTTTTTTGAATCAAATTTTCTTTTTCAAACTCATCTTTATTTAGTTTAGTAGCGACTTCGACTTGTTGTATACTACGAAAAATCTGTTCTTTTTTTTCTTTAGGGATAATAATTCTACGGGCATTCCGTCGAATAGTTATCTTTCTACCCAGAGGACCATTCAATTTCGCCCTTTTTAATATAGTATTAACATACGACTTAGAAATCGTTATATGAAACTTATCTGCCACTAGTTCGGCTAATATTCTACAACTAAAAGAAGGATTCTTTTTTCTTGTAGAAATAATAAAATCCTTCACTTCTTCTCTTACCTTATAAACTGTCCCCATCTTACAAAATCTTTCTTCAATTATAACTATTGTTGCAATTCAATATTATCCCCTATAGCAACCCTTGCCTTAACAATAGTCCCTACAGGTGCTTCTATAACATAATTCGAAGAGATAAAAACAGGACTTAACTGAAATGGCTTAATATTTTTTACTATCCCTACTACATGATTATTCTTGTCTACAAAGATAGCGTCTATTGGAAACTTCATAAAAAACATATGGATGGATTTACACTTTGTAATAATGAGAGCCTCTCCTTTTGGAAGGAACCTTCTATTAAGAAGACCCACCAATCTAGATAGGAAACTATTTGCAACGACAGCCTTTTCTGCAATAGTTATATTGGAAGTCTTATTAATAATTTTCAAGGTAAATACTTATCTATATTTTCTTATGATTTCTTTTCAAAAATACTCTTATCTAAATGAATTCCTCTTGTAATAAATTCATCATAACACTTAGGAACATATCCTGTAGGTTCAAAATGTCCCAAAACTTTACCATCTTTATCCAAAGCTGTCTGCTTAAAAATAAATATATCCGCCATCTCGACATAAAAATCTTCACTTAACCCAATAGTTTCAGTAATTCCTGTAATCTTTCTTGATCCATCAGAATACCTGCTTGCATGCACAATAATATGAATCGCAGAAGATATCATTTCATTAATCGCCCTAACAGGAAGCTCTATCCCGCTTAACAAAATCATAGAATGCATTCTAATTAAGGCATCTCGTGTAGAATTAGCATGTAGCGTGGTCATTGAACCATCATGACCTGTATTCATTGCCTGTAGCATATCAAGGACCTCTGGGCCTCGACACTCCCCTATAACTATTCTATCCGGCCGCATACGTAAACTATTAATAAATAAATCTCTTATGGTAACCTCTCCCTTCCCTTCCACATTGGGGGGCCGAGACTCTAATCTAGCCCAATGGCTCTTCTTAAGTTTTAACTCTGCAGCATCCTCTATTGTAATAATACGTTCCCCATCTGGTATAAATTCTGATATAACATTAAGCAATGTTGTCTTCCCTGAACCTGTCCCTCCAGAAATAATAATATTTTTTCTTCCCCACACACAAGCACGTAGAAAATCTGCCATTTCTGGTGTAAGGCTATGATATTTATATAACAAATCATCTATTTTTAACCGCTCCTGGCCAAATTTACGTATAGTAATCATAGGTCCTCCTAAAGAAAGTGGTGGAATAATTGCATTTATTCTAGAACCATCTGGCAAACGGGCATCTACCATTGGAGTAGACTCATCTATTCTTCTTCCTAACGGTGCTATAATTCTATCAATAATAGCCCTTACCTTTGCATCTGAAACAAATCTCTTATTCGTAAGAATAAGTTTCCCTTTTTTTTCTACATAAATCTCATCCTTATTATTTACCATAATATCGGTTATCTCCGGGTCAGCAAGAAAGTCTTCTAAAGGACCTAAGCCCAAAGACTCATTTACTATATCTTTTACAAGATATACCCTCTCCTCTCGCGACATAGCCCTCCCAGCAGACTCTTCCATTAATAAATTGCCTACCACTTCCTCTGCTGTCTTTCTAACTCGTTGCAATGTATTAGAATCACTCAACACGTCCACAGTAATTCCATCTAAATTAAGCCTTTTTATTAATTTTTCATGTATTTTACGTTTAAGAACAATAATATCATCTTCTTGTACAGAAAATGCCACTTCTCCCATTTGCACATGCTGCGATACCCCAAACTTCTCCCAAAAACCCCCTGGCCTAACTAACCCCTCTGTATCCCGTAACTTTTTCACATCGGTAACCGGGACATATACAGATTCTTGTCTCAACATATTAGCTATTTTATTAAAGGCATCAGATACCCTGCTTCTAGGACTATCTATCACACACGGAATTCCTCTATTTAATGCCATCCCTACGGTCTTACCATCAGATGGGACATGCCCGAATATCTCACATGGCAACACAGAACGAACCTCCTGCCAAGCAACACTCCCCCTACTCTCAGAACGATTTAAAATAAGTTTTACCATTTTAAGAGGAAACTGTAACTTTTGAAGCACATCTATACACCACTTTACTTGATATACAGCCAATACATCAGGAGTAGCTATCAACAAAATAAGATTAGACATATCAAATGCGGATATTAATGTATCACTAAAAGTCTTTCCTCCATCTATAATAATATAATCATAATACTGAGCCGCTCGCTCTAAAAAAACTGTTATTTTATCTCTGTCAATTTTTGCCAACTGTTTCGTATTACGTACAGCCGGAATAAAATGCAATCCACAAGAATGCCTACTAGTATTCTCCATAACAATTTCTGGTTTATCTGAAACCTCTATCTGATCCACTACATCTACTATTGCCATACGTGGAGCAATGTTAAACATTCTCGCTATCTCTTGTCCTGCCTGAAAATCTAAATCTATCAATAAAACCTTTTTACCTTCAAGAGCAAAAACAGTGGATAGATTAACGGCAATAAAAGTCTTGCCTACTCCACCTTTATTGCTAAATATCGTAATTATTTTTACACTCATAACTACAACCTTATATATAAATTATAAAATAAAACACTTAATAAAAATCTAAATAATAATTATAGGGCTTCGTTAGCTTTTACACAGTTAAAAAATTAATAATTTTCTAATTTATATACTATAGGAACTGTTATATCAATTTCTTGTAGATTTACATTGGGAGGAAACTTGTCAAAAGGAGCCATATTTTTAGCTGTTCTAAGGGCATTCTCATCAAATATATCATGTCCTGAAGATTTCTCAACTAATGCAAAAGCCAAGGTCCCATCACTTAATATATGCATATCTAAATCAACTTCTCCTTCCCAACCCTTCTCCCATGCCTTTTGTGGATATACTATTGCTTGAGAAATCTCATTTTTGATTTTATTAACATAAGACACCATAGCATGAGGAATTCCTCTATAATAATGTTTATAATTCTTTAGAGAAACCTTATTATTTATAAGTTTATGTCCTCTTCCTCTATTATTTCTATGTTTTTTAGTTAATATTCTAGGGGTTAAAGAAATCACAATCTCTGAACCTTTATTTGGAGCAGTTTGCCCCTTATATCTAAACAAAGCTCCTAAGATAGGAACATCTCCCAAAAAAGGGACCTTTTTAACAATAGATGACTCATAATTTTTAATCAACCCAGCCAATACTATAGTTTGATTGTCATCCAAACATAACTTAGTATCCGCTGTTTGTGTAGTAAATGCGACATCATCTCCTGCCTTATAATCGCCAGCTATATCACTAATCTCCACACTCAAGACCATATCAATCTTATTTTCTATAATTTGAGGTTGTATCGCAAGAGAAACGCCGTAATCCCTATAAGTAACCTTTTCTGTACTCACCCCAGTCTGCTCATGATAGGTAGTAGTAACAATTGGAACCTCTCCCCCCACAAGGAAAGAAGCCTTTTCTCCATCTTTTACCACTATACGAGGATTAGATAGTATCTTAGCCTTCCCTTCTTGAAGAAGAGCATGGACTATACTTAACAATTGGGAAGTTCTAGAAAAATCTCCTATCTTAAAAAAATCTCCCACGGATCCATCAAAAACTGGCATTTTTTCCTCATACTTCAAAGATGTTTCAGGCCATTCAAAACCCAATTCTTTAGCAAGAGTTGTATCTAACTGTGTAACCTCTACATCTACCTCTATTAAGTCTTTTTTTCTTTTCTCTTTTACTAAATCAATGATATCATCATAAAATGGTTCCACAATTTTATCATATTCCTTTTTATCTTCCTTTGTAAGCTCCCCTGTTAACACAACCTTCCCTTCCTTATTATTTACTTTTAATGTAATTCCATCTAATAAATCCGCTGATTTCAATAACTGCTTTATTCTATCCTTAAGCAAATCCAAATTTTGATCATAAACATATATCATAAACGTCCTTTTCCCCGAATCATCCCATACAAACAAAGCTGTTTGCCCCGTATCCATAGCAGAAATCATAACATGATCTTGATCAGCATCAGCAATATCAGCAACATCCGGATTAGATACAGACACCTGAGAAATATTTTTCCCATGAATAGTCGTCAAATCTCCTTTTATCATCTGGATCTCGTCTGAAAAAGGACCATCGTTCCAACCATAGTTATCTGCCATAACTATATTATTATATAAAAAAATATAGTTTCCTATAAATAAGAATATAAATGTTAATATTTTTAAAGTTTTCATTTTTTTATCCTAAAAAATAATTAATAAAAATTTTTATTTAATATTTTAATATTAAAATTATAGACTGGTTTCTGTCCCTCTTTTAAAAATCTTAATCAACGGCCTTGCTTCTTCTTTTTTCTCCGGAATAAGAACTGGTTTTATTCTTTTTTTCTTCTTGGATCTTTTAATCTTTTTTCTTTCCTTGTTAGGTATACTAATTTTTGTCCCTTGATGCTTTAATATATATTTAGATAAACTATCCCATGTCGGGACCTGTGTAATCTTTGTATTATGTTCTGCTGGTGATCGTAAAGCAAGCTGTAATTTGCCATGCCTCTGGGCAAATGTAAGAAATCCTATCTGTTGAGGATCTAAAGCCAAAGTTACCCTCAAAGATCTCGCTTTCGCCTGATTTATATAAGCGGGCTTACTTCCTACAGGATTAAAATTAGTTCCTACAGATAATATCTGAACATTTTGAAACAAAACAACACTTGTTTCCCTTTTCTTGCTTTTAGGATTATTCCTTTCCGCCGGAACCTTAAGATTAGCTATTACATCAACAAAATCTCCTGGATTAATTAATCCACCGACTGCAGATAACGAATCTATTTGAATTGTCACAGCCCGTTTTCCTAAAGGTGTCCTTACAGAAAAAGAAGACATAGGTACCACAGGATTAACCGTCCCTGTGCGTTGCGCAGCTATTCTCTTACTACTTTCCTGTTGCTGCCTAACAATAGCTTCTTGTCTGGCCGACAACTGATTAATCTTTCTCTTCATCAAATCCATTTGATCAAGAAGCACAGGATATTTCTTTTGATATTCCTTTGCCAATCTTTTGGTTTCCTGAGATATTCTACTCTGAACATACTGACTCATACCAAAAGCCGCCACAACACCTAGACCTACTGCCAAAGCCAAAATAGCTACCTGTTTTTTAGTTTCTAAATTCATATTTTCCCTCCCACAAAAGGGCAATTTTAAGCATACAACTCATATTTTATTCTAAGAGAGATTCATTTACTTCCACATTTATCTGCTTTTTTAACTTTTTTATATAATTATCTACCGCTTTTTGTTGTTTAAGTAATTTTTGATTTTCTTTTATAAGATCCTTAACCTCTGCAAAAGGCTTTGGATTTCCACCTTTCTTTTCCTCTAATTTAATAATACAATAACCACCGGGACATTTAAACACATCACTTATTTCTCCTTCATCTAAAGACAGCAATGGTTTTGCCATTTCCGGAAATGGCAAATCTTTCATTTCTTTTACAAATCCTAAATCTCCTCCCTTGGATGCATTCTTCCCTATAGAATTCTCTTGAGCAAGTTGAGCAAAATTTGCACCTTTTAAAAGATTTACATATAATTCATTTGCCTTTAACTTAGATTTAACCTTTATTAATCTAACATGAAAAGATACCGGTTCTATTATTTTATCTTTATTTTTATTATAAAAATCTAATGCCTCTGAATCACTTACATCTATACCTTTTATGAGTTTTTTTACCATCTCGCGCACTAATAATGTTCTGCGAAATTCTTCTACTGCTTGCTTTATCTGCTTGCTATCAGCTAACCCTTCTTTTTCCGCAGCTTCAACAAGAAGTTGCTGTCGTATTAATTCCTGTAAGACATCTTTCTTATTTTTTATGTCTTTTATATCAAATTTAGGCATTACCTCTTTTACAGCCTTTAATCTATCATTAAATTCGTCTATCGTAATAGTCCAATCTCCCACTCTGGCCACCACATCATCAGATAAAGATTCTGGTTGCTTTGACATTCGTGATTTTGACACCTTGTTTTTTTCTTTTTTAATTGCAAGTATACCCTTTGTATTTGTAGAAGTGGAGGGGGAAAGCTGATTATACAATGCCGTTATCTTATCACATCCTACGCCTGTAAATAATAAAAAACAAAAAAATAGAGTTATCTTTTTCATTTTATCCCTCTTTTTCTAAAAATTAAATATATTACTAATATTACATTTTATTGAAAGATTATTTCAGACTTCTTTTACAGAATAATACCTTTCCTTACTTTAATATATTAAGTATACCCTGTAAACGCCAAAAAAACAAGGTCTTTTAATAAAAAATCGTTTCAAATTATTTCATTACTTTGTATAAAAAAAGGGAACCTGCCTTCTTTTAAAAATAAAACTATTGACTCCACACTCTCTCGAGCCTTTCGATCAACTGCCTCCATAGTATTGAACGCATTATGAGGAGTAAGAATAACATTATACATACCTAACAATTCTGTTATACCACTAAACTTTTCTGGCAAGCATCCTATATTTGCACTCCTCAAATAACAAGCAAGACTGCCTTCAGCAGAAAATACATCCAATCCTGCACCTGCCAACTTTCTCTCTAACAACAACCTTGCTAAATCTGTCTCTGGAGCAATCTCCCCTCTTGAAATATTAATAAATAAGGCACCATTTTTTACCTTGCTTAACACATTATAATTTAACATACCATAAGTATCCTTCGTAAGAGGCAAGGCGCAAAAAATAACATCCGATACTTTTATCCCTTCATCCAAAGAAACATATTTAACAATATTGCTCCGTTTTACTATATCTACTCCCAACACCCGCATCTTGAAAGCAGCTAAAATCTCTGCTATGGTAGAACCTATTCTTCCAACTCCTATAATTAAAGCAGAACGCCCCATACATTCTCTGCCTGTTATTTCTTCCCTATCAAATCTTCGAAACTTTTCTATCTGCAGCCTCAATTTTCTAAAAAGCGAGATCATAACCATAACTGCATGCTCTGCAACAGCCCTTGAACAATAATCATTAAGATATCCACAAGGTATATTGCTTTTAGTATTTCTGCAATATGCAATAAGATGATCATATCCCTGACTGCGGCTCAAAATCCCATCCAATTTATCTGCCCATTCAATAGGAATTACAGACTGTGTTCTTATACTAATTAATCTCGCTGGCAATATTGTTGGTGCGGCCTCTTGAATAGTGTCAGAAGTATACTCAGCCTTAATATAATATGGCATATAATTTCTTAATAATCTTTCTTCCTCATCAAAAACCTCATAAAACATCACATCTAACATAAACTTACCTTTCCATAAAAATTACAACAATCCATCTTTCTCACTAACTAATTAGTGATAATATTATTCGTAAAACATCAAAAATAAAAAAAACTTGACCCGCCTTAAATCTTTATTATAATAAAATACTCTTGCCGATACACAAAAATTATTTTAAGACCCCATCGTCTAGCCCGGTTAGGACACAAGCTTTTCAAGCTTGCAGCGCGGGTTCAAATCCCGCTGGGGTCGTATATTTTGAAAGGGATTTCAATAATGAAATCCCTTTTCTTTTAGTAAATACAGCTTTCTATATAACCAATCTTATTATTCTGATATCATTCACCTGCCTTATTCACAACATTTGCAACAGATGCTACTTCATCTCCTTTGCTTAAATTAATAAGCTTTACCCCTTGAGTACTTCTACCAGTCTGGCGAATATCACTCAAAGGACACCTAACAATCATCCCTTCTTTTGTAACAGCCATAACCTCATCATCTACCATAACAGGAAGCGCACCTACAACATGGCCATTTCGTTCTGTTACCTTTATATTAATAATCCCTTTTCCTCCCCTGGACTGTGTCCTATAAAAACTAAAATCCGATCTTTTTGCAAATCCCAATGAAGTAACTGTAAGAAACGAGCATCCGGTTTTAGCTATATCTGAACGAAAAACCAACATACTTACAACTTCATCATCTTTATCTAATTTAATTCCCCTAACCCCTCTTGCTGCTCGCCCCATATCACGTAACTGCTTTTCATTAAAACGTAGGGACTTACCATTTTTAGTAACTAATAATATATCATTAGTCCCGTCGCTTAAAGATGCTCCTATAAGCCTATCGCCCTTCTGAAGTGTTATCGCTACGATCCCTCCTCTTCTAGGATTCTTAAACGCCGATAATTTTGTCTTTTTTATATTTCCATTTGCTGTTGCCATTACAAGATATCTATCCTCTGAAAACCCCCTTACAGCAACTATAGAACTTATCTTTTCTTCTTTACCTATAGATAAAAGATTTACTATGTTTTTCCCTTTTGCACTTCTTGAGGCGATAGGTATCTCATATGCCTTAAGCCAATGAACAACCCCTTTATTAGAAAATATTAATAAATAATCTTTAGAAGAGGCAATAAATAGATGTTTAACAAAATCCTCTTCTCTTGTTGTCATAGCAGAAACCCCCCTGCCGCCCCTTCTCTGCTTTCTGTATGAGGCTACAGCTAAACGTTTTATATATCCTGAATTACTAATAGTAATTGCCATATCCTCCTCTGCTATAAGATCTTCTATCTCTATCTCCTCGGCACGTGCTGCTATCTCTGTTCTCCTCTCATCAGCATACTTTTTCTTTATAAGAAGAAGTTCTTCTTTTATTATCTCTTCTATCTTATCCTCTGAAGAAAGTATAGCTCGATAATTTTCTATATCTTTTAGAAGAGACTGATACTCAGATTCTATCTTATCTTGCTCAAGTGCCGTAAGCCTCTGAAGCTGCATTTCAAGAATAGCCTGAGCCTGTATCTCTGACAATTTAAATTTATCCATCAAGGCCACCTTTGCCTCTGAAGAAGTCTTGGATTCCCTTATAGTTTTAATAATCTGGTTAATTACCTTTAATGCTATCCTTAACCCCTCAAGAATATGCGCCCTGCGTAATGCCCTATCCAGATCAAACTGCGTACGTCTACGTATAATTTTCCGTCTATGTTCTATAAAATGTAGTAATATTTGTTTAAGATTTAATATCTTGGGACCATTATTAACCAAGGCCAAATTAATAATGCCAAAGGTAACCTCCAATTGCGTATGCTTATAAAGATAATTTAATATTATTTGCGGCTCTACATCCCTTCTTAGTTCAACTACAACACGTATACCATCCTTATCACTTTCATCGCGGACATCGGTTATACCTTCTATCTTTTTATTTTGGACAAGCCCTGCAATAGCTGCAATAAGATTGGCTTTGTTAACCTGATATGGCAATTCAGTAATAATAATACTATCTTTATTCCCTTTTTGTCGTTCTATATTTGCCTTTGCACGTAAAGTTATTTTACCCCTTCCTGTAGTATATGCATTAACAATACCTTCTATTCCGCAGATTATACCACCTGTTGGAAAATCAGGACCTTTTATAATTTTGTTAAGCTGTTTAATATCAGCATCTGGATGGTCTATTAAATATACAATAGCCTCTACAACCTCTCCTAAATTATGAGGCGGCATATTAGTCGCCATACCAACAGCTATGCCACTGGATCCATTTATTAAAAGATTGGGCAAGGCGGCAGGAAGAATAACAGGTTCTTTAAGAGTTGCATCAAAGTTAGGGGCAAAATCTACTGTATTCTTTTCTATATCTGCCAGCATCTCATCTGTAATAGCCGCCATACGCGCCTCTGTATATCGCATTGCTGCTGCTGCATCTCCATCTATAGACCCGAAATTACCCTGACCATCAACAAGAGGATACCTTAAAGAAAAATCCTGAACCATACGTACCAATGTGTCATAAACAGCCATATCACCGTGAGGATGATACTTTCCCAAAACCTCCCCTACAATACGGGCACATTTTTTATAAGCTTTATTATGTTCTAATCTTAATTCTTTCATTGCAAAAAGTACCCGTCTATGAACAGGTTTTAACCCATCCCTTACATCAGGCAAGGCGCGTCCTACAATAACACTCATCGAATAGGATAGATAAGAATTCTTCATCTCATCTTCTATATAAACGGGTATAACCTTTTCCTTTATAGTCAAGTCTCTCATCTGTTTATGCCTTTCACATAAATAACATTTTTTTATCGTTCATTTAAACATCCAAATTTTTCACTTCATGCGCATATGTTTCTATAAACTCCCTGCGCGGTGCAACCTCATCTCCCATAAGCATAGAAAAAGTCTTATCTACTTCAACAGCATCCTCTAAGGTTACCTGTAAGATAGTCCTCCTCTGTGGATCCATTGTTGTTTCCCATAACTGCTGAGGATTCATCTCACCAAGACCTTTATATCTTTGAATCTGAATCCCCTTTTGGGCTTGTTCTCTAACAAAATCCAAAACCTCTTTTAAAGAGAAAAATTCATATCTTTCTTTATCTTTTTCAATACAAAATACTGGCTTCAAAATAGAATCTTTCTTTTTTATCTTTTTCCCTTTACGGCTTTCTTTTACAACATATTCATCTTTATCCACAACTCTCTGAAAATCATTTATACTTAACCCCATCTTTTTAAAAAATTTAGCTATTTCTGATATATCATCCTTATTAAATATCTCTATATACTGTATGTCTTCATTATCCGCTGTAATCTTTGCTAATTCCTCATCAGTAAAAACAAATTTTGGTTTATCTGCAACCTTTACCATATAAAGAGGCATCTCTAATGTATCTGATTTGGCACATTTTATATATTCATCAAAATCAACACCTCTTCGATTTAAAATTCCTATAATATTTTCCAGTTCAGCAGAAGAGTTTAATATATTCTTAAACTGACCTGCTGTATATTCATGATTATCCGCCACACGTTTCAATTTTAAGCCTTCCATCCCCATATCCAATATAAGTTCACTCATCTCCTCTTCTGTCTCTATATATTCCTCTCGTTTACCCATTTTTAATTTATATAACGGCGGCTGAGCAATATAAATATGGCCGTTTTCTATTAACGGACGCATCTGTCTATATAATAAGGTCAATAATAAAGTTCTTATATGAGAGCCGTCTATATCTGCATCACACATAATAATAACTTTATGATACCTTAATTTTTCTATATTAAAATCCGTCCCTACGCCTGTTCCAAGTGCTGTGATAATAGTCCGTATTTCTTCATTACTAAGTATCTTATCCAAACGTGATTTCTCAACGTTTAAAATCTTCCCTTTTAATGGAAGTATTGCCTGAAATGTTCTATCTCTTCCTTGTTTAGCAGATCCGCCTGCAGAATCCCCCTCTACCAAATAAAGTTCACATAAAGCAGGATCCCTTTCTGAACAATCTGCTAATTTACCCGGTAACCCTGCAGTTTCAAGCGCTCCTTTTCTACGAGTAAGTTCCCTTGCCTTTCGGGCAGCCTCTCTTGCCCTAGATGCAGTAATAACCTTATCAACAATCTTATTTGCAACAGAAGGATTTTCTTCAAAAAACGTAGTTAAAGCCTCAAATGTAGTAGATGATACAAGACCTTCCACCTCAGAATTACCTAACTTGGTCTTAGTCTGGCCTTCAAATTGAGGATTTGGTATTTTAACACTTATAACAGCAGTTAACCCTTCTCTGGTATCATCTCCTGAAATAGTTATATTATTCTTTAATAAATTCTTTCCTTTTGCATAATTATTTATAACTCGTGTTAAAGCCGATCTAAACCCACTTAAATGAGTACCTCCTTCAGTAGTATTTATATTATTTGCATATGTAAAAACATTTTCTGCATATCCATCATCATACTGTAATGCTACTTCTAACCTAATTCGTTCCTTTTCTTTTTGAAAATATATTACCTTTTTATGTATTTTATTCTTTTTAGAAGTAAGATGTTCTATAAAAGAAACTATTCCTCCTCTAAACTCAAAAACACTTTCCCGTTCTTTTCCAACACGTTTATCAGTCAAACATATAATCAAACCTTTATTTAAAAAAGCCAACTCTCTAAGTCGTTTTGCTAAGATATCAAAAGAAAATACAGTAGTTTCCTTAAATATAGTCTTATCAGGTTTAAATGTAATCTTTGTGCCAGTTGACTTGGTTTTACCAATAATAGTCAATTTAGTTTTTGGTTTTCCTAATTCATATCGCTGATGATAAATATTACCGTCCCTTCTAACTTCCACCTCTAACCAAGAAGATAAGGCATTAACACAACTAACACCAACCCCATGAAGACCACCTGAAACCTTATAAGTTCTGTGATCAAACTTTCCACCGGCATGCAAGGTTGTAAGTACTACCTCCACAGCAGGCTTCTTCTCTGTTTTATGTATATCAATAGGTATACCACGACCATTATCTGTAATAGTTATAGAATCATCTTCATTAATAATCACATCTATCTTTGAACAATAACCTGCCATTGCTTCATCAACAGAGTTATCAACAACCTCATAAACCAAATGATGCAATCCTCTGCTGAATGTATCACCTATATACATAGCAGGTCTCATACGCACAGCAGCTATTCCCTCAAGCACCTGTATTTTTGTAGCATCATAAGCACCTTCATGTTGTATTTTATTTTCAATTTCTGTTATATTTTTATCTTTTTTCATACCATCTTTTTTAGTCATCGAAATTTTCCTATCTTAAAACGGACATCCTGAATTTCAGGTATCCTTTTGCTTACTTTTTGCAATATATTATTTTTCCTTACATTAAAATGATAGAGCCATACAGAAGAATCAACATATACAAACAACACACCATTATTAATACCAACCAATTGTGTATGCTCTAATTCTTTTACATCCAAAACAATATTCCATACCTCTTCTATATTAACAACCGCTGCCGCCTTTTTATCAGCAATATTTCCAATAACAGTGCTTACTATATCTCCAATACTATCCATTTTTTCACAAATTTTTAAATATTAATAAAATATGATAATACTATATACTCATAGGCATTACAAGATATAAATACCCGTCAAGTCTTATCACAGCACGAATAATAGAATTACCTTCCATACTAACAAGTTCCAAATCAATATATTCTCTTGTTATATGCTTCAACACATCAATAAAAAAATTTGGACTATATCCAACAACAATCTTAGGACCATTATTCTCTATTGGGATCTCTTCTCTTGATTCTCCTATATTAGGAGTATTTTTGGAAATCACCATTTTATTACTAAATACTTCAAATTTCACAGCTTGAAAATCTGTAGTAGATAAAAGATTAGCCCTTCTTATAGCACTTAATAAATCATTTGTCTTTATCTTTATTTTATTTTCTGAAGGAGGTGGTATAGCCTGTTGATAGTTTGGAAATTCTCCTTCTATAATACGTGTAGTAATTAATACACTATTAATATCAAATAACACTTGATTATTCCCTATAATCATAAAAACATCACCTTCATCATTTAAATTTCTTAATATTTCCTGTACTGCTTTAATAGGTATTATCACTTTAATATCATCTTCAATTGGAGACAAAATCTCTTTTTCCATTTTTGCTAAACGTCTACCATCTGCTGCAACAGTACACATTATTTTACCAGATATCTCAAATAACACCCCATTTAATACATATCTTGATTCTTCATAAGAAACAGCAAAATATGTCATATCTAACATTTCTTTCAAAACCGTCTGTTCAATAGTAATACGTTCTTTATCTTTTACTTCAGGAAATTTAGGAAACTCATCTTTAGGCAATCCATTTAATTTAAACCTACATCTATCACATTCTATCTCTATCTGATTATTTCTCTGAGTATAAATTAATATTTCTCCTGATGGCATTTCTCTAACAATATCTGTAACTTTTTTTGCAGGAATAGTTATTGCCCCTTCTTCAAGGATATCAACAGGATATTCACAAGATATTCCTATATCTAAATCAGTAGCACATAATCTTAATTTTCCATTTTTTGCTTCTAATAATATATTAGATAATATAGGAAGTGTTATTTTATTTGATACAATATTTTGAACAGTCTGAAGTCCTGTTAATAATTTTTCTTTTAATACTTTTATTTTCATAGACTTTCCTTTCTTTTATAACATACTATTAATAAAATAATTATTATAGTAGTAATATAAGTAGCGGTTGTGAATAAATTATATTAGAGACGTAACTATTTTTATTATAATTGGTTATATAATTTACAACCTGTGAATAATAATATAATAACTCACTTATTTCTATTTAAAAAATTTAAAAAAAATATAATAATTCTTGCTACATTTTTATTATTTAATTTAGCATTCCATTAAGATAGCCGTGATTTTAGTTAAAATACTCTTTAATTCTTCATTTGAGTTAATATCTTTTTCTATTTTTTTACAAGAATGCATTACAGTTGCGTGATCTTTTCTACCAAAAGCACGACCTATTTCAGGTAATGACATATTAGTTAATTGTCGTGATAAATACATAGCTATCTGTCTGGGAAGTATAATATTTTTATTTCTTTTATATGCCTTTAAATCATTTAAAGATACTTTAAAAAAATTACATACACATTTTTGTATCATTTCTACATTTATATTTTTTGTAGCCTCTTTTACCATATCTTTCAAAATAATTTTTGTCATATTAAGAGTGATAGGTTTATCTTCTAATAAAGAATAAGCGGCTACACGTACAAGGGCGCCTTCAAGTTCTCTTATATTAGATTTTATTTGATCCGCAATAAAGAAAATGACATCCTCAGGGACATTTACTGTCTCTTTTTCAACTTTTTTTCTTAATATAGCAACCCTTGTTTCAAAGTCAGGGGGTTGTATATCAGCTATGAGTCCCCATGCAAACCTTGATGTTAGCCGTTCTTCCAAATGAGTTATTTGTTTTGGAGGATGATCTGAAGTAATTATTATTTGTTTTCTATTATTGTGTAAATAATTGAATGTATGAAAAAATTCTTCTTGTGTCGATTCTTTTCCCGCAATAAATTGGATATCATCTATAAGCAATACATCTATTTCTCTATATTTTTTTCTAAATTCAGAGGTTGAACGTGTACGAATTGCATCTATAAGTTCATTAGTAAATCTTTCTGAAGAAATATAACAATATTTTAAATGTGGATGTAATTCTTTTATTTTATGTGTTATTGCTTGAATGAGATGTGTTTTTCCAAGACCAACTTTTCCATATATAAAAAGGGGATTATAGGTTTTCGCTGGTGATTCTGCAACAGCGAGACATGCAGCACACGCGAAACGGTTTGACGGGCCTATAACAAAATTTTCAAATGTAAATCTTGAATTAAGATTTAAAGTATTACTATTTTCAGATTCTTTAAATCCTAGTTCAAGTTTAGTAAGGCGTTCTTGAGTTGTTTTTTCTATTATATTAGGATTTACTCCAAATTCTATTTGTATTTTAGAAGAGGATATATTATTTATTTCATCATTAATAACATTTTTATAATGTTCTACAATCCAATTTTTAAAAAAGGCATCAGGAGTTTCTATTAGAAGTATATTATTATTCTTTTCTTTTATATTTAATGCGGAAAACCATGTTTCATAGGATGTAGCGCCTATTCTTTTTTTTATTCTATTTTGTGATTGTTCCCATATTTTTTTTAATGTCATAATAGCCCCTGTAAAAAATTGTTTAAACAAGATTAAAAATATCGGTGAATAACTTTTATTTTTGTAACTTGTTTAATTATAATAAGTTATAAAAAAAATAAAAAAGTTGTTCACAAGTTATTCACAACTCCAAAATAATAAAAATTTAGGATAGTATGTGAATGAGGCAATAAATACTATATACATCAAAAAATAATTAATATTCAAAATACATATAATAGCCAGACAGACTATTGACCAAGGTTGGCAATGCTTTTTAAGAGTATGCCTATAAGATAAAATATCTAACCAATTAAAATGTTGTAAATTACGATAAGTAAAACAGGCATAAAACATGTTTGATTGTATAAAGATACATGCCTTTTTAAATTTTTATAAAAAAGCATTTTATTATATCAAAGAAAATTTTTATTTCAACTGCGATTTTATATGCAAGGTAAATACCGACGAATATAAATTATTATAAATAAAATTGTGAAGTCTTTTATTATTTTTTATATTATTGAATAAAAAAATAGTAAACTTACCGTCGAAAATATATCGTTTTATCTTTTACATTAATAATAAGTTAAGTTCTTAGTAAAAAAAGCAAAATAGATGTTGAAATTGTTTTTTAGTTACGTTACTATTCAAAAAGAAAAACAAAATAATAATATAAAGAGAATTAAATCAAGCTTTTTGAAATAACTTGACTAAGAAATGGCATATGATATAATTTACAAATCATGAAAAAGAATCTTAAAACAATAAGTAAATTAAAAGGCAAGAGGACTCATGGATTTCGTAAAAGAATGGAGTCTGATACAGGAAGAGCTGTATTAAAACGAAGACGAGCAAAAGGTCGCAAGTGCTTAACTATATAGATGAAAGATAAAATAAAGTATAATTTATATTGTTTGTCTTTCGTTAAAATGATATAAGTTTAAATATACAGCTTTCCATAATTGTTATTATATAAATTATTAAAATTATAAATTTAAATATATATATTTTTTTTTAATATATATATAATATTATATATAATTTTTATTAATGATTATAAAAATTATAAAAATTTTTATAATTTGTTATCAAAAAATAAGTGCTGTAATTTTTCCGGGAAAATGCAGGTTTTATCCCACCTGTTCAAGATATACGTTGGAGGCGATACAGAAATACGGGATTTTTTTAGGAGGAATAAAGGCAATTATACGTATCATGAGATGTTCTCCATTATCAAAAGGGGGATATGATCCTGTAAGGTAAAGCATGTTATGGAAAAAAGACTTATATTAGCAGCAACGCTATCATTTCTGGTGTTGTATTTCTGGTCGCTGTTAAACCCACCTCAGAAATCAAAGCCAGGTTATCATCATATATTAAAACATGATGCTATAGAAACCAAGGAAAGTTCCTCATTATCAAATTCTAAGATTGTTAAATCTTCCAAACTTTCATCTAATAATAGAATTAATGAAAATATTACTACTATAGAAACAAAGCAATTTATTGCTAAATTTTCTAATATAGGAGGAGTATTAAAAGATATTTTTATTAAAAATTACAATGTAAGGCTCCCAATAACACAAATTAATGAACTTATACCATACGATACTGTTTTATTTTTATTAAAAAAAATTACAAAAAATACTATTGTTTATGAATATAAAAATAATAATATTAAAATAATAAAACAATATATATTAAATAATAATTATATTATAAATTCTAATATTAATATATATTATAAAAATAAATCTAGAAATAATAATATATTAAAAATAAATACATATTCTTTAGATATGACGAAAATTAAAAAAAGTAGTTTGAGTGCTAGAAATAGATCACTATTAGAATATGTTATTTATTCTGATAAAGGCATGTTCAGAAAAAATAATGCTTATAAATTTTCTAAAAAAGAAGAACGTTATATTACAGGACACGTTATTTGGACTGGATTTAGAGATAAATACTATTGTGCTATTATAAAGCCTAAATATGAAACATCAGGATATATTATTCATGTAAAAAATTCTGAGCATGCCAATATAATAGTTATTCCAAAAAATATAAAAAACAAAGAAAATTTTAATTTTGTTTCTTTAATATATATAGGGCCTGAAAGTTGGGATATTTTAAAACAAATAGACCCCGATTTTACCAAAATTAAAAGATACTATAAATGGGGATTATTTGATATTATGGGAAAGATAGTAAATCGTATTATACATGCGTTACATAAATTTATTCCAAATTGGGGAATATGTATTATTATAATGAGTATTTTAGTATATAGTATTACCTATCCTATAACATTAAAAAATATGATTTCTATGCGTAAGATGCAGGCGCTGCAACCACAGATGGCAGCATTAAAAGAAAAATATAAAAATAATCCGCAAAAACTTAATATAGAGATAATGGAACTTTATAAAAGGAACAATGTTAATCCTATGGCGGGATGCTTACCAATGTTTCTGCAGATGCCTATATTTTTAGGATTATTACAGGCTTTATGGAGAGATGTAGCATTTAAAGATGCTAGTTTTTTATGGATAAAGGATTTAACAGCACCTGATAGATTGTTTATTTTACCAATTAATTTACCTTTCATAGGAAATGAGATAAATATTTTACCTATCATAATAATGTTTTTAATGTTTTTTCAACAAAGATTGTCATCTGCTAATATGGCAAATATGGATCCGGAGCAAGAGGCTCAACAAAAGATGATGCGGATATTAATGCCGATATTTTTTGGCGCCATATTTTATAAATTTGCTAGTGGTTTAACGTTATATTGGACAACAAATAATTTATTATCTTGTTTTACACAATGGAAATTAGCTAGGATTAAAAATAAATAATTTAAAATTTTATCCAGAGTGGACATTAAACCATGGTTGGTTAAATACAAATTTTAAAATACAGAATTTAGTTTCCTCTAAAATATTAATGGTTTGTTTTCCCGCAGAAATTATTTAAATGGATAATAGGGGGAAAAATGGATAATAATTTATCAAAAAGCATAGAAGTGGAGGGGAATACTGTAGAAGATGCAATAAAAAAGGCCATGAATATGCTAAAAGTGTCCAGAGAAGATATTATTGTTAAAATAGTATGTGAAGAGAAGAAAGGATTGTTTGGTATGAAGGCAGCGAAGCCAGCAAAGATAAAGGTATCTTTGAAAAAACAGCAGAGTGGACAATAGTGAAATTTTGTTGTTTTTTATATTTTAATTATTATTAATTATTTTTTTATTTCATGTGAAAATTATAAAAATGGCAAAAAGTATATCTATTTGTAATCAAAAAGGTGGCACGGGAAAAACAACCACTGCTGTTAACCTATCTGCGAGTCTGGGGGAGCTAGGGAAAAGGGTTTTGCTTGTTGATGCGGACCCTCAAGGTAATGCTACGAGTGGGGTAGGTGTAAATAAAAATGAGTTAAATAAATCTGTTTATGATTTATTGCTAAATAAGAGTACAGTAGAAGAGACTATAATGAGGGATATATGTATAGGTATAGATCTTATTCCTTGTAATATTAATTTAACAGGAGCAGAAATAGAATTAGTTGGGGCTTTTTCAAGAGAAAATAGGTTAAAAAAGGCGCTTGAACCTATAAAAGAAAAATATGATTATATTTTTATAGACTCACCACCATCTTTGGGATTATTAACATTGAATGCACTTGTAGCTAGTGATTCTATCCTTATTCCTATACAGTGTGAATTTTATGCATTGGAAGGGGTATCGCAATTGTTAAATACTATTCAATTAATAAAAAATGACCTTAATTCTTCTCTATGTATAGAGGGTGTGTTATTAACTATGGCAGATTTTAGGACAAATTTAACATCAGAAGTTATAAATGAGATAAAGACATATTTTAAAGATAAGGTATATAATACTATTATTCCAAGAAATATAAAACTTAGCGAGGCTCCAAGTCATGGCAAGCCTATTAATTTGTATGATAGTCATTCTATAGGTGCACAGAGATATAAAGAATTAGCTTTTGAGTTTATTGGTATGGAGCCAGAACAGGTAGATGAAGTGAAAGAAAATTCTCCGGATTTGTTTCGAAGGGATTGATTTTTTAGTTTTTAGTATATATAGTTTAGAGTGGACATTTATTTGTAATATATTGTAAATAAAGTAATTAAATAATTTTTTAGAGTGGACAAATTAGAAATGTCCACTCTGATTTATAATGAGAAAGAAGTTGAAAGGTAATGATTTAGAATGGAGATGTTGGCATATAAGTTAGTATTTTTTGTGTTAGTTAAATAGGATAAAGAAGATAAAAGAGAGTAATATAGGAATGTTTTTTTGAATAGTGTCTAGGAGAAGGTTAAATAGAAAATTCAGAGTGGACATTTATTTGTAATATGTTGTAATTAAAGAAGTTAGATTATTTTTTTAGAGTGGACATTTTTAGATTTGTTTGTTTTGAGACGAGAGTATAAATATATTAAAGAAAATAGACAACCATAAAGTATATTTTTATTTATTTTGAAAAATTGATATTCAGAGTGGACATTTCTATCTCATTTTTTTGTCCACTCTGAATTTCTTTTATTTTATTGTATTTTAATGAGTTATGATAAAATGTCCACTCTGAATGTGAAAAGAAGAAGGCTTAATAGATAGTTCAGAGTGGACATTTATTTCTAATATATTCTAACTAAAAGAGTTAAGGTGTTTTTTAGAGTGGACAATGAACAAAGATAATGGGAGTGTTTATTTTGAGATTGTAAATAAGAAATTTATTAAAGATATTTTCTTGTTTAATAAAAAAAGTGTGTAGAGTAGATAAAAGAGATGATGATAAAAATGTCTATTTTGATATGATAAATAGATAAGAAAAAAGGTATTCAGAGTGGACATTTTGTTGTATCTGTTTATATTTAAATAAATTATGTGTTAATAATGAAATTTCCCTATGGAGGGTGGTATGTCTAAAAGAGTTTTGGGTAAAGGGTTATCAGCTCTTATTCCTGAAAAAGAAAATAGTTCTGTTGATGAAAATGTTGTTGCATATGTAGATACAGCATTGATAAGAGATAATAGTCTTCAGCCCCGTTCAGATTATGACGATGCAAAATTAGAAGAGTTGAAGGTCTCAATAAAAGAGAAAGGGGTATTACAGCCTATTCTTGTGCGCAAACAGGGGGATGGCTATGAAGTGATAGCCGGAGAGCGTAGGTTGCGGGCTGCTAGGGCAATAAACTTGGTTAAGGTTCCTGTTATAATTAAAGAAGTATCTGATAATGAATCTTTGATTTTGGCATTAGTAGAGAATATTCAACGGGAGGACCTCAATCCCATTGAGGAGGCAGAGGCGTATAAAAGACTGATGGAAGAATTTAATTTTACTTATAATGAGATTGCTCGTTCAGTAGGTAAGGGAACTACTACAATAATTAATATGTTGCGGCTATTAAAACTACCATCACGTATAAGAGAGGCATTAGTAAAAGGGCAGATTACTACAGGTCATGCCCGTGCATTGCTTGGTTCCGATGACACCGAGGAACAGATGAATTTATTTGAGATGGTAACTAAGAAAAAATTGTCTGTTCGCGAGATTGAACGTATGGTAAAGCTAGCGCGTCAGACTAATAAAAAAGGGCAGCGAGGACCCAAACAGGATGCAATAGCTCACGAATTAATTGCCCTTGAGGAAAAATTACAAAAATTATTAGGAACAAAGGTGCGCCTTTCTTTTCGGAAAAGCAGAGGGAAGCTCGTTGTAGAGTATTATTCAATGGATGAACTTGATAGGATTGTGAGTATTATAAAAAAGGGAGTTTCTTTTGAATAAAGGATATGTTAAAACATAATATTTCAGTTAAGGAAAAGGCGTAGTAAAGGACAGACTATGATTAAAGGAATGACAGGTTTTGGGAGTAAACAAATCTCCACATCTTCTGTGAAGATGCTTATTGAGTTAAGAAGTATTAATCACAGGTATCTTGATATTAACTTTTATCTCCCATCAGGATTTGCCTGTTTAGAGAATAAAATCACCCAGATTATAAAAAAGGATATCAAACGAGGTAGAATTACTGTAACAGTTAAGGTTATCGAGAAGTCCTCACAAGCAGCAGTCTTAAACAAGGATTTGGTGAAGAGATATATACAATATGCTAAGATGATAGAGAGAGAATTTGGATTGAAAAATGATTTGACCTTATCTGATATAATTAATATGCCTGGGGTATTGGAAACAAAAGCTAATCTTGTATCAGCAGAGACTGTATGGCCTGCATTGGAGAGAGGTATAAAATCTGCTTTATTTGGATTGTTAGCTATGCGCAGACGAGAAGGCAGATCTCTTGCCTCTGACGTGTCAAAGAAGTTAAAAGAGATGATTGCCTTAGTGAAGGATATTAGGTGTAGGGCAGAGATTGTGCTGAAAGAAAAGAGAAAATTGTTTACTGACGAGGAATTTAAATCCTTTCAGAAAAATATAGATGTAAATGAGGAGCTTTGTCGTCTTCTCCATTATATTTCTGAAGCCAAACTGCTATTAAAAAGTGTTTCTTCTGTTGGGAAAAAATTAGATTTTATTGCACAGGAGATGCAGAGGGAATCCAATACAATAGGTTCAAAATTACAAGATAAACAGGTTTCAAGTGCTGTAATATCGATAAAAAGTAAGGTAGAAAAGATAAGAGAACAGGCCCAAAATATAGAATAGGATAAAAATAATCCTACGTGTTTTTTTGGGGGGATTATCATGAATATATTAATTAGGATGAGATGAATTTTTTTTATTATTGTGATGCATAAAGGAAAAATTTTTATACTCTCCGGGCCCTCTGGCGCAGGTAAGACGACTATTTATAAACGGCTTTTAAAAAGAAACAGAATAAAGGATATTCTTGTTAGGGTTGTTACTTATACAACACGTTCGATGCGGCCGGGGGAGGTTCATGGTAAGGATTATTTTTTTATTAGTAAAAAAATGTTTTTATTTAAACAGCGTTGGAAACATTTTTTGGAATGTCAAAAGGTGTTTGAAAATTATTATGGTACCCCTCGAAAGCAGGTAGAAGATATTTTAAAACAAGGGCAAAATGTTCTTTTATGCATAGATGTAAAGGGTGCGCATTCGGTTGCAGAGGTATTTCCTGATGCGGTTAAGATTTTTATAATGGCACCTTCTTTTGAGGATTTGTGCCAGAGGCTTAAACAACGGGCGTCAGAGGATCCTAATGCCTTAAGACTTAGAATAAAGACTGCAAAAGAAGAGATAAAACAGATGGACCGTTATGATTATATTGTAATTAATGATGATATAAAACGTGCTGTTAGAGAAGTTGAAAATATAATTGTGTCAGAGGCATTAAATTTAGCTGATAGTCGTCATTGAGATAAATAGAGAGAGTGTGGTATTTTATTATGTTAATTAAAAGAAGATTGTAATGTTAGGTGTAATAAAAAAAATAAAAAAGCTCTACAAATCATAAAAAATCTATTATTCTTTAAATGATAAACAAAAACAAAACATAATATTTTCATATAGCAAAAAGATTATATCTCCAAAGGATAAAAAAATATTTAAAAAGAAAGCGTGTGATGCAAGATAAAAGGATTGTAGAAGGCTAAAATGATTGTAAAAGAGGTCATACTAATATAAGGGAGAATAGGGGCTAGGATATATTGAGGTATAAAAACCAGGGAGAGACCATATATGATTTAATAGAAAAGATGGAATACTATTTATGTGGGGCAAAAGATATATATATATTTAGGAGAGTGGCAAATAACGGTTATTAAGGATAGAAAAAAGCCGAGAATCGGAAGAATATATATGTGAAAATAAATTGCTGATTTTGGCAAAATGAAGATAAAAGAAATTGAAAGGAGGAATAAAAATCATCTCAGAAAAGTTTGGGATATAGAACAGCCAAGTAGCTAGCGAAAGGGACTTATAGAATACCATTAATCTTGGAATTGACATTGGTCCAAGAGGAGAGATAATTTATATCTCTAATCTTGCCATGAGAAGTTGCTATGGATTTTTATGTGAATACAATCAGTGAACTTATGGAGTAGCTGGAGGTATTTTACAAAGCTTTTAGGTATTGAGTCTAATCAGGCATAGAAAACCATTGTGTGTTAGAATATTCCTAAGGAAGATTTTTATTTTTAAATCTTAAAGAAGATAGGTTTTAAGCCCGTCTTTTAGATTTGTTAGAGGGTATTTTTTTGTTTTGATATTTAAAATATTATTTCGTATTTCTATTGTCGTAGAGTTTAGGTAGGGAATATATAAAAAATATTTCATCATACATAATATCTCCTCACCATACCAGTTATCTTGATGGAGTGTTTTTAATCGCGCCGCCTTTAGATATTCTTATGATGACATATTTTGTCAGCTCTACTGATATTTTGGAAGCATCTGTCTTAAGTCCTTAGTTAAAACTAAAACCGTATGGCTTATTTCAGTTAATACTAATTTAATCCTACACAAAAGTTGAAACTATATGCTTTTGTATTGCGTAATTTTAATGTGATTTGTTTTTTCAAGGAGTCTCATTCTATTGATGGAATCATTCTGGAGTTTAAGCAAGAAATGGACATTTTGATAAAAATTTTAAATGTTGATAGGTTCCTGTCTTGTATAGATGATTTGTTTGATGCATGGTTTAGATGTCAAAGATTTCTTAGGGGGGGGATCCTGTTAATGTTAATCAGTTTGGCATGTCGGTATTTTTTTGCCCAATTGTGTCCGGATAAAATAGATACTCAAGATGGCATATAGTTATTGCTGATAATTTTTTTAAGCTTAGTAGATTATTAGAATTCTAAATATTACCTATTAGATTGTAAAATCATGCATATATGTAGTTCAGGGATAAAGGAAGTCTAGTGAAAAAATATATAATCTTTTAGATTTTAGCATTAAAAATTTTCTTTCTTATAAATAAAAGATTTAATAACTTTTTTATAGGAATGCAGGTCTTTAGCCTTGCATTGCTATAATCTTGCTGAAGATTATTTTATGTATACCATACAGTTTTTTTAATAATGATTAATATATAATTTATTATTTATTATATTGTTAGGAAGAAGAGGATAATATGAATCAAAATAGACTTTTATTTTTTTGTTGTTTGTTTTTACTGTTTGTAACAAATAATATTTTATTTGCGGCTGATGTGTATTACCTTGGTGGTAATGATGAGATCCAATTAGGTAACCAACGAAAGTATTCGTTGTATGAAAGGTTACATGATTTATGTGATTTTAGTTCGCATAGATCTTTATCTCAAAGGTCAGGTATAATTAAAGGTAGGTTTTCAACAAGGTTGGAATATAATAAATTAAGCGGTAATAAATCAAAGTCATTTTTGAAAGAAGGCGTGGATTATATTACAGAATTAAATTTAAATTTGCAGGAAAAATTGTATTCTGATTATATTTTTGAAACCGAATTGCGTCTTAGAAAGACCGATAAATATTCTTTGGAGCCGCGTAAGGACGTTCGTGTTAAACAATATTCTTTTAAGATATCTAATCCTTATAATCTTTTCGCATTTGGTGATTTTTACGGCGAATTCTCTCCTTTCACATTGAATTCTTCTCTTGAAGGATTTAATCTCGAATTGAAGTCATCTGAACGATTTAATGTTAAGATGGTTGTTGCTAGAAAAAATGCTGCGGATGAGGCTGCTTCTAAATTTCAAAGAAATGTTTTTGGGATAAAAATCGATTCTTTTCCTTTGAATCATTCATCTTTGTTCCAGAAGATACGTGTAGGTATGCAGGCTGTAAGCATACAAGATGATAGTGCTACTGCGGATAGGACATCTAGTTTTAAAGATTTAAGAAATAGCATATTTTCAATTGATGGTGAGATAGTTTTTGTTAACAATTTTTCTGTTGTTTATGAATTTGCCAGGAGTTTTTATCTCCCTGATGAAGATACATCAGGAGATAAGGACCAGAGTTGTGGCAATTCTTTTCATGTTGCACCGGAATTTCAGATAGGGAATACTATTTATAGGTATGTGTATAATTATACACAACCTATGTTCTATACTGATACTGGGTCGGCATCACCAGATAAAATACAGCATCAATTCACGATAAATCATCGTTTTAATGACATTTTATCGGTTTCTTTTATGGAAAATTATTATTGGGATCATTTGAAAAATAGCAGCCTGTCAAAAAGAACAATAACCGATGAGAAAGATATCAATGTAGACGTTTTCCCTTCTAGGGCAAGAAAAAATTTGCATACTAGGTTTTATAATTCGTATATGTCACGGAACTCTGATGACCCTGCAAATACAGCAGAGAGTAGAACAATTACAACTGGTTTTAGTATAGCAGACCAATTTGGCGGAACTAATATAGATTTTTCATATGAATATCGTGCTTACAGTAACTTAGCGGATAAAAGTTTATCTGAATATTTTAACCGGATTAATTGTTCTTTTGCGAGAGAATTACAGATTTTTTCCAGACGATGTTATCTTTCTTTAAATCCATCTGTTGATATTAGACGAAGTAAAAAAGATTTTAACAAAGATGTTAATTTATCTCTCTCATTTTCAGGAGAGTATTATATAACAAGTAATGTATCTAGTCGTTTTGGCTATAATGTTATAGATAGTAATGCTGCAGAGGCAGATAAAGATTATGAGAATTATCAGAATTTTACGGAAATAGATTGGGTTTTTGGACGTAATAAAGATAAACATATTATCTTGAAATATAATTTGACGAGGCACATGAATGCAGATGGCGATTTAAATTATAAGGAAATGCAGACGATTCTTACATATACTTGCCTTTTTTAGTATATGAAAATTGTTATTGTAGTCAGCCAAGGTTTATGACTAGATATTTCAATGCGATTAAAACATCAGTTTTATAAATAAACTACTTGAGAATTTTTTTATAGAGGGGCATTAGTTTACGGTTTGTATAGCATTCTTCATATATATACTTCATTGTAAAGTTGAAGTTTTATTCTATTATAATGTTATTCAACATCGTTTTATGCATAATATGGATATTTTATTAATGCTAACTATTTTAATATTATCAGTTTTCGTTAAAGAATCGAGGAAAGATTATGTCATTAAAAAAAATATTTTGGGTAAGTTTGGTAATTACAATAATGTTACATCCTATTAATGGATGTGCCGACGAGGACTCTAAGTTTGTGCAGTTAGGTTTAAATGCTGCAACCGCTATGGCCTCTAAAAGGGATGTTGTAGAGGGCTTAAGACAAACAGCTTCTGATGAATATACTGACTGGTTGTGGGATTCTGTAGGCGGGATAGAGTCTTTTATGACTGGTGATCCAGAGGCCAAGATCCCAGAAGCAAGGGAAAAAATAGGCAAAATAGTTGATACTGTAAAAGCCATAGAAACCTTCTCTATTGCAATGACAGAAGGCCGTTACGATGATGCTGCGTTTACAGCAATAGATCAAGGCGTAGGCGCGATTGATAATCCTTTGGTAAGCTTAACATGGGAAATGGCTAAGTTGACCTATCAGTCACATAAGATGCTAGAGTCTTCTCAAGCTGCTTTGGATATAGAACGTTTATATTGTATTTGTTCAAATGACCGCAGGCTTATGGGGGTTGTGGATCCTGATAGTGATAGCCCTCCTTTAATTCCTGAGACTGCTAAGATGGCAGATTATTTTTTTGATAAGTATTTAATAACTAATGACTCGACCAGAGCCTTAGTTAAATCATATGTTAAGACTGCATTAGGTGAACAGTGGCCAGAGGAAAGTTGGTCGGAGTATATGAAAAGTTGGATGTCTATAGGTTCGGGTATCGATACAAAAAAAAGTGCGGAAATAAGGCTTTTAGCTAATGAATGGAGAAATAAGGCTCGTGGCTGGATTATGCACTTAATTAAAGATGTGAACAAACAGGCTAAGTTATCTTGGGAGCAAGCGAGGTTGCGTAAACAGATGGCAGAGTTTGATGCTTTCGTGAAACGAGTGAGCCATTTTTACCATAACGATTTCGATAGAATGTTAAAAGAGTTTTTAGAAATAAAAAAGAATAAGGCTGCAGAAAAAAACTTAGTCAAATTGCCAGCGAAGAGCAAACAAGAATATAAAAAAATGTTGTCTATGGTAAATCAAATAAATGGAGCTAGTCTAAAGAAAGCCTATTCTTTGGAGAAGACTATTGATAGATGGCAATTAAATTGCCTTGAGGCAGCAAGCAGAATGGAGAGAATAAATCCTAGTTTATCCAGAGCGCTTTATGCAGAGAGAGAAAAGTGGTTAAAATTGAAACTTAAATTGAATGATAAAGTTGATGCACTAGAAGAGAATATCTCTACAGATGTTATATCTACAAAGTTTCCAGCGTATAAAGGAGATCCAAAATATAGAGAAGCTTATTATGAGGATAAGACGAAAGCTAAGGATTATTATTCAAAATATTTTTCTAAAATATTAAAGAAATTTGATTTTTCTTCAGTATCAGCCACTGTTCAAGTTTTTGATATTGATAAAAAACCCATGCGATTATCTTTAACAGGCAATGAATCTGAACTTGAGAAGAAAATTACATTGCAGCTTAATAAAGGAGATTTTATTGGCGCCAAGAATATTATTGATTTTTGGAAAAAAGATGTTTTGATTGCTAAAAGTCAATACTTTCACAAAATACGTCAGAAAATGCAAGAAGTGATTGCTAATCGTCCGTCTGAGGTTCAAGATACAATCCCGGATAATGAGGCATGGGGCGCGGCTATTCATATTGCAAAAGATGTCTTAGAAAATTTGCTCAGCGCATCACAATTAGAGTATAATACAGAATTGTCTAAACTTTTACATATTAATAAGGCGTATCATAGTTTAGCAGAAGTGCTTAAGAGACGGGAAGAGTTGTTTATTGAACAGTGTAATCGTATAGCAGTTGTATTGCCAACACCTGGATTATCAAATATTTTATATAATCGTGCTGTTAAATTATTGAAAGAAGCAGACAATATAACCTATACCTATATGCCACATCCTGTAGAACAACCCCCTATTTTAGCATATCAAATTCCTCTTCAATTATCTAAATTATTGCCGCCAGTAGATAATAATCCGGGATTGCCACTTGTTATGGTAAATGAGGCAACAGATTTAAGAAATAAATTCGCTGAATGGGATGAAGTTATAAAAGAATTCCATAATTTAGATATTCCATCAGCCTCAGAAGTTGATCAGATACGTGTTTTAGTGGATCCATCATTTAATCCATTAGATAATATAAATAAAATTACTCAATCTATAGAAAGCATTAAAGAATTAAGGATGTTGCCGGCACAACTTGATGTAGCAGTGCATAGGCTTGAATTAATCCAAAAGAATAAAGAGATAGATAGAGATAATATAGAGAAAAAACTAAAGCGTATAACGATGTTTTTTAAAGAATTGGAGGAGAAAAAATTAATCGAAAGGGGTGGAATAAATGATGATTATCGTGTTGTGTTGCCGGCGAGACTATTAAATGGTATGTTGTTAATGACAGAGCCTTTTCCACATTATGCAACGCGTAAGGAATTGGATAAAATAGTCGAACCTATTTTGAAAGCATGGGATTCTTTACCTCACAATATTCGTTCTTTTATTCGTTCAAATGCACCGTTACATTTTAATAGATGGGAAAAGATTATGTCTCTTAATAATATTAAAGCCGCCAGATGTTCTAACTTCATACTTCTCGGAAGAAGTAGTGCTCCTATCTATGAAGATAATTTGAAAAGGGCTTTGAGTTTGGCTTTGAATGTTAGAGCTAGAGATCCGAAATATAGTAAAATCATGGAGAAAATTGCTCAATTAGTTCCAGGATTAATGGATATTCCCACTAAAGAGGATATACAACGAGAAGATCAACGTAAAGCAGCAATGCATCATTTAACTTTAAAGCAGTATTATCGTAAATTTAGTCCGTCCAAACAAGTAATATATTACGTCTTGACAGATGCTGCGAAAAAGGCAATGCACTCAAAAAAATTGATCTCCTGTGATATTGGGAGAATGTATACACATTTAGCCCAAAGAGTAGAACAGTTAAATGGCGATTATCATGCTTATGAAGCTGAATTAAATCGTAAGATTGCAGAGAAAGAATCAGAGCGTATCCAAAAAAAAGAATATATGAAAGCTGAAGAGCAAGGGGATCAGGACCTTAGGTCTATGAGTCCATTTAGATTAGCAGGATTTTATGGATATTCTATTGAAAATGCACGTTTAAATTCGAGGTCATTGCAGAATGCCAGAGGGACAGTTATTTTAACAAAAGAAAATTTACGTCTAGGAGAAATAGTAATTGATGCCAAACTATTTACTACTAAGCAGGCGAAAAAGATGCTGTTTTCAATAGATGGGGGCAGGACATGGAGTCAAATTCCAGTTGCATCCGATATTCATTTTGCATTTACGCCATTATCCGATAGATATTACGATTTTATTTTAAAGATTCAAACAGCAGATGGCAGAGAACCCATGGTGAAATTGTTTCCTAATGTAGATAAATTTTTATTTAAAGATGTTAATTTTAACACCCTTATTGTCAAGACAGTTAAAGAAATAGCAAATGCTTACGAAAGAAAAGATATAAATGCTTTTAGTCGTTACATTTCACGAGATTATTTAGGAAATAAGGCCCTTTTAGAAGAAGGGGTTCGATTTGATTTTGATCTTTTTAATAATATTCGTCTTCTTATTTATATTAACAGAATAGAAAAAAGAAGTAATTTTTTTGTAGTTACAACTAAATGGGATAAAACCCAGACACCGATTAAAACAGGAGAAGAACAGAGGACATCCGGGCACACTACTTTTATGTTTGTTTTAGAAGATGGAAAGATGAAGATTAAAAATTTGCGAGGTGATTTGATTTATGCCACTCTTTCTCCAGAGATAGCGCAGGCTTCAGGCAAAAGCCCGTCTGTTGTAAGTAAAATTAGAACAGCCAGAGATGAACGTAACCCTGAGCAACCAGGTGCAGGGGAAGTGGAAGATTCAGGTGGAGTAACCTCGTCATCTGCTGCATTAACAGTATATACCACACCTATTTTAAATGTGCCGGGATTTCCTGGCATTGGGTTTGATGCCACATCAAATGTAGAAGTTACCGCAGCATCTAGTAATAGCGATATGGATTTCGAAGATAATTTAATCTTTGGAACCACTGGTTTGCAAAAGATTACAGGGCAAACATTTAATCAAATTACAGAAGCGCCTACTTCAGGATATACAACAGCAGGGGTGATTAATGAAGGGGCAGGAACGGTTTATGTTTTTATTACTAGGGAAGGATATTATGCTAAAATGGAAATACTTTCTTTTGATGGTACGCCGGGAGGTAACCTTCAATTTAAATTTGCTGTTCAAACGGATGGCTCAACCAATTTAACCACTAATTAGTTGTTACTGAATAGGCCTTATTTTACAAATAAAAACCTGATAATTTTTTTCATAATAGTTTTTCGGAAGACATCTATAAGATATAACAATAGAGGATTCGAGAGACATCGGCATTGAAATTTTAGTATTGCTGTCTGCGGGTAACCCAGTAAATAGTCGAGGTGGGAGATATTCGAAAAGAGAATGATAAGATTATTCCTGTCTTGCATGATGCCGTGGATGTGGGAATTTATGTTGTCAGCTTGTATTCTAGGGTGGAATAAAATAGCCGAGTAGATAGCAGAAGGATCTTTATAGAATGCCAATAATCTTGAGACAGACATTCTTGTGCTATGAGTTACAATCTATCTAAAATGTTTAATTGAAAGGTATCTTTTTTTGACAATATTATAAGCTTATGATATATATATATATACCTTTGCTCCAGCGAAAAGGTATTGGAGGGGTGTCTGTATAGTTAAGATAATTTTGTAGTTGATAAATTTTGTATATAAGATTTTTAAAAAGGCAAGGAGACAATATAATATGAAACAATACCCATTAGAGGAATTATTGCCAAAGGCAGGTGGAAGTGCTTATGCTTTGACACGAATGGCTGCTATAAGGGCCTTGGAACTGGCAGAAGGGAAGCCATGTTTAGTTGAAAGAAAACCTTCAGACAAGGTAACTTCTCTTGCAATCGAAGAGATTGCCAAGGGAAAGGTAGTATTAAAAGAAGTTGCAGAACAATTTGCGCCCCGAGAGGACCAAACGAAAGAAGAAACAGATTCTAAAGAAGAAATAAAATAATAATATTATTATAATTATAATTTCTAGAAACGGTTATCTTTTCAACATAAAATAGTTTTTTGTTTATATATATTGGACGAAGTATACAGTGTCAAACCAAAGACATGTTATTTTAGGTGTTACTGCTAGTATTGCTGCATATAAATCTGCGGAGATTATACGGCAATTATCTAAAGAAGGAATAAAAGTATCGGTGGTTATGACAAAAGATTCTGAATTTTTCATAACACCATTAACTTTATTCACGTTAGCTGATGGCCGTGTTTATAGGGATATGTTTAATGATAGGAGATATCCTACTACAATAACGCATATCAATTTAGCAGAAGAAGCTGATTTATTATTGATTGCGCCTGCAACGGCAAATATTATAGGTAAGATAGCTAGTGGTATAGCAGATGATTTATTGACATGTATTGCAATGGCAACAAGGGCAAAAATATTAATTGTCCCTGCTATGAATACAGGAATGTATGAGAATCCTATTTTTAAGGAAAATTGTGCTAAGTTAGTTAAGCATGGTATTCGTTTTATATCTCCTATAGAAGGTAGTCTTGCTTGTGGAAAGATAGGCAAAGGGCATATTGCGGAGGTAAGAGATATTGTAACTACTGTATTGAATGAATTGGCAGTAAAAGATAATTGAAGGGGTTGGATTATAGTTTTTTAGAGAAGATTATAGGCTTGACGGCGACGTAGCCAAGTGGTAAGGCAGTGGTCTGCAAAACCATTATTCAGCGGTTCGATTCCGCTCGTCGCCTTTTATTCTAGATAATGAAATAACAAATAATTAAACAATGCCGGGATGTTGGAACTGGTAGACAATCGGGACTTAAAATCCCGTGTCCCTAGTGGACGTGAGGGTTCGACCCCCTCTCCCGGCATATTTTATTATCTTATAACTTTAGCTGATAATACATCTTAACTTTATTATAAATTGTGTTATCAGCTGGAGGAGTAGTTAGATATTTTTTAATAGAAATTGATAGGAGAGGGGCCCATAGCTCAGCTGGTTAGAGTGCTTCCTTGACATGGAAGAGGTCAGAGGTTCGAGTCCTCTTGGGCCCATTATTTTTTATGCAAGATAACAAGGATTTAGAAAAATTAAGGCATAGTTGTTCTCATATATTAGCTCAGGCAGTAAAGGATCTTTGGCCAGAGGTAAAATTGGGAATAGGTCCGGCTATTGAAAATGGATTTTATTATGATTTTGATAAAAGTGAACCGTTTACGGATGAAGATCTTGAAAAGATAGAAAACCGAATGCAAGAGATTATAGATACTAATTCAGCATTTGAGCAGACTTTTGTTGACAAACAAGAGGCAATTAAGATTTTCTCCAAATTAGGAGAGACATATAAACTTAATTTAATTGAGGAGATACAGGAGGAGAAAATTTCAATTTACAAGACAGGAGATACAGGATTCTTTGATTTATGTAAAGGTCCTCATGTAGAAAAAGCAGGGCAGATTAAGGCATTTAAGTTATTATCGATTGCAGGTGCTTATTGGAAAGGGGATGAAAGAAATCCTCAATTACAGAGAATATATGGTACTTGTTTTTATTCAAAGCAGGAGCTAGATGAATACCTTAGAATTTTAGATGAAGCTCAGAAACGAGATCATCGTAAATTAGGGATCCAGTTAGGACTTTTTAATTTTTTCCAGGAGGCCGCAGGCGCAGGGCTTGTTTTTTATTCTCCGGCAGGTGCTATGCTTCGTAAGATTATAGTAGATTATATTGAAACACAACATATTCGTCGAGGATATGAACTAGTATGCACTCCTCATATATTGAAGAAAGACCTATGGGAGCAGAGTGGACACGCAGATTATTATAGTGAAAATATGTATTTTTTCAATGTGGATAATGAGCGGTATGCAGTAAAACCAATGAATTGCCCCGGCCATATGTTGATATATAAATCACGGCTTAGATCTTGGCGTGATATGCCGTTGCGTTTTTTTGAATTAGGAACTGTCTACCGTAAAGAAAAGGCAGGTGTGCTTCATGGGTTATTGCGGGTGCGAGGATTTACTCAAGATGACGGGCATATTTTCTGTAGAGAATCGCAGATTAAATCAGAAGTGAAAGAGGTAATAAATTTTGTTTTTGACATTTTAAAGGATTTTGGTTTTAAGGACGTGGTAATAGAGCTCAGTACCCGTCCAGAGAAATTTATAGGTTCCGAACAAAAATGGGAAATCGCTACAACAGCATTAGAAGAATCTATGAAGGAAAAAGGACTTAAATACCAGATTCACGAAGGAGAAGGTGCTTTTTATGGCCCCAAAATAGACATCAAGTTGAAAGATGCCCTTCAGCGAGAATGGCAGGCAGCAACTATTCAGTGTGATTTTGCATTGCCTGAACGGTTTAACTTGAGTTATACTAATGAAGAAGGAGGAGAAAGTCAACCGATAATGATACACCGAGCCTTGTTAGGTAGTTTGGAAAGGTTTATTGGTACATTGATTGAGCATTATGCAGGGGCTTTTCCGGTATGGTTGGCACCAACACAGGCTGTTATAATACCAATAAAAACCGAACATAATAGTTTTGCAGACAAAGTAAAAGAAGATTTGCAGGATAAAGGAATAAGAGTTTTTGTAGATAACAGGAACGAGAGCCTGAATAAACGTATAAGAGATAACACAATGCAGAAAATCCCTTATTTGCTTATTGTTGGTAATAAAGAAATAGAGACAACTACGGTATCTGTGAGGAAATATGGCAAAGGTGATGAAGGTATATTCTCTATAAAAGATTTTATTTTAAGAGTAATACAGGAAACAAAGCAAAAAGTAATATAATGTTAATAAAGACTTTAGCAGGTTTATTGTCTGCTAAGTACTTAAAATCTGTTAAGTAAAAGTTAACAAAAGGAGGTGCTATTATTCAAAAGTTCATTCGAATTAACGAGCGAATAAAGGCTCCAGAGGTAAGGGTTATTGGCCCGGATTCTGAACAATTAGGTGTAGTTAGCATACGAAGGGCATTAAGCTTAGCTGAGGAGCATGGTCTTGACTTAGTTGAGATTGCTCCTACGGCAAATCCGCCGGTATGCCGTATAATGGATTATAGTAAATATAAATATGATCAGGGCAAAAAAGAACGTAAGATAAAAAAATCCCAGCATGTTATTCATTTGAAACAGATACGGCTGAAACCGCATATTGCCGAGAGTGATTATCAAACTAAATTGAGACACGCGATTGGATTTTTGGAAAAAAAAGATAAGGTTAGGGTAAATATGTTTTTTCGTGGACGAGAGGTTGTGCATAAGGAACTGGGAAGAGAGGTTTTAGATAGGATGATAAAAGATCTTGCCGACTATGGTCAACCAGAAAAAGAACCTTCTATGGAAGGGAAGGTAATGTTTGTAGTATTTCGGCCGATATCAGGGAAGAAACAGGAAAAAAATAAGGATTGAAAAATGCAAAAATTAAAGACAAACAAATCAGCTGCGAAACGTTTTAGTATTACAAAAACAGGTAAGATTAAAAAGAGAAGTGCCGGTCGTGGGCATATTTTAGGTAAAATGTCGCGAAAGGCAAAACGTAATTTAAAAAAGGCATCTTATGTTTCTGAAGCAGATATAAAGAAAATAAGGAGGTTGCTCCCTTATGGTTAGAATAAAGACAAATGTAGCATCACATAAAAGAAAGAAAAAAATTTTAAAACAGGCGAGAGGGCAGTTTGGGCATAGAAGTAGACGTTATTCTCAGGCAAAGCGTTCAGTAATAAAAGGGTTAGTTTATCAATATAGAGACAGGAAAATAAAAAAGAGAGAATTTAGACGACTATGGATTATTAGAATAAATGCCGCATGTCAGCAAGAAGGTATCCTTTATAGTCGTTTCATAAAAGGTCTTTCTGATGCCAATGTAAAGATAAACCGTAAAGAAATATCAGAATTAGCTGTCCATGAGCCTGCTGCATTTAAGAAGTTAGTGGATATAGCAAGAAATCCATCTTAATTAGAAAAATATATATTGGTTGGGTTAAAAAATAGGGACGCCAAAATTACTGGCGTCCTTTATTTACTTCATATTGGTTTGAACCACGAGGGTTGTGTATGAGAATTATTGTTGTTGGTGCTGGCAGGATAGGCTATAATCTTTGTAAAAGTTTAGCAGAAGAGAATCATGAAATATATCTAATAGAGAGAAATGAAATATTAGTTGAGAAAACAGATGAGAAATTGGATGTAAAGGTTGTTTGTGGAAGTGGAACAGACCCTGAAACGCTTAAAAAGGTGAATATCTCTGAAGCAGATTTAATGATAGCAGTAACTAGATCAGATGAGATTAATCTGGTTGTATGTTCATTAGCCTCTTTTTTTGGCTGCCGGCGTCAAATCGCACGAGTACGAAATATATCCCTAAGTAAAGAAATAGCAGTTTCTGGCTATAGTCATTTTAACCTTGATGCTATTATTAATCCAGAACATCTTGCTTCACAGGCAATAGAAAAGACAATTGCGGCCCCAGGTGCTCGAGAAGTAGGCGATTTTGCAAACGGAAGAATTCTCTTACGGGCATTTGATATCCCTGAAAACTCTCCTTTATGCGGCATCAAGATACAAAATCTACGAGAAGAAGACTTTCCTTGGCCGTTTTTAATAATAGCTATAAGCAGAAAAGGAGAGGTTATTATCCCTTCAGGTGAGACCTCGATAGAGGCAGCAGATAGGATTTATGTTTTATTGCCGTTCGAATCTTTAGGAGAATTTCTTTCATTTGTAGACCCAGAGATAAAAAGGCCGTCAAAGGTAATTATTTATGGTGCAACAGATACTGGCGAACAACTTGCTAATGCTTTATCAACACACATAAAAGATATAATTCTTTTGGAAGAATCTCCTATTAAGGCAGAGGCAGTAGCTGAACGGTTAGAGTCTGTGAGGGTATTAAATGGTTCTGCTTCAGAATTAGATATATTGGCTGAGAGTGGTATAGAGGCTACAGATATTTTTGTTGCCGCCTCAGATGACGATGATACAAATCTTATTAGTGCTGTTCTTGCAAAAAAGATGGGAGCAAAGACCACTATAATTATTACTCAGCATACAGACTATACTTCTATGATAGATGCCTTAGGGATTGATGTGGCTATAAACCCTCAAATGTTAGCAGTTGAACAAATACTGAGTTTTGTACGAGGAGAAAGCATAAGCGCAGTAACAAAATTAATGGAAGGAAATGCAGAGGCATTAGAATTAATAGCAGAAAAAGGGTCGATAGTAACAAAGGCACCGATAAAGAATATAAAATTTCCTGAAAATTCCATTGTAGGTGCAGTATGCCGTGATGATGAAGTAGTCCTTGCCAATGGCGATACACAAATTAAAGAAAATGAGAAGGTTATAGTATTTTGTCAACATACAGCTGTAAAAAAATTACAAACATTATTTACTAGAAAACAAAGTATTTTGCCAGAACTATTTAATAAAAAGACAGAATAGCAAGATATCTTTTAACGAACTAAAAATAAACAAACGGTTGCAAAAATTTATTTTTATATATTTTTTTGCCTATGCATAAACGATTTGTTTTTAATATTATTTGCAGGATTTTGATGATAGTCTCCTGCGTAATGATAGCACCTCTTGGTTGGGCAATAAAAGACAACATTCATAGTAAAGAAGTGAGTTCTTTTCTTGTTACCATATTTAGCGGGCTTGTTTTATCATTTGTTATATTAAAGAAATTTCCTATAAAAAAACAAGATTATGAAAAAGTCAATGCCAAAGATGGACTTGCTATTGTTGGACTCTCATGGATAGTCTTATCACTATTTGGAGCGATGCCATTATTTTTAACAGGATCGGTTCCTACGTATACAGATGCATTTTTCGAGACGGTGAGCGGTTTTACAACCACAGGAGCGACAGTTATCCAAAACATAGAAGCATTGCCCAAAGGGATATTGTTTTGGCGGAGCCTCACGCATTGGTTAGGTGGTATGGGAATCATAGTTCTTTGTCTAGCATTGCTGCCGGCATTAGGTCAGAATGCATACCGTTTGTATAAAGCAGAATCTCCAGGGATTACTGTAGAGCGAATAGAGCCGGGGAATATAAAAGAAACTGCTAAAATATTATGGGGAGTATATTTTTTTCTCTCCTTTTTAGAAACAATCCTTCTGATGGCAGGAGGAATGCCTCTTTTTGACGCTTTATGTCATACATTTGGCACAATGGCAACAGGAGGGTTTTCTACCAAAAATGCCAGCATTGCAGCATATGGACCATATATACAATGGGTAATAATAGTATTTATGTTTCTGGCAGGAGCTAACTTTATGTTGCATTATCAGATGATGAGAGGCAGATTTAAAACCTATTTTAGGAATGAAGAATTCAGGTATTATTTCGGGCTTATTTTCATTGCAACAATTCTGTATGCAGCAGCACTTTACAATCGAGGTGACGTTACCGCGCCTATAAGGACAGCAGCCTTTCAGGTTGTGTCTATAACAACTACTACTGGATACGTTACAGCAAATTTTGACTTATGGCCGAATGCGTTGAGGTTTGGGCTTGTCTGTCTTATGTTTATAGGCGGTTGCGGCGGTTCTACAGGAGGCGGGATGAAGATTGTCCGAATATTTTTATCACTTAAAGTAGGATTAAGGGCAATAGTCCAGATGGTATATCCCAATGCTATATTACCAATTAAATTTAATTCAACAAAATGCAATGATAGACTCATAATGTCTGTGATATCATATTTTGTTATATTTATCTTTTTATTTTTCTTTGGAGCAATATTGATGACAATTACAGAAAAATGTGATATTGTAACAGCTATAACAGCATCTATAGCTACATTAAGCAATATAGGACCAGGTTTAGGCAAAGTAGGCGCAGTACAGAATTATGCATGGATATCTATCCCGGGCAAATGGATATTAACGTTTCTCATGCTGGCAGGACGGCTGGAACTTTATTCTATCTTAGTGCTCTTGTTGCCGTCAACGTGGAGGAAGTAAATTTTTCTAATAAACCAATAAACTTAAATTTGTATTTAAGGTTATTGCAAAGGCCAAATGAATATGAAATGGGATTTTAAACAGATAGAACAAGATGTATTGGCTGAGGCAAAAGAAATATCATCTCAGTCTCAATTAGAGTCGTTTCGTATTAAGTATTTGGGAAAAAAAGGAGTGCTTGCTCAAATATATGCCTCACTTGCTGCCTTGTCAGTAGAAGAAAAACCTGTTATTGGAAAGCAGGCTAATAGTCTTCGCAAAATAATAGAAAATATAATAAAAGAAAAGAAAAAGACAATTTCCCATGCATCATCTGATATAGATATTAGGAATTTGATAGACGTAACTATCCCGGGTGTTGCAACAGAACAGGGGCATAAACATATACTTACCCAGACAATAGATGAGATATGTTCTTTATTTGAGCGATTAGGTTTTGTTATATATGAAGGCCCAGAGATTGAGACAGAATTTCATAATTTTACTGCACTTAATATTCCTGTTGATCATCCATCTAGAGATGCCTTTGATACCTTTTACCTCGAGCAGGAGGATAAAGAAAATAAGGGCAGATACCTACTTTTGCGCAGTCATACATCCCCTGGGCAGATACGGATAATGAAACAAAATACCCCGCCATTTGCGGTGGTTATCCCAGGGAGAGTTTATAGACCAGATGCAGTTGATGCAAGCCATTCTTTTATGTTTCATCAAATAGAAGGGTTGTTAGTAGATAAAGATGTAAAATTTTCTCATCTTAAGGGATTATTATCAGTTTTTTGTAAGAGATTTTTTGGCGAAGATATCAAGATGAGGCTACGGCCACATTTTTTCCCATTTACCGAGCCTTCTGCTGAGGTAGATATATCATGTTATATATGTAAAGGCAAAGGATGCTCTGTCTGCGGCAGAAAAGGATGGCTTGAAATTATGGGATGCGGGTTAGTGCATCCCAAGGTATTTGAGGCTGTGGGCTATAGGAAAAATGCATATACAGGTCTTGCCTTTGGTTTGGGTGTTGAACGTATAGCCATGCTTAAATATGGTATTCATGATATTAGATTATTCTATGAGAATGATAAGAGATTTTTAGTTCAATTTTAGTATCCTGCACAAATCAACAAGGTTAAATAGTGCAGGATAGGGGGTAATGGTAAAAAACAATGAAATTAAGTGTAAAATGGTTAAAAGATTATATTAATTTTGATTTATCCATAGAGGAGTTAGCCCATCGGCTTACTATGGCTGGACTTGAGGTTGAGAAAATATCTTCTGTTGGGGGTGATACAGTTTTTGAGCTTGAGATTACGCCCAATCGTGTAGACTGTTTGAACGTGATAGGGCTTGCAAGAGAGGTATCTGCTATACTGGATAAAAATTGTAATATTCCGATGATAAAAGAACTACCTGTATCAACCGGTAAATGTGATATTGAGATAAAAGATCGGGCAGGCTGTAAGAGATATATTGCTACATTAATAAAAGGAATAAATATATCTGTCGCACCAACATATATTACAGATAGGCTTACCTCTTTAGGTAACCGTGCTATCAATAATGTGGTGGATATAACAAATTTTGTACTATTTGAAACAGGGCAGCCATTACATGCCTTTGATTATGATAAATTGATAGGAGCTAAGATAATTGTCCGCAGGGCACGAAAAGGAGAGAAGATTATTACGCTTGACGGCGAAGAACGCGAGTTAGATGAGGAGATATTAGTAATTGCAGATGCAGAGAGGCCTGTTGCAATAGCAGGCATAATGGGTGGAAAGGATACAGAGGTTGGGCCTGATACACAGAATATTTTACTTGAGAGTGCGTATTTTGATCCTATTCTTATTAGACGGGCTTCACGTAAATTAGGACTATCAACAGATTCTTCATACAGATTTGAGCGGGGAATAGATTATTTTGGAGTCAAACAAAGCACAGCACGCGCAGTAAACCTTATTTTAAAGCATGCTGGAGGCAGAGTCGCAGCCATTACAGAGTTATTATTGGGCAGGAGGGCATATTCAGGTAAAAAGATAAAAATTTCTCAGCAGATAATAAATGATAGACTAGGGGTTAAGATTGGATTGCCGAAAATTAAAAAGATTTTTAAAAGGCAGGGATTTTTTGTTTCCGAGTTATCTTCAGATGCAATTTATGTTGTTCCGCCCAGCTTTCGTTCAGATATTAAAGAAACCGTTGACCTTGTTGAAGAGGTTGCGAGGATTGTAGGTTATGATAATCTGGCTATAGATTTACCTCTGATTAAGGGAGAAAATATTGCTCCTTTTAAAGCTAGAACTCCTAGAGAAATATTAAAGCAATCTTTATTTGCAAATGGTGTTAGCGAAGTAATTACATATGCTATGATTAATAGGGAGCAGCTTAAGAAAAGTATATTAGAAGATTCAAAGGTTGTTTATATTAAAAATCCTCTTACAACAGAGCAGGAGATAATGCGTCCGTCTATGTTGCCAAGCTTATTATCTATAACCAAACTTAATATAAATCGAGGAGAAAGGAACCTTCGTTTTTTTGAAATAGGCAAGGTTTATCTTCCTGAGGGAGAAAAAGAAACATTGGCTATCCTTATTTCAGGACTACGATCTAATGATTGGCGTGATTCAGTAAAACCAGAGTTAAACTTTTATGACCTTAAAGGGATAATAGAAGCAGCAGTATCTAGACTTTATATAGATACATTAGAATTTAAACGAGCTGATATCCCTTGTATGGAACATGGTATAGCAGCAGAGATGTTTCTCTCAGGCCAAAAGATAGGATATATAGGGAAGATAAATCGTAATGTAGTTGAAAACTGGTCAATAAGAGCAAAGAATATTTTTTATACAGAACTAAACGTAGAGGCATTATATCAAAAATGGCAGCCTCACCGTAAGTTTGTCCCACCGATAACCTTTCCTTCTATAATAAGGGACGTAAGCATTGCTGTTAAGGCAAATATATGCTTTAAGGATATAAAAGAAATAGCCTTTTCTTTGGGAAAAGGGATGCTGGCATCAGTGCGTTTTAATGAAGAATATTTAGGAGAAAAGATCCCGAAAGGATATAGAGGTATAAGTTTTTCCTTAATATATCAATCTTCTGAGAGAACCCTTACAGAAGAAGAGGTCGATTTGGTTCATGAAAACATAAGAAAGACATTAGAAAAACAATTAGGAGCGATTATACGGTAAACACTATGCATGTGAAAAATAAAAAAAATAGTAAAAAAGGGGCAGATATTCAGCCCCTTTTTTTTGATACAGATGCAGTATCTATGGATCATAATTATTATAATAACAAACATAATAAGAATGCACCATTAAGTCTGCGAATGCGACCCAACTGTATTGAAGAATATGTCGGCCAACAACACATATTAGGTGAAGGGAAACTGCTCATGCGAGCAATTAGATCTGATAGGATAACCTCCTTAATCTTATACGGGCCGCCCGGAACAGGTAAGAGCAGTCTAGCCCATTGTATAAGTAAACACACAAATGCCGTTTTTGAGAAAATAAATGCAGTAACCTCAAGTGTATCAGACATCAAAAAAATATTATCAGCTGCTACGAAGAGAACAGATATTGAAGGCAAAAAGACCATTCTTTTTATCGATGAAATACATAGATTTAATAAAGCTCAACAGGAGGTGCTTTTGCCAGATGTAGAATCAGGAAATGTTATCCTTATAGGTGCGACTGTTTTTAATCCATTTTTTTATTTGGTAAGCCCATTGCTATCACGGTCAATGATTTTTGAATTACATCCCCTCTCAAATAAGGATATTTTGTTGATTTTAAAACGAGCGCTTTCAGACAAAGAAAGGGGATTAGGAATGTTAAATGTAACCGCAGAAGAAGATGCCTTGTTATTTTTAGCAAACTCAAGCAATGGGGATGCTCGTAAGGCATTAAATGCATTGGAGATAGGTTGCCTTACAGCAGAAAAGGGGAGCAATGGTAGTGTTTATTTTACAATAAAAGTAGCACAGGAATCTATCCAGAAGAGACAAGTAATATATGATAAAGACGGTGATGCCCATTATGATACAGCGTCAGCTTTTATTAAATCCATGCGAGGCTCTGATCCTGACGCTACTTTGTATTGGATGGCAAAGATGATTTATGCAGGTGAGGACCCCAGATTCATAGCAAGGCGTATATGTATTTGTGCTGCTGAAGACGTAGGGAATGCAGATCCTCAGGCCTTAATTTTGGCAAATGCTGCCTTGCAAGTATCTGAGTGTATAGGTATGCCAGAGGCCCGTATCCCACTTGCACAGGCAGCAGTGTATGTTGCTTGTGCGCCAAAGTCAAATGCAGTATATAAAGGGATAGAAACTGCATTAAAAGATGTAAAGAATGAACGAATAGAAGATATTCCTATTTATTTAAAAGATGCTTCTTATAAAGGATCTGATAAATTAGGGCATGGTAAAGGATATAAATATACACATGATTATAATAATCATTACGTTTTTCAAAAATACAAACAAACAGCAACCATATATTATGAACCGGATGGACAGGGATATGAGAAAAAGATAAAGACCTTCTTGGCCCAGTTAAAGAAAACATAAAGAATAGTTGTTGTATATTCTTTAAAAAATTGATAAAATATGATATCTTGGCTAATAGTGGCCTATTTTATATATTATTGTGTTAGTAGGAGAATTTAAGCTATTTAAAGTAATAACTTTGATAAATGCCACAACAGTATTATGAAACTAAGGAAATGATAAGAAAGAGGATATTATCTCTTTTAAGAAACCAAAAGGAGGAACACAGAATATCAAAAAGTAGACGGATTGGTGATAAGCTTTTCTCACTTTACGCTTTTAAACATGCTACCACAATATTATTTTATATGGCATTTGATGGGGAAGTAGAGACACTCGAAATGATAAGACAGGCACAGAAAATGGGGAAAATAATAGGATTACCAGGAATAAATAAAGAAAAAAGAGAAATTATTCCTGCAATAATCGAACGGATAGATGCTGCCTGTTTAGAAATAGGCAGTTATGGTATATTACAGCCAAAAATGGAGCAAAATAATCTTCTTGATATAAATAAAATTGATATGGTCATTGTCCCTGGGGTTGCCTTTGACAGTCAAAACAATAGATTGGGTAGAGGGAAGGGATATTATGACCGTTTTTTAAAGAAGATATCTCCCCATACAACAACTGTAGGTCTGGCCTTTGATTTTCAAATCATTGATCACTTGCCTGATATAGCGGACTATGATGTGCCTGTCTCTTGTGTGCTTGTCAACTAATCCCAAATAAATTTAAAAAAAGAGTTATTTTTGCAAGACTATTTTAGTATCAACAATTGTATCAATGACTTTTATTATGCGATAAAAATATGCTTTGATATATTAACGTTAGGAAGAAAAAATTCCCCCTACGCATGCAGATTGGACAAAGTATTATATATTTTTTTAGAGGAATAGTTCGAATTTTTTAGAGAGGAGAGATTACTATGTTAGAAGAATTGAGTATTAATATAAAAATAGCAATGACAGTTTTGTTTTTTTTATCCTTTTTTTCAGGATACTTTTTGCGCTGGTTTTTTGCAGGTAAGAAATTAAGAGAAGCGGAACAAAAATCGAAGGAATTACTAGAGAAAGCCAAAAAGGAGGCTGAGGATAGAAAAAAAGAAGTAGAGCTTTATGGTAAAGATTTAATAATAAAATTGCGACAAGATTTTGAGAGAGAAACAAAACAGAGAAGAGAAGAAGCCCTTGCTATAGAAAAGCGTATTCTTCAAAAGGAAGAGAATTTAGAAAAACGAGTAGATCTTTTAGAAAAGAAAGAAAAAGATATAACAGCCAGGCAGGCGGCCTTACACGCAAAAGAAGAAGAGGTTCAGGCAAAAGAAGAAAAATTAAATAACCTCATAAAAGAAGAAAAAGAAAAACTTCAACAGATATCTGCTATGAGCGAAGAAGAGGCACGGAAATTATTATTGACAAGAATAGATGAGGAACTCATTCCTGAGAAGGCCGCACGTATACGTAAACATGAAGAAGAGATAAAAAACGAAGCAGAAAAAAGAGCGCGTCATATTATTAGTGCAGCAATTCAAAAATGTGCATCAGAACATACATCTTCTTCAACTGTTACAGTAGTGTTGCTTCCAAGTGACGAAATGAAAGGTCGTATTATTGGTAGAGAAGGTCGTAATATTCGGGCACTTGAGGCGGCAGCAGGAGTTGACATCATTATCGATGATATGCCAGAAGCTGTTACCATATCAGGTTTTGACATGTATCGCAGGGAGATAGCCAGAATAGCCTTAGAACATCTTATAGCAGATGGAAGGATACATCCTGGGCGTATAGAAGAGGTAGTTGAAAAGGCTAAAAAGGAATTGGAGGATGTTATAAAAGAAGAGGGAGAAAAATTGGCCTTTGATTTGGGCATACATGAGATGCATCCAGAACTTTTAAAGCTTATAGGCAGACTTAAATTCAGGACAAGTTATGGACAGAACGCATTGCAGCATACCAAAGAGGTTGCAATGTTAATGGGCGCAATGGCATCTCAGTTAGGGTTAGATGTGAAGACAGCTATGCGAGCAGGCCTTTTACATGATATAGGTAAGGTTGTAGGCCAGGATGTTGAAGAAGGGCCACATGCAATAGTCGGGGCTATGCTTGCAAGAAAATACGGCGAATCCGAAGAGGTTTCTAATGCCATCGAATCGCACCATGAAGAAGTAGAAAAGACCTCATTATATGGCACATTAGTATGTGCGGCTGATGCTATAAGTGCTGCACGTCCTGGAGCACGTGCTGAGACATTAGAAACATACGTAAAACGTTTAGAGAATTTAGAAAAGATAGCATATTCTTTTAAGGGGGTGAGCAAGGCATATGCGTTGCAGGCGGGAAGAGAAATACGTGTTATAGTCGACCCCGACAAGATTAACGATGATGAAGCAATAGTCCTTGCTAGAGATATTCGTAAAAAAATAGAAGAGGAAATGGAATATCCGGGGCAAATAAAAGTTATAGTGCTTAGAGAAAAACGAGCAGTAGAATTTGCAAAATAATGGATTTAAGAGAGGGTATATATTTATGAAGATCCTATGTATTGGAGATATTGTAGGAAGTCCGGGCAGACGAGCTGTAAAAGAAGGAATAGCTTATCTTCGAGACAACATTGGCATTGATTTTGTAATCGCCAATGCAGAAAATGCTGCTGGAGGTTCGGGACTGACACCAAAGATAGCTTTACAGCTATTTGAGATGGGATGCGATGTCCTTACTCTTGGCGATCATGTATGGGATCAGAAGACATTGGAGCCATTCCTTTGCGAATCTAATTATGTATTGAGACCAGCTAATTTCCCAGATATTGCTCCAGGGAAGGGATATTGTATAAAAAAAACCCCAGCAGGGCTAAAGGTAGGAGTAATAAATATTTTAGGTAGAGTATTTATGCGTTATAATCTAGATTGTCCGTTTCGGTATTTAGAAAAGATCTCAGCAGAGATAAGGCAAGAAACAAATATAATTGTAGTTGATGCGCACGCAGAGGCAACAAGCGAGAAAGCCGCTATAGGGCATTTTATTGATGGAAAGGTTTCAGCAGTAGTAGGGACCCATACCCATGTTCAAACAGCAGACGAAAGAATTTTACCTAAGGGGACCGCATATATTACCGATCTTGGAATGAGCGGGCCACAGGACTCTGTTATTGGTCAGAATAAAGAAGAGATCATTAGAAGATTTCTTTCCAGTATGCCAGTTAAGTTTAATGTTGCAAAAAATGATGTCCAGCTTCAAGGAGCTGTGATTACAATTGATGAATATACAGGCAGGGCAGAACAAATTATTCGTATTCGTCAGTCGTTAATGCAATCTTCATAAAGATATTTTTTAAAATAAAATAGCCTATGCTTGCCTCTTTATTTACATATGGTATACTAATTTAATAGGGAGAAGTGTATCCTTTAAACAATATTTAAACAAAGTATCTTTAAAAAAGATTTATTTTAGCTAATTTTGAGCCAAGGAGGAAGATAATGTCAAACTGGGACGGATTAAATAGGAGGAGATTTCCAAGGGCAAATTATCCTTGTCTTGTAGTAATTAGCAGAGAAAGAAAAGATAGTAATGAAAGAGATATAATTCTTACCCATACAGAAAATATAGGTGTAGGAGGTGTATGCGTGATATTAAAGCAGAATATCGAAAGATTTGATTCCGTAGATTTAGAAGTAGACCTTTTAGATTTAGAAGATCATATCAAATGTAAAGGCAAGGTAGTATGGAATATCCAGCGTAAGAGTTCAGAGAAGAAAAAACCGTTATTTTATGATATAGGCATAGAATTTAGCGATCTTTCTCCAAAAGATAAGAAACGGTTGGAAGATATAGTAAATCGTTTGGCTAAAGAGAATAAATAAATCTTATTATTTTTGAAAAAGATGAGCCTCTCATCAGGAGATACTTAATAAATGGTAAAGGTAAGGTTTGCGCCGAGTCCTACAGGTTATTTGCATATAGGAGGAGCACGGACAGCGCTTTTTAATTGGATGTATGCCCGAGCCCAGTCAGGGAAATTTGTCCTTCGAATAGAAGACACTGATACACATCGCTCAAGAAAGGAATATGTTGATGAGATACTTGAGAGCATGAAATGGCTTGGCCTTGATTGGGATGAACTATATTTTCAGAGTGATCGTTTTGATATATACCGTCAATATGCACAACAACTTTTATCTGAAGGGGTTGCATATAAAGATGGTGATGCAATAATATTAAAAATACCAGACACAGATGTTACGGTATATGATATTATACGTGGAGAGATAACATTTGATAGTTCTCTGATAAAGGATCAGGTTTTAATAAAGTCAGACGGCTCTCCTGCATACAGTTTTGCTTGCGTATTGGATGATCACCTTATGGGGGTTACGCATGTTATCAGAGGAGAAGATCATATCTCTAATACTCCCAAACAGGTATTAATTTGCCAAGTTTTAGGGATAAGACCTCCTAAATATGCGCATTTACCCCTTATTTTGGGGGAAGATGGCGAACGACTATCTAAAAGGAATGGGGCGGTTGCGGTATCTGAATATAAGGCAATGGGATTTTTACCAGAGGCGGTAGTGAATTATCTTATGTTATTGGGCTGGTCCCCGGGGAATAATCAAGAGATAATGTCTCTATCTTTTGCAATTGAAAGATTTTCAATAAAGAAGATTAATAAAGCTGCTGCTATTTTTTCTATGGAGAAATTGAAATGGATAAATAGCCAATATATTAAAAAGATGGAATCTATCCGATTAGCAGAGCTTTTGAAGCCAATTTTAAAGGAAAAAGGTTATATTTCTGATGATTTTGATATAAAAATCCTAGAAAAGATGGCAGGATTATATAAACGGAGGTTGCCCACATTAATAGATTTTTTAGAACGAGCGGATTTTTTGTTTTTAGACAAAATCTCTATAGAAAAAGATGCAGCAGAAAAATATTTAACTAGGGATAAATCAAAAGAATTTGCTCTTTTAGCCAAAAAGTTGGATAATTTATCTATTTTTGATGAGAAAACCACAGAAAAGGCCTTTAGGGAGGTTGTTGCAGAGCTTGGGATTTCTTCATCCGAGTTAGTCCATCCTGTTCGCGTAGTTTTGACCGGTAGGGCAGTAGGTCCTGGTTTGTTTGAAACTATGTCGGTTTTAGGAAAGGAAAAAACAATTTGTAGATTAAAACAACATATTCATCATGATTAGTAATAACTCATTGAAAATAAGCAGGTTAAATCGTTTTAATAGCAGGAGGAACATAATGGTTTTGAGAAAAAAAATGCTTTTGATTATACTTCTATCTGTTTTAGCCCTTCAAGGATGCGCTACATTAAAAGGAGCGGCAACAGGGGCAGTGGCAGGCTTTAAACAAGATATGCAGACAGCAGAAAGAATAGATTCTTGGATGCAAGAGCATATGTGGTAATTGTGTTCGAACATGATTTTTGAAGTTAAATCAGATTAGTGAAATGGGATGTGGTGTAATGGTAACACAGATGACTCTGGATCATCTATTCCTGGTTCGAATCCAGGCATCCCAGTAATTATTTTATATAATAATATTAATATTACTATATATTTTCTTATCTTTTATCTTTTCTGTTTTTCTCCCCTCATAAGTGGTCATTTAACTAAATATATGCTATACTTTTTATAGAGAAAAAAGTCATTTTTTCAAAAATTAATTAAGACGAATAATTTTTTAATATAAAAATATGATTTATTTTTAACAATCTTAAATTTTAAATAAATTTCAACAAAATTAAAGATAAAAAAATTTCAATCGAAACCTGTTGAAATTAAAACAATTACAGCTCAGTTAAAAAATACCCTTGCTATTTATATATAATATGTTATACTTAATATACCAACTTGGTATAATTATAAAAAATATAAAAGAATATGAGAAGGAAAAAAATATTTATTAAAAAAGACAAATTAAAATAATCTTTGCAGGCCACCATAAAATTTGGTGGCCTTTTTTGTTTATAAAATCATCAAAATTGTCCTAACTTATATAAATAAATAAAGTTAGGTTGCTAATAAAAAAATGGAAAACGACTCAGAAAGACAAGACAAATTTTGCTTGCCAAGTTCATGGCTGGTGCCTTTTCTTCCTCCGGAAAGGGTGGGAAATAAGACCTTTTCTTCTGCGGAGGAGTGCGGCAACTTGTCTGAAGAAGAGCTGGAACAAATAGGAGTTGCTGTTGCTGCTGCCGAAGATGACGATTTCCGTAGTAGTTTTAAGGCGTGGATTCGAACAGTGGCCCTTGTTGTTGTTATGCTCTTTGTGCCCGAGCAGGTAAGCTGGGCATTTAATTATAATCCATTAGTTATTTGGAAAAATAAATTTAATATTAATAGTAATACTCTTTTTTCCCCTTCTCAAAAACCAATAAATAAAGAAGAGCTTTCTGCTGCTCGCATTGCGGCAAGCATTAATTATCTTCTCAAGCAAATTAAAGGCAAAAAGGATGCCCGGATCAACCTTCAACTTTCCCAAAAAGATGTTCAGGGAGGAGAAACCACACGAAATCTCTTTATAGAAACAAAATCACCAGTAGATGATGTAAAAATAAAGGCAGTGGCAGATTGGTTAAGACGCCCAGATATCCATCCTTTAAATTGTGGTGTCTATGCCTTAAGAGATATCCTTAAGGCAAACGGTATAGAGGTTTCTTTAGAAGAATTATCAGTCGCCTCATTGATGGTTGATTTGATGTATGGGATAGTGAAACCAGGTGAGGCAAAGTTAAAGACTTCACTTTTTGCAATTAAAAAAATAACAGACGCATATGGTCTTAATCTTATACCTGCCAAGATGTTAGGAACAAATATTATTTCTTTATCCCCTCCATTTATTGTAAATTTTAATGATGAACATTTCGTTACTGTTACCAAAATAGACAAAGACACAGTATATTTTTTAGATACAGGCCAAAGAAAATTTTTACCTAAAATGGAATTTATTTCCCATCTAAGTGGATTTGTGCTAGCTCCTTCTGAGGATTATCGCGACTCTAAAATGAAATATGAAAAAATCCCTTCATCTATGCAGGCCTTTATTTGGGGGAATAAATGGCATGATAATTCAGATAATTTGCCTGGATTAATGAGTGATAGCGAGGTAGCTACGGCTGTTATTATACAGGTACTGGGATTAGGTGTGGGGATTCTTACTTCAGGGCCTTCCGGCGCGGTTTTTAGTATGGGGCTTAATCAATTTGCTGATACTATGGCCCAATGGTATTACTTAGAACATTATGATGAGGATGGAGCAGAAGATAAGGCTTTCTTGATAAAAACGGTTATTGTTGCTATAGGGACAGCAACTGAGGCAGGATGTACCAGTGGTAGTGGGTCGCAGTCTGATGCAGGTGAAGGCGAGAGTGGTGGAGCAGCAGCAAGTGCGGGCAGCAGTGCAGCTGGCTTTAGTGGGGAGGCAGCCGGGGAGTCTTTTGTAGCCTCAATTGCTGAAGCTTATCTTAGAAAGGAGATATATGAGTGGCTTTGTAAGCAATTTAAAGGGGAAGATAATTCTATTACTCAAGCAATCTATTATATGATAGCAACTATGATTAGTCATCAGGTTGTGCAAGGGACGGCAGCAGGAGTAAGGTTAGCTCTTCGTTCATTAATGAACGAAGAGCTAAATAAGGCAAATAACCAAGAGCAAAATGTTACACAGCATGTAAGCAAAGACAATTTGCCGCGATCCCAAACAGGGGAAGACAGCAGTGATATGGTCTATGATGGAAATGCCTCTTTTATTACTAATTTTTGCAAGGGTTTTTATTTAGGTCTCAAGGCATCTTGGGCCGCGCAGAAAGATTTGTTTTTGGCAAATTCAATAGGGCTGACAGTTAGATATTTAGCTGATAGATTAGGTTATGTAGATGCCGATTCTTTGGAATCTCAGGCGATAGGGCAAATTTTTAGTGGTTTATATATGGTAGGGAAGATGTGGACAGCAGCTAAGGAACGAAAGGCCGTTCAGCTGAGCAAGGAAAAGACAATAGCTAAAGAGATAAAATTGACTAAAAAATGGGAGAGCACAGACAAAGGGCAACAAGTTATAAAGCAAGCAGAAGCCGAATGGAAAACCCTTTCCCCTGCTGAAAAAGAGAAATATTTTGATAATGAGGATATATATATTAATCAAAAAATTCTATCTTCGTCAGATAGAAAAGAATATGTGGCTTCACATATGTTGAAAGGGGAAAGTTTTCCTTCACTGAAAAAAGCCAGAGAGGCATACCAGAAGCATGAAATAGAGATTTTTATGAAGATGTCTGATAAAGAATTTGCTAAGGAATATAATACAAATGCAAAAGAGGTTCAAATTGCCTTAAAAGATGCTATGAAAGATATAAGTCTGGATGACAAAGGAAATATTACCAATATTAAAGGATATAGTAAAGACCTGTTGACCCAACATATGAACGATATTTTAGATGAAAAGAACGCAAGCAAGGGAGGAGAGATTTCGTTAGATGATAAAAAACAAGCTCTGGAAGAAGCAAAAGATGAGATCGCCCCTTATATTGCTATTTCTGACCTAAAAGGAGAGGCAAAGATAGATTTTGTTGTTAATCTTGCCTTAGGCATGAGAGGGAAAGGAATGACTTTAGAACAGTGCAAGGATGCAATTGTTTCTGTGTATGGTGATGATTTGGGCCTTTCGAAAGAAGATAAGGGTAAAATTAGTCTAGCTTTAGGATTAAATAAATCAAAAATTGGAAATAACATAATGCTGGCCAAAGGTATATTGAAATTAAACGATAAAAGAAAATTGGTTCCGTTGACAGCAGAAAAGCGGCAGGAGCAGCTAATTGGCAATACTTATCATATGCTGGTATCTTTTGCGGCAAAGGCAGTTATTACGTATTTGTTAGCGGCACTATTTGATAATATAGAGAAGAAAGCGGTCAAGAAAGATAAAGAAGGCGGTAAAAATGTAAAATCTGGGGAAGCAAAAACCAACTATAATCTACTTAATTTGGCTTTATTTCGGGGGCTGGAATGGTTTGCTAGTGGATTGGTGGACTTTTCTATGGCTTTGGCAACAGACGAAGGAGATTATATTAGTCCTGGTTTAACCAAAAAAGGCAATTCATCGGATATTGATGATGAAGAATCTCCAATTGTCGCAAAATTTAAACAAGCATTTGTTCGCCCATTTATCAAAATATATACAGATGTGTTTACTTTTGATGGAGCCACGTTAGATTTGGTAGGCAGCAAAGGGAATAAAATAGCTTTTAAGGGTGAAGGTAATACAGAAATAGAGAGGATGATTTCTAGGAACAATAAAATATTTTCGTATGTTGACAAATTGATAGATGCAGGGGTATGGACTCCTCAGAAAGTTGTTTGGTTAAAGAAAACAAAAGAGAAATTTGAAAAGAGACAAAAAGAAGCAAAAAATATCTCGCCTACAGACATGATGGGATTAAGAGAACAAAATGAAAGGAACAGTCAAAGTGGAGGAGTGGACCCTTTTATTAGATATGTTTTTAATCAAATTGACCCTGTTAGGTCCATGACTAACTATTATCTTCAAGCTTTTTCATCTAAATTTGGAACAGAGATAATAAATCCTAATAAAGGGGTATGGAAAGGAATGGAATACTTGTTTACATATCTTGCAAAACCAGATTCCGAAGCTGCATCTGTTTGGATGGCATTAGGGTTTAAATTAAGATATTTGGGAAGAAAGCCATATGATTTAGGTGATGGGAAGGGAAAGCAAAACCTTATTGCGGATGTTTCTGTAGGCTATACCCCTGAACTGGGAGGTAAACTTGCGCTTAAAGCAGAATTTTTAGGACATCCTGCAACATGGATAGAAACTTCTCAAAGGGCGAGGATGGAAGCAGATGTTACAAGAATGACAAATAAAGAAAAAATAAGACTGGGATTGGCAACCTCACCTAATAATATAGGAGAGTTAATAAATAAGGGTAATGATGAAAGTGATACTACTTTAGAGATAGGTGCATTTGGTGGCGAGTTTCTTAATGAAGTGGCGGCAAAAGGTAAGCCAGTGGATGTCTTTATAAAATATAGTCATAAAGAATATCTTGCTGCTTACATAAATCCTACATTAAGCGAGAAAGACAAGCTTATTATTGCTAATCTAAATCCTAAACAAACTCCCACACTAATGGATAAAGTATTTTTATGTGGGATAAATGCCCAATTAATAAAATTTAAAGATAGAAATATAGAAGGGTTATATCCATTTATCAAGTCTTCATATATGGCAGCAGCATATAAAGCAGCAGGTAAGATCGAGGAAGGGAATTTTGTCCCTGGACTGATAAAAACAGAAATACCTGTTAACTTAGCCTTTGGCAGGACAGATAAGATAACACCTTCTGTCAATTCAGAAAATGTAGATATAACAATAGAACAATCTAATCGTTCTTATTTTACAGTAAATAAACAAGGGCAGTTGGCACAGGAAGGGGAAATACAGAAACAGGGATATATATATGGGAATATCTTATTTAGTAATGAAACACAAAAACAGGCCTTTAATATGGCCCTTAAAGAAAAATTTGGAGATAAATATGAAGAATTAGAGGGATATGCAAAAAATAAAACAGAAGGGACAACAGAAAAGTCCTTAGCAATGAAGAAAGAGCTATTGTCTGCTTATATACAACAATTAGATAAATTAGGAATATATGATAATCTTACAGCAGATATGGAGACAGCAATAGAAAAGATAGCTGCAGACTTAGATGCATACACTGGACCTGCTCAGGAGATAGATATACTTATGTCTGGGCGGTTGAAAACAGATGATGCAATTCAAAAAGAGATTAATGCATTATTAGGAATAAAAGAAAATAATCAACCCTTAATGTTTTATAAAGGAAGGTCTATTGGTTGGGAGGAAGGAAAGAAAACAGAATCAATGGAATTGGCCTTTTTAACAGATAAGACAGATGAAGGAGAAATAATACTTAATTCGGCAGCTACAGGATTAGAGGCAGTTATTAATACCCCATTATTAAATTTTTCTATTCGTAGTAAAAAAGAAGATGGTAAGACTAATGCCTGTTATTATACTGCATTGTTGCCAAAAGGACAGAAGAGAAAAGAAGACATCTTCCTTATTTCTAAGATAATAAGAGGAATAAATAATCAATCAGATAATTCTAATAAAACGGATAAAGGGCTAATACAAGAAACATTAAAAGGAATTAGGGATAGGATAACTTCTTCAAGTGATGAGTCTGTTAGGAAAGGTACAATAGCAAATAGAAGAGATATTAAAGAAAATAATAAAGAAACTATTGTGGAACCGAAATTAATAGAATCAAATTTTGATAAAACAGGCAATTTTTCATTTATAGCCTTAGCAGATAATAGTAATGACCGGGAATTTGCTACTATGGATATAGAAACAGGAAAGCAATCATTATATTTTGTAAACAAGGGAGAAGTAAAAAATTTAGAGGTTCCAGGGGAAAAACTTCTAAGATTAGCTCTTAAAGAAAAAGGTGTGAAGAATATAGAGTCAGTCATACAAGATTATATAAATAATTGGGGTAATAATGCTGTTATGAAAAAGGCAAGGAAGAGCATAATAAATAATAGAGAAAGGATTCCTTTGTCAGAAGATAGTCGTATCATAAGAATAATGACAGCATATCTTAAGATGCAGGATGAATATAAAGGTAAATCCGATGAAGAGTTAAGACAGATAGCAAAAGACAAATTGGCAAAATTTGAGGAAATGAGAAAGAAAGGAATATTAAATTCTTCTGAAAGCAGTCAAGAATATATTAAAGGAGTAGGAGAGAAAGTAGAGGAGGATAAATCTTTTCAGTTGATGGCAAAGGCTATGGTTTTGGCTGAGAAAAAGGGTATCTCTTTAGAGGATGCATGGAATGAAGTTTTTATCTCGCAGGTATGGAGTAGTATGATGTCTGATTCAGAAAAAGAGATAGCCCAAAAAGATGCGGAAGCAGAAGTCTTGCTTGCAAAGGCAATATTTGAGACAAGAAAAGAGCTACCTTTATCAGAACAGGAAAAAGAACAATATAATAAGGAAATAAAAGCCTTAATGGCAGGCAGAAGAGATTTTCTTAAAGGATATTTAAAGTCATTAGGTTTTTCTGAGGAAGAAGCAGATAAGAGATTAGTTGAGTCTTTTGACGGACAAATGGTGTTTACAGAAGCAGGCCTTTATACAGGGCATGGGTTGTTTGAAGAAGGAGGAGAGATTGCTAAGATAAATGCTGATGGTTCTGCAGAGGTTTATGTGCATGGAAAGGTTACAAAACAAACAGAGAGGTCAGGAGAAGATGAAATCTTGGCCAAGATGACAGTGGTGGATGAAAATGGAAATGAGATAGGAACAGATGTAGGAAAGGTAAAGGTTGTTTATAATAATCTTAAGGCAACAATTGCAGAAAATCCTGCAATTCCAGAAGAGGGGCAGTTTGCAAGAAATATATTAGAGATCCCGGGCTTAAAATATAATGCAGTAATAGGCCAAGATGGTAAACCAGTAGGAGACGTTGAGGTAAAAGATGTGAAATTGGAATGGACAGATAAAAATGGCAAACATATCAAGGCGAAAGGAAATCTTGTAAAGTTAAGACGAGATAAGGAAGGAAATATAATTTATACAGTTGCTTTAAAGCAAGACAATTCTACTATTGAGGTTTCTGTGCAGGGGGAAAAATCCAAAAATATCCAAACAATAGAAGGAACAAATGGAATACCTTTTCCTATAAATGCAGGGCAGGTTAAAAAAGAAAGAAATCCATTAGTTCAGTTTTTAGTTAGCCTTGATAGTGAAGAGAAAAGGGGGCCTCCTCAAGGAGTGTTAGAACCTTTGGCTAATACCACGGTTTTAACCCATCCAATAGGTACTCTTAAGGGTACATCTTTCCCTGTTGCATATGTAAAATTAAATGAAGAAAATAAAAGCAGTGGCCGATCTACGATAGCCTTTTTATCTAATCCATTCCTTTATGGTTCTCACATGTTCCCTGTTACAACAAATGTTCACTATAAGATAGAGCCTAATGTAAATATTATAGGTGCTGCAGCAATAACAGAACATAATCCTTTGATGATATATAAGGTTACAAAACAAGATAATATTGGAGATAAAATGGGGGTATGGCTGAACGAAGGAGGCTGGTTCGCAGATGCAAAAGGCAATATGATAATAGATGAGAAAAGTAAGGGATTTGTTGGAATTGCATTAGGAGATGGCAAAAATATAATAGATAAAGACAATAAACTGCTTGCAGGATTTGAAGGAAATCCAATAGGATTAGGTTTGGCAATGGAAGGTATCTTTGGCAAAAATAATATGCTTGCTAGTATTAGCAAATATAGTGCATCGTATATTAATAATCTTTTATTAGAAGACGTAGATTATATAATTTCAGCATCATCAAAGGATAATGCCGATTGGCTGCAGGTTGAAGGTAATTATTCTAATATAATTATACCCAAAGGAGCACCATTTTCAGTTAAGGGTAAGATTGTAAGTACAATAGCAAGCGATGAACAAGGGAATTTGTTAACTCTTAATTTAACAGGACTTGCCCGTAGTAAGACAGGTAAACTTTATGATAGTCAGCTTATTGCGACAGAAGGGCAATATTGGCGAAAGGGAGATTTTATTAATGAGCGCCCTTCTAAAGAGAAGGCAAATATAGAAGGTCAACCTTCAATAGCCCTTGTTAGGGGGAAAAGGGTAGCAGGCAAGCAAGGTGTGTTATTTGAGGTAGGAGAAAAGGCTAACAAGGAGATAAAGAAAGGTGTGTCAGAAGATGCCAGTAAACATGTAAAAGATATAGCAAAAGCAGGCAAGACCAGATTAATGTTTCGTATTGGCTCAGGAATTTTGACTCCAGATTTTAAACAAAAGGGGTCTGTATTCTTTATACCATCAGAGGTTACGGTAGGAAAGGATAACGGTCTTAGCGTGAGAATGGAATATAAAGGAGACGATTGGGCAGAAACAAAGACGTTCACTCTTACTAGATTAACAGGGAAAGGCAAGTTAGTTGGAACAGAATACACAGAAGAAAAAGGTTGGAAATTTTTTGGAAGCAGAGAACTCCTGGCTCTTAATTGGAAAGATATCTCAACAAATCTACACGTAGAGATAGCAAATAGTATGGATGTAAATGGGAAAACAGCAAAAGGGATGAGTCTTTGGGGAGAAGAAAAAGGAGTTGCATTGTTAAATGATAAAGGGAATTTTCTTCCATATGAAGGAGAGATTCAAGGAAGACAAATACCTTTTACAGTAGAAGGTTTTATTAAGGATGAAGAGAGAGGGACAATAGCTAAAATTTCTGGATGGGATTGGTCTACCATCAATGGCGAGGTAAACGGCATTGCCTATCGTTTTGATAAAGGCGAATTAAGACATCCATTGACTGTCGCACTTGAAAGGAATCTCCCTGAAGGCAGAAAAATCATTTCGAAACCTAAACAAAGTAATCAAGAAGAAGGAGTTCAATTTGGCATAAAATTCCGTAAAGAAAATGAAGATTTGGCAGAGGCTAAGGAGAAATATGGCAATGACCTAATAAAAGAGAAACAATTTATTGAAGCCTCTGAATTTATAAAGGAAGGCACAAAGGAAGAGGTAGTATTAAATGCAGGGAAAAAAGGGGATTATAAGAGTATTTCTTTAATAAAAGGGCCGATTAATTATAAAACTGGCACAATGACTTTGATTTCAGTTGCTGATAACCCAGATATGACCATTATATCTCTTGGCAAGGTTATCCATACATATCAGCCTTCTTCGTTATTAGTAATGGATAACCCTCAGGTAAAATCGATATCTGTTGAAGAAGATGTGAAAAGACCGGAAGGGATGAAGACTGATATCTGGTATTATGAAACAGATAAAGGAGACATTGTTCCATTAAAAGACAATCAAGGCAAAGAGATTTCTAGTCAAAATGATGTGAGGGTAAAAGGAGATCTTTTTGGCCAGATGTTGATTACCCTTGTTTCAGGACAAGGGAAGGAAAAGGAAACCAAACAATATATTGTAGATTCTAAGGGCAAGATGCACTCACCAGAAGAATTTTTCTCTAATAATAAGAATAACTTTCCTTCAGAAATAACAAATATAAAAGAGGGCAAATATCCGTTTATTACTAAATTTACTATTAATATTAATGGAGAAGAAAAAATATGCGAATTTGATTCTTCTATCTCTACCCAAAAAGGGATTATAAGAATTTTTAAAGATAGAGACGGCAATAAATATGTATTTAATACAGAAGGGCATTTAATGAGGCCAGGAGAAAAAGAGGTTGTTAGGATATTAGCGAATGGAGATGTTAAGGATATACTTAAGATAGAAACAACAGGAGAAGTTTCATTAAAACGAGTATTGGTTAATAAGAAGGGTAAAAGCGCAGGTGAAAAGATAGTGTTAGGTGTAGAGGGATATTATGATATTAAAGGACAAAAGATATTTAAAAAAGGAGAAGGATTCGTAGATGCCTTTGGTAATCCTGCAACAGTTGCTTTTAAAATCGTACGTGAAGGGATAATATCAGAAGATAGAGAGACTGTTGTAGGAGATAAATTAAACCTTGTGGTTTGTAATGGATGTAAAGTAAAAGGTATTAAAACGAATAAAGAAAAAGAACTAGCAGAAGGACCTGCCAAGGTTGTTAATTGGAGGCCATATCAAGAATATGGCCAGATGTATCAATATGTAAAAAGGGAAGAAAGATTTACTCAACCAGATGTTCAGATGAAGGATTTAGGAAACGGCAAGTTCTTAGTAAGGGTGTTAAGAGAAAGAGAGATAGAAGATGGAAAGATAAAAAATGAGAAATGGGAGGAATATCTATTTCTACCGGGGGAAGGTTTTGTTGCCTTTAATGAGAACGATAAAGATAAGGCAATTAGAAATGAATTAGTTATGGATACTAGTGGTCAGGTTTATGCAGAGAAGCATATATATAGCCCTAATGCTGAAGCTGGAAATTTTGATGAAAAGATAGCGTTTGTAAAGGAAATAAAAGGTATTTTAAAGGCAATGGAGATATCTAAAGGTGAATATATCCATCATTTGAAACAGAAAGATGGTAGAGAATTTGAGTTTGTTAATACCAATGATTTTGATATTGAACAACTATCAATATTAAAGAAGATAGGGCTTTTGAAAGATGATGCATCTCTTCATAATAAAATATTTGATTTGAAGTCAGGTGAGTTTGTAGAAGAACTTATTGCTGAAGGGAAATTGCAAGAAGGAGAGATATTGTTTGATGAAAAAGGCAGACATTGGAGAATTTCTTCTTCAAGTTTTGAAATGATAAAGGATACTACTAAGGGCGTTATAAGCAGGGCATGGAATTATAACCCGGGGCAAGGAGAGGAGGCGAATACCAATTTTACTACATTTGCGTTGGCCTTAGGTATGCCAATCATTGCGGCAAGGAGTTTAGATATAACAAATATGAAATTAACTTCTGCTATAGAAGTGGTTACAGCTATTCTTCCTTTTATAGGAGAAGAAGCAGCAGCAAAGAGGGTAGAAGGAATTATGTCTAAGATTTTTAGAATTGCTTCTAGGGCAGGGTCTTTAGAAAAAATGGATAGTATGGCAAATATAGGGACAAAAATAAAAAGAGCCAGAGATACTATACGTTTGTATAAAATAACAAAAGAAGGTAAAGAATTAACTACAATGGCAAAATGGATAAAAGGATCGGTATATTTAGGTGGAGTCAATGCTGGTATTTCAGCAGCGGCAAATATGGGAACCCAGTTAGTTATGAATGGAAATGTGAATATATGGGATGTGCTTGTTGCAGGGAAAGAAGGTTTTAGAGAAGGAATGGCAACAGGACTAGTTTTTGGCAGTGCAGGACTTATAGCAGATGCCATTTCTACAGAAATGGCATCCCAGCTTGCGAAAGGTAGTGGATGGATGTTAAAGTCTGCGGAGTTCTTAGGAAAACATCCTACAGCAGCGGTTTGGCTTACTAAGGCACCAGTTGCGGGGTTATTTAATGTATCGCGCGGATTGTTGGTAAATTGGCAAGAAGACGGCAAGCTGGACCTTAATCCTTCAGAGATTGCATTTGATTTTGGAGTAGGTGCATTGTTAGGTGGATTATGGGGAATGGCAGAGAGTAAGTTGATATCTACTGGATCAAGAGACATAATATCTTTATTAGGTTCAGATGGAAGATACACAACACTGTTTGGCACTAATAAATTAGGGATAGTTACTCCCAATGCAGGGTATTTGAGATTGAAGTTTGGTGTTATAGGCGCATTAGGTGCATTGGCTCAGGCAGGAATAGGTAATACAGGCGTAGGGGAAAGATTAGGCATAGGTACAGAATTTTCTTTAGGAACAAATATGCTTATGAGTGGTATATATGGATTAGTTGCAGCCCCGGCATTTAGTACAACATGGTTTGCCCGTGCGGCAGGCGTTAATATGAAAGGGATAAGAGGCTTACAATCGCGTATAGCATGGGCAAAAGAAGAAAGTCTAGGTGCATTAGAGATAAAAGAAAGTATGCCTTTATTAGAGAAAGAAACAAGATTAGGACGTATTAAAACTGTATTAGGAAAGATAGAAAAAGGAAAAGCAGCGGTAGGTTCAGCAGTAAATAAGGCAGTTATAGGTGTAAGCAAAACACGCCTTCGTCAGGCAGTAACAGAGACTATAGTAGGAGCAGGTCTTGGTGCAGGGATGGGTGTAGTACGAAATAAGGTAGAAGACAATAATGCCTTTAGTAATAAGGGAAGGATTTTAAAATATGCATTAGCAGGTGCAGGTATAGGAGCAGGTACATTTTTGTTGAGAAATGGGATAGGCGTTGGCCCAGGGTTTGTAAAAGAAGGACTTGGTTATGGTAGAAAATCCCTTTTTAATAGGCTTAATTTAGGATTAGAGACAAAGATGACAGCATCTCTTCTTGCTAAAAATCCAGAACTTATGGCAAGCCTACCTTTATTGGCAGCGGCAGATTTTGGGCTTATCATGCCAGCCTTTGGAGCCACTACTGTGTTGGGAGATATTTTGACAGGTCGGTCATATAAGCAGGCATATACAGGATTTACAGGATTAGAAGATACAGGTTTTATAGACGAGAATGGAAACCCAATCTTGGACAATGCCTCTATAGGAAAGGCCTTGATAATGCAGATACTTTCAGGTGCAAAAATGGGTGCTGAGATAAGCATTCCGTTAGGTGTGCTTACTTTGCCAAAGGCAGCAGTTGTGCAGAAAACATTGGCTGGAGGTGAGGCAATCAACTTCTTTGATGCAGCAATGGCACATCCCTATGCACATTCTATGTGGGCAACTGTTGGTAAGCTTACAGCCGCACGACTTGGAAGTGAAAAGATGTTGTTGTCCTCGTCAAGAGGAGAAGAATTATATAAAGAAGGTCTTGCCTTGGCATATGTAAATGGATATACAGGTAAAGACGCAGAGCAGAAGGCAAATCGGTATGTAAAAGAGATGTTAAATAAAGATACAAGCAAAATAGCCTTTTATAGCCTTCTTTTCTGGGCTACACCTGGAACAGAGATTAGTAATCTGGATGAGAAGGATATGTTAGCATCTCTTCCTGAAAAGATGCCAGAAGGAGATAATGCTGTAAAATGGAGTGAAGGCAAAAAGCAAATACTTAAAGCAAGGGACGCATTTAATAATGGTAAACTTTATGATGCAGAACAATCAGCTGGACAAGCTGTAGAAATTTTTAATAAATTTGTGGAAGCAGAACCAGAGAATGCGACTTATATTAAAGGGGCAAAAGAGGCATATGCAATATATTGTCTTGCAAGAGGTAAGCGTGAAGCAAATGCAGGGAATATAACAGAGGCAATAAGATTGTTGAAAAAAGCAGAAAAATATGCACCTGAAAATCTTGAAGTAAGACAGGCTATACGAGAAACAGCAATAAAAGGGGCAACAGATGTTGAAAAAAATAAAATATCTGCTCTTATAGAAGAGATTAGTAAAGCAGATAAAGAGAATAATATGGATACAGTTAAGCAGGGAGTAGAAAAGTTAGATAAACAGATAGATACTATTGTATCTCGAATATTAAATGAGGCAGAGGTAGAAAGAGAAGTCGCTGCTATAGAGAAACAATATGAAGAAATGACAAAAGATGAAAATGTTGATGACAGATTAAAAGAAAATTTTACAGCGCAGAAAGAAACTATAAACCGTATTGCTGAATTAGAAAAACAGATATCAGCAATAGTTCAAGAAATAGAGGCTATAAAGGCTTCTGATGAACAATCTTCAGATAAAGAACAAGAGATTGTCTCAAAAGAAAAAGAATTAAAGGCCAAGAAAGCAGAGCTATTAAAAGGACGCAAGCTATTAACCAAGTTAAAAGAATTAGCAGAATGGATGAAACAAGGTGTAGAAAAGAAAAAAGTATCTAAAGAGTCTCAAGAGGAAGACTTATTAAGAAAGTTATCAGTTGCGGCTAGGGACATAATAACAGAAGAAGAGAAGCAGCAGATAAGTAGTATTCAGTCACAGATTGATGTGGCAGTAAAAGAAGGGAAGCCAGATAAGGATGTGAATAAATTGCGCAGTCAGAGGGATGTCCTTATAGCACAAGTAGAGAAAAGGGCTATGCAACAGGAAAAAGAAAGGGCAGAGGCAAGTTATAAGAAGCTAGAAGAAGGGCAACAGAAGGCAGCTGCAAAAAGAAGAGAGGTTAATTGGTTGACATCTTTGTCTAAACATATGGAAGGAATACGTGCAGACTTAGCAGAAGCAAGGATAAAGAAATATGAGTTAATGGAGAAGCAGGCAAAGGGAGAGACTCTTTCAGAAGAAGAGAAGGCTGAGTTGGAAGGGTTAGAAAAACAGATAGAAAAATTAGAAAATAAGTTAAATCAGACAAAGACGGAAAAAGCGAGGTTATCTAGAAAAGTTTCTTCCGCAGTGAAGGAATTTTCTACATTAAAACAAGAGAGTGAACAGATAGCAAAAGAAAGTGAAAGTAGTAGTTTGTCAAGTTATGATGAATACAAGAGGTCTGCAGAAAAGAGGAAAGAGATAGCAGCAGAAAAGGCAAAGGTGACAGAAAAGATTGCTTCTCTTGAGGCACAGGTATTAGAATTAAGAGATAAAGGTGGTAAAGAAGAAGATATAAAATCTTTGGAGGGACAAATCAAGGAGCAACAGAAAATATTAACAGCCTTAGAAACTTCCCTTGCAAAAACAGAAAGATTACATAAAAGATTAGCAGAAGTTTATAATGCTGAGAAGGGATATCATATAGCAAAGCAAGAGGGGACAGAGGAATTAGCACAAGTATTGTTAAAGAATCTTGAAAAGGTTAAGGAAAAGGCAGCAATTGTAGAAGAAATAGATACTTTACAGGCAAGGGTTGATTCTTTTAAGACAAAGAAAGAGTTGAGTTATGATGAGAAAAAAGAATTAAATCAAAAAATAAGAGAATTAAAGAAGAAGCAAAGGCAATTAAGGCAAATAGAACAAGAGATAACCAAGCTGAAAGCAGAAGGAAAATCTCAAGTTGGAAAGAAGTCAATGGTAGAAATATTAAAAGATATGGATAAGCTTAGGGTATTGTCTCCTGTTGAGAAGAAATATGCTACTGAAGCAGAGAAAGGTACAATTAAATCTATTCAATCTGAAATAGATAATATCCTTGCTATGGGTGTAGAAAAAGGATTGAGTGCCTCAGAGAAGAGATCTGTGAAAGACAAAGAGAAATTATTAAATGATATAGTAAAAGAAATAAGAAAAAGGGCATCGGTTAAAGAAATATTAAAATTAGCAGAAAAAGAGAAAAATAGATCGGGTGAGAAAAATAAGGTTATTGCAAAGAATAGAGGGGTAGAGGAGGAGACATCAGGGCAGGATATGCTTGAGCAGATTATGTCAGAGGCCAAGAGCTACAATTCTGTAAGAGAGGCGGCAAAGGACGAGAATATCATAGAAGTCGATAATCTAAAGAAACGTACAGGTGTAAGTGGTGCATCTTCTTTCTTTAAGATAGTGATTGATAGTAGGTTCAGTAAGGCGGCAAAGATTCTAAATGCACGTGCAGAAGACTTGGAAAAGAGGGCTTCTGAGCTAAAAGCGGAAGGCAGACAAGAACAAGCAGATAAATTGCTTTCAAGGGCAAAGACTTTACGCAAGGCAGCCCAGCGGAGTTTGGATATGCGTTCGCATATCATTAATCACGAGAAGGCAGAATTGTTTGCAATGAGAAAAATAGCAGAAGAATATGGCATTACCCCATCACGTAGTGGAGAAAATTATTTCAGAGATGTAAGTAGACTTTTTGATGCAAACCCAGAACTTTTAGCAGAGGCACATTATAGAGCGAAAAAATATCAAGTACTTGAAAATGCAGGAGAAATTATACAAGAAAGTGCCTCTTACAAAAGACCAGAGAGGTTACCTACAGTTGAAGAAGCATATGCAAGGATTTATGCACGTGAAAAGATAGCAGCAGAAAATGGGATTAATCCTGAGGATACAGCAAAGGTAAAGGTCTTGTTTGAGAAAAATCCTTCTTTAGCAGAAAAGGCAAATCAAGAGGCAAAACAGATAGCCTCAAGCATGAGAGGAGAGCCAGAACAGTTATTACCTGTAGAGGCAGGAAAGTTAGCACAACCTAGCACTGCTCCACCAGTAGCAAATGAAGAGATTCTTACTCCACCAGCACAGGGACCGCCACCTGTTCCTGCATCTGTTGAAGTTCCAGAATTGCTGTCTCCTCTTACGTTCTTATCAAAGGCAGAGTCCTCTCCATCTAATAAATCAGAAAATAATATAGGCCCGATAGCACTAAATAGTGGAATTAAGCCAGATGTATTCGGTGAGAAGAAGAATTTTACTGGCCAAGATTTGGCCAAAGATAATGAATATGATTTCAATTCGAATAAGAGTGGTGAGAAGAAGAAAACTGATAGTCGGGCATTAGAATCTTATGAAGAACTTAATAATATCCTTTCTCACCAAGATAATGCGATAAAAGTATATATGAAAGAACAAGAGCCTTCTAATATAACCTTAGCAGAGTTAGAAGATACATCGAAACCCAGTATCTTTCAAAATAAACGATGGGATCGGGCAGTAGTTTCAGCTATGAAGGCATTAGGTTATTCGGATTTTAAACCAGGACAGGTTCTTATGTTAAAGGCAGCAGAACTTGCATTGATATCAGGAGAAACGAGTAAAGATTTTATCAATTACATTCAGGCAATGACAGGTGCAGGTAAATCTACCTTATTAACTACAGCAAAGGCTATCTATAATAAGATGAGGGGGAGAAGAACAGTATTTATGGCACCAGAACATCTTATAAATGATGTACATAATGATATATCTGGTGCACTTAAGAAAGCAGGGATTAAGACTTTAGTACTAGATTATGACAATATTAAGGGAGCAAATGCACCATCAACAGAACAGCTTATAGAACAGATAAGACAGAGTGATTTTATCGCTATGGGTGAACGTACTGCAACACAACTACAAAAGGATAAATTAATATGGAATGAAATAATGGGTAAGATGAGAAATGGTGAAGTGGAGAGAAAAGTAAATGTAATGTTTGATGAGGCTCCATTAATAGAATACACACCTTCGATTAATGAATCTGATCCAAACAGCAAATTAAAAATGCCTGTACATGTAAAGAAGTTTACAGATAAGGTTTGGGGCGCGGTAAAAGAGACGATATTTGAACTAGCAGATGAGGCTAATATGCGTGATGCTGTAGAAATTCAAGAAGGACCAGCCCAGGGAGAAGTGAATGTAAATGGGTTAAATAAGTTAACTATAAATGACAAACCTATAATCTTTAAAAAACAAGAAAACGGGGCAAAAGGAGAAGTTAATCCAGAATTCTTTAGGCGGGTACTAGAGAAACTGTTAGGTAAGGAGAATATTCCAGAAGAAGGGGAATTTACAGTTGAGCAAGGATACAAGCTTTTGCGTCAGGCAAAAGGTGGTGAGCCTATGACCACAGACAGACAATCTTTAGAAGAATACAAAGGACTTATAGGCGAAGGATATACAGCAGCAGATGCAATGGAAGCAGCATTAAATGAGTCATTTCATGCCTTAGCAGAAGGTATGGACTTAGGTCACAGGGCAATAACTCAGGCAGTTACAGATGTAAGACAACGACCTATATCTATTGGTGGAGGTGGCATGGTATTTGAGGTTAATGTATCCAATTTATTTGAACTTGCTATGCAGGAATATGTATTTGCCTCGATTGGTGGGAGGAAACCGGATGTTGAAAATTTAGATATTACCAGAAGCCTTACCAGTCTTAACCTTATGAAGGTATTCGCAGACCTTGCAGAAAGGAATAATGTATCAATTGATTTCTTTAGTGCTACCCCTATGACAGATACTATGAGGCGTATGTATGAGCCTAATGAATTTATAGCCATGTCAAAAGACACAGCAGAGCAGATAGGTACTGTGAAAAATCCGTGGCAAGGGAAAGACACAGATGATCATTATATCTTAGGACAAGAAGGCAAATCTACAATAGAGGCGTTAGTTGATGCTGGGGGAGAGATTAAACTTTTTGATGAATCAGGCAGAAGAGTGAAGACTATAGCATTACTCCAGCCTGATACGCCAAACAATGCTGCCAATGAGGTTATTCGTAGCGTACAGGATTTATATGCAAGAGAAGGCAAGGTTGCCCCAGTACTTGTTATGGACTTAAATAAAAATAATTTTGTATGGATACCAAAAGAAGAAGATTTCAGAAGCACTGAGGCATTAAGAGAGAGTCTTGCTAGGGCATGGGAAGAGGCAAAAAGCAATCCAGAAAAGGCTAAGATTAGTAAGAGCAAGATTATAAGACAATTAGAGGTGATGAGTGAGAATGAGGGTATGGCAATGCCGATTGTACATATCTTTGGACCTAAAGGTTTAGGTGCAAATATAGGTTTTACAGAGAAGACAGTTGGTGTGGTGGTTGCATCTAAAAATTCTTATTTTGAAATGATTAGACAGCATTTAGGTCGTATGAGAGGTATTATGGAATATGAAGAAGTAAAAGAAAATGGTAAGGTTAAAGAGGTTAAGAAGGCTAAAAAATTAGATGTGGAAAGGGTACCTACTCGTGTAATTTTGGTTAAGGGAGGTAAAGATGCTGAAGGAAGAATAGATAGTGAGGTAAAAGATTTTGATTCTTTTAGAAAGAAGACAGAGGAAAATCAAAAGATGGCATCGCGTATAGAAAATACACGCAAAACAGTTGAGATGCCATTTATCTTCAAGAATATGCTTATTGATGAGATAATCGATTGGGCACGTGCTGAAGGTAAAGAGGAGATTGCTAAAAAATTTGAAGAGATACGAATTAAATCTTTAGAATTAGATTCAGTGCTTGCCAGTAGATATAAAAATGCAAGGTCAACAGACTTTGTTATTAATGATGCATTTAATCAAACAGAGAAGTTTATGAGAGAATTTATAGGCAAAGGAACAGAGGCATATGCGATGTTGCCAAGACATATGCAGGAGATGATAGATGCAAGGATGTTAGAAACACTTACAGGAGAAAAGAGCCTGCCTTACTTTAGGGCATTAAAGAAAAATATTGCAGAGCTTAAGCGTTCAGTGTATGCAAGAAATGCGATGGAGCATTTTACCAAGAAGTTCCCAGGATATGAATCTAATGTACAAACCATTGCGAAAACAGTTTCTGAGGTATCAAGGGAAGTCAGGCCTTCTGCAAAGGCATGGCAAGGCAGGGATGCGCCTGTGACAGTACGTGATGTTTTAACTGATTTTATGGGATTGAACCCTAAGTCACAAGAGGCAAAAGATTATGTAAGGTTATGGTTAAAGGCAGGAGGCATAATAAGCGAGGAAGGAGATGGTATCGATGTTTTGGATAGAGAAGTTAATCCGCATTTTGTTCAGGCGATTACTACATTTGTAAGCATAAGCGCCAAAGAAGAACAAACCGTTAATCAGATGGCAAAACTTTTGCCTAAAGATACGCAGCCTAAACAGGAGTTGCGTTTGAGAAGAAGACAAGAGGTTACAGATAAAGATACAGGCAAAAAATTTACTCCACCATGGACAAAAGAAGATTTTATATATAATCTTAAGCAGGCAGTTGATTTTGTTACTGCTCTTGCAGTACCACAGCAGTCTTTTAATAACAATCCTATAATAAACTTTTCTCAATATCATACCTCAGGGCTTAATAATTTCTTATCATTAGCAAATACAGTTGGTGTGCTTAAATCAGAAGGTCTGTTGAAAGAGGAAGTAGAGCAGCAGGGGATATCTGCAGATATATGGAATTCTCTACTTTTTAAACATCAAAACGACCCTCTTGCAGTTCAACAGGCAATAATAAAGATTATAGGAGATGAAGACTTAAGAAAACAGATAGAAGAAGATTTAAATACAAGAATAGTTGAAGGTAAGGATAAGGTTGAAAGCAATTTAGGAGAAAAAGAAGAGGATTTAGTAGCAATTAGACAGGCAAATAGTATATATTCAAGCCCGCTTTTGTCCCAAGTTAAAAAGGTGGCTGATATATTAAAAGAGAAAGGTGTAAGAAATTCAGAAGAAAAGGCATTACAGTTGATGACAGGGATGTATTCTCCAATGCCTTATTATAGACAAAATGCATGGGGTTCTTATAAAGCAGAGTTGTTTGCTATGAATCGGGCAGCAGCAAAGTTGTTTGGAGAAGAGAACGCATCTTCAAAGATGACAGTAAAAGATTATTTCTCACCAGAGTTGCCAGATATCTTATTTGAGAGGGTTGATAAGAATAGTATAAGAGATACATATGTGAAGAAAGTAATGAAAAGGTTTGAGAAACGCAAAAAACAGGCAAGAAAACAGAGTAAGGAAAAGAGTCGTAAGATATATACAAGAGAACTACTTACGATGGAGGATTTGGCTTTAATACAAAAGAAAGAAAACGGCAGGAACACAAGTAGGAATAAAAAGAAGAGAAAGGCTATGCAGGCAATGGCTACATTAATGTTGGGAGAAAGATTTAAGGGCAGGGATTTTGATGTACAGATGGATTTTTATAATACAGTTGCATCAAGAGATGCCTCAATGAAAAAGGCTGTAAAGAGTCTGCCTTTGAGGTATGTTAGGCCGAAAGAAGAAGGTGCTCAGGTTACAACATTTCTTGAGGCAATGCTTCCATTAATGACAAAGGCAGGCAATCAATTTTCAGGTACAGACAAACAGGCAATAGAATTTTACACAATCCTATCTCAGTTGGCCAAGACCCCGAGAGATAGCATAACAAACAGCGGGACAGTAATGATAACACCCCAGATGGTAGAAACTGCTGCTAAGCAAGTGGGATTCTGGGATAAAGAAGAAGATAAGATAACAGATGATGCACTTATTTTGTTAGGTGTGGCACCTAATAGTAGGACAGTAAGGATGTATAAAAAGAGGTTATCTGCTGCAAAACGCAGGATAGCAATGTTGCCGCATGAAAACTATAGATTAGATGCTCCTTTTGTTGCTGCCCAAAACGAAGGACAGCCATTGCAGCTACCGGAAGATATAAGAGATTATGAAAAGATAACCGTTCATGACAGGCCAATAGAATATTTTATACGACCATTAAAAGGGATAAACAAAGAATACAACAGAAGCGTAAGAGAAGAAAACACCTTGCTGGCATTTTTATATGAAGCACAATTTAAGAAAAAAGCAGATAAGTTAGGTTATCAAGGATTTGACAATCAGGATTTTATTGGTATTGCATATAAATTGGACGCTTTAGAAAAAACAGATAAAGGATATAAAATAAATCCTCAAAAATGGCTAAAAAATAAAGATAAATTAGAAGCCGAACTTAAAAAGAAAGGCATGACAGATGAGATGGCACGTAAGTTAGCTGATGCTATTAATACAGCAATGAATACAGCTAATGTGCGAAATATAGAAATTTTTGATATAGAAAAATTAAAAGAAATAGCAGAAGGTAGTAATGTAAAAGAACAATTATCATCTTTACAATCTACAGACGAAATAGAAAAACAGGCATCGGCCTTGCTTTTAGAAAGGGGAGGTATACCAGAGAATGTAATAAGTGAATTAGTAGATAACTATAAAAAACTTAGCAGAGGTGTTTTTGAAGTGAAGGAAGAAATAGCTGCTTTAAAGAAAAGAAGACAACAATTATTGAAGGAAAAAAGAAGCGCTTCCCTTAAAGATGATAGGATAGATAAGCAAATAAAGAATATAGATAACCAGATTAAACATAAAGAGATTCAATTAAATAATAAAGTAAAAGAGGCATTAACAACGATAAATAAGACTTTTGGAAAAGCCTTTTCTTCTCCAGAAAAGAAGATACAGATATTTAATGCAATGTATCTTGCATTGAAAGATTTAAGGAAAGAACATGAGTCTTTAAAAGGTCAAAAGAAAGAAATTGATAGCAAGCTTGCTATTCTAAAAGGGGAGAAATGGGTTGGCAAGCAAACAAATAGTGATGTAGAAAATGAGATAAAACAAGCAAAGGCCGAACAAGTTGCAGTGGATAAGGAGATTAATACACTTGATTCCTCAATAAAATTAGTTAAACAACATTTAAATAAGTTAATTAAAGAAGAAATAAAGTCTGTAGCAGGTAGCAAAGTAGCATTTAACGTAGACGGTGAGGCTGTGATGGCACATTTGGAAAAGGTTAGGGCAGGGATGGCCCGTAGAGAACATATTTTAAAGAAAATAGTTGCCCCTGAGATGAAAAAGGCCTTTATGTTAGACAAAGGAGGCTTAGGAGAAGAGGTATCAAAAGATTTTCTTGATAACGTAGAATTTATAGCCGTATCCGGCAGGAGAATGGCAAAGAAAGGCGAAGCACGCGCAGAACATAGCGAAGGAGAACAATCTATACGTTTTAGCCTTGGCGGGTTTACAAAACGTGGGGGAAGCACAGGTTCTGATGATATCTGGGATCCAACACATGAAATGTTTCATCATTTTCTTGATGCATTATATAAACTTGATACAACCGAATCAGGCAGACAGGTCTTGCTTAAACATTGGATTTCCAATCCAGAAAAACCTTTGGATAAAATTTTAGGTAAAGGGGCTACAGAATATTTCTTTAGATCTCGACCACAAATAACAGCAATCCATTTAGCCTTAGGGAGCTTGTTTAGACCGGGTAGGACACTAAAACATGGTCCAGATGGTACATATAACGAACTTACAGCATCTATGGCGCCAAACATATTTTTTGGTCATGTCAAACAATACAAACACAGCAGAGATAGAACACTGACCCAAGTATTAGAGCAGTTTATCCCAGGTATAAATGCCAACTTTAGTATAGCAAAAGATATGTCATTTGAAGAAATGAAGCTATGTACAGAGAGTGCCAAGCCTAATTTAAAAATAAGGCCCCAATTCAGGCAAGATGTCCCAGATGTCCAAAGACTAACTTTCAACACAGACAGATTGGCTAAGTTAAATGCATTGAATACAAACTCTTATTCATTAGACACATTAGGAGAAGAAATACCAGAAATAGCAGATGTAAATGATATATTTAATTTCCTTAGCAAACAAGAGGGATTAAAAGATATAAGTTTTGCCTGGTATGGTAGCGGAGTGAGTGGGTTATTACTTGGAAAGCAGCTTTCAAGCGATTATGATATAGCGGTTGTAGCTACAGAAGATACTAATCGGGAAGAGATTAGCAAAAAGATAGCATCTTTCCTAGAGGATGTAAAGGCAGGCAAGATAGAAGGTGTTGAATATACACCAAATAGACCAACAGGATTTAAATATAAGGGAATGAAAGTTGACCTTATAGGTTTAATGGAAAAAACAGGCGATTATCAGCTTATCTCCCCATGGGAAGATATATCAGAGAAAAAGACACCTCTTGCTCGAAAATTACAAAAAACAACACAACAACCAGCAAGTAACATAGCAATGAACACCCTTGCAATCACATCTGAAGGAGAATTTATTTCTAATCCAAAGGCTTTAATAGACCTTGAGAAAGGACAGATTAATTTTGTTAGCACGGAGGGAGAAAACATTGCTAATAATGTTACTTGGAATGATATTGCCCGTGCATTAAAGATAAAACACCATACAGGATTTGAATTATCCCCTGCCGCGGCTAAGATTATAAAGGCGGGTAATTATGCACAGTTGGCTCCGCAACTTGCACAAGCTAAAGAAGAAGACTTAATGAAACTAAAAACAATATCCCTTTTAAAACCAGTTACATATACTCAAAACCTTGCTGGAGGGATTGACGGGGTATTTCATAGGATATACAAAGATTCATTAAATCCAAAGGCAGTTACTTCAGACCTTGATGCCTTAGGTCTTGTAATGACGCTCACTCCGTTTATTAATTTTAAATCATTAGAGAAACAGGCAATAGCATTGCAAGAGCAAGAGGAGAAGATGCCAGTAGCAATTCTTGCTGGACGAAAAGTCAAGGTAAAAGGACTAGAAGAGAATAGCAAATTAGCATTAAATATATCTCAATTAAATGGAGTAGGCTTAGAAGGTATTCGTAGAATAGAGGTTGTAAAGGGTACAGATGCGCCTTTTATGGCAAGACAAAATGATTTATTAAAATTACATGAATTAGCCTTAACTAATCCTAATTTAGTCAATATTATCTTGGCAGGAGGCAGTCGTGAAGATAGTGCAGAGAAATTAATTAAAGCCATAGGAGAAAAAACAGATTTATTGCGTGTTCAACCATTAGTTTCAGGAATACATCAAGCAATTAAGGATAATAAAAATGAGACAGCATTAAGTCTTGCAAGGATAGTAATAGATGAGTTTTATGGTAATGCTATAGATAAAAAAGATAATGGCACTAACCAAGGAAAGAAAGAACCAACAAATAAAATCTCATCAACAAAGAGGAAACCAGTAAATAAATTAGCACAGATAGGTAAGAAGAGAAAAGGTTTAGGCCTTGCAAGTTTGGGTAAGAAGTCGCCAAAACTTAATAAAAAAGACAAAGAGCCTCCAGCGTCATCACCTGTAATTGTAGATAGAAGTTCGACATCCCAGATAGCCTTGGCAATTATGCCAGAATACCTTACTGCAACCTATTTTAGCGCAGCAAGACGTAATACAGTGATTCCTCCGCCAAAATGGCTTGTTCAAGGTATGCCACTACCATATAGGGATAGACAGGATGTGATTAACGATTCACCGGATAGGAATGTGTCATCTCCTCCGCCAGATAATAAAACAGGTATTTTATCTTCATGGGAAGGATTAAAAGAAGAAAATAGGAAGAGAATTAGGAAAGAAGGAAGAGATGAGGAATCTTCTAAAAGAGGAGGGATGGGGAAAAGGCGGAAAGGGATAGGAAAATTAGTTAGGTTATCAAAGAAAGGGAAAATAGTTGATAGATATGAGCTGTCAAATAATATAGGGGAATTAACTGTAGAAAAGAATAAAGATAAATATAAACTTAAAAACTTTGATAATTCTACAGAAAGAGATATTCAAAAGAAGAAAGCTAGTAAGAGAAAAATTATATCGGGATTAGGAGAATGGGATAATAAAAAAGGTTTTAGTAAGATAGAAGAATGGAAGACAAGAGTAAAGTCTTTGTGGGGGGATGAGGTTTTATTGTGGGTAGGGAATTCACGATTAGGATTACCTGAATTATCCAGCAGGAATAATACTGTCTCTTTTATCTCTTTTAATACCTCTTCCAATGGTAGGGCAGGACAGAATTTGTATATAGGAATACCTTCTAATTTTATTAATAGTTATAGTATGAATAATAACGATGATAAAAAGGTTATTGATAGGGTGAGTAGTTCTTCAGGTATGATAATTCCTTTAGGTCGAATGAGAGAGGCGATAGAAGAGAATTTAGCAAAACTTAATAGCCTTCCTGATTTAAATAGAGATGTAGTTTTAGAGATATTAGACAGGAATCAAGGCAATGAATTTTTTGCCCAGCATGAAGTAGCAAATCTTATTTGGCGTAGGACAGGCCAACACAGGTTAAAGGAAAAGGAACAGTTGCAGCAGTTTATAAAGGCAGGGGAGTTGATTCAGTTAGCAAAACAGGGAGAGGACTTTTCATATCCTAGTCAGGAGATGTTAGGGCCAAAGATATATCCTGAATTAGGAATGATAATATTTGGGAAAGAGGAAGATATGTTAACGCATGCGATTTCCCCACATAATCCACTTGTTGTAATTAAAAGAAATATAAGATTAGATATGTCAGATGTTAGAGGTATTCCTAAGTTGCAACTGGTGCCCAGTATGTATAATGGACTTGAATTATCATTCACAGCTACACGGATAGCAGATGATGGGGTTATAGGAGAAGTAACAACAAGATTCCCTGCACATAAGGCAATTTCTCTTCATGGCGGAGGGTTATTAGGGATATTGCCTTATATAGAACCAGAGTATCTTAAATATGTAATGCAATGGGATTCTGCTAAACAGAAGACAGAGAGAGATTTTATGGAAAGGGTTTTGGCATTATCTTTTGAAAACAGGTTGGGGAGAGGAATTCCTTTAGATGTTGGGAGTTTTTCAGGACGTGATTTTTTTGTGTTGGGACAAGAAGAAATACATACTGCTGTAAATGAAGGGAATTTTATCATAGATGAGGATATTCAAGTATTAGCATCAATTCATACTCACTATTTTCACCCAGATGAGAAATATGCTCATTATCATCAATATATTAGTCCGGGAGATTTATTCTATATGTTATATTTTGAGGATAATATAGACAAAAATAGAACCATTAACAATAGAACGGGAATAATGGCAGCATCAGGTCTTTTTGTTATTAATAAGGAGACAGGGAAAATAGAAAAAGAGACTTGGTTTAGAAGAGATGGAATGGATGTAAAGGAGGCTACGTATGCTACATCTTTAGCGCAACAAGCTTATAATTCACTTTTGAATGGTGAAGAAGATGATGATAATGTTAAAAGATATCTTGACTTTGTAGCAGAAAGGACCTCAGAAGAACCACCACCTTATATGGATAGAAATCGTGTTTCTTCTTCGATACAAAAGACAAATTTATCTTATGTGAAATATTATATAGACAGCAAACAAAAGGCTTTTAGCTTAAATAAGAAACAAGAATTTTTAAGAAAGAACGAGGTTATTAAACCCATTGATAAAATAATATTATCTCCTCTTCCTACTCGTGCGCCGCCTGTATCTTCATCAACAACTGTTCAGCCACAACTGCCTAAATTGCCTCTCACTACTCCTGTGCCAATGCTTTCGCCTATGCCTTTGCCAGCAACGTCTCCTCTTATTATGCCACTTTCTTCTATTATTAATACCAAATCTTCTTCAATTGCGCTTAAAACAAATCCTGCAAATATTGTTAACAGCCGTGGTGTAGCTTCATCTGCTGTGCAGAGATTGTTGAATTCAGTGGCTGAGTATAATAAGCAGACCAGAGAGGCTTTTAAGGAAAAAGGTATGATTAGCAAGGATTATGAATATCACGTAGCCCCAGCAAATGTCCTTAGCAAGATAAGTAAGAAGGGATTAGATGCTTCTGTTTTTGAGGACGGACAGGTTTGGTTTAGTGATGGCGAGAAAACAAAGGGATTTGGAAGATGGTTCCATAACGACAAGCTTAGTATTGTTTTAAGGCGCAAAAAGGCAGGTTTTGGCAGGGCAAATAGCGATATAACCGGTAATAGAGAGGCAGAAGGAATTGCATATCAGCAGAGCATCCCGGCTAATGAATTAGAATTTTACCATCCATTAAAACGGAAATGGATGCCTGTTACAGAATATAATAACCAGAAAGATTTAGAGATTTTTGCCTTGTCAGCAGGAGAACTGAAGGCATTAACCCGGATAGATAATCTATATAAGGGCAAAGCTACGGATCTTAGTAAACGCTTAGAATCTATGAAATCTGCCTGGCATGCCTTGTCTGAGAAGAATATTATTCCAAAAGATATTCCATCGATAGAAAATATTCCTTTTAGTCAAGTTATGCAAGGCAATAAAGAAGACGAGGTTAAGGCCAGATATCTCCTTTTTGCAAAGAGTATTGCCCAGAGCCTGACAGGAGAACAAGCTGCGTTGGCAGAGAAAGAGTCTCCAGAACAATATCAGAAACTACTTAAAGCAATGCCTTCAAATTTTGGTTTGTCTATAGAAAGGAAAAAGCAGGCATATCAAAGTATTTCAGATTGGCTAGCCAGTTCTAGTAGTTCTGTTGTTAAATTTAATAGAGAACAAATTTTTGAGCCAGTTGTTTCAGCAGGAACCAAACCCTTTAAAACTTCAACGGTTGCATCATATAGGAAGGGCGCTGCGGTTATTTCTGGGGTTGATACGGTTTCATCAACGCAGGTATCGAATACATTAGAGAGTAGTAACCAGCCTGGGGCAGCAATAGTTGCCGGTGTTAAGCCTGCAATCGCCTCGAGTGTCGGACAGATTGCACTTGATATTGCAACCAAAGGTTCTTCTTTTGCAGCAGTGAGCGCGCCGATTGAACAAAAGATAGCCTCCTCTGCAAGCAGTAAGATTAAGATAGAGTCGTTGGCAATTAAAGAGCCGGGCTCAGCGTTCAGTGCCTCAGCAACTAGCGTGGGAGAGCAGATGTTAGCAAAGCAGCGGCAAAGCAGGGTTATAGGGCAGAAAGGCTCGGCAGTGGTATCCAGCGCGATGGTGGTGAAGAGGTCTGCGTTGTCAAGGAAGGTATCGAGCAGCAGGATAGAGTTGGCTAAGGTGGCAAAACCGGGCTCAGCGTTCAGTGCCTCAGCAACTAGCGTGGGAGAGCAGATGTTAGCAAAGCAGCGGCAAAGCAGGGTTATAGGGCAGAAAGGCTCGGCAGTGGTATCCAGCGCGATGGTGGTGAAGAGGTCTGCGTTGTCAAGGAAGGTATCAAGCAGCAGGATAGAGTTGGCTAAGGTGGCAAAACCGGGCTCAGCAGTTGTGAGTTCTGCTTCTACAATAGGAAAAATACTTGCTCAGAAAAACAAGCAATGCAGGATATCAATCTCCAAAGGTTCAGCCTTTGCCTCTTCCAGCATTATTTTAAAACAAACACCAGTATCATCACCTTTATATGAGCAAGCTTCTAATCGCCTTGCATCGCTTCGTAAGCCAAGCTCGTCTTTGTTCAGGCAAAAAGTGCGCGGGTCTGCGCTTATGGCATCGAGTAGTATTGTTAGAAAGAGAAAATATAGCGGTGAGCAGATACCGTCTTCATCTATGCCTATGCGCATAGCTGCTGCAGTTAGTTCTTCTAATAAAGGCCAGCTTTCCTTGTTAGCAGTTGCCAATAATGAAATAGACACAATGGTCAATGCCCTGAAAGATAACAGCGCCAACAGGATAATCGTATTTAACGGCCGCACTGTAACGGTTATGGAAAGGACAGAGCAAGGCAATGGCACATCATACAGCGTGCGGCGCATTAATATCACTATTGGCGGAGAGAATGATATCATACGCAGTATTGTAAACCAGGGCGGGGTAGTTGTTGCTCCTAAGCGTGAATTTGTGCCGAGCAATGGGATAGCAAGAGCCATTGTGCGTAATTTATCAGTTAAAGACTGGGAGGAGATTGCCGGGGTTGCGGATAATACTGCTCCATACAATATTGCTCGGGGTAATAGCGGTAATTTTATCCTCATCTCGAAGATATCTAGCATTGAACCAGTAAGGTTTAGCATACCGCGTAGTCAATTTAGTAGGCTTAGTGACAGTGATATTACTGCAATGTTTAATATGGCTGAAAATCTCGGGGATAATATCAATGTATGGTATGCGCAGGCAGAGCAGGTTGCCAAATCAGATATAAGAAAGGCGGCAAGACTTAAGGCAAGGGCTATCAGGATAGTGGGTGTGCGTGTGTTGAGCGCGCAAGAACTGCGTAAAGAAAACAGGACCTATGGCATTGTTAGATTGGCTGCAACGCGTGAAGGGTTGTTTATACTTGAGATAAGCCCTGATATGGCAGGCAGGCCAGAGGCAATTGAGGCAAATATAAGAAAGCAGATACAAGATTATGCTAATAATTTAAGGAAAGAACGTTTGGCAGGCAATCTGGATAATGTATTGACTCGGATATCAGTTGCCGCAGGCGCGGGTGTCAGAGGCAAGAGATATAAAGAAGAACGGGATTATCTGCCGGGTATCCGTTCATATGAGGCAGATGTTTCTGTGGACGAGGTATTTGCAGGCAAACCAATGAAGATGGGTCTGCGTGTAGCTAAGAGGCGACCGCGCATCACATTTGGTGAACTGGCAAAGATGTATGAGGCAAGCCAGCCACAGTTAAAGTTGCCTATTCCTCTAAACAGTAAGATTGCAGCGAACTCTAGTTTGCCGGAAGAAAAGATAACCAAGAAGGAAAAGGTCTCTGTCCCAAGTATGCCTAAGCAAAAGCCTCCGCAGATGGTTGTGTCTCCTCAGGTTTCACCAGCATCTACTACTGTTGTTCCTTTGCCTTCAATGGTGATGCCAGCAAATGGCATAATAGGTCCGTTGTCTAAACGGAATAATAATGTTCCTATGTCTTCTTCATCTTTGTTCAGTTCGTATGAAAGCGCTCCGGACTTTTTTGATATTATAAAGGAGTTGATAAAATATAATAGACCTGAGTCTGAACATATTGATTTAAATAATAAACTTGTAATGCTGGTAGGGGCAGAGAGTGATAAGTTGCCTTATACACTAACTTCGAGGTATAAAAATGTGAATGTTATTTTAGTTAATCCAGCAGAGCTGAAGCAGACAGGATTAGATATTAATGTAATAGGAATTAAACCCGGGGTGCAAATAAATAAAGAATTATTAAAGAGAAACGAGAATAAGAGAGTAGTTTATCATATTAAGGATGCAGTTCAGAATATAGATAGATATTTGGATAAGAAAATAAAGTTAGATTTTGTCTTTAGTTCGGGATTATTTAATCCAGAATACGAAGAGTATATTGTTAGTAAAGAAGAGAAGAAGTCAGGGGAGAATATTTATTCTAGAATGCTTGCTCCTATTCGGAGAAGGTTGTCAGAACATGCCCGTATAGCCATTGCTACAGGAACAGATTCTAATCGGAACTTAGATGCGGCCTTGAAAGGATTTGATAATTTAGATGTAGATAAGATATTAGAAGGTATTTATTGGTTAAAGCCAACAGGTGGAAGTTTACGAACAAGTTCTTCTGTCATTGATAAAGGTAAGCTTCTACATTCTTTAGAGGAAGAAGTAAACTCTTCATCTTCTACATTTGAACTTTCCAAGTTAAGTGAAACAATAGGCAATATAAAGAAGGCATCATCTTCTAATTTCTTGTCTTATATAAAACAGAGGGTTTTTGGTCTATCATATAATAAGAATTTGACGCCAAGCGAAAAATATTTGTTAAAGGTTAATCAGATAGTAAATCAAGAGGGAAAACAAAAACTTGCAATGTATACACGAGCAGGAGGAGATGTTGCTACTGCTTTAATGACCGCAAATACAGATGTATTGATTATGTCTGATATCTTGCCGTTTGGCGAAAGTCTTCCAGTCCATTCAGACCAGCTTATACAGAAGCAGGTAGAGGAAGATGTGGAAAAAATAGTAAAACGAAAGAATTCTGAGCATTCTCCATTTGAAATGGAAGAACCCTTAAATTGTTATACAGGTAAATATGAGGGCAACATGCGAGAGTTAGTAGTATATGGACTGGAGACTATAGGGGCTAGATTTGATAGAGAAAAAGATATAACTAATATAGGTCCTGATGATTGGATGCTAAGCTTTGTATGGAGGCATCCAAGAGAAAAAATAGAGAGGGAAAGAAAATTATATTATCTTGGAAGCAGAGATACTTCTACGTTAGCAGATATGGGGAATTTGCCAAAAGAGGTTGTGAATGTTATTAATCAGAATAAGGGAGTAGATATTTTTATAGAAAAGGCTCCAAATTATTATAGGAGTTATTTTGAATCAAATTTACCTTCAGAACTTATTATTTCGCAGATAAAACAACAGCAGATAGCAGCTGTTAATTCCTTAAGAAAGGATCTTCTTAAGAGAGGTGGATATATAATAGGAGATGATGAACATCATTCTTATTTACCTTCTTCTTTAACCATTTTATTAAAAGAGAAGATAGGCGAAAAAACGAAAGAATTTGTTTCTATAAAGCCTTTGGGATTGAAAATAAGAGACATAGTTAAAGGAAGCAGAGGGAGTTGGGGGAATGGTATTTTAGAGATTGTTAAGAGGATAGAAGGCGATGCTTCTTTAATTAATAAAAGAGAATATTTAGCTGATTTAAAAGAAAATAGGAGCGCTTCTTCTTTAGTAAAGCATCAGGCACATTCTATTATTCCTAAGGGCGCAGCGGTTTATAGCGGGGTATACAGTATAAAGAAAAGAGCGGTCTCTTCTTCAGATACAGAGGTTGTAAAGACAGCCGTTGGTAAGAGCCGTTTGCCTGTCCCTGTTCAGAAGCTTGCTTTAAATGTTAGTTCTCCTTCGGTTGATAAATTAAATAAATCACAAATGACGCCAGCAGAAAAAGAGGTTTCTTCAACGGCAGTCTCATATATAGGCAAGGATAATGCTGAGGCTATACAAAAGACAGTGTCTTCTGGGTCTAGAGTGTATGAAAATGAAGAAGGCCGGCTAACTTATCATCATAGTTTTTCAACAATAAGGTCGAGGAGAAGAGCAAGTTCGGCAGTTTCAATTAAAGTTAATAAGATAGTATCTGTTTCTTCTGGTAGCAATAGAGAGAAAGAGACAGAGAATATAAACACAGCTACGAGTCAGAGCTACAGTCCTGTATTCTTGCGAGGTGCTGGTTTTGTAGGTTCAAGTGTTATATTGGCAAGAAAATCCGCTAAGAAAGAAGATATTACTGGACTGCCGCGTCTGCCATCATCTATATCTGGCTCAACAGTTGTTCCTGATAATAATCATTTTATACCGACAACTTCACCTGTGCCTATGCTTCCAACTCCTGTTGTGCCAACAACAATAACGCCGTCTACACCTGCTGTGCCTACTATGATTTTAGGAATGCATAGATTAAATGTTCCGTTGGCTGTAAGGCGTGCGGATGCGATGTATCAGCTTTATAAGCGGGCAATAGAAAAGAATAGGGCCTTGCCATCACGGCATACTAATAGGCAACATCATAAACAGCCAGCAACGTTGCCGCCTCCTGTGGCAGGAATGCTTGCTTTTGCTGGCCATCAGGATAATGACCGTGGGCCAGGAGGTGGGGGCAACGGCAACGGTAATGGAGCTGACAATACTACAGGAGGAACTTCATCTGCTGGAGGAAAGGCAGCGACTACGCAGGTTATTCAGCTTTCCATGGCAGATCTTGCGCGACGATATGCTCCTGTAAATAGCGCGGCTATTACAGCTTCTCCTAATATAAATAGATTGTTACAACAAGGATATAGAACAAACATTTTAACTCGAGATAGGGAGCAGAGTACCAGATTTAGTAGTTCTGGTACCAGTCCTACCACAACTTCGCCGGCGGTTTCTCTCCCAGAAACTAAGCCGGTGATAGGAAAGGAAAGGGAGGCAGGACTTAACAATTATGAAGTAGAAGGCGTAAAGAGCGCAAGCTCTGCACGCATAGGTTCTAACTTATCAACTTGCAATGAGTTACCTCAAAGTAATGAGGAGAAAGGAGAGCCAGCTTCTGAAGGTGTGTCTTTAGAAAACACACATTCAGGGCAGAAAGATACAAACGCAACAACCTCAAACAGGAGAAATCCTGTAAAAGCGGTAAACGGTTCTTTGAATCTAGGATATGTTTACGCTATGATTCTACCTTCCTCTAATATAGAGAAGGTGGTAAATAGCGGAGTAAATGCATTATTCAAGATTCTGGAGCTGTTCGGCAGAAATGCCAAAACTTCTAACAGGGCTAAAGATAGTCCTGAAAGAAGAACTGTTGTAGTGATGGTTCCTGTCATGCGTTCAGGCGCAAGCCAGAAACTGCGTGAAGGAATCAGGGCAATACAGTCGGCTACATCCGTGCTGATGAAAATCGGCAGGGCAATGTATTTGGCTGGGCAAGCAAAACTTGCCAAATTAAGACATCGTGGAGCCTTGTTTAAGCGAGCAGGACCTTGCACACGAGTCCGTGAGCATAGAAGCAAGGCAGCAGCAACGGAAGCACAGGCAGAGGTTTCCGCTTCCAGCGAGTCTGAAGAAGGACCTGCTGGTCGTAGCTCTCTCGGTAATGGAAACATTGCTGAGTTTACTAGAAGAACAACAGTGAGGAATGCAAGATGCGGCATACTCGAGAGAGGAGCTGTATCTGGTAAGGTTCTTGGAGTATACCTAATCCTTAAGAAGGCTCTGAAGGGCTTTAGAAAGGAAGGTATATCTAAGAACAAAGTTAATGTTGTAGAGAATGCTGGTTTTGGAAACAAGGCCGGCGGAAAAGCAGTTATTCCGACAAACGCTACAGGCTTGAGAGGTGAAAACCGTAAGAGTCGTAGGGGAGTTGGAAAAGAACAGCTTCTTAAGATATCTCTGATGAAAGTTGGAGATATTGTAGAGAAGCGAGTAAGGTCTGAGTATATCAGACTGAAGCAACTAGGAGCGCTATTTGAGTATATGTGTAACAGGCTCTTTGGAGCCCGTGAGCATAGAACAAACAGCGCAGCAGCCACGGAAGAAGAAACAGGTGCTTCCGCTTCCAGCGAGTCTGAAGAAGGACCTGCTGGTCGTAGCTCTCTCGGTAATGGAAACATTGCTGAGTTTACTAGAAGAACAACAGTGAGGAATGCAAGATGCGGCATACTCGAGAGAGGAGCTGTATCTGGTAAGGTTCTTGGAGTATACCTAATCCTTAAGAAGGCTCTGAAGGGCTTTAGAAAGGAAGGTATATCTAAGAACAAAGTTAATGTTGTAGAGAATGCTGGTTTTGGAAACAAGGCCGGCGGAAAAGCAGTTATTCCGACAAACGCTACAGGCTTGAGAGGTGAAAACCGTAAGAGTCGTAGGGGAGTTGGAAAAGAACAGCTTCTTAAGATATCTCTGATGAAAGTTGGAGATATTGTAGAGAAGCGAGTAAGGTCTGAGTATATCAGACTGAAGCAACTAGGAGCGCTATTTGAGTATATGTGTAACAGGCTCTTTGGAGCCCGTGAGCATAGAACAAACAGCGCAGCAGCCACGGAAGAAGAAACAGGTGCTTCCGCTTCCAGCGAGTCTGAAGAAGGACCTGCTGGTCGTAGCTCTCTCGGTAATGGAAACATTGCTGAGTTTACTAGAAAAACAGCAGTAAGAAGTGCAGGATACATTGCCTCTATAATAAGAGGAATTGTGTCTGAAAACATTCTTGGATTGTGCCTGAATGCGAAAGCAGAAGGCAAAGCAAAACTCGAGAATAGTATTATTAAAGAAAATACTGCTCGAGAAAATGCTGTAAGTGTATCCAAGAATTATGCTAAAGCTGAAAATAGGACTACATCTGAAGGAATTAATCCGGAAGGTGTAGGTATTGATAATAATAGAGTAAGCAATAAACCTAATCAGTTTGGAACAGTTTCTGCAAAGGCTGAAAAGTTAGATGCGGGAGCTGTAAACAGATTAGGGAAACTTCTTGGAGTGTGGCTTGAGAGATTAATTGAATCAAAAGAAATCCTCAAGACTGCCAAGAATAATGTTGTAAATAATGTAGAAACTGTAGCAAATATAGCTTCGGCAAGTGTGACGACATCCGCGCTGAGAGGAATGGGAGCTCTCAGATTCATCTCTGTAGCGGTTTGGGATGAAATTAGCTCTGTTAGCAGTAGTTCTGCTAATGATAATAGAAATAGAAGAATAGAAACAGTTAATGTTTCTATCTATAGTGTTGAGAATAATCAAAGCAAAATTCCTGGAGTGTTTCAGATAACAGTTGAAAGAACTCTGAAATTGTATGAAGCAGCCAGGAATAAAGTCGTTGAAGTAGGTTCTGGCAATATATTAAGAGTAGTAAATGCCGGAATTGAAAGAAGAATATCAACGGCTTATGGCTTTGTTAGATATAGAGTAAAATTAGATGTTGGAACTGTAAACTCAGCTGCAGGAAGGATTGTGGCTGAGATAAGTCTTTGGTTGCGTAAATTAGAAGGATTAACGCAATCAAAGACAAGGTTCTTAAAGTTTACCCAAAGAAGGATTCCTCCATTACTCAGTTCAGCCAGAAAACAAAGCGGAACTGGGAACAGGAGGATTTTGTCTGTCTTCTCCAGCCTTAATTCTAAAACTACCCAAAAATTTACAAAGATATCCTCAATTTCAATCAGATCTATCCTATCAACAGTATTTAACACAACAAGGTATGAAGTTCGAAGCGTATCTAAGATGTTCAAATATTCCATTCGAATTAGAGGGCCTAATGTTAAGGTAATATTTATAGGAGAAAAACTAAATATTAACTATAGCCTGGTTGGAAATGTTTATAGCATATCAACAAGATTTACCTACATTTCCGATCAGGCTATTTCTGTTTCTGCAGGCATGTATGCCAGCACTCAAAACAGAAAAGGAGGTGTATTATGGTATGTGTCAACACAATTACTCCGACTTATTCAAACATTAAGTTCACTCATTTCGTTGAAGTTCCAACCAGTGGCTGTCTTATTGGGACGGCAAAAGAACAGGATACAAAAAAGACAAAAATGTTTCTTATCTTTCATAAGCAGGGGAGAATATATGCCAGGAATGCCATCCGTGGTATATGGGAAGAACTCAATGAAGAAAACACACGCAGAATCAGCCAACTCATCGATGACGCATTCATCAACAATGTCCCATGCTACACAACCAACAATCTCAGCCTCCTCAACTAATAGAACAACTTCCACCCCGCTACAGGCGAAGAAGCAGGTTTCTTCGCCTGTAGGGGTGAAGAAAGAAGCTGGTGTTTCTGTTGAGGAATGGTATAACAGGCCCGTTGATTTTAGTTTGTCAGAGGATATTAAGGAATGGATAAGAGAGAAGCATTTAGCAATATTAGAGATATTGTGTAAAGAGAATTTGGAGAAGAATTATCCCCATCTGTTAGAAAAGATAGATGTGAATAATATATGTAATTTTGATGTGGAAGAATATATTAGTGCATTAGAAGAAGGATTTAATTTGTATCATAATCAGTCTTTGACTATGAGAGATTTGGAACTTGCAGTGCTTATGTTCCATGAAACTATTGACTGGGATTATCCATATTATGATTTTGGCAACTGCACATCAGAAGATATTGCCGCAATCTATAATAGGATTTTCTATACTGATCAGCAGATATCATTTAATCCTATTGCATTTGCTGTATCTATTTTTGTTGAGTTTGTAAAGGTACATCCTTTCCATAATGGTAATCATCGTACAGCTGACTTTTTGATGAACTTCATTCTCCTTAAACATGGATTCCCAATGTTCTTCTTAACGCCAGAGAATGTGGTTCGTTATTATTGTTTGGTTAATACTAAAGATATTATGTCAGGTAATTATAGCTTGGAGAAGATAACAGAGTTCTTCAAGGAAGAGATAGAGAAACAGGTGTTAAGATTAAAGATTAATACCTCAAGAAATGTCGCTTCCTCTTCAAATGTGATAGATAATATTAAACATGGAAAATTTGAGGAGGTGTTGAAGTATATAATGCCTTTTGCAAGACAGATACATAAAGAGATACGAGAGGTTGAGGGGGTTGATGAAGGTATAATATATAGTTTGGGCAGGCTATTGGTTGATGTTGGTTTTGTAGATAGAAATATAATACCTCTTGCTATTGGACTTGTAAAAGAAAAGGATAGAAGCGCCCTGTATAGGGAGATAGAAGAAAAAGGCAATGAAATGGTATTGAGGATGCTAGGGGGGTGTCCATTCTCATCTCTGTTTGTATGGTTAAGTTTGAAGAAGTCAGGATATAATCCAGTTGTGTTTGTTGAGAAAGAAGGTATTGATATAGGTGGCGGTCTTAGATCCATACATGTGTTTGCAGGTGAGGAAAATGAGCAAGGTATTCTGTTGTTAGATTTTACAGATTACTTTAGGACAATGTATAAAGATAATTTTACTAGGATTCCAGTAAAGGTAGTTGAGAAACGTTATAGTAATTTGCAGGTATATAGAGGGAAGGAAGGGTTAATAGCTATGCTGCTGTATGGCTATTATAACATAGCATGGGCATTTAGAGTCATGGGAGAGGAAAAGAAGGCTACAAAATATGAATTGGAGATAAGAGAAATTATTTCTCGTTTTCCTTCTATGGCAAATCTGCCATTTAAGTTGGTTTCTTCATCAAATATAGATGAAAATCCATATGATGAAGAATCTGTTACTCGTGGTTTTGAGAGTGTTGATAGGTATTTTAACAGTGCAATATCCATGGAGATTGAACGTAGATTGGCTGGACTTGGTAGGAGCGAAAGATTGAGTGTGCTTGTTATCGGTGGCGGAAGGTTTACAGAATTGCAGATGATTACTAGATTTAGAGATAAGCGGCTTACGGTGTATTCGTTCTCACGGCATGATTTCTTTGATGCAGAGAAGATGAATGTGCCAGAATTTATAGTTGAAGAGTTGAGGCAGAATTTAGTTATAGGAGATATGGATTATGGGCTTGGCTTTGCATCGAATGTCTTTGATATTGTTATTGTCGCAGATGTTGTTATGCCGTATTTTAAGGATAAACTAAAGGCATTGCATGAGATACAGAGGGTCCTTAAAGAGAATGGCAAGGCATTTGTTGCGGATTTTGGATTAGTATCATTTAAGGATAATAGGGATAGGTTCTATAATACAATAGATATTGTAAAAGAAGATAATAGCTTGTGGAATTTTGAAGGAATTAAGACAGTGGCAGCATATAGGTATGATGTAAATGGATTGGAAAGTTTGGCAAGATTTCATTCAATTATCTTGACAAAGAATTCTTTTGTCCCTGTTCTTGAATTAGTATATTTTGTCCCAGTGTTTGTTGGCGGCAATGTGGTGAAATGGGAAAGCGTATATAAAATGCCAACATCTGGAAATTGGAAGATGGATGAGTATCCATTAGCAGAGACTCGACAGGAAATAGTATCTAAGCTTAGGGTATCCAGTCCGACTAATGCACCTAATAGCAAGGAGAAATCTCCTCGTATTTTCTCTGTGTTGCGTAAATTTGTGCTTCCTATAATTTCTCTCCTAACACTTTCTCATATATCAGGATTGTTTGTTAAGGTAGTTGGTGCTTCTAAGTCCATAGTTGGTGCTAAGAGTATGGCTGTGTTTATGGGGCTGCCTTTATCTACTTGGTTGTTAACAGGAGCTCTTGTGGCAATTACTTTTGGTGCAATGTATGTGGCTATCTCCAAGAGAATGCAGGTATATTTTGAGGTTAGAGGTAATAATTTATGGGTTACAAGGATAGCTGGTGTAGTTGGACTGATAGGAACGTTTTATTTGGGCTTGATTGTCAAGGATGTGATATTGCCTGCATTTTTGGCAGGTGGTTATGGTTTGCATTTGGTCAATATGCTTGTATCTATTAAGGGGCTAATTCCTTCTGTTGTATCGAATACTCATGTATATGCATGGTTTGCTAAGGTCTTTAGCGCATTGATGCATACTTCTCTTGGTAGTTTGAGTTTTTATGTGACAGCAGCATTTACTTTGATTTCTACAAGTTTTGTGCTTATTGCTTATCTTGGCAGATTGCCTTCAGGTTTACCATCAGTAGAAGGGGATATTGCTGCAAGGTTGAGGAAGATGATTGAGAATAATATCTTTGAGGGCAAGGCAAAGCAGGTAGCTGAACAATTGATAGTTGCATTTGACTCTAGAGAAAAAGATAAGAATGCACGCTCTCTATTGGCGCGATTTGGATTGTGGGCCGCGAAGTTCGCTTTTGAGGCTGAGCAGGTCTATGGTAATAATTCCGGAAGGCCTACAAGTAGGCTTATGGCATTTATTAATGAGATGGGTAGCCTGCCAAAAGAGATAGCAGAGTCGTTTATAAAGGCGATGAATGTATTCCTTAAGGTTGCGGGATATTTTAACTTCCAGGAATTTAAATCTAAGGGCGTTGTCGGGAAGCTGCTTTATAGTCTGTTAGGCATTGCTATTTTAGTAATAGCTGTTGCTTATGCTGTGGCTACATTTTTCTTTAACGCAACTAATTCCTTTGTAAACGCTGCAGGTATTGCTATAGGGAGATTCTTGAATAAGGAAACTATTAATCTCTCAGATGAACAGTTGCAGGCTGTTGTTTGGCAGGTTGCAAACACAGGGGTAAGACAGAAGGTGCGGGAGTCAAGGATAAGAGGAATGTTTAGGCATGTTCTTATTTATAATGTTTTTGAGTTCGTAAGAAAGAGGTTGTGGTTGTTTGCCTTGAGGCATTGGCTTGTCAGTCTTGCATTTGCATTGGCTGCCAAGTTAGGTCTTATTGGTGTGATGGTATTTGTAGGTTCTGGGCTTGTAGGCTTGTTCTTTATGAATCTATTTATGACATTTGCAAGTCAGGTTAAGATGCACCACCGCGCTTGGATTAATTTATTGTTTGCGCGTAGGTATAAGGTAGAGAGCCTTGCCTATGAGCAGCTTCTTAAGAAACGGCTTTCTTATCAGAAAATAAGAAAAATTTATGCTTCAGGGTTTATGTATTCTGAGGTAAGCAAGCATATGCTTGCGCCGTTAGGAAGGTTATCCTTTGGAAGGAAGGTTTTGGCAAGTTTGATGTATGTCCCAGCAGTATTGAGCTGTGTTGCTGCAGCTGTTTTGAGTCCTATTGGTGCGGTTGCGTATTTTGTGATTGCTGCTGTTGCCTCTAATCTCTTCAGCGGTTATGCAGGACGGTTTGTCCATGCAATGTTGTCATCACAGGTCGGGTTTATTTCATCTGCTATAGGTTTATGGTCGATTGATTGGGAAATATCTTTTGCTTTGCGAGGCGCTGAGTGGTTAGGTGAACATTTTGATATGCTAAAGCCTATACAGGGTGTGATTGAAGGCGTAGAGAATCCTCAGCATGGTATTATAGGTTTGGGTAAGATTATAGGGGAAGCTGAAGTTAATCTTTCTGCAGAGTTTGGGGTAGATTTAAATCCGGCTAAAATTGCATATAATCATTTATATGGAGATGTTGAGACGTTTAATTTTATTTCCCCGTATATAAAATATAGAGAGCATACTAAGAAGCCAATTAGTTTTAGTGAATTTATTCAGCAGGTTAAGAGTGCAAGGCAGCTGTTCCGTGTGGCAAAAGAGGCGGAAGGGATTGCTGGTATGAAGCAGGAGCTTAAAGGTATTAAGTTAGAAAAATATAAGAGTGTTGGGGCGTTGAGAAAGGCATTTGCCCCTGTCTGGGCAAGTTGGATGAAGCGTATGGTTGAGGCAGGAAATCCTAAGTCCTCTGATAAGAGGATAAGTATAAGTGTTATAGGTGTTCGTATAATAGGAAAACAGACAGCGGCGTTTATAAGGACGCCGAAGGGAGACCTAGTCAGGGTTTCTGCTGAAGGCAAGGTCGTTAGGTTCCTTGCGGTTAAGATGCCTAAGGTTACTAAGACAGAGATTGTCTTGGTTGTCTCAGTAGAGGATGTGCTTAATAACCGTATTGCAGCAAAGCTTGCTGGCCTGCGTTCTGCTATTGCAAAGGTTAAAGGTATTAAGGCAGAGGAATTGTTTATCAGCTTGGATGCATCTAAAATAAAGGCATCTGCTAAGGATTTTGTTAAGGCATTAGTCGCAAGGGATAATATGCTGATGACTAGGGTTGCTCCGTATAGGAATATGTTTATACGTCTTGGTGTTGGCGTAAGGTTTGCCTCATATATAATCCGTACAGATAACGGGTATGGTGTTAGGCTTGCAGAATTGCTGGCAAATAGATTAAATGTCTCGGCTGGGAGGGCATGGTCAAGGCCAGAGACAATTACTGTTGTGGTTGCAGCAGGCCAGAAAGAAGATATTAAGTGGGTTGGGAAGAATAAGATGTCAGTATCGTTATCGTATCTGATGGAGCTTAATAAGCCTATATTAAGCCATGATGTATTTGCTCGTATTGTTGCAGAGGCAAGGGCTCATGCAGGAAGGGCAGTAAGGTTTGTGGGAGTTGAGGATGCGGTTGCATTTGGTGAGTTTGTAAAGGCGGTTAAGGCAAGGAGGAAATGGGACAATAATATTGCGGTTAATGCGCTTAGAGAGGTTGAGGCAAAGAATTTGACTGTAGCAGATATAATGAATAATCCTCGATATGCATATCTGCGTGCAGGTATAAAAGAGGCATTTGTATCTTTGGGTGTTAATGCAGATGTTGATCTGAGCAAGAATATGTATGAGGTTGTAAGTATTCTTGGCAAGGTATGGCTTGGTAAAGAGAATGCTACGCTTGCAGAGGTTGCTAAGCAGGCCTTAGCAAGAATCAGGCATAAAACTATTGAGTCGTGGTTGAAACAGAAAGAAGAGTTGCAGAAGAAGTTGTCTAAACAAGAAAAACAAAATAAGACATCAAAAGAGGATGGGAAAGTTGCGGAGATTAAGGCTAAGATATCTAACATTAATGTTAAGTTGATGCGAGTCTTTATTGAAGAGCGTAAGGCATATGAGGCAGTTTCTAAGCAGACCGCTAAGCTTGCACATCCGGTTAGCCTTTGGGCTAAGGTGTTTGGCAGAAAAGAAAGCGCAGAACAGAAGGCACAGAGAGAGAAGAAGGTATTGGTTGAGAGGATGGGTTATTTGATGGCAAAGGCAGATAAATATGGAATATCACAGAAAGAGATAATCTCAGGAATAAATGCAGCTGGTGAAAAAGAGAATGCATGGTTTGCTTCTAAGGTAACAGAGAAGGTTGAGGTTGCAGAAGGTGAGGTTATTGTTATCACTTATGATAGAAGTAAGGATAACAGGCCTGCGTTAAGAGCTATAAATAAAATATTGACTTTGAAGGCGAAGGCAGGGAAAGAGGATGTTAAAGATAAGGATCTTGATGTTAAGATAACTGCGGTTGAATATGAGATTGAGAGGTTAAAGAAAGAGAAGAAATCGGCTGTTGCAGAAAAGAAAGAGGCAGGAAAGAAGAAGGAGGGCAAGAAGGCAAGGAAGACAGAAAAGGGTAATAAGGAGAGCACAGATGTCCGGCTGCGTAAGATGAAGAATATATTGCTTGGCCTTAGGATTAAGAAGGCTAATGTGATGGCTTCTATGGTGCGTATGCAGCTTGCAAAGGCAAAGGCTGAAGCTAAGCCAAATGTGCGAAAGATACAGGGATTAGAGCAGTTGAGCAGGACAGCAGATGAGATGAAGGCAAGGCTTAATGCTGCAAGAGAGTTGGATGTTGTTGGTATGCCGTATAAGATTGAGAAGGCAATAGGGTTGGTTAAGGCAAAAGGTAGCAATAAAAATAAAGATGTGGTTACTGTATTAAACAGGATTAAGTCAAGGTTTGAGCAGATAGATATTTATAATTCACAGGTTATAGGCGCTTCCGTGTTTGCGCAGATGGGCATACCAATGCCTGCGGCGCAGCAGGATATCCTTTCTGCAGTAGTAATGTTGGGTAAGGATAATAAAGAGGTCAAGGCCTTTGTTAAGGCTGTAAAGGATTTTGGCGCTGCTGTTAGGAACAAGAAAGGTATTGAGGCTGCTGCGAAAGAGGTTGAGGATAAGATGTCAGCAGTGGCAAAGGCAGCTAAGCAGGCAGAGGTTAATAAGCAGGTTAAGGCATTGAAGGAGAGCGTTGCTGGGTTAAGTAAGGCAATTGAGAAATTGAAGGCAAATCCAGAGGAAAATGCAGATGCGATTAAGGTTGCAGAAAAGAGATTGGCACAGCTTAAGAAGCAGGTATCTGCAATTAGTCTGGCAGGTGAATTGGATATTGAAGGTAAGCGTAAGAATATAATTGCTGCTATGGCAAAATTGGGTGCAGGGAAGCAGTCAGGGGAGAAGAAGACAGGAAAGGCAATAGGGGAAACAAAGGTTGGGTTATTAAAAAACATATTAGGTTATCTTGGCAATCCTGAGAGCTTATATCAGCCATGGGCTTGGGCAAGAACAGAGGGCGCTATGGATATTCTTCATGTTGCATGGAGCTTGACTAAGGCGGAAAAACAGGAGCTGAAGAACGTGTTGAGTCCATTGGCTGCCAATGTTGAGGCATTAGATGTTGTTGAGCTTAAGAAGATTAAGTTTGGTATTGAGGCTGCACTTTACAGAGAGAGAAAAGAGGCGTTGACTAAAGAGATTAATAGTGCAGAGACAGAAGAAAGCGAGAAAATATTATTTAGGTTAGAGCGTATACTGGCTGAGAAGAAACAGGCGCTGGCATTAGCAGAGTACAAGAAATTGATTTCTGGGGAAAGCGTTAACCTTAAGAAATTGAAGGAAGCTGTTAAGACAGCAGAGGAGAATTTGGCTTGGGCAAGGGTAGAGTATAGGGTTAGGATGATGGCAATGAAGGGCGATATTAAGGGCATTGCGCAGGAGTTGGTTAAGGCCTATGGTAAGAATTGGCAGAAGAAGAGAAAGCAGGCGCAGTTTGAGATGATGGATGCGTTAAGGCGGGCTGCTAAAAGGGATGCTTCTGAAGAGCTTAGTGTTGTGATTGCTCAAATAGGATTGGCAAAAGAGATTATAAAAACACTTGGAAATCAGCTTAAGGTTGTTAAGGGAGAAGAGAAAAAGTCGCTGCAGCGTGATATCTCTGTCTGGCAGGCAAGGATTAAGGTGCTTGAGGATCGTAAGTCTGCATTGCAGAAGAAAGTTGAAGAAGAAGAGGTTGCAAGTGGTATTAGGCCGAAAGAAGAGAGATCAGTTAAGGATGTGTTCAGAGGTTATGCAAGGACAGAGCAAGAGCTTAAGGCAATAACAGAGGCGGTTTCTGAGGCATGGAATGATACAGAAATTAATGCAGTATTGAAGCAGTATTTTGGTAATGTTATGAATTTTGCAAGGTTTATAAGGGCTATGATTAAACAGGAAAGCGGGTTTAATAGTAAGGTGAAAAGTATTAAGGGCGCAAGAGGGCTTATGCAGTTGATGCCTAAGACATGGAAAGAGGTGACAGACAATTATAGCGAGAGCTGGAAGACTGAGATATTTAAGCCTAAGGCAAATGTTGCTGTAGGTATTAAGTATTTTGTTCAGCAGTTGAAGATATTTGGGGATATTAAGCTGGCATTGGCAGCGTATAATGCAGGGGCTGGGAATGTGGCTCGTGCAATGTTAAAGATTAAAGGTATAGATAAGCAAGGAACAGAGGCTGTTGAGTATGTGAGGATACATAAGCCTGTTGTGAATAAAGATAAGGTGATTTCAATGCTTCCTAAGGCTGATGAGACTAAGCCTTATGTTGGAAAGATTATGGAGATGTGGACTAAAGGCATTGGCCCTGTAGTTATGGTTGCTAAAGCAGAAGGGCCTGTTGTAAGAATTTCAGCGGTGAGAGGTGAGGCAGGCGTTGCTGTAAGCCGTAAGGCGGTTAAGGCAGTCAGGCCGTCTGTTGCCGGGTCTGTTAAGTCTAAGGGAGAGGCCTTGTATAGGCAGGAGTATAAGAAGGCCTCTGCGTATATGGCTGGTGTTATCAGAGAGTTTAGGGCAATGGCAAGGCCTGTTGCTGAGAGGGCACGGGAGATAGCTAAAGAGGATAATGCTGTTGTGTATAGTGTGGTGGATACATTTATCCTTAATAGGGCGGAGAAGGTTATGGTTTATGTGAAGGATAATACAGGCAAATGGCAGTTGAAAAATTCTTCTGAGATGGTTGTCGCGTTTATGAAAAACGGAAAGGTTGAGGCACGGACTGCAGAAGGTAAAGAGGTTAGATTGGATGCAGGCCTTAATGCAAGGTTAAAGGCTGTGCTTTCTAAGAAAGGGTTGCCAGAGCGTGCGTTTGTGTTCGTAATCCCAGCATCAGTTATGGCTAAGTTTGGCTTGAATAGGCAAGGCGAGTATGCATTAAGAAAAGAGGTAAGCAGGTTGTTTGAGCAGATGAGAGTTGTGTTCCCTGCAAGGGATACACACAAGATATCAGAGCTGGTTATCTTTCCTAAGTCTGCTATTTATGAGTTTGAGAGGTCTGCATGGAAGGGCGAGAGTAGAGTTCGTAAACAATATTGGCTGGTTAAGACATTAACTGATATGGCAAATGCAGGCATGGATGTTCCTAAGACTGCATATAGGCCTGTTGTGGCAGGTGAGGCGGGAACGGTTATTCGCGTGCTTGATGCAGGCAACAAGGGTGTTGAGATAAGGATGCTTTCTTTTGATAAGCAAGGATATAAGAGGGTATGGAGTATTTTTGTAGAGGCTACAGATGTAGTGGTGGGGCAGAAAGTTAAGGAAGGTGAAATTATTGGTGTTGTTGAAGGTGCAGGATTGCCGAAGATGGAGTTGACATCTATACCAAATGTTAAGGGTGTTGTTAAAGAGTGGCAGGCAATGGCAGATAAGGCTGCTGTAGAACAACGAAAATATAACCAAGCCTTGAATATGTTAGAAAAACACTCAGTAGCTTATAAGATGAATAGGGATACATCTAAGACTGTAGAGGTTCAATTGAATCGAATTGGCGTGAAATTACCGGGCGTTTCTGAGGTTAAAATTCTTTCTAATAAAGTAGGCGGTGTTGGTGCCTATGTAAATATTTCTCCATCTTCAGGTATTTGTAGTAGTCCTTTAGGTGGAGTTGTTCGTATGGGTGGCTTTGTATTGAATTATGGAATTAATTTGGGAACCGCAGGAGATATTGTGACAGTAGTCAGAATGTCTAATGCTATATTAAATTCAGAAAGTTTAATGGGGGTTGAATCTAAACTAGCAGTTGTTACAGGGTTTGTTTCTTATCTCGAGGCGCTCATGGGTATTTATAATGCTATTCAACGAAAGAGATTAGATTTTGACGGTGGTATTATTGAGTTGTCTGATAAGAAGTGGTATGACATTAGGAGGATCTTATTCGACGGCAAACGATTGATTCCATCCCCGAAGATGAAGTTTAATAAAGAGACTGGAAAATGGGAGTTTGGTACGGCTGATAAAAGTGGGGTTATATTGTCGTTTACTCCAGCAGTGTTATTACATGATATATTCAGAAAGACTTTGGGTAGATTGCCATTAATAGGTAAGTTGTTTGGCGATTATAAACGACTTGCCCTATGGCAAGAAGGTGAAAGGTTGCCAGCTATTTATATTCCTCCTAAGAAAGTGCTTGAGTTCCTTTTAGCAGCGGCTCAACATAAAAAATCTCAGATATATGTATTATATAGAGGGAAAAGAGGAAAAGATGCTGAGTATATGTACGGAGCAGTTATTGCAAAGGTTAAAAATGGAAAAGGTGGTGTTTCTTATGAGAAGAGGATAATGTTTAAGGAGCCTATTTACTTGAAGAGGGAAGGGAAGACTTTGCTTGCTAAATGGTTGGAGAAGAAGGGCAAGGTATTTAATCTTGAGCCAGGTCAATACTTTATTATTCCATCTAAGACAGTAATAGTTAAGGCCGTAGAGCTTGCGCAAAAGATAAGAAATGCAAAGCAGGGTGAACATGTGCTTGCAGTTGCATTTAATATGGCAACGGGCGAGGTAGAGAGAATATATTATGAAACTTATGGTATGCCTATTGTAAAGCAGCTTGATAGGGTTCAATATATGGGGAGAAATATTTATTTTGGTAGAGCTAAAGTAAAGGCAGATGTCCCTGTTGACTTGGCAGAAAATTCTAAGAACGTTGTGGTGCTTTATACTGAATATGCAGCTAAGTTGATAAAGAATTTTACAGAAGGAAGAAAGGTTAATAGTGCCCCATTGCCTGTTGCAGTTGTTGAACTGCCTGCACAGGCAAGGATGAGGTTTATATATCCAAAGGATTTTGGCACATATGTTACTGCTATGTTTAATAAACCTGTTGTTGCTAAGGTAACTTATGGGAAGAATACGATCGTATTTGCAGACAAGAATAATAGGCCTGTGTTTGTAGTTGCAGGTTTTGGTATTATCCCAGGCAAAGAGGTGGGTATTATTCATTGGGGTAAGAATGCCTATAATCCTTATACATTAATGTCTGAGCATAATGCATATATGGCAGTGGTTAATAAGAAGACAGGCACAGTTACTGTTGTTGGGAAGAATATCGTTGTTCAGCCGGTTAAGGTTATGTTGCCACAGCAGGATAGAGCTGCTGTTATTAATAGGCTTTTATTGGAATATGGTAGGGGTAAGGAGGCAAAAGTAGAGGATATCATAGGTATCCTTAGAGGTTTGGGTATAGATATAAAGAATACTTCAATTTATAGTGCTGTTGAGAAACTTAAACAAGAAAGGCAAAGACTTAATAAGTTGATGATAGCGGCGCAAAAGGCTCAGGCAAAATACGAAAAGGCAGTTGCAGAGCTTAAGGCAATGATGACAGAAAAGGGAGGACTTTCTGAGAAAGAGGTTACGATTATAAATAGTCTGATTAAGTCGATTGTTGAGCAAGCAGAAAAGATGAATGCCGGGATTGGATTAAATCAGGTCCTAGCTGAGATTGCTGCAGGATTAGACATGGTTAAGGTCAGGGATGTAAAGGCAATAGTAAATAGTGTTGAGACAGAGGATAAAGGTCTACAAGCTCTGAAGGCGTTTATCAATAGTAGAGACTCAGAATATATTAGTCTTGCCGAATTGAGAGAATATATTGATATGATAGCTGATACTAGCGAGAAACTTTATAGAATAAAACAGTTACTTGGTAATTTAAAGGTATATCATCTGAGTCTTAAGGAGATTAAGGAATATTTGAATAAACAAGCTAATGTAACAGGGGCATTGAAAAAGTTTATTAATGAAAATATGCAGATAAGGTTCCCATTTAATCCACGTGATATTGAAGGCCTTGCCAAGCGGATAGCAAGTCTTGAGTTAGCAATAAAAAGGCTTAATCTGTATCTTAATGGAGGGACAGGTAATCTTAGGGTTGCGGATATTTATACTATTCTTGTTGACAAGAACGGTAATGCTGTTGAAGGGCCATCCAATCCAGCGGCAAGGAGAAAGGCTGTTGATAGGCAGGTTGCTAATATGATTGCTAAGGCAAGGGCGGCTATAGCACAGACAGAGAAGGAGAAGGCTAATCAGGAAAATAAACTGGCAACAGGCGGGGTGAAGGAATATGACAAGAACGGCAATGTTGTTGCGTTTTGGAAGGAATTATTATTGCCGCGGTATAAGAAGGATGCTAAGCCGGGCGAGGCTTCAATAGAGTCTGCACTCGAGTATTTGTTAAAGGATGATAAGGAGTCTGGCAAGTATGGAACAGTAATGGGCAGGATAGCAAGGCTTGAGGCAGCGGTTCGTTTTTGGAGGGCAGAGGTCGAGAAGTCTGCTGGCAAACATGAACGATGGCATCAGTACACCTTAAAGATGCTTGAGCAGACAACTAAGTGGCTTGCATTTGAATATGCTGTTTTACAGAATGTTAGAGATCAATTGTGGGTATATGTTGTGAATGAAAGATATAAGAAAGAGGTAGGATATAATATATTTAATCAATTGCCAAAGGAAATTATAAGAAGAAATATATCATTGGCTAATACAAAAATAAAGTTATTGAAAAATGATATATCTTTACTTGAGGAATCTCTGAGGATAAATAATATACCTAATTTTGCTAACACTCCGTTTCTTGCAAGGTGGCAGGTAGCTAAGTTTCAGGCAGATGAATTACCTCGTAAGGCAAGGATTGATAGGACTATAGAAGGTATTAATGCTACCATAGAGCGATTGAATGCAATTATTCGTCAGAAGCAGGCTAAAGGAGAGGATGTATCTTCTGTTGAAAAGGCGCGTTCACTTTACGAACAGATGAAGAAAACATTTGAGGCTGAGAAGTTATATGTCAGTACTGAGCTTAAAGAGGCTCTTAATGCATTTGCAGAATACTACGCAAAAGAGGCCGCAGGAAAACTTGAGCAAGGAGATTTGGAGAGGACTTTAAGAACATATCTTCTGGCATTGTCTAAAGAGCATGAAATATTGGTTAAGCGTTATTATATCATGAAAAAACTTCAGGCAATGGGGTATGAGATTGTAGGTGGAAATAATGCAGAGGCAGAGAAGGAACTTGCTCGTAGGAGAGAGGCAGCGCTTAGGGCAGTTGATATTATTAGTAATAGGATAGGAGATAACGCCCCATCAACACAGATATCTAATCATCTAAAGGAGCTTATGCAACTACATAGAGAGGCAGCGGATAGGTATTCAATGATAAAGAACGCAAGAAAGGCGGCTAAAGAGGCTGAGAGTAGAGCTAATAATGCATATATGGCTTATTTGGAGGCAATAAAGGCCTTTAATAAACAGGTAGCAAAGATAGAAACTGAGGTTTATTCCTTGATTGAGAAGCAGTATGGTGCGGCTGAACTTGGTAGGCAGGAGAGAAAGGCATTAGGTTTGTTCTTTAGTCAGTTAATGCGGGCTCCTCCTGCGTTAAGACAGGTTGGTAGTAAATTGTATTATAGCGGCAAACCAGTTGCATTTCATGTATCTATTAATGGTGAAGGTGCTGTTGAGTTTGTTACTAAGTCAGCGTTAAGTAAGGTTAATAAATCAAAGCTTAAAAGATCTTATCAAGCAGCTATTGCTAATGTTTGGAAAGGTGTAAACTGTTTCTTTGGGACTGTAGTCCCGGATGTTGATACTGGGACGGGGAAACATCGTTATTTGTTGATAGAAATGCCGGATCAATATGCAGGCCGAAGATTATATAATAGATTCTATTTTGGAGTTATGCAAAATAGAATCTCTGAAGCATCTCCTTCCTCGATTCTTCTCAATAAGCAGGGTTCAGAGTCACAACGTTACTATATGGTTATAGATAGTTTTGGAGCAGTTTTGGGAAGGAAGGATAATATTTATTTCAACGTTATCGGGATGGTTAAAGTGAGTGAAGATATGCGTTCTAAGACAAATGCATCTGCTACGAAACTTGAATGGGCGGTTAATGAAAAGAATAAGTTGATGTTAGAGGTAACTACATTTGAGGATAAACTAAATCGTAAGAAAAGAGTAAAGCTATACGACCCATTGACAGGCAGGTATGTTTATAATAAGAAAGTTGATTTAAGTGTAAATGATCGTCGTCGTGAGTTTAAATTGGGTTGGGAGTATAGACTTAATAATGGTTTCCGGTTGAAAGTAGCTTATGTCGCAGAGAAACAGAATGGGTTTATGGGATTGTTTGATAATTATATTAAAAGGTATGCGACTGTTGGCATTGAGGGTAATTTAGTATTTAACAGAGGATTGGCTGAAGCAGAGGCACGAAAGGCAGCTATGAAGGCTTATAAATTAGCAGTTGCATCTGGCAAGTCTGTTATAAAGGCTAGGGTTGTGGCAAGACAGGTTTACATTCAGCGATATAAACAAATTGCTCAATCTGTCGCTTTTGCTATTGAAACAGCTATAAATGGTTATTCTACTGAGGTTAATTTAGGGTATAGAGAAGTTTCTGTGGGATATTCTAAGATTGGAAAGAAAAATTCTTCATTTAGATTAGATTGGAATATATTGAATGGAGTTGATTTAGGATATGAGAGAAGAATTCGAGGAACTGATGTTGTTGAGACGTTTAGTATTAACGCTGCCAAAGAGATTATGGAAGGGATATTAGCCTCCGTAGGGTTAGATTCTGAAGGGAATTGGAATGCAGGTATAAGGATTAGGGATATATTTAATTTGAATATCTTTGATTGGTTCAGGAAGAATGCTGATACGCAGGCTCCGCCGAAGTTTGTAAGAGAAAACTTAACAGAAGAAGAGCAGAAGTTTTTTGGCAGCAGGCCTGAGTGGATTACACCAGAAGGGATGGATATCAAAGGCATGCCTTCATATACAAGGTTTACAGTTGATGCAGAAGGCAATAAGGTTATATTTGGTCCTGAATATTATAGAACAAGGATAGAGTTGTTAGGCGCTAAGTCAGGGTTTGCAGGTATGGTTGAGTTCTTTGACAACAGGCTGCCTGAAGGCCTAAATGCAAGGCAGTTTAGTTTGGCACGCAGGTTGGATGAGATAAGCATTGCTGAATTAAGAGAGGCAGGTATTAAGGTATGGTGGAAAGAATATGAAAACAATGGTGTTAGGTATGTAAAGAGGATAGGGTATTCATGGCAGGTAAAGGATAGAAAAGGTCATGTAGTAACTGTATATAAAACAGGTAAGACTATGGTTATCTTGCCAAAGGATACAGGGTTGTTATCTGAGACAGGTGAACTTAGTAGTAAATATCCTGTGGTTGTAACAGCAAGTATTCCAATGATGAAAGAGATTATAGGTTACTATAACGCTATGGGATATATACAGGTGCCGGGTGTAGGTTTTGTTAAGATAACAAAGAAGGTATTGGCCAAGATAACAGATAATAATGCAGGCAATGGAATTATAAAGGTAGTAGCTTATGCTGTGAATGCAAAAGGCGAGGTTGTTTACAGATTGATGATAGAAGGGTATGTAAAACGTAATGCCAAAGGCGAGTTGGTGTTGACAGATGAGAATGACAGCAGGGCAGAGTTTTTTACAGGCGCATTACTGCATTTGGGGCAGAATGCAGTTGCCTTGTTCAAGAAAATGACTGCTGGTTATGAATATATGAGGTTGAGAAACGGCGAGTATGTGTTTGCAAGCAAGACAATGAGACAACAGCTTGCCAGGATAGATATGGTTGAGAAGACAACTAAACCGCAAAAGATGATAGAGTGCAAAGATATTAAGAAGGTGTTGAATCGTTGGAAGAAAGAGACAGTTAAGAAAGCAGGGCCTACGAAAGCGCAGAGGGAGGTCCTTAAGAAGAAGGCAGAGGCCTTGCGTAAGCTGGCAGGCAAGATTAAATATGGTAATGAGAAAGAGAGGGAGAAAGAGAAATTACGCAGGTTGTTTGGTGATAAGTGGATAAAACGGCAGCAAAAGTTAAATGTCGCGCCATTAGGCAATTCAATGTTTAAGTTGTGGTCTATTGAGAAGGATAGTTTCGGTAAAGAAGTTGCATCGTTTAATGATTTGTTTGATTTTATACAATTCCTTTATAAGGATACAACAGAGGATGTCGGGTTCTATAAACTTAATGCAGATAGACCAGACACAGCATTTGATTTGAGGGATATTGATAACAGATTAGTTCCACTTAAGCCTAAGGAATGGCGTAAATATGAAGAAAAGATGATACCGTTTTATGTAGTTATAAAGGCAAGAGATAATAAAGGTAAGGAGTTTAGAGCAGTTCTTGAGTCTGGTGTGTTTGCTGCTAAGGCAATGAAAGAGTTTGTAATGGCTGTTAAGAGGGATATGGCCTTTACAAAGGCAATACTTGACCTGCTTGATATACGCAGTGTTGCAGCACAAAGGAACAAACTTGCTTGGTTCAAGAGCTCCAAAGAGGATAATGGGTATCTGGCTAAGTTGTTTAAGCATGTAGAGATGCCTGAAAGTAACTATATGTATATCGGTGTTGAGGTTGAGCGTGATAGATGGGGATTTATTAAGAGAATAAAGAGATTTATTAGAGCAGACGAGGTTGAGGCCCATGTGAAGAAATATCCATTTAGGCGAGCGGCTATTGAGGTTAAAGGCGCAGACGGCAAGTGGCATGAGATTAAGTATTGGCCGTTTAGACCTGATCAGGCAGTCAAGATATTTAGTTATAGAACGAAGGAAGAGATTTTAAGAGATAAATTCGCAAAGAAGGCTGGCGCGGCATATCTTGATCATTATGATAATCCTGTTAGGGCATTAACAAGAGGTGAGATTATATTTGGTGAAAATTATGAACAGAAGCGTATGGATGAATTGAATATTGCTAAACTCCTTAAAGAAAGAGAGATAGCTAACTGGCAGCAGAGGTTGAAGTATCTCAGGAAGAAAGAAGCCCTTCAGGTAGCGTTAACCTTTGCTAGTGTTGCATTAGGTATGGGGGGTGGATGGTTCCATGTATTGGGTGCTGTGGCTAACTTAGGTCTTGATATAGTTGCAGATCAGGCTCATAAATTACCCGGCGCTCCTTCTGAGAAGGAGATAGATGAGTTCTTTGCAAAATTCATCTTTATTAAGGAGTTAGAGAGAAAGACAAGGCTTAATTATCTTAATAGTAAAGATAGACTAACACTTGAACAGATGGCAGAGAAGAAGTGGAGTAGGTTATCGTCTGCTGAAAGGGATAAGTATATCAGTAAGGCTCATATAATAAGAAAACAGGAATTCTCTAATAGAGATTTGGTAAAACTGTTCTATTTCCTTGAGAAACGAAAGAATTCAGCAATAGTAGGTTACTGGCAGTCAATAGTTTCTCAGTTATCAGTTATAGGTGCGGATGTCCTGACAGAAACACAATCTGAGTTATATCATTCAGGTAAATTTAGTCATGGTCAGGAGCTTGTTTGGAAACAATTGAAGAATAAGAAATTGTTAGGGTTTTCATATAAGCAATGGTATGCATTGTTGTCGCAGAAATATGTGTCTTTTAGTGGTGAGGTAAATCTTGCTGCGATTGTCGAATTGATTTTTAGAGGTAAGGGAATTCAATATGTTCCTACATCTGAATTGTTTAGTGGTAAGCATTCTGTGTTTGATAAGATATTTGGCGGATTCTTTGGTATTACGGTAGATATACGTTCTGTTGTTAATTCTTACTTAAAGCATAAAAATAATGATGTGTTGAATCTTCCTTTTGTGAATACACCAAATTCAATCAGGCTTAATTTGTATTTCTTAGGATTTAGTCCGTCTGTGTTGTTTGAGAAAGAGGTTATAAAAGATCTCTTGGAGGTAAATGCGAAGAAGAGCAAGTATTTTGCATACGAGGTAGTAGATGGGGTTATTAAGAGTAAGGTTAAAGCGTATAGTAAAGCAGAGTTTAATACTATGTATAAGATATTAGTTCCAGCAAGGATACCATTTAAGATGCCTAATGGTAAGACAATAGAATTAAAAGTTCCATTATATGTGGTATCTGAACCAGTGGCTAAAGGTGAGCGACATTATAAATATAGAATATTTATTCTTACAGCTAAGGGGCTTGAATATTTTAGGAATAGGGTCCTTCAGGATATAGAGAGGATTAAGAGGTATAGAAGGATTTTGGATGAGGCAGGTTATGGTATGCATATATCAGCTCTCGGTGGAAGTTTGAGGCAGAACATAAAGACAGGGTTGTATGTCAGTCAGGATATGGTAGAGAGGACGTGTTATCCTGTCGCTTATACTTGGGATCAGGTGCAGGTGGCAATAATTAGACTTATGGAGGGTAAGTTTGAGGATGCATGTAAGATATTGGATGTATTTGATCTTACATATAAGGCTAATTCAAGAAATGGTGAGTTCTTAGGTTATCCACAAGCATATAATGCATATACATTAGAGAATATAGGTATAACTAGGACTGCTGATACTGCTGCAGTTGGTTTGTTAGTTATGATGTATGAGGCAGCCATGAAAGGCAAGCCAGCAGAACAGAGATATAAATATCATCATCTGCTAGAACCTATAGCCCAAGCTCTTGCTAAGATGCATAATGAATATAAAACAGGTAATGCCCCTGCAGGTATTAGAGAGAATCCTAAGACGTTGTTAAATGAGCTTTATCCAAACATGAAGATGAAGATAGCAGAAAGTAATGCTATTGTCTATGCATTCCTTAGACAATATGGGAAGATGACAGGTAATAAGAAATATATAGCTATTGCAAGAGAGATATTGGAATGGGCAAAGAGGACAATGTTTGATAAGAACGTAGGGTTGATGCGTAATGCAGAAGGAGAGCAAGGATATACAGTAGATGCTCAGACTCGTTGGATTATGGTTTTAGGGCCAGAGAAGTTTACAAGAGAATTCTTAAGTAACTGTAATATTAATTGGAAGAAAATTCTTGGGGTTGAGTTGTTTAATAAAGAGTTTGGGAATATTGAGGTTTCTGCCATGACTCCTCAGCAGAGGTTCTGGGCCTATATGCTTAATATAGAGAAAACATTTTCTGTTAAAGATATATATGAAGGGATAGAGATTCAAGGGTTTGATTTAGTGGATAAATATATGGCTAAGTATGGTAGAATGCAGTCTGGAGCAGTTAGTCCAGTGGATTTTGAGAAGGTATTTAATGGCAACAAACAGTTAGCCCAAAGACTGTTCACAAATCTTATAGAAAATGGTTATATCAATGCTTTTGGTATACCACAACCAAAATTTAGACAGGCAGTAGAGACCAATCAGCCTATTATTCTTAAAGCAGAGTTTGAATGTAATCGCGCAGAGATAACAAAAATACTTAAGAAGGTATTAGAACGGCCTGCGGTAAGGATGGTCTTTTTCGAACAAAGTTTGGAGGTTATAGGTGTGTATAGAAAGGCAAAGGTATGGTTTGAAAAGAGGGGTGCGTTAGCATTGGCAAATAAGGCAGAACATAAGTTAGAGTATTATATCACTCAGATATCTAAGGGATTGGGTCAGGATTATACATTGCCTATGGCAAGCAGGCAGGGTGTTGATTCTGGTGTGGGGTATCCTGTGAGCCTTGGCAAGAGGTCTCTTGCATCAATTATCCATTATGTCGTGTATGTAAAGACTAATCAGGATTTATGGACTGTTAATGATAAGGTCGGCACGATACCAGCATCTGTTAGTAGGAATATAGCTAAGCCAAAGGCAGTAATCAGTGAGGAAGAATATCGACATGCACGTATTTCTACAGTGCGTTCATATAAAGAAGAGGGGATTGTGCCTGGTTTTGTTGTTGGTGAAGAGGCAAGGGATAGAATGGAGGCGTTGAGAAATAAGCTTATTGAGAAATATGTGCTTGCAGAAAAACTCCATCGAGCAAAGCTTAATGGCAGAAAGATTAGTGAAAAGGATGCTGCTAGGTTAGCATATCTTAACAAGACAGTGCCTGAGACCTTGATTTGGTATGATAAATTTAATGGCCAGGAATTTGTCTATATTGATAAAGAAGGCAGGTTAAGGCATGTTACACTTAAGTCGTCTAAGAAAGAGGCTGAAGAATATTATAGGCGTACAGAATATAAATTTAAGAATGCATTGATAGAGGCGATTATATACGGAGCAGAACCTGCATATTTGGCAGTTCTTTTGGCAGGGAGGAAAGAACTTGAGAATGCCTTTATATCAGCAGGAGTTAGCAAGAAACAAGCAGAGGCTGTTGTTGGTTCAATTATGAGGCTAAGAAAGACAGCAACTGTAGGGGAAGTTAAAGGGATAGTAACAGTTAAGCAGCTTACTGCTAAATTTAGTGAATTAGCAATACTTAAAAATGAAAAGGTTAAATCTGCTTTGACTAAGATAATTACATCTATTATAGGGAAAGGGCTTAATTTGAGTCAAGGCGGGGTTGTCTTTGCAAGATATAGGAGAGTATCTGGCAGGAGAGAATTAGGCGAGCCTGTTGTTGATAACCATGGCAGGGTATTCTTTGGTACAGATATGTTTAATAAGGTTATGGAGGTTATGAGGTCTTGGCCTCTACAGCGCAGGGTGCGGGCAATGTATCAGAATTTTAGCTGTATACCAATTGATATTAAGATAGATAAAAAAGGCAATGTAAGGCTTGCAAAAGAAGGCGAGAAAGGCACAGAGAAGGTATTGGCAACGCTTATATTCCCGCTTAATAAAGAGGTAATAGATTTCTGGCCTAACCCTGAGACTGGCAAGACAGAGATACATGTATTTAAGAATGCAAGATTAGAATATCTTATTACAGATAATAGGATTGCCGTACCTGAATATAATAAGGAGAAAGTAGAGGTAAGTTCTAAAATATATATTAATCCGTATGCAGGAGAGCTTAATGAGGTTGTTGCAGCTAGAAAACTTAATGCTGCAAGGAGATATATAGCAAAGATTAAAAAATTCCTGAAGAGCAAGCCGGCTGTTATTGAAGAGACCTTTACATTGGCATACAATTTTACAGGCCGTTTTGCTGAAGAGATTAATCCGTATGAGCCTATAATAATTAAGTGGAGAGTAGATTACAGTACCGGTGAGATATCAATGGATACATATGGCTTATTTGCCATGCCGGTTAAGAGGGTGACAGATATTTATATTACTGAGAACAAGTTTAATAGATTTGGCTTATTCAAGTCTGCATATGTATATAACAACGGCAAAGGCAAAGTTCCTGCAAGATTTACTAATAAAGAGTTATATAATAGGCTCACCTCACCAGTTAAAGGCAGGCTACGATTTATCTATGAAAGCAAGATAGAAGAGAATGCAAAGAACAGGGCCGCAACCAATTATAAGACAATAGTGGTAAGGAAAGATATTGCACATGATCTAACGAAGACTATTGTATATGACAACCCTGAGCTTGGAGTAGAATACGGACAGGTATTTACCGATGTAGTCAAGACATATAACGGCACAACACGACGATTCACTAAACAAATCCAGCATATCTACCGCAAAGACTTCTATAATGGAGTTATTCCATACAAGACGATTATATTCAGTCAGGATACATGCAAGCCTCTTATCACCATCCAGACAATATCATATGACATAACAACCCGTAGGCTTATAGCAAAAGAGATAGATCATACACGAGGAGATAAGGAAACTATTAAAGTGTGGAGCTATAAGTGGGAGAATCCGATAGAAGAGAGGGGCAGAAATAGCCAAGGATTAGCCTTAGTTACCAGATTCTCTTATAACAGAGAAGAAACTAAAATTTGTGCAAAAACAATGGCTATGTTGCCTACAGCTAAACAAGACGGGCCTGTTATTAGTACAGTGACGTCTCTTTATAGTAAAAATATGCATGCATGGATAACAAATGGGCAAATGTGGTTGGACTACGACAAAAAGCTTGGGTCATTAAAATTCAAGGATCTGCGTAGTCCATATGGAACATTGATTTATAGAGAAACAATATATTCAGATGGGATTAATAGACGCAGTGTTCCTAAATATAATGACAGCGGTAAGGAAATAGGAGGATATGAGATTTATGTTTCTGCAAATAATCCTATAGAAGAAGGAGCGTCGTTATGGATTAATGGCAGGCGAATGAATAACGTGGTTGGTATTTATAAGATTAAAGATTTGGATAATATTACCCAAGAGGTTGATTATATCGGTCTTAGAGAAATCAATAATAGCCCTGATTTTGCTCCGGTAAGACAGACAATATATAAGAGAGGGTTAATTTCCAGTGATAAGACAGGTTTCATGAGTTTGCCTGCTCGGATAGATACTTTTAGTGACGAAGATTTGTTTAATGATATTAGCAAAAATGCAGTATTTGAGAATAAGGATACATATGCAGTGGTTGATTCGCAGACTTTGAGGTGGTGGAAGAAAAGGAATGTTGAGATTAAGCCGAACGGCAAATGGGTTACAGTATGGCATATTCTAAACGGCAAAGATGTGATAGCTTCGCAAATTAAAGAGATTGACTTTGCTAAATTATTGAACGCTGAAGGTGGTATCATAGCCCGTCTATTTAATAGGATAGGGGTAGATAGTAATACGGTATTCCATTCCGCCAAAGAGATTACAACAAAAGGTGTTGAGACAATAGTATATAGATTTCGGCATGATCCTCTTAGCCGAAAAATTATTACTGTGCGAAAGGAGGCAGGAAGGGTTATTGAGATTATTGTTGGGGTCAAGTTTGATGAGAAAACAGGAGAGGTTCTAAAGGCATTTAAATTGACGCCAGATTATCAGATTAAAGGTATATTTGATTATATGGATAAAGCAGAAGTGAAAAAGAGACATATCAACCGAAAGGTAAATGGGTTATTAATAAAGCAGGCATCAATTTACGAAGATGTATTTAAACGGCGATTTCCTGATGAGTATACACGGATTAAAAATATATGGAAATCGTCACATTCTAAAACAGGGTTTGCTAAATATTTGTTGGCATATAATTTGAAAGAGAATGGAATATCTCTTAGGACGAAGTTAACAGTTATTCGTGAATATCCAATGATATTGGAGACAAGTTTTCTGATTAATGAATTTGAAGATAAAAATGTTGTTGTGAGGTTATGTACGGCTATTAGCAAAGATAATTATGGCATCTCTTTTAGGTCAAAGGATAATACAGTTGGCAGGTTAAATGAGCTTATTATGACCCCAAGCTTTTATGAAAAATGGTCTCAGAAAGGATATAGGTTAAAACAATTTGGAGATAAGGAAAGGGTATCTAAGATACAAGAATTAATCGAGGATACAAAAAGATATAGAGATAAGAAGTTTAATGAGTTGCGAGAGGACCAAAAAGAGAAAATAATCCAGCTTAACAGGCTTCTTTTAGAGATAACTTATCCTGAATGCCCTAGGGAGGATAGAACAAGATATACGAAATATAAAGGAAAGCCGATTTATCATTTCTTAATTCCGAATGATAGTAGAGGCAGGGATATCGCGGTTCTTTATCCTAATGGTGATCTTGCGATTAATTTGTGGATGTTTGAAGGCAAGACAATAAATGTTGTTTACAATGGCACAAATAAGAAGAAGAAATTTAAAATGGAAGCGGGAATTATACCAGCCACTATTGTAACAGAGAAGAATGAGAAAGATTATCATGTTGTAGAACGCTTGGTTATGAAGTTTTTGGGGATAAAGGTATCAGATAGAAAACTTAAAGAGGTTCAGATATACAAAAAACCAGAGGAAAATGTTTCGAAGTTTAAGGTAGTGATTGTAGAACGGCAAGGCCTCCGTGATAGAAACAGAGAGGGTGCTTATGTGGTTGAGTATGAGAAGAAGAAGGATGGCAGCTTTGTTAAGGCTCAGCGGCAATCATGGATTCAATTTATTCGATTCGCTGATAAGCCAGTGGAGAAATATGCTGGAAATAAATATATGCAGCTTACTAATGGCAATTATGCAAGGGTTATAGCGGTAGTAACAGGAGGCGGGGGTGAGCCTCTAAAGGTTGTGTTTTCAAAGAATAATTTAAAGGTAATAGGAAATGAATACCTTGTGCTTGATTCCGAGTTTAGGAAGAATATTATCTTTACTCCAGGCGGGCAGATGTTAAGCGAGAAGTTTAAGAGGCCGGTTATACAGGTTATGTTGGAGGAATTAGGCGTGGTTATTGTAGGGGAAGAAACAACAATATTTGATATTCAGTCGCCATATAGAAAGCCTATACAGAGTTTCTGGGATAGAGGGATGAGCAGGAGAAATAAATTTGCAGGCAATTATAGGATTATTACTAAGGTGTTCGACAATAGCATGTCTAGATTTTATAGAGGGGAAAAAGAAGAAGGCGAGGATGTATATGACCAGATAAGTTATATCTATGCATGGGAGGCAGAAGGCTTGGATCCTTCCAAGGTGTGTTTGCAGAAGACTCCGTATATTAATGGGAGAATAGATAAGAGAGAAGGGAAAAAACGTCCTGATGTGTTCTCTGCGTGGGGCAGGGCTACAGCTAAATGGTCGGTTATTCTGGCATTTGGCGCGGGCTTTTTGTTATTGGTAATGCTTTTCTGCAAACCATTAGCATGGTTTGGCGCGTTTAAGCGGTGGATAAGGTTTAAGACAAGGAAACGGGCCCCAGATATTGAGCTTAAGCATACGCCAGAAGAGATAAATAAATTACTGGACGATATTGATAATATGCCGGTTTATGGGTTCCAGCCAGGCGTGGTGCGTTTGGCGAAGAAACAGATGCGTTCTTTCTTGGAGGCAAAGCTGTATGCGGGATATGGAATAGAGGAAGTACTAAAAGAATATTTCCGCAGGTATAAGACAAAATGGTTTAAGCCTGTTATGATCAAGGTCTTTAAGATTGAGAAAAGAGAAGGCGAGTTTGAGAATGAATTAAATAAGATTGATTCTTTTGGCATTAGAGAAATGTATATTTATTGGCTGGTAAACCTTGCATCAGACAAGACAGCTAATGTTACTGCCGCGGTTGATTTCTATCGTTTTTATAGGGCATTGAGGATGTTGGAAGAAGGGGAGGATGAATTCGGTAAGGATATTGAGTTTGAAGAGGCGGCGCTTTGGTCGATGTTGCTTTGGCTTAATCATATAGCTAAAGGAAGGAAGACTTATGCGAGGGTTATACATCATGATGATGTTGAAGGCATGTTTAGGACTCCTGGATTTATTCATTGGTATGACCAAGGAGGTGGAAGAGATGCTTTGTGGAATGAGATGGTTGATATTGTAGGTCAAGCTGTAAACAGGAAGATGTCTCGTGAAGAAGTCTATGACATGATAAGAAAGAAAAACCTTCCGCCGGGCAATAAAATAGCTGCGAAGATAGGTATAACGGATATATTAAGAAAAATCTATCCTGATATTAAAACAGGGTTGTGGGGATTTTATGGCGGGCTCAGGTGTATTATGAATTATGCCGTGCATATAACTGTTATTATAGGAATAACTATGCTTGCATCATATGGGCTGGTTTGGGGTTCGATCGTCAAAAGTCTAACGCCTTTAGTTATTACAGTGGGTGCAGTAGGCGCCGGCATTATTATAATCTTAACAATAATAGCTTACATGGGCGCAAGATTTCTTAAGTATAATGGCAGGCCAAAGGAATTTTTGGCGTTGTTAGGCATGTCAGTTGTTTCGTTTTACGGCGCGCTTTGGAAGTTGGCGCGATTTATTCCTTTATTGGCAAAGGTCCCATTTCTTGCATGGGTCGCAGGGCTTTTTGTTGTAGGCGTTAGCTTGTTCTTTATTTACCAGATGATAAAATATATAGATTATTCAGCTTCGCAGGTTACTCTTAGCGCAAAGAATAAAGATGGCCAAGATGATTGGGATATGGTCCCGTTAGACGCAGAGGCGGAGAAAAATCCTCCTGCAGGCACATTAGGCAGGCAGTTAAGGGCATGGGCAATAATGGTGGCTACATTATTATCTAAATTTGGTTTTAACCTTGCTATATGGAAATGGTTAGCTGTGCCGATATTTATTGTGTTAAAGGGGAGATGGGTATGCCCTTCTTTATTATGGGGCTTAATACCTTCTATGGTTATTCCTGGAGGAAATATTATAATTCTTGCGCTTGCTATGTCGGTCTTTTTGTCTATCTTCTTGTTGGATGTCTTTGCATATTATTATCTGATACAGGGTTTTATAGGTTATGCCATTGCTAAATTTAACGGCAACAATAGAGTTAATAGGTGGAAAAGAAATTATATAGCAGAATGGGCAGTATTTGGGGTGATTTTAACTATGTTGGTGGGAATTATGTTTGATATGCCTATGGCATATGAGGTTATTCATTTCTTTGGTTCTTTTGCTGTGGTTAAGTATGCGATATCTATATTGGCAGGATTGCCTTTTATAGGATGGTTATTTACAAATATTTATGGATTAAAGGTTATCTTAGCAGGGTTGTTGGTTTTGAGGATTATAGATGCTTTTCTTGGTTTTATAGGTTATGAAAGACTTGTAGGCGATGCGGTGGTAGATGTCTTTGGCGTGTCTATTAAAGATGGCAAAGTTGTTTTTAGCGAGAAAGGCGCAGCTTGGCAGTTTGTGAACAAGAATATCCCTGCCAGGGTGGTGGATGACTCAGGCAACAGGAGAGATATATCAGAAGAAGAGAAGATTGTGGTCTTTGCCAAGGCATGGAATATGATAATAGCTTCTTTTAGACAGAGGGATGAGATTAGCGATGAGGAGGCAGAGAGAATGATTTTTGTATTTGAGTATGGAACAGGTAATATGAATGATAATATTAAGAAAAGTTTAAAGGGCGTGCCTCCTGATGAGAATAATTTCTTGGCAGGCAAAATAATTAGGGTGCCGGATCTTTCTATACCGCCTGAAGGGGCCCGGGTGAGGGATAGGATACAGAAGTTTATATCAAGCCTGTTTATGGAGATGAAGCAGACCCCTGTTTGGGAAGGGATGTATACTTTTAGTGTAATCTCTCCTATATATGGAGAGCCGATATTATATCCTTTTACAGATGAAGACTTAGGCGAGTTTGAGGGGATTAATGCTTGGTATAAGTCGACGAACCTTACATTTTTGACATATATAAGAAATAAACTGCCAAATGAATGGGATAATTTTGTTAGACGTATGGAGCAAGAGACAAAAGACTTATATGAAGAAGGAAGAATAGATGAGGTTGTATATGGCCGCCGTATGGCAGATATTCGACTTATGAAGGAATTAAGAGATGGAGAGAAATTAGGTATATATGATGAGCAGGAGAATAGGCATAGAATGCATGACGAGTATATGGAGACGCAGGTACGTATGTGGGCGTCGTTTAGGTTTCAGCCAATGGCTAGGACAGCGAGGGGTATTATGCTTTACCGCGATATGTATGAGTTCTTGGCAAAGGTAAATTATCCTACTATTGCGTCAATTGAGGCAGTAGAACAAACAAGGCAAAGGAAGTTCTCAGCGGGGAATGATTATCAGGACAAGATAGACGCAATGGTAGATGCCAAGTTTGAGTTTATTGTAGGCCATCAGCCGTATGGGGCATGGCTTGGAAGCAATAGGCCTGAGCAGAAATTAGCGATAGAGGATATGCATTTAATGCTTAAGCTGTATCCGTCACTGAAATTATCTTATTTGCATGATGTGAATAATAAGTTAAGTAATATAGAAGGGGTAAATACATACACAAATCCAGAGACCGGTGAGATTATTTTAAGGCAAGAGTTTAGAGATATAGTTAGAGACTATATTGAAAATTTGGGAGAGTTAAAATGTTACACGAAAGAAGAATTAAGAGAGATTGAGACAGCTCTTAATAATGGTGAGATGCCGGAATTGAAAGGAGATAGGGAATTAAGGGAGGCGGTGAAGGCATGGTTGAGAAGACTGCATCCACAGCTTTATATTGATAATTTTGCAGGGGCTATGGCAGAATACAGGGCAGGCATGCCAGAGCAAGACGAAGATGTTATGTTTCTAATGAAAGAAAAAGACAGCCAAGGCAATGAATATATTGTTGGACGAATTGTAAGGACAGATGTTATAGAATTGCATTCTCATTATTTTGCCGGTCAGGGCAAGCCAGTTAATCAGAATAATTTAGGCAAGTTTGCCAGAGGCGAGATTATGCAGTTTACGGATATGAACCAAGATTTTTATATGGAAGAGACCTTTAAAGCACCTAATCTGCAATATGAATTTGAAGATAAAGATGTTGCGATTGTCGGTTTCCCTGAGGATATATTTACTGATTATTTCTCGCCAGCAGGTGCTGTTCATGCCTTTGGCGATCATACATTTGTTACCATTACGCAAAGGGTGCTGAATTTTATGGGCAATAGATATCATTATGGGCATCCTGACATGGTTCGTGCAATGTCATTTAGGCAATTAGGTTTGTTTAGCGCGCCATGGGTTAATGAAGATATTTTTGGCGCTTATAAAGCTACTTTGGGAGGGGAGAAGGTTGTTGTGTCTGAGATTATGCAGGGCGCGAAAGCCAGAGAATGTGTCTATATTGGGTTAGTTGGCATTTCAGAGAAATTCGGCGCTGGCGCCGGCGAACAGGCTATAGGCCAGATGTTACATGAATTTAATAGGTCTAAGGTTATAGGCTTTGCAAGAGGGTTTATGCATACAGTTGACGCTATAGGTTATTTCTTAAGGAAGCCGATTATTATTTTGTCAAATACAATTTATTTGTTAAATATTCTTTTATTGGGTATTAGTTTCTTTGTCGCATTTCCTGATGAGCTTATTTTCGGTATGATAGGCGTTCTTTTGTCTCAGGCAGTAACATCTGCAGGGTATATGCAGATTATTTTAGAGAAGAGATTGATCCCTGCTACAGTTCAGTTTGTAAAAGTATTTCCTTCGCTTGTTTTATCTTATATATCTCTTATTCCAAATGCCTTTGCTCCTGGCCTCAAGAAAGCATATCAAAATACAGCAGGATATGTTGCCACAGGCCGTAGGGCAGGTTGTCAGCATGTTGCGCCTTTCTTGGATACAACAGGCTTTAATTTTAATAATCAGGTCAAGAAAGGCGATTTGTATGCGCATATTAATTTGTCCGGGTTTGGATGGGTTATACCAGCGGTATTAATTATTATAAGCGGTGTTATTTTATGGATAAGCCCGGGGGTTGTTTGGACTATCTTTCCTATGGTCATGGTCTTAGCCGCAATATATGCGCCATTCTTACTAAATCCTGGCTCGACACCTGTTACCTCAGGGGTGATAAGGTGGTCTAAGATATATTTTGGTGAAGACTTGCCTCATTTCTTTGCAAAGATTGGCGCTGAGATTTTGCGTTTAGGTAATGCAAGGATTAATAGCACGGTTTATCTTAATGGAAAGACAAAACAAGATTTGAAAAATATGAGCAGGGCAGAGATAAGGAAGTTGGAAGATGAGATAGCTTTAGAGCCTGATAATGGTGAATTTAATAAAATGATAACAGGCCCGGCAGGCGATGCGAATAAGATTCACTTGAATAGGAGACGGGCATTTTTAGGGCTTGTATCTTGGTTGTTGATGACAGGGGTAACTGTATTGGTATTCTATAAAGGAATTCCATATAGGTTGTTGTTATGTTTTATATTTGCCTATCCATTGTCAGGGTTATATAAAGAGGGTATGTTAATGGCGTCTTTGAGGAAGACAATATTGGGCAGGCCGGTTGTTTATATATTAAGCTGGTTATTTAAGCTTAGGGAGATGTTTAATTTGTATCTGTCAGGTACGCTTGTTATGGCAACGCTATTGGCATTGGGCATCATTACGATTCCTTTAATCACAATTCCATATCAGGCAGGGTTGTTGATCCGCAAGGCATTAGCGTATATTAAAATTAGAGAAATACCTCCGGTTGTTAAGGCATTGTTATGGTCAGCTGGCATGGTATGGTTTGGCGGTTATATTATGCCTAATTTATTTATAACATATCCTATTGCTATATTATTCTTGATGCGTTCCGCTATGTTATTGGTGTCAGGAGCATTTTTAAGCGGTTTATTGGTAGGCAAGGCGTCAAAGGTTGACAGGTTAATGCATGTATTGGGAGATTTAAAAGCCCGGAGAAAGTCGGGAATTAATAAAGCAAGAACGATAGATATGCAAGAGGTTTCTCCTACAGGAAAGGCAGAACAAGATAATGTTGTTGATATATTAGAGGCGAATTTAACAGATAAGGATAGTCTTGTAAGGCAGTCAGCAATGGAAGCATTGGAACGTTTAGGCAGGTTGACAGATGAGATGAGGATAAAGAAATATCTTGCGGATATTAGGTATGGAGATGAAGAAGAGATAGCGGCAGGGGTTAAGAATGCAGTAGCGTTAGTGGTAAAGGTAGGCAAAGATGTTGAAGAGGCTAGATTGATGCAGGCAATAATGGGAACAGAAGACAAAGAAAAGGCGGTAATAGAGGTGTTGATAGAGGCAGGGTTGTCTGATATAGCCGATGTTGTAAAAAAGGGTTCATCATCGCAAGATAACCGCAAGGCAGATAGAGACGAAGAGATTAATAAAGTTGCAGAAGAGATAAGAAAAGGCATAGGCATGTTAGTAGAAGGGAAAGAAGCCGAAGGGATAGAAAAGATAGCAGTCGAAATAATAAGAGAAAAGGCCTTAAGAGAAGCAGTAAGGATATTAGAAGGCCGTTTAGAGGACAAAGACAGAGATGTAAGGCAGTCAGCAATGGCAGCATTAGAGCAGTTAGGCAGGTTGACAGATGAGATGAAGGTAAAGAAATATTTTGCGGATATTAGGCATGGAGATGAAGAAGAGATAGCGGCAGGGGTTGAGAATATGAAAGAGTTGCATAAAGAAACAAAGGAAGAAGCAGTAAGGATATTAGAAGGCCGTTTGGAGGATAAAGACAGAGATGTAAGGCAGTTAGCAATGGCAGCATTAGAGCAGTTAGGCAGGTTGACAGATGAGATGAAGGTAAAGAAATATTTTGCGGATATTAGGTATGGAGATAAAGAAGAGATAGCCTCAGGGGTTGAGAATACGATAAATCTGAATGAAGAAACAAAGGAAGAAGCAGTAAGGATATTAGAAGGCCGTTTGGAGGATAAAGACAGAGATGTAAGGCAGTCAGCAATGGAAGTATTAGAGCAGTTAGGCAGGTTGACAGATGAGATGAAGGTTAAGAAATATATGGTGGATGTGAGATTTGGCAGCTATACGATAATAAAGGCGGCAATGGAAGGATTAGGTTCCATAAATAAAGATATTTTTAGTAAAATTACATGGATGCAAAGTTTGGTAGAGTATTTAGTTTCGTATTTAGAGGATAAAGACAGAGATGTAAGGCAGTCAGCAATGGCAGCATTAGAGCAGTTAGGCAGGTTGACAGATGGGATGAAGGCAAAGAAATATTTTGCGGATATTAGGTATGGAGATGAAGAAGAGATAGTGGCAGGGGTTAAGGATGCGATAAAGTTGAATGAAGAAACAAAGGAAAAAGCAGTAAGGATATTAGAAGGCCGTTTAGAGGACAAAGATAGAGATGTAAGACAGTCAGCAATGGCAGCATTAGAGCAGTTAGGCAGGTTGACAGATGAGATGAAGGTAAAGAAATATTTTGCGGATATTAGGCATGGAGATGAAGAAGAGATAGCGGCAGGGGTTGAGAATATGAAAGAGTTGCATAAAGAAACAAAGGAAGAAGCAGTAAGGATATTAGAAGGCCGTTTAGAGGACAAAGACAGAGATGTAAGACAGTCAGCAATGGCAGCATTAGAGCAGTTAGGCAGGTTGACAGATGAGATGAAGGTAAAGAAATATTTTGCGGATATTAGGCATGGAGATGAAGAAGAGATAGCGGCAGGGGTTGAGGATGCGATAAAGTTGAATGAAGAAACAAAGGAAAAAGCAGTAAGGATATTAGAAGGCCGTTTAGAGGACAAAGATAGAGATGTAAGGCAGTCAGCAATGGCAGAATTAGAGCAGTTAGGCAGGTTGACAGATGAGATGAAGGTAAAGAAATATCTTGCGGATATTAGGTATGGAGATGAAGAAGAGATAGCGGCAGGGGTTGAGAATGCGATAGAGTTGGCAGTTAAGGTAAGCAAGAAAGAGTTGAATAAAAAAGAAGAAAAGTCTCAATTGAAACAGGCAATAGAGGGATTAGGTCTTATCTGTCGTATATCTTTTAGGTTGAAAAATCCAGTTATCAGGCAAATATTTAATAATCTTTTTAGAGTTAAGTATAAACAGGCAAAGGCAGTGATAGATGTGTTGATGGAGGCAGGTTTAGAGGAAACAGCTGGTGCAGTAGAAAAAATGTTATTATCAAAAGGCAATGACAGAGGTAAGGGCAAGGAAGAGATGAAGAGTTTGGAGGTAGAAGAGATAAGAAAAGGCATAGGCATGTTAGTAGAAGGGAAAGAAGCCGAAGGGATAGAAAAGATAGCAGTCGAAATAATAAGAGAAAAGGCCTTAAGAGAAGCAGTAAGAATATTAGAAGGTCGTTTGGAGGATAAAGACAGAGATGTAAGGCGGTCAGCAATGGAAGCATTAGAACGTTTAGGCAGGTTGACAGATGAGATGAAGGTAAAGAAATATTTTGCGGATATTAGGCATGGAGATAAAGAAGAGGTAGATGCAGGGGTTGAGAAGATAAGTGAATTGGCAACAGAAGCAGGGGAAGGTAAGATAGAGGACATGGAAGAGGTAAATAAAGGCAAGGATATTCTATTTGAAGATATTGAAAGGATATTAGAAGAGATAATAAGAGAAAAGGCCTTAAGAGAAGCAGTAAGGATATTAGAAGGCCGTTTAGAGGATAAAGACAGTGATGTAAGACAGTCAGCAATGGTAGCATTAGAGCAGTTAGGGATGTTGGCAGATGAGATGAAGGTTAAGAAATATTTTGCGGATATTAGGTATGGAGATAAAGAAAGGCTAGCGGCAGGGGTTAAGGATGCGATAAAGTTGAATGAAGAAACAAAGGAAAAAGCGGTAAGGATATTAGAAGGCCGTTTAGAGGACAAAGACAGAGATGTAAGACAGTCAGCAATGGCAGCATTAGAGCAGTTAGGCAGGTTGACAGATGAGATGAAGGTTAAGAAATCTTTTGCAGATTTACGGTTTGGCGATAATGATATAGCAGATGATGGCAATAGTGTGTATATAGCAGGAGATACCAACGGCAGGATATCGAGTTCTTTAGAAGGATATCGCCGCCGTGCACCGCCGGTAGTTTATAGCGTTGTAGAGGGCATCTTGAGATATCTTTCAGTATGGATATCTTCGTCAAGTCTTTTTATAAAACATCCTTTCTCCAGTCGATTCATTTCAGCCTTTTCTTTTGCCTTCATTAATATATTTTCAAAATGTTTTAAAGGTATAGCCTTTGCCGATGATGTCTTGGGTGGTGTATCTGCCAATGCAGGTGACTTTATTATAGAAAATATAGTCTATGTGGCAGGTAGTTTAATCTGTATAACATTTGTTAAGATAGTTATTAGTGTCGGGAGGTTTTTTATATCATTAATTATTACATTAAAGATAAAAAGATATATTGCAGACTTGGGAGAGAAAGATAGTGATGTACGTAAGTCTGCAGCAGAGGCGCTGGGCAAGATAGGGGATATCCGAGCAGTAGAGGTGTTGAAAGAGGCATTAGGAGATGAAAATAGACGTGTTCGAAAGGCCGTTTTTAATGCCTTGCAAAGATTGGGAGAATTAACAGATGAATTAAAGATAAAAAGATATGTTTTGGACTTAAACGATAAAGAAGTGTATGTGCGCAGGACAGCAGCAGAGGCGCTGGGCAAGATAGGGGATATCCGAGCAGTAGAGGTGTTGAAAGAGGCATTAGGAGATGAAAATAGACGTGTTCGAAAGGCCGTTTTTAATGCCTTGCAAAGATTGGGAGAATTAACAGATGAATTAAAGATAAAAAGATATGTTTTGGACTTAAACGATAAAGAAGTGTATGTGCGCAGGACAGCCGCAGAAGCGCTTGGGAAGATAGGCGATGGCCGCGCAACTGAGTTTTTGATTAAGGCCTTAAAAGATTCTAATAGAGATGTGCGCAGGGTAGCATACAATGCCCTTGATAAAATGGGCAAATTAACAGAAAAGTTAAAGCTTATTCGCTATCTGGCTGATTTAAATGATTGGCGAGTGCGAGAAGCAGCAGCAGAGGCATTATATAGGCTTGATTATATAGGTGTTAGGAAGTTAATGGACGCGCTTTCTTCTAATAATATGCCATTAGATGCATTAAAAAATGACTCTATCCCTGCGATTAAACGGGCATCTGATTACTTTGAAGATAAAGAGAAGGCCTTTGCTTTGTCTGCTGATTTAGGTATAAGGTTGGCTAATAAGGGGATTAGGCCTTGTTCCCTTTTGGCATTTGGCGTGCCATTGGCAGGTAGGTGCGCTAAGGGCAATATTGAATGGTTTAGGGAGAATTTAGATACCTTAGAGGGATTGGCAGAGGGGCTTGCGCGTGAGGGCATTAATCCTTATAAGACATTGGTTGAAGGTGAGGATATAATCTTAGGGTTCGGGGATACACCTTTGGCATTCAAAAAGGCATTTGCTGCTGCAAGGTTGGTTCCTTTGTGGTATAAGTTGGCAAGAAAAAAGGGAGAGGATATTAGCGCACTCAGGAAGGCGGTGCCTGTAATGGTGAGAGTGTTTACAATTGAAGAGTTGTATGCTGTATTGGTTAGGGAGATAGATTTGATAAGGAAGGGTAAAGCGAATTATCATGTTGAAATAATAACAGAGGTTAAGACAGAAATTATTACAGAGAGCTGCCCTACAGGGCCTTGCGGGTATCCTTTGTGTGATTCATGCGAGCTTGAGTGTGTGGATTATGGAAGCTACAAGATTAAAGAGATTACTAAAGAGATAGAACACCGACATGTATTTATTTGCCCTTCTGAAGAGTTGGTGAAGATTCTTTCAAGGCATGGATATCATGTTTCTATCAGTATAAATGGCAGGAATGTAAGAAAGATTAATCGGCTTACAGCTATTACCACCCAATCTCTACAGGAACTAATCAATTTCCTCTCTCAACGAGAAGCACAGAAGATAGAAAATAAAGTTGATTTATTGATGGTCTTCGGGACTTCGGATCTGCGTGTTCCTAAAGAGGCGGCAAAGATTTATCATAAAGGTTTGGCAGAGAGGATTCTTGTTGCTGGAGGAATTGGCAGACTCACAGGAGATTTGTCTAAGTCAGAGGCATTGGTATATAAGGATAT
>Ga0256914_1000028_pt1 | contig 160942 bp, 143 predicted proteins | sample HulkmetaG_FD_191571 | JGI IMG/M metagenome (GOLD analysis project Ga0256914, IMG submission 191571) | Hydrothermal chimney microbial communities from Main Endeavour vent field at the Juan de Fuca Ridge, Pacific Ocean - Hulk | ecosystem: Environmental > Aquatic > Marine > Hydrothermal vents ...
GCCACCCTGAAGGTCATTGGGCGTGAAATTCCAGGCATGGCAGAAGCCATGAGGCTTGAAGGCCTTAAAAATACCCCAAGGGCGATGCTTTCAAGGGCAGTGTGCGGGGTCAGAGGAAACACGCTCATCGTAAATCTTCCAGGAAGCCCTGGAGGCGTCAGGGACGGACTTTTGGCAATAATGGATGTGCTGAGCCATGCCATAAAGAAGATCCAGGGAGATACTTCCAGGTGCAGTGGATAAAGAACGAGGTTTTTATTTGAGATGGAAATTGGAATAGTAGGGCTGCCAGGCAGCGGCAAGACAACCATTTTCAATGCCCTCACTGGCAGTGAGGCAGAGACATCAGCCTATTCAGGAGGTAAGAAGGCGCCAAATATCTCCCAGGTAAAGGTGCCTGACGAGAGGCTCGAAGTCCTGAGCAGGATGTACAAGCCCAAAAAGACCACACCAGCCATAATCCAATATGTCGATATTGGTGGTGGCATCGGGGGCTCGGAGAAAAAGGACTCAATGGATGAGATCCTCAGACTTCTGAGGCCCTGTGACGCCCTGGTCCACGTGGTGCGCTGCTTTGAACTCGCAGGCCAGCCGCCTTCTCCCCAGGAGGACCTCAACGAATTCGAGTCAGAACTTGTTTTCACTGACCTCATGATAGTTGAAAGGCGGCTTGAACGGCTCGAGAAAGAAGTGAAAAAGGGGAAGAAGGGAGATCCTAGGGAACTGGATCTCCTCCAAAAGGCCCATAAGATACTCGATGCAGGCAAGGCCTTGAGGACCAATGAAGAGATCGTCACTGCTCCAGAACTAAAAGGCTATGCCTTTTTGTCCGCCAAACCATGTATTGTGGTCCTCAATATTGCCGAAGACCATGAACCTGGCATGGTAAAAATAGAATTACCCAAGAATGTACCCTCCATCGAATTAAAGGGGGGCCTCGAAATGGAGCTTGCTCAACTCGATGAGGAAGAGGCCAAGGCCTTCAGGCAAGACATGGACCTTCCAGAACCAGCAACATTTCGTCTCATACAGGAATCATACAGGCTCCTGGGGCTGATTTCCTTCTTCACAGTGGGGGAAGACGAAGTGAAGGCATGGACCATAAAAAAGGGTACCCAAGCTCAAAAGGCTGCAGGAGCAATACATTCAGACATACAAAAAGGCTTTATAAGGGCAGAGGTTGTGGCCTTTTCAGATCTTGCTTCAGCAGGAGACTATCATGCTGCCCAGAAGGCCGGCAAGGTCCGCCTCGAAGGCAAGGACTACCTTGTACAGGATGGAGATGTCATAAATTTCAGATTTAACGTCTGAAAACACGCCCTTTTCCCTTTCATTTCTTGCCTGTTTTTATTATATTCCTGAGAAAGATCAGGGGGCTGATTTTCCCAAAATTTTCATATTGCACCCGTCAGGGTCAAACTATTATCAGGGTCACATGTCTGACAAAAAGGGCACTAAAGGCGTAACGAGATTTGGGGTTTCTATTCCAGAGGAGCTTATCGAGGCCTTCGACCAGTATATCAAAACCCGGTCGTACAAGAACCGTTCAGAGGCCATCAGGGATCTAATCAGGGAAAAACTGATTGAACAGGAATGGGAACTTGAAGGTGAAGAAAAGGAAGTTGTGGGAACCATTACTTACGTATTCGATCATCACAAACGTGAACTCCTGGATTCCATAATCCAGATCCAACACGCTTTTTCCCACTCAGTAATTGCCTCTCAGCATGTACACCTTGACCACGACAACTGCCTGGAAGTGGCCATAGTAAAGGGTAAGCCCAGCACCCTGAGAGGTGTGGCATACAAGTTGAAGGCCCTTAAGGGCATCAAGCATTGCCGCTTTACTATGACAACTACTGGCTCTTCACTGAAATAAAGCAAAACTAAATTCATTTTTTGATGGAATCTTCTGGAAAATGCTCATTTATTGCACGACAATTCATGGGGTTTTGAAAAAGCGCACTAGCCCTAGAGATGCCGCATCGTTAACCGACCACCAAGGGCAAGCATTTCCCAGGAGTGTGTAAGATAAGGAGTTTATCACAAGATGCCGGAACAGCAGGAACTTTTTGGAGAAAAGGTCGACGTCTGCGACATATCAGTCGAGCTTAAACGCTCATATCTCGATTATGCCATGAGTGTAATCATAGGCCGTGCCCTTCCAGATGTGAGGGACGGCCTGAAGCCTGTGCATAGACGCATACTCTATGCCATGCATGAGCTCAGGAACGATTACAACAAACCCTACAAGAAGTCGGCACGTATAGTGGGTGATGTAATAGGTAAATACCATCCCCACGGTGATACAGCAGTCTATGACGCCATTGTCAGAATGGCCCAGGATTTTTCCATGGGTTATCCCCTCATAGATGGCCAGGGAAATTTCGGCTCCATAGATGGCGATGCCCCTGCGGCCATGCGTTACACGGAAATCAGGCTCACCAAGCTGGCCCATGAACTCCTTCAAGATCTCGACAAGGAAACAGTGGACTTTGTCCCCAATTATGACAACTCCCTGATGGAACCGTCTGTTTTTCCATCAAAGATACCAAACCTTCTGATAAATGGCTCCTCAGGTATTGCAGTCGGCATGGCAACCAATATCCCTCCACACAATCTTGGAGAGGTAATAGACGCATTAATCGCCCTGATAAAAAATCCCAATATAACAGTTGCCGAATTGATGGAGTATGTCCAAGGCCCTGATTTTCCCACTGCTGGTTACATATGCGGAAGAAGAGGCATAAAGGAGGCATACGAAACAGGGCGCGGCATCGTGAAGATGAGGGCTCGCGCCACTGTGGAACAGATAGCAAGGGGCAACAAGGAGCAAATCATCATTACTGAGATTCCCTACCAGGTCAACAAGGCAAAACTTGTGGAGCGCATAGCCACCCTTGTCAAAGACAAGAAGGTCGAGGGGATACATTCTGTCAGGGACGAATCCGACAGGCGGGGCATGAGAATAGTGGTGGAACTCAAGAAGGATGGCATTGCCCAGGTGATCCTTAACCACCTTTACAAACACACGGCAATGGAAAGCAGCTTTGGGATCATCCTTCTCGCCATAGTTAATGGAAAGCCAGAACTCCTCAATCTCAAGGAGCTTTTGTCCCATTTTCTGCAACACAGAAAGACAGTTATCATCAGAAGGACCACTTATTTGCTCAGAAAGGCCCAGGAACGTGCACACATCCTGGAAGGCCTGAAGATCGCCATAGACAACCTCGATGAAGTGGTGGCATTGATACGTGCGTCCAAGACCCCGGCAGAGGCCAGAGAAGGTCTGATGGAGCGCTTTGAACTTTCTAAGATCCAGGCCCAGGCCATCTTGGACATGAAACTCCAGAGACTCACGGGCCTTGAGCTGGAAAAGATCATAGAGGAATACAAAAAGGTCCTGCAGGAGATAAAGGAATATAAAGAGATTCTTGCTAGCGAGCAGAAGGTCTTGGACATTGTGGAAGGAGAGCTTCAGGACATCAGGGATGAATACGCCATTGAAAGACGCACAGAACTCATAGCAGAGCCCAAGGAGATCAATATAGAGGATCTCATTGCTGAGGAAGACATGGTGGTAACCCTTTCTCACAGAGGCTACATCAAGAGAAACCCATTGAGCCTTTACAGGAGCCAGAAGCGGGGCGGAAAGGGAGTGACTGGCCTTTCCAGAAAACAGGAGGACTTTGTGGAAAAGCTCTTTGTGGCTTCCACCCATGACTATTTCCTCTGTTTCAGCAACACGGGACGCCTCTACTGGCTCAAGGTTCACGAGATCCCAGAAGCAGCACGTACGTCCCGGGGAAAGGCGCTCATTAACCTTCTTCCCATAGACAGGAAGGCAAACGAATACATTGCTGCAGTTGTGCCTGTACGGGAATTCGACCCTGATAAGTTTGTCGTCATGGCTACCAGGAAGGGAATCATCAAAAAGACTCGTCTAAAAGACTTTTCCCATCCCAGGCCCAAGGGCATAATCGCTGCAACCATCAAGGAAGACGACGAACTGGTAACAGCATCCATTACAGATGGTCACGCGGATATATTCCTTGCCACCAGAAATGGCAAAAGCATCAGGTTCCACGAAACAGACGTGCGTCCCATGGGGAGAACTGCAGCTGGAGTACGAGGGATAAGGCTTTCGGAGGATGACCGCATGGTGGCTATGGTGGTCATAACCGAGCAGGACGGCACTCTTCTTACAGTAACAGAAAATGGATACGGAAAACGCACAACCATCTCTGAATACCGTATCCAGGCCCGTGGAGGAAAGGGAATAATCAATATCAAGGTCACCGAAAAGGTTGGTAGGGTTGTTGGAGTGGAGCTCGTCTACGAAAACGACGAAATCATGCTTGTGGCTGCAAGTGGAAATATCATACGCATGAGCGTCAAAGACATACGTATAATAGGGCGCTCTACCCAGGGAGTAAAACTCATTCGCATCAAGGAGGGAGACCATCTGGCAGCCATAGCAAAGCTCGCCTCAAGTGAACAGCAATGAAAAATGTGGCAGTACTCGGCGCAGGTAGCTGGGGCACGGCATTGGCCCGGCTCCTTGCAGAAAAAGGCATAAAAACGTGCTTATGGGCCAGAAAAAGGGAAACAGCCCTTGAAATAACAAAAGCCAGGGAAAATCGCCTCTACCTTCCAGGTTTTCCCTTGCCATCTTCCCTTGAGGTAACCCATGATCTTGAATATGCACTCACAGGGAAAGAGGTTGTTCTCCTTGCGGTGCCTTCACACGGCATGAGGCAAACAGGACAGCTTATAGCAGATACCGTAGGAGCAGGCATAAAGAATTTTCCGCACATCTTTGTCTCTGCCGCCAAGGGTATAGAAAACGAAACCCTCATGACCATGACAGAAGTCCTGGGCCAGGTGCTTCCAAAGGAATGGGCCATAGAGCTAGCCGTTCTTTCAGGGCCAAGTTTTGCAAAGGAAGTAGCAGACAGGATGCCTACCGCTGTCACTATTGCTGCCTTTAACGAGGAGACGGCTACCTTTCTTACAGATATTTTCAGCACCGAGTTTTTCAGGGTCTACAGCACACTTGATGTTACAGGGGTACAACTAGGAGGTGCTGTGAAAAACGTCATGGCAGTTGCCGCAGGCATCTCGGACGGCCTGGGTTTTGGGACTAATACCAGGGCTGCCCTTATAACCAGAGGGCTTGCAGAGATGTCCAGGCTTGGCCTAAAACTAGGGGCAAACCCTTTGACATTTGCTGGGCTTGCAGGGCTTGGTGACTTGGTGCTTACATGCACAGGGGATCTCAGCAGAAACAGGCAGGTTGGGCTCAAACTGGGCCAAGGACTAAGCATGGAGGATATATTGTCATCCATGAATCAAGTGGCAGAAGGGGTGCGCACCTCGAAATCCCTCTACAGACTGGCCACAAGGCACGGGGTAGAAATGCCCATAACCACCGAGGTCTATAAGGTTATACACGAAGGCCTAGAGCCTAAAAAGGCGGTAAGATCCCTCCTTGACAGGCCGCCAAAGCCAGAACTGCATGGCGTTATTTAAAAGGCATCGATCATCTTGCTGGATATTCCACTAATGCGTGTCTTGGGAATTTGTTCCTATGGAGCCTTCAATGAACCAGCTGCATATTTATATCCACCCATGAGACAGCAGTGGGAAAATATTGGTCAAAAAAGGGCCTCTATAACCACTCTTTAAAGCAACCATGGCAGAAAAACGCGTCTATCAGGCATTGATGAAAAGACCTGGACTTTTCACCTTCAGGGTAAGGCATATGGAGACAGATCTTTTCATACAGGCCCAAGAAGATATTTCAAACATGGTCTCCAGTTGGATACTCGAAGCCAGAACTGCCATTGAGGCATATGCCAAAACCCATGAGGGATTTCTGGAATCTTACATTCCCTTACCTGAAGACCCCCTTGCCCCTCCTCCTGTAAGACAGATGCTTCGAGCGGCAGCCATTGCAGGCACAGGCCCAATGGCTGCAGTAGCAGGGGCCATTGCCCAATTCGTGTGCCACAAGGCGGCAACGGTTCTTTCTGGCGAGATCATTGTGGAAAATGGAGGAGATACCTGCTCCAGAATCTTTGGGCCGGTCACAGCCGCCATTTGGGCAGGCAGCTCACCCTTTACTGGAAAGGTGGGTATCAGGTGTGATACAGATGAAGAATTTCTTGCCCTATGCACATCCTCTGGCACTGTGGGCCATTCGAAGAGTTTTGGAACAGCCGATGCCGTCACTGTGATATCAGAAGATGCAGCCTTGGCCGACGCCGTGGCCACTGCTATAGGGAATATGGTGAAAACCAGAAAAGACGTGGCCATAGCCACCCAGAAACTCGAGGCTTTTCCAGGCATCAAAGGAGGAGTAATTATCAAAGGGGATAATATAGGCGCATGGGGGAAGGATATAGAGCTTGTGCCCTTGTAAAGGAGACGAATAGCATGAACGATGAATACCTTGAAGTGATAATATTGGGCTCTGGAACATGTGTTCCATCTATACGGCGGGCAGGTCCGGCTCAATGTTTGATTGCAGGTGGTGTCACCATTCTCATCGACTCTTCCGCAGGTACCCTGAGACAACTCCTCAAGGCTGGGATCAAGCAGGATCAAGTGGATTTGGTGCTTTACACCCATTTTCATCCAGATCACACAGGTGAACTCGTGCCCTTTATTTTCGCATCAAAATATGGCCCTGGCTTTAAGCGAAAAGCCCCTGTTTTCGTCTGGGGAGCAGAAGGCCTCAAAGATCTCCTCCAGGGCCTTGAGGCCGCATATGGCGAATGGGCGAGGCCTGCCAATGACACCATAATTTTTGAAGAAATCCCGGTGGGCCTGAAGACCGTTCAGCAATTTCCACCCCTTACCATAAGCACAATCCACACTAATCATACGCCTCAAAGCCTAGCCTACAGAATAGAAGGCCCTTCTGGAAAAAGCGTGGTATTTTCAGGAGACACGGACTTTTGTGATGAAATCGTTGAACTTTCAGATGGCGCAGACCTACTGGTACTTGAATGCGCTGCTCCTGAACACAAAAAGGTAAAGGGGCACATGACGCCTTCTGAGGCAGGAATCATAGCCCAAAAAGCGAGGGTCAAAAGGCTATTGCTTACACACTTCTATCCAGAATGTGACAACAGCGATATCCTTACACCATGCAAGGCCAAATACCATGGCCCTGTAATACTCGCAGAAGACCTTATGAGGATGGTGATCTAAAAGGCAGCTTGACCTTGACAATCAAGATATGCTAATAACTCACGTTAATCAAAAGCCGGCATAGCTCAGTTGGTAGAGCAGCTGATTCGTAATCAGCAGGTCAGCGGTTCGAGTCCGCTTGCCGGCTCCATAGATTCAAAACAAAAGGCCTGGAAGTTTAAAGCGGCTTCCAGGCCTTTTTTGTGAAGCTCTCTATCTTTATAAGATGCTTACAAAGCTCCCTTTTTGACCTTTCTGCGCATTGTACCGGCAAGACCTATCAATCCAGCGCCAAAAAGAAGAATGGTGGCAGGTTCTGGGACAGGGGCAACATTGACATTATCTAGACCTATCCACGTATCCGTTTTGTCTGGGAAACCTGCACTTTCAAATAAACCAAATTCAATGAAGCCATTCACATTGTTATCCACAAGCGCTGACACATCGTAAATAGCGTTATAGTGAACAACTGTTTCCATGGTATCCTCACTGGAAGCTAAATAAATATCAATATCCCAATTTAGAGGCTCCCATGAATAATTATTACTTGTCTTAAAAGCAAAGGTAGAATTAAAAAAATCAGAATAATAATCACTATTGTCATATCCAGCAAAATAATAGTCAAAGCTTACAGACAACAGTGTGAAACCAGAAGATATGTGGAATGCTTGGTATATGCCAGCAAACCCATCTGAATCTGAATCTTCGATGTGCGCATAATTATTAGTCAAAACATCTGGATCATCTGTCACATAGGCTTCTCCTAGTTGAGTATACGGCATCAAGTTCCAACCTGTAAGATCACCAGTTTCGAAATCTCCATTGATTATCAAATTCGCATGCGCAGTACCAACAAGTACCGCCCCTCCCAATAACAAGCATCCAATTAATGATACTAACAACTTACTGAAAATCGTTTTTCTCATAACACCTCCATCAATTGACTCATTGTGAATAAATGAATAAATCTTTACCATCTTGAAATATACCCTATATTTTTTAAAAAATAGAATCTTTTTAATCTTATTTATATTAATTGCAAGAGGGATGCCGCAAATTAAAGTTGTTTTGTCTCTTAGAGAGCGTGAAGATGGGGGTTTATAATCCAGTATTTCATTTTAATGGAAAAATTTTTCCTCAAATGGAAAAACTGTTCCATGAAAAGAATTTCTCAGAGGCAAATGGCGCGGTTTAAAATCCATAATGATGGGATATTCTTAAGGGTGCCTCTTAAATTGGGAACCTTGATCAAAAAACAAGGGGCATGAGAAAATATCCCACAGTTTCTTATAGATATTACGAGGATTATTTTTTTCGATCCAAGGAAGTTGGCAAGAGAAAAAACTTTTTAAGACGCTATGGATCTGTCTGCTTTGAAATAACTAACGGTTGTTTATTTTCTATAGATTATCGCCTTGCAAAGGCTACTTCATGTTTCATGGGATTGCCACATAATCTTCCCGGTATCCCTGGTACTATAGCCTCCAAGGGCTTCTACATTCCTTTTGAATCCTTCTTTTCCAATACAATCGAGGACCTTTTCAACTACTGAGTAATCAAGGCATGCCTTGGGAATCAACAGATCGTATCTTTCTTCACAAATAGGGATGAATTCGAGCCCCAAGGCCCTGGCGGCTGAAAGTATGCCAAGGCCCGCGTCAGCCTTGCCGCTCAACACACTGACGGCCACAGCCATGTGAGTATATTCTTCGTTGTCATAGCCGGCTATCTCGCTAGCGCTCAGGCCAGCCTTTTCGAGCTCATAGTCAAAAAGCACCCTGGTGCCAGAGCCTGCCTGCCGGTTTACGAATATCACATCATTTCGGGAAAGATCGGCTATCCCAGATATCCCTTTGGGATTACCAGGTGCCACCATGAAACCCTGCTGGCGGTAAACAAGATTAATGAGCAACACCTGTTTACCTTTAACAAATCTTTTCACATAGGAGATGTTGTAGCTTCCATCTTCAGGGTCAAGAAGATGGGTGCCTGCCATGTGGGCTAGCCCTTTTGAAATGGCAACGAGGCCCCCAAGGCTTCCAACATGGGTTGAGGCCATCTGAAATGCAGGAGACAATCTCTTTAAGCAATCTGAAATCATGTCGAGTGTCAGGTCATGACTACCTATACAAACTAGAGTCTTTTTGAGCTCCTGCCAGGGCCGTAGCAGTTCCAGCTCAACCGTTCTGCCCTCTTCAAAACCTTCGGACTCAAGGGGTATTCTCATAATTGCATTGGCCTTTGTGATGGTTGATATTGAACCAGCTCCCTTCTTTACAGGGCTTGCGACAATACCGTCCCCTACCCTTCCGGCTATTACCCTCCTGAATTCCTCCATCCCCGCCCTTGAAGGCATACTGGTGGCTAGCCTGGCCTGGACCTTCTGGGGAACTGGCTCAGGCCTGGCCTGGAGCCTGCAGAGCAAGGGAATCACCAGTTGTTCCATCGCCATTATTGCGGACACGGGATAGCCGGGAATACCTATCACTGGTTTTTCTGAAACCACTCCTACGATTACTGGCTTGCCAGGCATCATGGTGACGCCATGTATCAGAACTTGTCCTAGTTCCTCAATGATTTGGACCGTGTAATCAGCACTTCCAGCAGAGGATCCGGCATTCACAAGGATCAGATCTCCATCCGACTCCACGGCCTGGAGTATCTTTTGTCTGATGGATGAATAGTCGTCTGCCACTATTTCATGAACAATCGGAACCGCTCCCGCATTCTCCACCATTGCAGAAAGGACAGCCGAATTGGATTCAGGAGTAACGCCTTGAGGCATGTCTTTTATGTCAATGAGATCCAAATCAACAAGTTCAGATCCTGTGGGAATTATATGCACAAGGGGCCTCTTCCACACCCATACCCTGTTGTTTCCGCTAGCTATGAGCGCACCAAGATCAAAGGAGGCCAGGAGATGGTTGGAGGGGAATACCTGTTCGGTTGCCACAATGTCCTCGCCTACTTTCCTGACATTCTGCCATGGAAATAGAGGCGCCCTCAAAAAGATCCTGTCTCCCTCTTCTGCAATAACCACATGTTCCACCATGACAACAGCATTTTTCCCTTCAGGAAGAGGCATGCCCGTATTTATTGGAACCGCCTCCTCACCAAGCCTAAGGGCCACGGGCTCTTCATCCCTGGCAGAAAAGGTATCCTGGGCACTCACGGCATATCCATCCATCGCAGCCGAATGAAACATCGGAGCGGACAACCTTGCTATTACAGGCCTTGAGGTGACCCTGCCAGCCGCGCTCTTGCTGGATATTTCTTCGTCACCTGCCAGTTGCCCTGGCTCAAAAAGGGCTAGCACAATCCGTCGAGCCTCCTCCAGGGTCTTCATCTTGAGATATATCTTTCTTTTCATGGAAAAATTAACACCTCTGCATCTTCTCCTTGATGAAAGCCCTCCACGTCTCTGGGTACAACCAACAAGCCGTCTGCCTTTACAAGGGTTGAAATCAACCCGGACTTGCCATGAACAGGATAGGCAACAATTCCTCCCTGACCATTCACGCTTTGATCTGCCCTGTCGAGGATGACGCGCACATAGTCCTCCCTGCCCATAACCGAGGGAAAAGGCTCTCCACATTTAACTGGCAGACGTATATAGTCCTTTTCTGGGTCAGCACCAAGAAGGACATTTATGGCAAAACGCACAAAAAGCCAGTAGACAACCATGGCAGAGCCAACATGCCCAGGAAGGCCAAAAAGCATCGTATTGCCCTTTCTTGCAAGCATGGTGGGTTTACCTGGACGGATGGCTACGCCATGAGCCAACACCCTAGAGCCTTCCAAATCCTGAAAGACCTTCAAGGTGAAATCCCTGTTTCCGACAGAACTTCCCCCTGAGATGAGTACCAGATCTGCGCCCATATTCAATGCATGTTGGCAAGCCTTTGACATTGCCTCATAGGAGTCTTTCACGATACCCATCCTGACAGTTTGACACCCATTGGATGTGGCCAGTGCAGAAAGGGTAGTTGAATTGATGTCGCGTATCTTACCTGGAGAAGGTGTTTCATTCTCTGGTACGAGTTCATCACCAGTACTAATTATTACAGCAAGAGGGCGTTTCCTCACCTGTAACCTCAATATGCCTAGTCCTGCCAGGACCCCCAGTTCCTGGGCCCTTAACTTTGTCCCGGCTTGGATGACCACCTCTTCCTTATGGTAATCCTGACCTTGTTCTATAACATTTTCATAGGGAGCAACTGCCCTAAATACCTCTATCAATCCTGAGCCCACCTCTCTGGCATATTCCAGCATGACTACTGCATCTGCACCCTCTGGCAGCCTGCCTCCAGTCCAGATCTTTGCACATTGGCCAGGCCTTAGAACCAAATCAGTGGCATCATCCCCCATCTTGATTTCGCCCACTACAGACAATAGGGCCGGCTCTGATTCAGCCGCACCGAAGCAGTCCCTGGCCCGCACGGCAAAACCATCCATTGTGGACCGGGGAAAGGGAGGCAGATCCTCACCTGCCAATATATCTTGGGCAGTGACCCTGCCCATGCCCTCCTCAAGGCTTATCTCTTCAGGGGCAACGGGTTCAAAATCCAGGAGCAAATTTCTGAACTCACCGGTGGTCAAGAGATGGAAGAAGGCCTTCATGCACCCCTCTTACACAAGCTTTCAAGTTTGCCAGAACCCTTCCAACCTGCCTGACGAACCCTTTCCACCAGCTTCAAAGGCACCTCCCACTTGTTAAGGGGACTGATAAGATATAGGCCATCTACAAATGGCGCCACCTCTTCGATGAGCCTTTCCGTAATCTCGATACCAGCCCTCTTCTGATCTTCAATATTTTCAAACTGCCAAAGCCTTTTTCTTATGTGCTCCGGAATAGTTATGCCAGGAAGCTCGTTATGAAGAAATTCGGCATTTCTTGCCGAAATAAGGGGAAAGAGCCCTGGCAGTATCAAGAGGTCAAGATGGCTAGTCAGTTCCATCATGGCCTCTATTGAAGAAGCATCGAACACAGGCTGGGTCATGACAAAATGGGCACCAAGCCCTGCCTTTTTCTCCAACCGGCGAAGCTGAAGCTGGGGATTCTGGGGTCTGAAGCTAAAGGCAACACCAATTGAAAAATTGGTCTGGTCCTTCATGTCCCTTCCTGCCATATTCACTCCCTGGTTGAAGCCAGAAATCATCCTCACAAGACCAAAGGAATTGATATCAAAGACGCCACTCACCCCAGGCTGATCACTGGACGAGGCCGGATCGCCGGTGATTGCAAGGATACCCCTAATACCCAGAAAATGAGCGCCCATGACTTGGGCCTGAAGGCCAAGGATATTCCTGTCTCTGCAGGTCAGATGAAGCACCGTGTCTATGCCAAAGCGCTCTTTGATGATGTGTGCCAGGGAAAGATTATCGGCTCTGAGGACAGCAAGTGGATTTTCTGCAAGGGTGATACAGCTTGCACCAGAGCGAGCCAGCTCCCTTGCGCCTTCAAGGACATTTTCTATCTTAAGGTGGGGCGGAGGGTCCAGCTCTACAAAAAGGGGCAGTTGATCCTGGTCAAGGGCCTCCAGGAGGCCGCCTGCTCCCTTGGTGGACTTGGGAATGTCCTTCTCCCTTCCAGATGAAACCGGTGTCGAAACAGGCACCGAAGCCGCCCTTTTCAGGTGAAGACGCTTTTGAAATTCCTGAATGTGCGCAGGAGTGGTGCCACAACAGCCCCCTATAAGGCGCACACCAAGCTTTACCATCTCCTCCACCTTTTCTGCCATATAAGATGGTGGAGTGGAATAGACAGTACGGCAATCTATCACCTCTGGAATACCTGCATTTGGAAATGCGGAAAGGGGGATCTTGTCCCTGACCTCGGAAAGCCGCTCTATGGCCTGAAGCATGGCCTTTACTCCACGGCCACAGTTGGTGCCAAATACGTCACATCCCTTCTGCCTTGCAGCAATGGCACATTCCACAGCATCCCTGCCGAGAGCTGTTCGGCCCCGTGCAGGGAAAAGCATCTGGGCAACAATTGGCACCTTTTCATCGAGCTCAGTAGCGGTTTCAATGGCAAGCAACAGCTCTTCCAAATGGGTAAAGGTCTCAAGTATGAAAAGATCTGCTCCACCCTCAAGGAGTGATCCCATCTGTTGCCTGAAGGCCTCCTTTATGAGTTCTGGAGAAAACTCTTCGTTGTCCAAAGGGAAATCAATACCTGTAGGGCCTATAGAACCTGCGACAAAGATCTCTCTCCCTGCAGCCTTTGAAGCTAAACGAGCACCTTCAAAGTTTATCTGTTCCACTGAGAAATTGGTCCCAAGCCCAGAAAGCCGAAACCTGTTGGCCCCAAAGGTGTTTGTCTCTATCAACTGGCTTCCAGCCCTGATATATTCCTCGTGAACCGAATAGACCAGATCTGGATCTGTTATGTTTAAAAGATCTGTCTTTGTGCCAAGGCTTATGCCCTTCTCATAAAAAAAGGTGCCAAGGGCACCATCTGCCAGCAATACCTTTTCCGACATGGATTCCAGAAAACCAGATTTCATATAAATCTACCTTGAAAATTGAAGACCCTGCATACAGTAGCAAATAGATGCAGAAGTCGGTTCTTAATACACAGATAAAATTTACACGGAGACATTCATATTACAAATAGTTCTTTGGCATTTACTAGCCTTTTCGCCTCAACCGTTACGACTAATCAAAAGCTCCTGCAAAACGGCTTCATTCAAGGGGACGGCAGTGCACAATCCAGGCATATCTACCTGTCTGTCACTGCCACAGGACACATGAAAGGCTCAAGAGACAAGTGGCCACTTATGTCCCTGATGGTATAATCCATATCTAGTTTCGGCAGTCTCTCTGTTGTAAATAGGAGTTGGTTGAACTCTGCCTTTATGGTGCCTGCTTTTTCCTTTTTCAGAAGCGACGTATCCCACGTTTCTCCAAGGGGTGGGCCGGTGAATTGCCAAGCGTCGAATGTGGTTGCAGTGGCATTTCCCGTAGCCGTATACCATATGGGATTGCCTTCAGTGTCATAGACATACCATACCAGGCCAGTCAGGTCCTCTCCCTCAGCTCCTGCAAAGTGAAAATGGGCCACGCCCTGCCCTTGTTTCTCAACATCCCACCACAAAGAACCTGCACACTCTTGCGAAGAAAAACGTGTCAGATTCAAGGTTCCAGATTCCCTTTCTATCTCGTAGGTCATCACGAGCTTGTCTGGATTTGAGAAATCAATGGTTACATTGCCAGTCCTTTCTCCCCTCACTGCGGAATTATCCCACATGCCTCCCATAGGAGGGCCTGTAAACTTGTAAAGGCCAGTTGTAAAAACCTTGCCGCTTAGGGTGCCAAGAAATGTTACCCAGAGAGGATTTCCTCTCTGGTCATATAGATACCAGGAACCGCATAAATTGTTTGGCCCTTCGGTATAATCAATATAAACACCTGTCCCTGGCTTCTCCGCATCCCACCACATACCAGTATAATCTGCTCCAAGACAAGGGAGGACAAACATGGTGGAAAACAATACAGCACAAGAAAAAATAGTCTTTTTCATTTCTTCATCCCCTTTAAAGACAGAATAAAAAAACGGGGTCACTAATGACCCCGTTACCCAACATTATACTATACGATATCCTCAAAAATCAAACCGTACCAGATTAAGGGTGCTGGTACCCACTGTCAATGTAGCATGGTTGGCGTCAGAGAAGTTGATGACTATGCCTCCACCTTCCCCGGGGCTCTTGGTTGGGGTCTTGTAGGAACAACCAGGACATTTGCCTCCTTGCCACCCATCAAGCATGTCATTGTAGACATTAGACCCGTCGGGGAAAGAACCATCTGAGGTCCACCACCTGGGGCTGTTGTCAGCTCGGTAGTTGTACCATACCATGGCCATCTTACCCCCTCTGGCATCAAAGAAGAACCCTGTGCCATCCAGTGTAGGATCCCACCACCAGCCATTCAGGTCTCTCGAATCCTTGTCACCTGGAGAAAAATCTGCCATGAAACTGGTGAGGGTCGCAGCTTCGGTCTTGCCGTTCACGCTGGCGTTGAAAAACACCATATCGTTGGAACCTTTTTGGAAAACCACAGTGACAGTACCAACTGTGGAACGGACAGGGTGTTGATATTCCTGGCCCCAAGGCCACCCTGTAAACTTCCAGAGCTCGCCTGTATAAGTAGTATCATTTACGAGACTTCCTCCTGAAGTATACCATGTCGAGGTTCCATTCTCGTCATAGGTGAACCATGCCAAGTATACATGTCCATTTTTTACCTCCATGGCGACTCCAGTTCCAGGCTCATTCTTATTGTACCACCAACCTGTAAACCGTTTCGCAGTATCCTCCTCGGGATTCTCGACAACTTCAGTGGTAAAGGTCTTGTCGTCTCCAGCAGTCGTACCGGCAGAATTCTTGGCAACCAACCTGTAGTGATAAGTGGTGCCGGGGTTGAGGTTTCCAATATCTACTGCAACACCTATTTCAGAAGAACCATTTCCAGCGCTGATCCAGCCAGTGTGAGAGCCATAACTTGTGCTGTTGGTTCCATATTCAAACCGGTATTCTGTGCTGGCACCAGAGGGATTGACTGTTCCTGTGAGCCTCGCGCTGGTGGCTGTCACATTATCTGCATCCCCTGAAGAAACCACTGGAACGGCCACGGCTATAGGCTCTGTTGTAAACGTCTTGTCCTGACCCTGGGCAGTACCAGATGGATTAACGGCTACCAACCTGTAATGATAGGTTGTTCCAGGCGTAAGGCCAGTGAGGCCTTCATAGACATTTACATCATTAGAACCAGAACCTGCGGACTTGTCTCCTGTTTGTCTGTCATACGAGGTAGAAGTACCCCACTCGAAATGATATGTTGTCGCCTGTCCATTGGGATTTACAGAGCCATTGATAATGGCTGTAGTCTGGGTTACAGAGCTTGCGGCAAGAGTCGAAACCGTGGGTACCTCGGGAACGTCAACCTCTGCATATTGTATCTCCCAGTCATGGCCGTCGTAGTGTCGCCAGATTATGGCACCATTGTATAGGCACGGATGCTCGTCGTCCTCTGAATTATTTGTTATCTGCTTTATGGAGGTACCGTCCCAATAGAATATCTCCCATCCGTTGGCCGTTTTCCTCTGCCAAGCAATCTTTCCATCATAAAGTGAGGGATACTCATCCATTGTGCCATCATTGTCATTTGTGATTTGGGTAATGGTGGTCCCGTTCCAATAATATATTTCCGAATCATCGCCGTCGTAACCAAACCAGGCTATGGTGCCATCGTACAAGGAAGGACCCTCATTAGGCTGATTGTTGTTTGTTATCTGAATCTTGTGCTGTCCATCCCAATACCAGATTTGAGGGGCGTTCAGAACGTCACTTTCCCAGGCGACCGTTCCGTTATATAGAGATGGATAGGCGTCCCAGACACCATCGTTTGTAATCTGCTGCCTGGTAAGACCGTTTTGTATTATAATCTCGAAATCACTTCCATCTGCCTCAGAAAAGGCTATGGAACCATCGTAAAGAGAAACCTGAGGCAAGGTGTTATGAGCCACCGTGCCAACTGAGGAGCCATCCCAATATTTCGCAACAAAAAATGTAGTAAAAGCGACTTTGTCTTCATAGGAAGAGATACCACCACATAGGGACGTATCAACCACCTTGGATGCCGTTGACACATCTTCACTTGTCTTCCACCTATAAATACCTTCGCCCTCGCGATACCAAAACGCATAGCCGTTATTTAAGGAGGGGCACATGTCATCTACGTCATTATCCGTTACGTTTTCAATGGGCTGTACTACAAACATTTCCCATGGGTAACTTATCTTTTCTATCGCCGGGACAACGCTATTCTGACTAACAGTCGGATCTATAATTATAGAGGGAGCTGCCTGAATTACCCCATTACCACCCCACAATAAGACAAAAAAGAAAGAGATCAAAAAACTCCAATGGTTTCCCTTGCTTGAAAAGCTCATATATTCTCCTCCTGAAAAATAACAATTGAAGATTAATTAGACGTAAAAAGATCCGATGGAACAACTTCCCGTTAAAGACATTTTCTCATTGTATTATTTTATGTTATTTTTTTTAAATGTCAAATAATTGGCCCACATAAAAATCGGCAATTCCCTCTTAATGGGCGAAAAGGCTTTACACTTTATAATATATTGATTTTATGTATAATTTATCATGCTGATACCATTTACATGAACCATGATCTCATTTGGCATGGAAAATTTGTCGATAAACATATGGATATAGATATCAAAGATTTCAAATTGTCTCTTTTGCCAACAGCAATTAAGTTAATATGGGCTGTCTCTAAAATGGTCATGGCAATCTTTTTTCTGCCACCTTCGGGAATGAAAAATGTGTTTTTTTCATTCACTAAATTGGGGATCTTGTTCAAGGACCAGGTGCGCGAAAAAACAGGTGCAGACATTGTTCTGATATCAGGAGGATTGTTGTCTTCAAAGACCGCGGCCGCCTATAGACAAGATGGCAATTTCTTTGAGATGGCCCTATGTTGGAGAAAACCGTAAAAGATTAGCCTGTCCAATACCCCCTGACACACAAAAGGAGGATTCACTCATGGCAGTAGATTCAGTAGCAGTAGTAGGTTTAGGTTACGTTGGACTTCCATTGGCCGTTGCCTTTGGGAAAAAGATCCCTTGTATTGGCTTTGACATCTCCAAGGAAAAGATAGAAAACTTCAAGAAACAACTTGACCCTACAGGAGAAGTAATGGAGGAGGATTTTAAACGTGCCACCAAGCTCACCTTCACCACGAATCCAGACGAGTTGAAGGGAGCAGAAATGGTCATTGTAGCCGTACCTACTCCCATCAATCAGAGCCACCTGCCTGATCTAAAACACATTGAATCGGCGACCCGCCTTGTGGGAAAATCCTTAACACCCGGCACCATAGTGGTTTATGAGTCCACAGTTTACCCAGGAGTGACTGAAGACGTTTGCGTGCCCATACTAGAAGAGACATCTGGTCTTAAGTGTGGAAGGGACTTCAAGATAGGATATTCACCTGAACGCATAAACCCTGGAGACAAGGAACACACACTCAGGAAGATAGTAAAGGTGGTGGCAGGGCAAGACGAACAGACCCTGGAGCAGATAGCATCCACTTATGAAATCGTGGTGGATGTGGGTGTTTACAAGGCCAAGAGCATACGGGTGGCAGAAGCTGCAAAGGTCATAGAAAATACCCAAAGAGATCTAAACATCGCCCTAATGAATGAACTTGCCATAATATTCAATAGGCTCGGCATAGACACAAAGGCAGTGCTTGATGCGGCATGCACCAAGTGGAACTTTCTTCCGTTTAGGCCAGGACTTGTGGGTGGGCACTGTATAGGAGTAGACCCATATTATCTCACCTATTGCGCCCAACAAACTGGATACAGGCCAGAGGTCATCCTGGCTGGCCGAAGGATAAATGACTTCATGGGCGCCTATATCGCCCAGAGGACAGTGAAGGAATTGATCCATGCCGGCATCCGGGTCCAAGGAGCTAGAGTCCTAATTATGGGGCTGACATTTAAGGAAAACTGCCCAGACATCAGAAACACAAAGGTCTTGGACATCATAGAGGAACTCAAGGAATATGGCATAGACCCCCTTGTCCACGATCCCATTGCTGAATCCAAAGAGGCGGAAGCGGTTTACGGTTTGAAACTCCTCCAAGAGTTACCGTCAAATTCAGACGCAGTGATTTTGGCAGTTGCCCACAGTGATTATATTAAAAACGGACCTGAAAGGATCAAAAAGATCCTGACACCCGACAAGGCAGTTGTAGTGGATGTAAAAAGTATGTTCAGCAAGAAGGATTTTCCTGAAAAAAACATCCGTTATTGGAGGTTATAGGAGGTCAGGCATGGCTCTCACAAGGGAAGAACGGGTAACGCTACTCAAGATAGCAAGGGCTGCCATAGAGGCGGAGCTAAAGGGTGAAGCGCTAAGGCTGCCCACAATCTCAAGCCCTGGACTCATGGAGAAAAGGGGGGCCTTTGTCACCCTTCACAAGCATGGACAGCTTCGTGGCTGCATAGGGAACTTTGTATCACAAAAACCCCTCTATGAAACCGTTGCAGACATGGCCATTTCTGCTGCCTTCAATGATCCGCGCTTCAAACCCCTGGAGGCCAGAGAGTTGTCTGAAATAGATATAGAAATATCTGCACTAACGCCCCTTGAACCTGTTTCGAGCGTGGAAGATATCCAGGTAGGCAAACACGGCATTTACATAATAAATGGCCCTTACCGTGGAGTTCTGCTCCCTCAAGTGGCAACAGAGTATGGCTGGGACAGATATACCTTCCTCGACCAGACATGCCTAAAGGCAGGCATGATGCCTGGATGTTGGAAGATGCCAGATACCCAGATACTGGTATTCAGCGCTGAGGTCTTTGGAGAAAGATCAGAAGGGCTTTTGTAGATCCTATAACCTTACAAACACTCCTTTGAAGAGGCCAGCTCCTTGTACCTATTCTTCAATGCCTCTTCTACATGTGGAGGCACCAGGCCATCGAGACAGCCTCCAAACTGTGCCGCTTCCTTTACTATAGTTGAGCTGATATATATCCATCTGAAACCCGTCATCAAAAAGACTGTCTCGATATCCCTGTCTAGCTTCCTGTTCATCAAAGCCCTTTGAAGCTCGAACTCAAAATCAGAAACGGCCCGAAGGCCCCTCAGGATAGCGCATGCCCCATGAGTACGGGCGAACTCCACAAGGAGACAATCAAAGCTTTCAAGTTCCACAGGCTTTCCAGGAGGAATGGCATCCCTTATCATCTGAAGCCTTTCTTCCGTGGAAAATAGAGGTGCCTTGGTAGGATTCCGGCCCACTGCGACTATAACCTTATCGAATATCCTGAGAGCCCTGTTGATAAGATCTATATGACCATATGTAACTGGATCGAAGGTGCCTGGATAAACTATTATTCTGGACATAAACCGTTATCTTCCCCTTGGGCAGTGGCGCTGTAGAAGAAAAATGCTGTATCTCCAAATGACCTTTTCTCGAGCAGCTCCAATTTCATGTGACTGCCTGGCACTGCAACCAGTAGATCTGCCCTCTTGTCTTCCTCAACCACGATGATTCCTCCATTCGCCACTAAGCCGTTGGTCCTGGCGATGAGATCAAGAAGCCTTTTTGAATATCCCTTACCATAAGGTGGATCTGCAAGGACCAAAGACACTGGTTTAATAGGCGGCTTGAAGGCCTTTCGCCTCAAAAAACTGAAGACATCTTGCCTAATAAGCGTTGCTTTGTTGCCAAGCCTACAACTTTCCAGATTCTTTTCAATAACATATAGGGCCTGCCGGTCTCTTTCCACAAAAAATGCACGCCTTGCCCTCCTTGAAAGGGCCTCGATCCCTAGTGCTCCAGAGCCGGCAAAAAGATCCATCACCTGAACCTTGGGCCAATCGAATCCATGTCTTGCTTCAAGGATCTGAAAAAGGGCCTCCTTGGCCCTGTCTGTGGTGGGGCGAACCTTTTGCCCCTTGGGACATAAAAGTCTTTGTCCTTTCAGGACTCCGCCAATAATCCTCATTCAAAGCCTGGGACAAGCCCCTTCATATGGCTTTAATCGTCAAAATCACCAGCTGGCCCCTTGGGTTTCTGAAAGGCGGCTGCCTTTTGGTGAATCTTTTCCTCGGTCCATTCAGCAGGGTCTTCTATCCTGCTACCCTTGGGGCCGATATCATATGATCCAGCCTCTAAAATGGTTTCAATGGCCAGAGGTGCGGTATCGGATGCATTGAACACGTTGGTCAGGAGTTCATGGACAAAATCCTCCACAGCCTTAGCCATGCGCTCACGGATCTCCTTAGGCTGCCCCATGATCTTGTTCTCAAAGGGGAGATTGAGTTTCTTGTAGTTGCCGCCCTTCCAGCCCTGCTTTTCCGCATAGGCCTTCATTTCAGCCCATAGTTCTTCTGTTACTCCCTGGCCCTCCAATTTAATAAATTCTCCATTGTCATCTGTTACCGCATTGCCATATTCATCAACCTTAACCCCCCAAGAGATCATCTGGAGAGCTGTGGCCACATTCGCCTTGGTTGTCCTTGTCCTTTGAGCTATCTGCCTGAGCCTTTCTGAGTTGTTGCCAGAAGTTCCATGCTGGGCCCCAGATACCTTGTACGGAGTGAGGGCCTCATGGATTTCGGCAGTAAGGTCTACCTGAATTCCCTGGTCACTAGCCTGTATTCCATGGGTGGTACCGTTATTCAAGGCTATCCAGTCAGGAAAGATGTCATGGGCATTCAGGCCTTGGATCAGAAAGAGTGCCTCCTCTACTGTAGAAAGCCCTTCCTTGCCTTTGATTTCCCCGACCTCTGTCTCAAGACCAGCCCATTTGGGAACAAAAGGATTCAATTCTATATTGGCCAGGAGATTTTCATCATCTGGTAGATGTGAAGCATCTATGGCAATGGATGTCATGCCCGCCTCAAAGATTGTGGGGATCTCTATCTTCGCAGGCGGTATATCTTCCTTCTTCTTTATGCCATAGTGATCCGCATGAATTGCTATGGGCACTGTAATGCCAAGCTCATTGCATACCTGGTCCACTTGACGAGCAAGATTCCAATAATTTGTGGCGCAATAGGCGTTTGCGCCTCCTTCAGATCTTGCAATTTCTATTATGATTGCTGCATTGGCCCTTTGGGCAGCGGCAACAACGCCCCTGATGATGATATGATTCCTGGCATTTGCAGCAATAGTCATGGCCTTGCCTTTCTTGAGAAGGGCCCTGTCAATCACCTTGCCACTTACGATAAGGGCCTTGGAGTTGGGAAACAGCCTAGTGATGTTGGGGGGACGTCCAATCGCCAACGCCTTTTCAAAATCCTTGTTGTATTCTCCACTCATGATGCTTCACCTCCTGAAATTTTTAAAGTAATAATTCACATCGTAGAGTAGACCACCTACCAGAATAGTTGCTTGACGAATCAAGCACCAACCCCTGGCATCTCCACCTCATGCAAAAGATTACAACCTGTTTGAGAAACAAATTTGTTCAGACAATGGCCACAGAAACAGCAACAAAGCCACACACTTCTGCTGCCTGAAAAACCGTCTGGACAAAACGTTAAGCATCGGCTGCACCTTGCGCAAACCTTAGTGAATTACAGGTCATTGGAATCTTCAAAAAAATATCTATCAATGGCCCTTGCCAGCATGGAAAAAAGCAGGCCCCAAGCCGCACCCACCAGTAACCCTCCCAGGCAGTCCAAAGGATAATGTACACCGAGATATACTCTGGAATAGCTGACCAAGAAGGCAAAAATGGCCACAACGATGCCCAGCCGAGGCATAAAACTCAACAGGTAAGAAGCAGCCGTCCACATATTGGTTGCATGACATGAAGGCCACGACAGGCTCGGCCCAAATCTGGCCCTTATCTCAGGATCGGTAAGAATCCATCTGGAGCCCTTCAACACATACAGGCCATCAATACTCAAAAAGGGCCTATGGCGCCCTACAAGGGGTTTCAATATCCTGGCGCACAAGGTATCACTCGATATTACCGCTGCAATTCCCACTATCCACATTACCCTTTCTGTGGATTTACCCCGGATGAGCCGGTATAGGATAAAAAGTGCAATAAAGGGGAAAAAGAGGCCAAAATCCGACACATTTTTCATCACATGGTCAAGTAGTGGATTCCTGGCATGATTGATCAAAATAAGAAGCTTGATATCCAGGTAATGAAGTTCTTGCAAAAGAGATGTCATTATTCTGCCCAATGTTTCATTTCTATTCCCCTATAGGCCATAAAAGACCTTTTAGTTCCGTGGCCAAGGGGTATATCTATCTGCTTTATAAACTGTACCTGCTCGAAACAGGCAACGAGATCCTTCATGAGGAATTTGTCCTTCCCGATTATTATTAATGCATCCCAACCCTTTTTATCAACTGGCCCTGGCCAGAGTTCATATTGGGTTGTTACACGTCTTTCCATGCCATTCCATCTGTAAACTTCAGGCTGTTTTGGCAGATAAAAGGCCAGTTCGCTGACTGTCTGGCGTCTTCTCGCCACGACAAAGGTCTTATCTGGTTCTGGAAATCCACGAATGAGTTCAGCAGCCTCTGCTCCAAGCTCATGCCAACCCCTGAGTCTCACAGTAGGATCGAACTTGGAGCCATTGAGGCCCAAAAGGCCCATGAAACAGGGCAATAGATAGAAGAGAACGACCAAAAAAAGACCCAAGTAGATCCCTGGGGGAAAGAAGCCCTTTAGTCTGTCTGCCCATCCGTTGCATCGTGTCTTGCCCATAGCCCATGCAGATAATAGCACCCCTAAAGAGAGGTAGAAAGGCGCAGGCCAATTTGCATTTATCCTCTGTCTAAGACTTAGCAGAAATATGGCAGCAAGGGGTAAAAGCCCTATAAAAAGCAAAAAGGTCTCCCTTTCTCGCATCCCCTTCCATCTTCTCTGTTTCAAAAGGAGCCCCTTGATGAACTTCCAGAAAAAACATGTGGATACCAAAATGGCCAAGACGAATATTATTGGAGTCACCACACCAGCTTGGGTGGCCAAGAGCTCAAAAAACGTCTTGAAATTAGGAATCATACCCCTTGACGATGTCTCGAAGTGGTGTGCCGTATGCTGTAATGTCACCCAGCCGTGTTGCTGATTCCAGGCCAGGACAGGGAAGATGAGAGAAATCTGGACTGCAAGAAAAAGATACGGCTCTAGGCTGCCTAGAAGTCTTCTTGTCCGCGCATTGACAACCAGAAAGAGTATTGTCCCAAGGGTGAAGGCCACCATGGTCTGCTTGCTCAAAAGCCCAAGGCCAGCCACAGCACCGGCAATGGTCCACCACAAAAGCGCAGGCCCTCCAGGTTCTGCCGTGGCGGAAGATTGCCATGCTTGCCACACCAAGACCATTGACATGGCCCAGAAACAAAGAAGGGGGGCATCTATGGTCATAATCATGGATGAGACAGCAGAACCAATGGTGACAAAAAAGACCAAGGCTGCAAAAAAACCTGTCCTGGCATCAAACATCCTGAAGCCAACGACATACAAGCCCATGAGTGTACAGGTACCGAGAATGGTTGCAGGAAGCCTCACGCCAAATTCAGTTGCCCCAAAAAGCGACGTTGAAAGGGCTATCAACCAGGCAACCATTGGAGGCTTGCTGTAATATCCCCATGAAAGATGTCTGGACCAATCCCAATAGTATGCCTCATCTGGAGACAGATCATAGGGGAAAAGATATAGAAAAAGGATCCGCAGGCCTGTAACTCCAATGAGGCATAGAAAAAAGACCCTGTGCCAACGGAGCTCGTCCCTTACAGTATAAAATGCTTCCCTGTCCGCACCTGTTTTATGCATCTTCGTCCCTATTTGTGCTATTTATGACAGTAACCTTGTGAGCCCCTGCAAGATACCCAACTCCTCCAATAAGGGCAGTAGCGGCCTGGACGGCAAAAAAGCTGAGGCTCACGGCAATGGCCTTTTCAGGTGGAATATGTTTAAGGCCCAAGAAATATACAAACCCTCCTTCTCTAATGCCAAGTCCACTAAGGCTTATGGGCAAAATAGTAAGTATTGCCACCATGGGAAAGACTGCAAAATAGAATGTTGCAGGACACGCCAGCCCAAGGCCCTGGGATAGGAGATACACAGCGTACATACCACAAAACTGGAGCATGAGGGAAAGCAAAAAGGCGGAGATCAGGCTTGATGGCCTTTTTAGAGTCAGAAAAACACAGGCAAAACGTCCTGAGAAGACAGGAAATAAAAGCCGTACCAGTTTCTGAAAAAATGGCATGAAGGCCACAAAAAGCGTCATGGCCAAGGCACTTGCCAAAAGAATTATGCGGAACCTATAGGGAAGGACCTCTGGAGAAAATATTGCAGCAAATGCACCTAGCACGAACATCGCCCAGAGGCCAAAGAGTCGGTCCAAGAGAATGCTATAGGTAGCCCTGAGCTTGCTATTGCCCCCCCTGGATAGGAAAAAAGCCTTGAGCACGTCTCCTCCAATGGCCGAGGGCAAGAAAAGATTGAAAAACATACCCACAAAATAGTACTTGAGATAGGTGAGGAAACGACCACCAAAATCAAGGGCCCTGGCCAACATGAACCACCGTATACTGCTTAGAACTTGAGATGTTAGATACAAAACCATGGCTGATAGCCACACAGAAGCCGCAATGGTTGAAAAAGAGGATAGGACCTCCTCTATATTCACCCGCTGAAAGAGCCAAAACAATAGCCCTAGGCTTACTGCTGCCCTGAAAAAGATCTTGAAAAGGCCTTTGCCCTTGGCCTTCACAGTGTCTCCATGCCAGCTTTACAACTGGCAAAAATTTGTAATCGACTATAAAACACCTGCCACCTCGTCTAGGTGATGGGAGAGGCCTTGCCGAGCCCTGATAGAAACCCCATGAACAGCAACACACCTATCATTCGATAATTTCTCTGATGGAATAGATGTGTTTGCCACTTGCCTCATAATAGGTGCGTATTATGAGTTCGGCCAAAAGACCGATTCCCACCAGGATGAGCCCTGATATGACAAGTAGCACACCCAGGATGAGCAGAGGCCTGTTGCCGATATCCCTTCCCATGAAAAGTTTTATAAAGGTTAAATAAAGCTCGATTATCACCCCGGATGTCAACATTAGGCCTCCGGTTAGACCAAAAAACTGTAGAGGTCTCGTGGCGAACTTTTGAAAGAACAACATCAAGAGCAAATCCAACATGACCCTGTAGGTCCGGCCTATGCCATACTTGCTCTTTCCCCTGCTCCGAGGATGATGCTTCACCACAACCTCTGCATATCTGGCACCCTGAAGGCTGGCAAGCACGGGGATGAACCTGTGAAGCTCGCCATAGAGAAGAAGATTCTTTGCTATTTCTCTCTTGTAAGCCTTGAGTGAACAGCCATAATCATGGAGCTTAATTCCTGTGGTCCTACCGATGAGCCAATTTGCAATCCTTGATGGAAGGGTCCTGGAAATGAACGTATCCTTTCTGTCTTTCCTCCAGCCACTTACGATATCATAACCCTGCTGGAGTTTTTCAAGAAGCAGAGGTATGTCAGAAGGGTCGTTCTGCAGATCTCCATCCATGGAAACCACTACCTCTCCTTTTGCAAGGTCGAACCCTGCTGTCATGGCGGCACTCTGCCCAAAATTCCTTCTGAATATCACTATCTTCAGTCGGGGATATCTCTCCTTCAATTCCTTCAGAATCTTTGCGCTTTCATCTGTACTTCCATCATCTATTATTATCACCTCGAAGGGCTTTCCCATCTGCTCCAGGCTCGCATGTACACTTTCAAGAAGTTTAGGCAGATTTTCAGCCTCGTTGAACACCGGTATTACTACAGATATTAAGGGTGTGACCCTTTGGGAATCAGAAGCTATGTTATCCATATTTTTTAGTTGACGAAGACAGGGTTGAAAAAGGCAAAATCAGACAGGGTCTTGCCTGCACCTTCAACCACAGTGGTAAGAGGAGACATGGGCTGGCTGACCTGCACACCAGTCCTTTGGGTCAAAAGGGCGGAAAGCCCTCTAAGCATGCTTCCCCCACCAGTCAGGAGAAGGCCTGTCTGTTCGATTTCCCGCCTCAGTTCCTCAGACAACATGAAAAGACAGTCTTGGATGGCACTGATCACGTGATCTACCGTATCCGAAAGGGCCTTCTGGATCTCAAGCCCTCCCACGGTCACGGAAGTGGGAGACAATCGTCTCAAATCCTGGCCTGCAACCTCTATGGCCAATTTGTTTGCCCCGTCAAAACCTGTTGCTGAGCCGATTTCCCATTTTACCTTTTCCGCAGTGTTCGGGCCTATCCTCAAGCCATACTCCTTTAACATATAGCCCATTATGGCCTGATCCATTTCGTCTCCAGCCACTCTTCTTGAATGGCAAAAAAGATATGCCATCTCTGAAATCACTGCAACTTCCGTGGTACCTCCTCCTATGTCAGCGACCATACATGGCCTTTTTGCAGAAACATCCACACCCGCCCCTATAGCCGCCGCCATGACCTCTTCGATTAGAAATATCTTTTTGAATCCTGCTGATCTTGCCGCTTCTAAGAGCAAGCGCTTCTCCACCTGGGTCAGTTGAGATGGGACACATATGACTATTTTTGAGGAAAACACGGGTTTTATTCTCCTTGCAGCCTCCACTATTGCGCGCATGAAAAGTCCAACTGCTTCAAAATCGTTGATGACTCCATCTCTCATGGGACGCACCACCTTGATATCAGGAGGATTCTTCCCTAAAATCCTTTTGGCTTCTTCACCAAAAGACAAAAGCCTTCCATCCCTGTCCATGGCAACGGTGGTGGGCTGATTGAGAACTACACCCTCATCTTGAAGAAAGATCAAACTATTAGCAGTACCAAGGTCTAGCGCAACATCTTGCCTTATCAACCTTTTTAGTGCACCTAATGCCACGGCAACAAACCTTTCAGCAAAAATTCCATGACCTGCAAAAAATCGGTTGGCCACTTGGATACATCGGCACTCCCAGAGAATACAAAACAGTAATTCATGCCAAGCCCCTCACCTTCATTTGGGCAAAATATGGCTGCCACCACTGGTCCAGATTTGAATGGTTCTCCCGACCTCAACAGGTAACCTCTTTCAGAATCCCTTCTGCGCCTTTCCAGGAGGATGCTGGATTCGTGCTTTGCAATCCATCCAGCAATGCCTTGGCTCAAGGGAATTTTTTCACCAATGAGGGACTGGCCAGCCCTTCCTTCTCCTTTAAGGATATCCTCTACCACAATAAATGACGTATCCACAAGGTGACGAGCAACTATCGCCACTTCAAAATCGAGGGCATTTAACAAATCGACCAAGGCCTCTTCATGGGTCTCGTACGAAGCCATCTGCCATTTCATGACTCTGGCGTAAAAATCGAGAAGGCCTCTATTCCTTTCAGCCTTGAGCAACTGACAAGCTGTTTCAGCAAGGGCATGGAGTATACGCTCATGTTTTACTGAAAAGGCGTATCTGGACCTGCTGTCCACACAAAGCACCCCTGCCTCATCAGGAAGTGGCACGGCCAAAAAGGATTTAAGCCCGACATCCTTATTGTAAAAACCAAGGCTTACGCTGTCCCTGTTGAATCGAGGCACATGCACTGGCCTTTGGTGCTTCATGACCCAGCTCAAAAACCCCTTGCCCTCCTCTATTACAGCCTCAGGGACAATCGCATCGGACAAGCTGTGAAAGGCCTCAAGCTTGAGCCTCTTCTTGTCTGGCTCAAAGATGAAAAGTGCTGCTGTAAAGGCATCGAGACAATCTACCACACTGCCAATAAATTTATGCAGATAAGGCCTTGGCAATGGACGACTCATAAGGAGGTCTCAGGACCCCCTTTTCTGTTATGATTGCAGTAATATACTCCCATGGTGTAATATCAAAAACAGGATTTACAACCACTGTGTGTTCTGGTGCTGTCTGGATTCCAGAAAAGGTGGTGATCTCTTCCGAAGCCCGCTCTTCAATGGGTATGTCATCGCCAGTATGTGTCAAGGGATCCAAGGTGGACACAGGAGCAGCCACATAGAAGGGAATGCCGTTATCCCTGGCAAGGACGGCCACGTTGTATGTGCCGATTTTATTGGCCACATCTCCATTTGCCGCAATTCTGTCTGCGCCTACCACCACCGCACTTATTCGGCCAGTCCGCATAAGGAAACCAGAGGCATTGTCCACATTGAGAACAACAGGAATCCCATCCTCCATCAGCTCCCAGACGGTCAGCCTTGCCCCCTGGAGCCAGGGCCTTGTCTCGTCTGCAAAGACCGTAAGATCCTTGCCCAACTTGATCCCCCCCCTGGCAACACCAAGAGCTGTCCCATACCCTCCTGTGGCAAGAGCGCCTGCATTACAGTGTGTAAGAAGGCCTCCGCTATCAGGCAGCAGCTCACCTCCAAGCCGGCCCATTTCTATATTTGCACGAACATCTTCCTCCCAAATGGAGAGGGCTTCATCTTCTGCAGCCTTGACCAGGTCCCCCTTTGCATCTGATAAGGCATTGAGCATCCTGTCCACCGCCCACCTGAGATTGACTGCGGTGGGGCGGGCCTCTTTAAGTTCTTTACCTTTAGAATGCACGTAAGCGAAGATGTCCTTTTTATCCTTTTTCAACCCTTCCCTCAGAGAGAGCACCATTCCAAAGGCGGCTGTTATCCCTATTGCTGGCGCTCCCCTGACCACCATGTCACCAATGGCATTGAAAACGTCCACCATGCTGCGACAGGGCAACCATGTCTCTTCGAAGGGTAGCCTCCTCTGATCCAGGAGATAGAATTCACCGTCTTCCCATCTCATGGGGCAAACCTTGCTGCCAGCCTCATTCAAAACCCGTATGATCTTTTTCATTGCTGTTTTAATCCAGGAGCTTTCTTAAGAGCTCGTTTACGGTCTTCGGGTTTGCCTTGCCTCTGGTTTCCCTCATCACCTGCCCCACAAAGAATCCGAATACCTTTTTCTTTCCTGACCGGTACTTTTCCACCTCAGCCGGATTTTGCTCAAGCACCTTTTCTACGATCTTCTGAAGTTCTCCTGCATCGCTGACTTGGGCCAGCCCTTGCTCCGCTACGATCTGAGAAGGAGAGCCACCTTTCTCAAATACCTGTTCCAGGACCTTCTTGCCAATCTTGTCGCTGATCTCACCCTTTTCCACGAGGCTCAAAAGTTCTGCCAGTGCCTCAGGGGTGACTGGACATGATCCTATGTCTGACTCCTCGTGTTTGAGGAGCTTTAAAAGTTCCACCATTATCCAATTGCTGACCTTTTTGGCCTTGGGGAAAAGGGCCACACATTTTTCGAAATATTCTGCAAGATCCGCGTTAGCGGTGAGCACACCAGAATCGTATTCTGGTAGTCCGTATTCCTTGATGAATCGTTCCTTTTTCCTGTCGGGTAGCTCTGGCATCGTTTCGGATACATGTTTCAGCCACTGGTCGTCTATGCTTATGGGAACAAGGTCTGGATCAGGAAAATAGCGATAGTCGTGGGCCTCTTCCTTGCCACGCATCGAATGGGTCACTGCCTTGGCTGCATCGAAAAGCCTCGTCTCCTGAATTATCTCTTTTCCATCGAGGAGTAATGCCGTCTGCCTCCTGATCTCGTATTCCAAGGCCTTTTGAACATGTTTAAAGGAATTCATGTTCTTGAGCTCGCTCTTGGTTCCAAGGCCCTTCTCGCCTCTGGGCCTTAAACTTATATTGGCATCGCACCTTAAGCTTCCCTCTTCCATGTTTCCGTCGCTAATCTTCAGATACCTCACGAGCTGACGAATCTTTCTCAGATAAGCTGAAGCCTCTTCTGGAAACCTGATATCAGGCTCACTGACAATCTCTATGAGTGGAGTTCCTGTCCGGTTGAGATCCACAAAGCTGACTGGCCTGCTCTCATCATGAATGAGTTTGCCGGCATCGTCTTCCATGTGGATACGGTTTATTCTTATATGGCGCTGGCCCTTGTCTGTCTCGATGTCTATCCAGCCATGCTCAGCCAAGGGAAGTTCATATTGGGATATCTGGTAACCCTTTGGTAGATCGGGATAAAAATAGTGTTTTCTGGCAAAGATATTGGTTCTGTTTATCTTGCAATTGGTGGCAATAGCCATTCTCAACGCATATTCCACAGCCTTCCTGTTCAGTACTGGGAGGACCCCAGGCATGCCAAGGCAAACTGGACATGTGTGTGTATTGGGAGGTGCCCCAAATTCCGTGGAACAGGAACAAAATATCTTGCTACTGGTCTTCAACTGGACATGGACTTCCAGACCTATTACTGCCTCAAATTCCATTTTGAAACTCCTGAAAAATTATGCCGTTGCAGGCTAAAAGGACAATTGGGAGGCTAACATGTTTACCATTGTCAATCAATACAGACCAACACTAAGCCTTTGGAGAACACTTCCTGACCATCAAAGGAGCCCTCGATTCCAAGATATCCTGAAGACCCATCACAAAAGACCCTGCAACTGCACATTCAAGGCCAAATGGCAGATATCCTGCGTAGCCCAGTAGTGGCATCTCAAATATCTTCAGTTGGCTCACAAAGGGGATGGAGTAAATCCACTTTGCATAACTGAAATAATTCCACATCTCCCAAAAGATGCCACAAATAAGGCCGCTTGCAGCCAGTCGGCACACTGGAGTCCAAGAACCCTTGCCCAGTGGCTCAAAAACGGTTGGAATACCCAAAAAGAAATTTATAGCTGTAACTATTATAAGGGGAGCGGTCCACAAGAGGGGGAAAAGTATGTCCGGCAATATCCCGATAGCTATGAGCCCGCTGGACGATAACAAGAGGGCACAGGCGGCAACTATGCCTGGCGTCCTGAGATTCAAAGGGGCAAAATCTTCAAAGGCATTTTCAAATCTGCCAAAACCCTTTAAAAACTCGTTCACCGACAGCACAGCAGGAAGAACTGTGGAAAAAGAAACAGAAGCGGTAACCACGTACTGGATAGTGCTAAAATCGTCTATGCCAACGTAATACCAATTTTGGACAAAACGGTTGAGGTATTCGAAATACCACCAGAATATACTGCTGGCTGGAAAAAGGAGGACAAAGCCCACTGGAGCCCTTTCCAAAAGGCTTGAACCAGTACGCCAGTGGCTGAGACCATTAACCAAAAATACAAAACTGAACCACAAAGGTATAAACGTATAAGGCTGAAATGGCCTAAACCATGAAAAGCGGGTCCATGCCAGTACCCACGAGATGACACATATGAACAGGGCACCTTTCCCCCACCATGGAAACGACCTTTGATCTTGCCCCAGTGATCCATGGCCTGGAGAGGCTTCCAGAAATCTCTTGAGGAATGGATATAAAAAGGCGGATATAGAGACAAACAGCACAGCAAACACCAACCAGGATGGGCCAGCATGTCTCACGTATCTCGTAAGAGGTGGGAATTCCATGTATTGCTCAACTGGCTGCCCACTCAAAAATATGCCTGCCGCAGGAAGTCCCAGGAGCAATATGGATGAAAAGATAAATGAAAGTAAAATTCTCATCTTGAAAGGTAAAGGAACAACAGAGTAGATTGTGCTTAATAGTCGGTCCAAAGAACAGACCGACTAAACATCATTCTACCATATTAATACCCTGGTCTGATTCTGGGTTGGCCAATACGGTCCAAACTTTGCCAAACAGGATCAGGTCCTGGGGAAAACAAGAAGATGAGCAGAGGAAACCAATTGGCCATGAACCACATCCTTTCTAACAAATTCTTTCAGAAGGCAAAAGAGGTGATTCCAGGCGGTGTAAACAGTCCAGTCAGGGCCTGTAATTCAGTAGGGTGCGACCCCCTCTTTATAGAAAAGGGAGAAGAGTGCTACCTCTATGATGCTGACGGGAACTCCTATATAGATTTCGTCTGTTCATGGGGGCCCATGATTTTAGGCCACAGCCATCCCCATGTGGTCTCGGCCATAACCGAGGCCCTTGGCGAAGGCACCAGTTTTGGGGCTCCCACGTGGCGGGAAGTAGTGCTGGCCCAAAAAATCGTTGACCTGGTTCCTTCTGTAGAACAGGTCAGACTGGTCAATTCTGGGACCGAGGCCACCATGAGCGCCATAAGGCTGGCCCGCGGATTTACAGACAGAAAGAAGATACTAAAGTTTGACGGATGCTACCACGGACATGCCGATTCTTTCCTGGTAAAGGCTGGTTCAGGCGTAGCAACACTTGGCATACCAGGAAGCCCAGGAGTACCCCAAGAGATAGTGGCCAACACCATCTCCATTCCATTCAACGACAGGACTGCATTTGAAGAAGTGATGAAGAAGGAAGGCAAGCAGATCGCTGCTGTCATCATGGAACCTGTACCGGCGAACATGGGAGTGATACTCCCAGACGAAGGCTATCTCCAATTCATCAGGGAAAAGACCAGGGAGCACGATATCCTCCTCATATTTGATGAAGTCATCACTGGGTTCCGCTTGGCCCTTGGCGGCGCCCAGGAATACTTTGGGGTCAACCCTGATCTTACCTGTCTTGGCAAGATAATAGGAGGAGGGCTTCCTGTAGGTGCATATGGAGGTAGAAAAGAAATCATGGAGCAGATAGCTCCATCTGGTCCGGTCTACCAAGCAGGAACTCTTTCAGGCAATCCACTGGCCACTGCTGCAGGTATCGCTACCTTGGAGGTACTGGAGAGACCAGGCACTTATGAAACCTTGAAGGAAAAAACCGATTATCTCGCTGAGGCCTTGGTGGAACTGGCCAAAAAACATGGCATTCCATGTGTCAATCAGCGTATTGCATCCATGATGACTACTTTTTTTGGCCTGCAGGCACCTGTAAAGAACTTCCAGGATGCCATGAAGTCGGATACCGAGATGTATGGCAAATTTTTCAGGCACATGGTGTCAGAAGGCATATGGCTGGCTCCTTCTCAATTTGAAGCAGCTTTCGTCTCACTAGCCCTCAATTGGGACGCCATAGAATTCACAGTAAGTGCTGCTGAATCAGCATTCACCCAATTGAAGAACAGCTGACTATTTGCTATTGACACCTTACAAGCCTTATGATAAAAACTGGAACGCAAGTAATGGTCCTCAGCGTGGTGTGTTTTTACAATAAAATGAGGATTGATTCAGTCAGTAACTGGCTGAAATTCCAGTTAGTACTGGGAAAAATGGAATAAATTTTTGAACAGGGATAGGGAAACCAGGGAGAATATGCTCTCAACCGGCGCCAATAATCGGCCGTCAGGTGTCTCAAAAGACCCGGCCGATTGTATTTGTGGGGAAAAGGAGAGGCCTCAATCAACGATTCCCATAAATTACAGACAGTCTGCAGCGGTGTGAGCCGAATATCCGTAGAGTTTATAATCAATTAATGGAGGAGGCATCATAGCCATGGAACATCCGTTACTCTTTTTACCTATCATACTAAATGCTCTGGGGCTTCCAGCCTATGGTACGCCTGGGCAGGGAGGGCCGCTGGATCAGATCCTGGCGCCTCACATGCAGTACAGTTATCTTGCCATGATCATCTGTATCCTGATTGCAAAGGCAGCCACAAGCAAGCTTGAGATGGTGCCCAAAGGTATGCAGAACGTCATGGAGATGTATGTGGAAGGCCTGGAAGATTTTGTTACCGAACAGGTGGGCAGCAGAGAAAGAATGCTGATCATCTATCCTATGGTCGCTACCTTCGGATTTCTCATTTTCATCTCCAATTACATGGGACTTATTCCAGGCTTTATGTCTCCCACAGCCAATCTGAATGTCACCTTAGGCTGCACCTTGATAGCAATTGTGACATACCACGCACTTGGAATAAGGTTTCACGGGGTAAAATACATAAAGCATTTCATGGGCCCCATCAAAGTGATGGCTCCATTCTTTCTGGTAGTTGAGACCTTCAGCCATGCAGGACGTATAGCATCACTGTCTATTCGTCTTTTTGGCAACATGATGTCAAAGGAAATGCTCCTGGGACTTTTGTTTACAATGGCAGGACCATATCTGGCACCGCTGCCAATTATGCTCCTGGGTGTCTTGGTTTGTTTGCTGCAGGCTTTTATTTTCGTGGTACTGCCTGTAACATATTGTGCAGAGGCAATGGCAGAAGCACATTAAAATTTTTATAGGATAAATTATACAAAGGAGGAGTTTGATGAAAAGGAAAAGCTTAATCATTTCAGGACTTAGTCTGCTGTTTGTTTTGGCAATGAGCGCAGTTGCTCTTGCTGCTGGAGAGGGTGGAGCGAGTGCCAATACACCATTGATCATGGCTGCTTCCCTCGTAGCGGCTGGTCTTGCAGTTGGCGGCGCTGGTGGCGGATGTGGCGCTGGCATGGGACAGTGTGCACGCGGTCTTCTTGAAAGTACTGCCAGGAACCCTGAACTTGCTGGTAAACTGACAGTTTCCATGTTCATTACCTTTGCTCTTATCGAAACATTCACCATTTACGCTCTCGTTATCGGTCTGATTGCTCTGTACGCAAATCCATTCCTTGGATAACAACAAAAGGCAAATACAGCTGCCCAATTCATTTTGTTGGGCAGCTGTTATACAAATCTTTATATTCAGCGGTGGATAGAAACACCGCTTTTTTTATTGGCAAATGGAACCAGAAACCAAACAACATCTTCATAACCTTCTCAGACAACTAAGCCGTGTCTCATACATGGCTTCTGCCATGGTATTCTCCACCTTTGCAGGAGTGTGGTTTGGCTACTGGCTCGACAAGGACGTATTCCACGGCAAGACGCATCCGTGGATGACAATAATCTTCTTCTTTTTTGGACTTGCTGGAGGCATCAGAAATCTCTACGTATTAGGCGGCAGAATGAAAAGGGATGAGGAGCGCCGGGAACGTCAGCAAAAAGAAAAAGAGTCAAAATAAATAATGTTGATCTGGCAGGGAAATATAGACAAGGGCCTGGGTAAACGTTTCATCATAACGTGCTGGGCAATGTTGCTCCTGGAAGTGGCTGCCGCCAATATCTGGTGGACTCCCCAAGGGGTTAAGGGCATACTGCTAGGCGGAATCATTGCGAATCTGAACATAATCGGCACATTCAGAGACACCAACAGGATCGTAAAATTCAAAACTGCCCTAGTATATTATATCGGTGTATTGACAAGACTCATTCTTGCTGGGGTTATAATAGTCACATTTCTGAAAAAGTTCCCTGGCGCCTTCTCTATTCTTGGGATATTCATCGGCCTATCAGTTGTGCCAATAGCATTCTTTCTCCTGGTATTTCAAGTCGTCCTCACCAGGAAAAGACTCGAGGAGCAAGGATCCAACAGCGAAGAGTCCTGACCCTTGTCAGGCCCTTTCTGGTCTGAAACGGCCCTGATAGGTAATCATGCCGCCTTCTGGACCCATTCCAGGCCCCATTTCCATGGTCCATCCAGAGCATTCCAGAAAAGGTTTCTTATTCTCCACAACCAGTACTGTATGACCTTGTTCTGTCAATTCCAGTAGTAGCCTTATAAGGTTTAGGATATCCCTTGAACTCAATCCCCGGCTCACGTTGTCCAGGATAAAAAAGCCCCTTATGGCACTTCTCTTTTTAGCCAACACAGAAGCAAGCTTTAGGCGCTGCCTTTCGCCACCTGAAAGAGTGGTTATGGGCTGGCCCAACGAAAGGTATCCCAGCCCCGTTCTTTCCAGAACCTCGAGTGGTTGTCTTATGGCCTTAATATTACGGAAAAAAGTAACCGCTTGACTTACAGTCATCTTTAACATCTGACCGGGATCGACTCCCTTGTATTCAATGGACAGTACGTCCTGATTGAAACAAAGCCCACCACAGCTGTCACACACAAATCGGATGGGAGGCAGAAATTCAGGCTCTATCAAGAGCATGCCTGTGCCTTTGCACTTTTCACAGCGTCCTCCCTTTTTGGAAAGGCTAAAATAGGAGGCATTAAACCCTCTGGCTCTGGCCATTGGGGTTCTTGCAAACAGGGTAGCTATATGCCTATAAACGCCTATGGATGTGGCCACAACCGAAGTGCGTGAGCCCTTGGGCAACGTTTCGTCCATGTACCATACCTGGCCTATCAATGGCTTAGAAGAAAAAGTGCCAGTGGCCTTTGAAATCTTTTTGGCCCCCTGGTCCCCAGAATCTAACTGGGCCCTCAGGGCCTGAAAAAGGGCCTGAGCCAAGGCCGATTTTCCAGATCCAGACGGGCCGTAAAGGGTTATCAGCCTCCCTAAGGGCAATTTGACTCTTTTAAGTTTCAAAAAGGCACCTGGCTCTATATCCAGAGTAATGGTTTCTGCTTGGTCTAAGCTATCTCCCGCCACTTGTGTTTGAGCCAACCCTTTAGTATTCTCGACTTCAGGCCCTTTGGATGCCAACCAATCACTGGCATTGAGCCGGATGTATTCCTCAGCAGGCCCTTCATAAACCACCTCGCCTCCCTTTTCTCCTGCCTGGGGGCCTAGCTCTATTACATAATCAGCATAGGACTTGATGAAGGCCCGGTCATGTTCCACTACAACTACCGTATTCCCGGCTTCCTTCAATCTGAGTATCTGCTTGGACACCACCTTCTTTTCGCCTGCACTGAGCCCTGACATAGGCTCATCCAAAATGTATAGAATACCAGATAGGCGCCTGCCCAATGCATTCCCAATCCTTACCTTCAACCTTTCGCCAGAGGAAAGACTACGTATAGGTGTATCGAGCCTCAGGTAGCCAAGCCCCAAGGCCACAAAGGTTTCAAGGAGGCTACTGACTTCCACAACCGTTTGTGCAGCCGTCTTAAATTCCGGCCGGTGATCCCTCTTCCAGGTACGAATCCACTTTGACATAAGCTGTTTCAAGTCGTTTATAGTCATGGATAAAAGATCTTCTAATCCAAGACCATCTATCTTTTTACAAATGGCATTGCTGTTCTTGATAGAAGATGGATTACTCCCATTTCCACTGGAGCGTGATCCATTGACCACACCGCATTCAAAGCAATAAGGCACCTCACTGAACCTTATGGTATATTGCGTTGTTAAAGGCCTAACAGATTCTTTTTCCACCACCTCTATCTCTGATATCCCCTTGCTAAAATCCACCGCCTGCCTCACAGAATCTGCTATCCTCTGGCTACTACCAGCCTTTATCACTATTCTGTCGATGATCATTTGAACCGTGCCTTGAGGCACCTTATCCCTGGAAATAAGATCTTCTAGATAGTAGACCTGATCCCCTATTTGACATCTCAAAAAGCCTTGAGCAGCGCACTTTTCAAGAACATTGGTCACGGACTCCTTGTCCTCGGTCAACACAGGTGCCTTGATGGTAAGACGGGTTCCTCTATCAAGCGTGGCAAGTTGCCTCAACACGTTTTCCCTGGTTCTGAGCTCTATAGGGCGCCCGCATTCAATGCAGTGAAATCGGCCTGCAAGGGAGAGTATCCCCTTTAGCACCTGTTTAAGTCCAGTATAGGTTGCTACAGTGGATCTTGGATTTCTGTTGAGCGAGAATTGGTTCACGGCTACAGCTGCAAGAACAGGCTCGAGGAGGTCAACTTCTGGTGCAACGATTTCTTCTACCTCACCTGTAAGTGCGGCCAGATATCTCCTGCGAGACTCCTGATATAACACGTCCTGGGCCAGTGTTGATTTACCCGACCCGGAATCCCCTGTGATTACAGTCAACATACCAATGGGAAAAGCGACTGAGATGTCCTTAAGATTGTGTTGGCGTGCACCACTTACTCTGATAAAACGCCCCATAGATGCACCTTTTAGAGCTTAAAACAGGTTTATTGGATAATAAATCTCCTAAGGCCGAAAAGAATTATAAGAACCTATAACAAAGGCCCATAGGATCATGAAAAGTTACACAAAAAATAGACATGGAACCATAAAAAATCTACTGGCACACTACACAAACCCGCTTCATCTGCTAGGAGGCGTGATTTCTCTAGCCTACTCCACACCGAACAGACGATGCAGAACCCTTCTTTTGAGTATGGTGAAGACCTATGATACGGTTTACAGGCAGATTCTCAGATAGGAAAAATCAAATAAAAAAAGGCACCAGTCTTTGATGCCTTTTTTATTCATATTTGGGTAGTTCAGGTTAAAAGATCATAGACAAACTCTGTTGAGCAATGTCAGCAATCGTTGCAAGCTTTTCGGGCAATATTCCTAAATAAAGTACGCCTAATGCAGTAATGACAAGGGCTATAACAGTAGGAGCAGCCACGGGCCCCCGCACCACTTCGCGTACTTCCTCTTTCATGTACATCATGTAAATGACCCTGAGATAGTAATAAGCCCCTATGACACTGGTAAGTACACCAAGGGCTGCCAGCAGAAAGTAACCCTCCTTAATGGCAGCCGAAAACACATAGAATTTTGCTATAAAACCAGCTGTAGGCGGCAACCCGGCCATAGCCACCAGAAATAGCCCCATGAGAAATCCCAGGGCTGGATATTTGTAGCCTAAACCACGGTAGTCGTCCAAGGTTTGGGCGTTTCTTTCCTTGCCATCAATTACATAAACCACACCGAATGCACCTATATTCATCAATGTGTAGGCAAACAGGTAGAACAGTATGCCCATTCTGCCTTCACCATTTGCTGCAAGGATGCCCAGGGCCATATAGCCTGCATGTGCTATGGAGGAATATGCCAGCATCCTTTTCACGTTCTGCTGTGAAACCGCAATGAGGTTGCCAAAGAACATGGTAAGAAGCGCAGTCCACCAAACCACAGGCTTCCAATATGCTCCAAGGGCTGCCAGATTGACAGTGTTACTAAAGTCTGGCTGACCACTTTGACTCAATATTGGTGAAAAGGATACAAAGAGCAATTTGACGAAAACACCGAACGCAGCTGCCTTCACTGCTGTAGCCATGAACCCTGTCACCACCGAGGGGCTGCCTTCATACACGTCTGGCGTCCACATATGGAACGGCACCATTGCCATCTTGAAAAATAAGCCGGCCATGAGCATAACGAAGGCAAGAAGAATAGCAGGATTTTGGTATAACCCACCAGCCAAAACCTGAGCGATCTTAGTGAGATTGATGGTGCCAGTCACGCCGTAAATCAAGGCCACTCCAAAAAGGAATATCGCAGAACCAAAACTTCCCAGAAGGAAATATTTCAAAGCGCCTTCCTGGGAATACTGATCGCCCTTCAAAAAGGCAGCCAATGCGTATATGGCCAGGGACATAACCTCCAAGGTGATGAACATCATAAGGAGATCCACCGACTGAACCAAGCCCACTGCCCCTGCAACAGCATAGACCAGCAAGATATAATACTCACCCTTCATCACTTGGTTATTCTCCAGGTAGCCTATGCTCATTAGGGCTGCCAACAGGCCGGAAATCACCATCACGATGGATACGAATATACTGAACTTGTCCGCAGAAAAGATGCCCATGAAGACCGTGTTGTGAAGATCCCATTCACGAGACATCATGTGCGAGGCGGTGAGAGCAAATATTATCACTGTCAACCACCCAAGCCTTTTGCTTCGCACCGCTTCGTCCTGTTTCATCATAGCCATGTCGGCGCAAATCAATACAAGACCGGCCAGGATCAAGATTAGCTGACCTCCAGTCACCTGCCACAGGTGAAACAAGTCAAATGAGAAAGTAAGATCGTTCATACCTATTTACTCCTTGGCCAATGCAACTGTAACGCCAGGCAGCTCAATATTGCTGGCCTCCTGGACATGAGACGTTGGTTCTGCTGACTCGATTTTTACCTGACTGATAAAATGGTCTACCGAGCGGTGCATCTTATTCAGGAAGAAATTGGGATAAAGCCCTATCCAGAATATCAACACTATTAGTGGAGCAAGATAGGCGATTTCCCTTATATTCAGGTCTGGAAGGTGAAAGTTTTTCGGATTGGTAACCTCACCGAAAAAGACCCTCTGAACCATCCATAACATATATACCGCTCCGAGGATGACACCAGATGCCGCAAGCACTGCTGCGAGCTTGTTTACCTTGAAGGTGCCCAACAGTATCAAAAACTCACCTATGAAACCATTGGTGGTTGGCAATCCTATAGATGACAAGGTTACTATCATGAAGATGGTAGAATAGATGGGCATGACCCTTGCGATTCCACCATACTCTTTTATCAACCTCGTATGGCGTCTTTCATATACCACGCCCACCAAGAGGAATAAGGCGCCGGTAGAAATACCATGGTTGATCATCTGGAGCACAGATCCCTCAACACCTTGCCTGGTAAGGACATACAAACCCAACATGCAATATCCCAAGTGAGAAACAGACGAATACGCCACGAGCTTCTTTATATCTGGCTGTACCATGGCCACCAAGGCGCCGTATATGATGCCTATCACAGACAATGTGATTATAAGCGGCGTGAAATATGCCGAGCCTTCCGGGAAAAGCGGCATAGCAAACCTGAAGAAGCCGTATGTTCCCATCTTGAGCAATATACCCGCAAGGATCACGGAACCAGCGGTTGGTGCTTCCACGTGCGCGTCTGGCAACCATGTGTGCAATGGAAACATGGGCACCTTGATGGCAAAGGCCAAAGCAAAGGCTGCGAAAAACAGTATCTCGTAAATCCGAGGTATGCTCGTTCCGTAAAGGGAGAGCAGGTTGAAGGTCATCTCACCTGTCTGCTGATGATGGAAGTAGACCAGACCGATGATACACACCAACATCAACAGTGAGCCGACTGCTGTATAAAGAAAGAACTTGATGGCTGCGTAAATCCTTCTTTCACCGCCCCAGACACCTATTATGAGATACATGGGAATAAGCATGATTTCCCAGAACACATAGAACAGGAACATATCCAGGGCCACAAAGGTCCCGAGCATTGCCGTCTCAAGGACCAGCATCGAGATCTGAAATTCCTTCACACGATTGTCTATGGCCTTCCACGTGGACAGGATTGTCAATGGTGTCAAAAAGGTGGTCAGAAGGACCAGCCAAAATGAGAGGCCATCCATGCCCATATGATAGTGAATGCCGTAACTCGTGATCCAGGGATGGTCCTCGATGAACTGAAAACCAACTATGGACGGATCAAAGGCGAAATAGATTCTCAGTGAGGCAATAAAGGTAATAATACTTATTGCCAGAGCGATACCCCGGATGATGTTTTTACCCGTATCACTCTTCTGAGACATAGCCAGTATGAAGGGCACCCCGAAAAGGGGTAAAAAGGTTACGTATGTCAAAATGGGTGCATTCATGGAATCCCCTATCTCCTCTTCTTATTCATGATCTCATGCCCAAGGAAACCGCTGCCCTCGCCTTCCAGGTCATACAAATGTCTACCATATCCTATCGGTACAGATAGAAGCAGATCATGCCGACGAGGCCTATGAGCATAAATGCCCCGTAGGTTTGCACGTAGCCATTCTGTACCAGCCTGGAACCTGCAGACAGCCGTTTTACCAGCCATCCGGGTCCGTTAACCCCAATACCATCAATCATAAAGGCATCCACCACCTTCCATAGCAATACCGACAGGTAGTAAATGGGCCATACTATCATCAATTCATATATTTCATCCACATAGTACTTGTTATATATGAGCTGGTAATGGGAGGCGTATTCCTTTGCCAGCTTTTCGGGAAGCTCCTTGCCTCTGACCATGTAGATGTAGTACGCCAGACATATACCTATGATGGCCACAATTACTGACATTGTCATGAGACTCCATTCAAGGGGTTCTGCTACATGGTGTGGATGTGCAACAGTAGCCACTATGTGATTGGAATGCTCAAAAACCGGTTCGAGAAAATGTTCCAGTAGATTTGGCACACCTCCGAGCTTTTCACCAATAAGTTCTGGTATACCAAACCAACCGCCTATAAGGGAGAACGTGGCCAGGATCATAAGGGGCAAGGTCATATTCAGAGGAGATTCGTGCACGTGATGAGCCTGCTCCTCTGTTCCCCTGAACTCTCCGTGGAAGGTCATGAAGATAAGCCTGAACATATAAAAGGCTGTGACGCCCGCACCTACTGTGCCTAAGAACCAGATCACCTTTCCTGCCATGGGATAATACGGAAATGCGAATGCCTTGCCTAAGATCTCATCCTTACTGAAGAACCCGGCAAAAGGCGGCAATCCTGCAATGGCAATAGTTGCAAACAGCATGGTGATATAGGTGACAGGCATCTTTTTAGCAAGCCCGCCCATATGTCTCATATCCTGATCTCCACTCATGGCATGAATCACCGAGCCGGAACAGAGAAAGAGACAGGCCTTGAAGAATGCGTGGGTCATGAGGTGGAATATACCAGCCCAATAGGCGGTTACCCCGACACCTATGAACATGTAGCCGAGCTGGCTCACTGTTGAGTAGGCCAGTACCTTTTTGATATCATTTTGAAGAATACCCATAGTGGCTGCGAAAAGCGCCGTGGCGGCTGCAATGAGCGAGACCACCAAGAGCGCCGTGGGAGCCAGGGTGTAGAGTACATTTGTCCTCGCCACCATATATACACCTGCTGTCACCATGGTGGCTGCATGGATCAGTGCGGAAACAGGCGTGGGACCAGCCATGGCATCTGGCAACCATACATACAATGGAATCTGCGCCGACTTACCCGTGGCGCCGATGAAAAGTAGTATACAAATGGCTACCATCACCGGGGAGTTGATGGCCATTGCCCCATGTTCATACAATTCCAGCGCCTTTGGAAACACATCCTGATAGGACAGTGAGCCAAAGGTCCAAAACATGAGAAACATACCGAGCACGAAGCCGAAATCACCTATCCTGTTGACCACAAAGGCCTTTTTACCGGCAATCGCGTTGTCGTAGCCTTGATACCAAAATCCAATAAGCAGGTAGGACGCCAGCCCAACGCCTTCCCATCCGACGAACATGACCACGTAGTTGGCCCCAAGGATCAACATGCACATGAAGAAGACGAACATGTTGAGATACGCCATGTAGCGCCAGTACGACTCGTCATCCCACATATAGCCGGTACTATATATATGAATGAGAAAGCTGATGCCTGTGACAATCAGGCACATGATCATGGACAGGGGATCTATCATGAATGCCAAGTCGACATTGAAACTTCCCACAGCCATCCATTTCCACAGGCTCTGCGTCATGATCCTGTGTTCTGGAGCCATGCTCAGAAGGTCCTTCCAAATGAACAAGGCCACCAGGAAAGAAAAACCAATGGTCGTGCAGGCTATGAAGGAGATTAGCCCCTTGCCGAATCTTTTCCCAAAAAGGCCATTAATCAAAAATCCTAACAAGGGGAACAATGGTATTAAAAAGATATATTTCTCCATGACGATTCCCTTTTATTCTCCTTTATATCTCCTGTCCCAAATCCTCAATTGCAACTCACCATTTGAGCACATTGAACTTGTTTATATCAACTGAGCGTGCATGCTTGAAAAGGCATATAAGTATTGCCAGGCCCACGGCCACCTCAGCCGCTGCCACGGCGAAGATAAACAGGACCATGACCTGGCCGCCCATGTCTGCCCTGTTGGCCGAAAAGGCTACCAGCATGAGATTGATGGAGTTGAGCATAAGCTCCACAGACATGAACAGTATTAGCGCATTCCTGCGTGTGAGAAACCCAATGGTACCCAGGCCGAAAAGGATACATGACAAAATTACATATTCGTTGATACCGGCCATTATCTTATTCCCCTCAAATATTCTTCTTTGCCAGATATATCGCCGCCACCAGTGCCACAAGGAGAAGGACTGAGGCCACTTCAAAATGCAACAAATATTCCTTGAAAAACAAAGACCCGATCAGTGCAGGATGTCCAAACCCGTCTGGCAGAGCCTGCTGGTGGATCAGGTCTTTTACGCCTTTTGTACCTATAGCCAGCAATGCGATAAGATATGCTCCAAGAAATGCCCCCAGCATACGGTAGGACATATTCTTTTGAAGGTTCTCAAGCTCTTCGTCTGGGGTAATGAGTAGCATTATCACAAACACAACCAGTACCAGGATTGCCCCTGCGTATATGGAGACTTGAAAGATGGCAATCAGTGGAGCGTGGAGATGCAGATATAAAGCCGAAAGCGCAATAAAAACTGTCAAAAGCCCAAGGGCACTTGGCAGGGCATCCTTCGCCGTGATGGTAAATAACCCTGCTCCCACGGCCATAATTGCAAATACAATGAAATATAGGTCCATTATATCACCTGCTCTTCTCCTGATTCTTGAATGACACAGACCATCAGGCCTGCCCTCTCCCCTCCGACCATGGTGTTATTTGGCCGGTTTCTCTTTCTCAATCTTTTCTTCCTTTTTCCCCTTGGCCGCTTCCTTCTTTGCCGCAGCCTTGGGGACAGCCTTCTCCTTACCGCCAGCAGCCTTCTTTGCCGCCGGTTTCTTTGGAGGTGGAGCGTCTACTGGCACAGGCTTGCGAGGAGGCTTCAGTTTACCTTCTGCCTTGGCTGCATGATAGTTGGCAAGTAGCTTTTTCTTGTCGTATATACACGACTCCATATCGTATTCTGCAAGCTCGTAACCTGGCCCCAACACCAGCGCTCCCTTAGGGCATGCGTTTTCGCAATTGCCACAAAAGATGCATCTGAGCATATCTATCTCAAAGGTGGCGCAATATGTCTTGCCCGCGTACTTGCCTTCTTCTCCCTCTTCCCTTTTGCCCCTCTTCACTGTGATGCACTTGGCAGGGCACGCCTTGGCACACATACCACAGCCCACACACAGCTCCTGACCTTTATCGTTCAGCATAAGCATGTGTGCGCCTCGGAAGATGGGAGCTATTTCCCGCCTGTCCTCTGGATATTGCCAACAAGTGGGAACAGTATGAGGTCCCTTTCTGAAGGAGGCCTTGATATTGAAAACGAAATGCTTCCAGGTTAGACCGAGCCCCTTGGTTATCTCAACCAGGTAGACTCTCTCCCCTAAGGTATATTCCTTTTTTACAACAGGTCGTCTGGGCATATTCTTCAGCTCCGACTAAATAGTTAACTGTACCAGCAGTGCTGTTACGAATAGATTTATCAGACCAAGTGGAATCAGCGCCTTCCAGCCCAGGCCCATAAGCTGGTCATATCTGAAGCGTGGCACAGTCCAGCGAACCCAGACAAACAGGAAGAGGAAGAATGCCTGCTTCAGAAAGAAGACCAAAAACGACGCAATACCATAGGAAACCGGGCCAAGGAATTTGCTCATATCAACGTATGGAAGCGCCCAGCCACCGAAAAACAGGCTCACTGTGATGGCTGCCAGGGTCCCAAGGTTGACATATTCCCCAAAGAGGTAGAGGCCTAGCCTCATGGAGCCGTATTCTGTGTGATATCCTGTAACTAGCTCACTCTCACACTCAGGGAGGTCAAAGGGCACCCTGTTGGCCTCAGCATAGGCGGCCACCAGAAATATGATAAAACCCAGGGGTTGCTTGAATATTCCCCAGTTTGGCAAAAACCCCAGAAACGTGCCCTGCTGAAGTAAGACCATCTCCCGCAGGCTAAACGTTCCATACAATAGCACTACGGTAAGGAGCGCCAGCCCCATGGGCACTTCATAGGATATCAACTGGGCCGTGGCCCTCAAGCCGCCGAGAATAGAATATTTGCTGTTGGAGGCCCATCCACCAATAACCATACCGTAGACGCCTATGGCCCCAAGAGCCAACACATAAAGGAACCCAATATTGACGTCTGAAACCTGGAGGATTATCTCCTTACCGCCTAACACTATCTTGTCCCCAAAGGGAACCACCGCATAAGCAGAAAAGGCCGGCAGTGCAAACAGAGGTGGTCCCAAGACAAAGAGAATCTTCCGGGCCTTCTCTGGTATAATGTCTTCCTTGGTAAAGAGCTTGATACCGTCCGCCAAGGGCTGAAGGAGGCCGAAAGGGCCGGCCCTGTTAGGACCCAGCCTGTCTTGCATCATGGCCGATGCCCTCCGCTCAACCCAGGTCATGACAACTGCAATAAGTAGCGCCCAAACCCAGATGAAAATGACCTTAATTAAATCAATCTGCCAGTCTACCATTGAAATAGTCCCCCCTACCTGTCGAGTTCACCAGCAATAACGTTGATGCTGCTGAGACAGGCTATGAGATCCGAAATCATTTCGCCCTGCACCAGTTCTCCGAAGGCCTGATATACCATGTAGCATGGCGGCCGAATCTTTATCCTGTATGGTTTGTCAGTCCCGTCACTCTTGATGAAGAAGCCCAGCTCACCGTTGGGGGATTCTATGGCATGATAGATCTGCCCTTCAGGCGGCTTGATGATCTTGGGCACCTTTTTCATGAGGGGTGCGTCCTCAGGCATTTCCTGATACATGGCATATGCCTGGTCTATGATCTTTATGGACTCCTCCATTTCCAGCATACGAATCATATACCGATCAAACACATCCCCATGTTTTCCAGTGGGCACTTCAAAATCAAACTGGTCATACAACAGGTATGGCTCATCCTTTCGCAGATCCCTTTTAACCCCGCACGCCCTAAGCATGGGACCAGTGAAGCCCCAGTTCAAGGCATCGTCTGCACAAAAGGCATTGACACCGATGGTACGATCCATCCAGATGCGGTTGTGGGTCAACAGCCTGTCTGTCTCATCATTGGCCTTCCTAATGGTGTCTCGCATCTTGGGCCATTTTTCATGAAATCTGTCGGGCAGATCTGCTTCAACGCCACCTATAGCACCCATCGAATTGGTTAGACGGGCACCGTGATGCCATTCAAAAATTTCATATATTTCTTCACGCTGGATGATGAGATAGAAGAAGGGGGTCAATGCGCCAAGGTCCACACCAAGGATACCCACAAGGACCTCATGATCGGCAATACGTGCCAGTTCCATCATTATGGTGCGGATCAGCTGGGCCTTTTTCGGCACCTCAATGCCAAGGGCCTTTTCCACCGCCATCTCGTATGCCACATTGTTGCATATCGCAGAGCAGTAATTGAGCCTGTCTGTCAGTGGCAGGAACTGCTTATAGGTGAGATTTTCACCTAACTTTTCCACTCCCCGGTGGAGATAGCCAATCTCTGGTTCTGCGCTGATTATGGTTTCGCCATCGGTCCTGGTGATTACTCTAAGGGTACCGTGCATGGCCGGATGAATTGGGCCGATATTGAGGGTGACATAATCACCTACTTCGGCCGGGCCGGTAGTGATGCATACAGTTTCGATTTCCCTTGCCACTCTAATCCTCCCCTACAATCACAGTGCCAAACACCTTGGGTAAATACGGCATTAACCGCCCATAGAGTGCCAGCCTGCAAAAACTCTGATCGGGCTAAACAGTATCGTAATTAAGGTGCCTTTCCTCACCCTTACCCTCAAGTGGGTAATCCTTACGCAAAGGATGATCCTCGAACTCATCCCACATGAGCAACCGGCGAAGATTTGGATGCCCCTTGAACTTAAAGCCGTACATATCGAAGGCTTCCCGTTCAGGCCAAGTCGCTGACCTCCAAATACCTGTTACACTAGGTACATCCATGTCATCTTCTGGTACCCGGACCCTAACCTGAAGCCTTTCGTTTGTAGACAGGGAAAGAAGCAAATAGATGACCTCAAACCTGGGCGGTGGAGGCCCTTGCTTTTTGGGCTCTTCCTCTTCTTCCTCTCCCTTTTTCTTTTTCTTGGCCTTTTTTGCCTTTGCGGCATACAGGTCCAGATTGTCTACGCCAAAGACATCACTCAAAAAGTCGAAGCCTTCTTCTTGTTTGAGCTTGGTCATGACTTCAACCACACGATCCTTAGGGATCTCGACGCAGACATCACCTCTGAATTCAGAAAGCTCTATCAGGTCTGTACCAAGACATTCTGTAACACGATCCTTGAGGCTCATTTTGTGGCCTCCAATGCTTCTACTACTTGTTGGCGCTTTTTATATAGCGGATGATCTGCTTCGATCTTGTCAATCAGCTTCAAAAGCGCATAGAGGATTCCTTCCGGCCTGGGTGGACACCCCGGTATATAGATGTCAACAGGGATGACTGAACCGATCCCCTGTTGAGTGGAGTATGTCCTGAAAACCCCACCGGTGCAGGCACAAGCCCCTACGGCAATAACCCATTTGGGCTCTGCCATCTGTGCGTAGATTCTCTTCAATACAGGAACCATCTTCTTTGTAATGGTGCCTGCTTCTATCAGCACGTCGCATTGCCTAGGCGTAAAGGCCACACGCTCTGCTCCGAATCGGGCCATGTCATACCCTGAAGCAAGGGCACACATGAGTTCGATTCCACAGCATGCCGTGCCATACGGAAATGGCCAGGGTGACCTGCTCCTGCCCCAATTGATCAACTGTTCGGCCTTTGTTAGCAGCCAGCCCTCTCCCTGAATAGCCTGAAAATTCATACTCCCGTCTCCACCATCACCATTCTATAGCGCCCTTTTTAATGGCATAAATCAGACCGATCAATAAAATGAAAACAAAGATAAACACCTCAAAGAAGATACCCCAGCCCAACTGGGCAAGCGCCCTGTATTTTACGGCAAGGGGATAAAGAAGGACTGTTTCCAGATCGAAAACCAGGAAAAGAACGGCAACCAGGTAATACTTAACGGAGTACCGTTTATGCCCTGGCTCGAGCAATGGTACACCGCATTCAAAGGTGGTCGCCTTTTCAGGCCGTGGTCGATATGGACCAAGTAGCGCCGATGCTCCCAGCATTGCCAGTACTACCAGCAATGACATCCCAAGATACATGACGATGGTTTCAAAACCGCTCATCATGTCAGGCCTCCTCTCTTAGCCAGTGGGCTAAAATGAATGATGATTCAAAACTACCACAATCCCACGACCTTAGCAAGCCCCAAATTATAACTGAGGTACGGGGTTATTTTGATTGAGAAAACTATCACCACATAGCCAATAAGTCAAGTATAATGAATATTTATTCACTAATGTGCGTTCGCAGATAACGTTATATTTATCACTATGTCCCATGGTAAAAGGGGTCTTGTGAAAATAGGAATTTTATAAGAAACACAGACCATTAAGACCGAAATGATCCCTTTAACAACGATTTTTTCGTAAACTTTTTACATGGGAAGCAAGTTTCAAATCGGCCCTTGAGATTGGGATTTTTCAGGCCAAGAAGAAGTGAAGATCTTGATTAGATTTGGTAAACTAACTATCTATTTGAATATTTACAGTTAGAATGCTTAATATTTTTATTATACTTTGTGACAAGCAACCCTTCTTGTGCCATTCACAGGTTTAAGCTCGGGTTGTCTTTGGGCACAGATTCTTCCAGCAAGGGAACAACGTTCCCTAAAGGCACATCCGGAAGGAATTCTATTAAGGGGAGGCACAGTGCCTGGTATGGACAGAAGCCTTTTGCCCTTGACCTTGTCTCCATAAGGCACTGATTCAAGCAGGCCTTTTGTATAAGGATGAAAAGGGGTCAGAAACAACTCATCAACAGGGCCTTCTTCAACGATCTGCCCAGCATACATCACTAACACTGTCTCTGCTACACGAGCAACGACTCCCAAATTGTGGGTGATCAACAAAAGCCCCAGAGACATCTTGGAAGCCAATTCGTCCAGCAAGTCAAGAATCTGGGCCTGAATGGTGACATCGAGAGCCGTGGTTGGTTCGTCTGCAACAAGGAGCTCTGGATGGCACGAAAGGGCCATAGCAATCATTACCCTCTGTCTCAGGCCTCCAGAGAGTTGATGGGGGTATTGATGATAGGTGAGTTCAGGCTCGGGTATACCGACACTTTGCATGAGTTGGAGGACTTCATCCATCACCTCTGACTCAGCAACGTTTCTGTGGGTGCAAATTGCTTCTGCAATCTGAAACCCAACATTCAAGACAGGATTGAGAGCTGTCATGGGCTCCTGAAAGACCATACCTATTTTGTTGCCCCTGATCCTCCTGATCTGCTCTTCAGTATAGCCAAGCAGGTCCTGTCCATTGAATCGGATCCTGCCCCTGGCAATTGTGAACTTTTCTTTGGGTAAAAGCCTTAGAATGCTGAATGCTGTAATGCTCTTGCCGCAGCCAGACTCTCCCACAAGGCATACGCGTTCAGAAGCTCTGACAGAAAGAGAAACGCCCCTTACAGGTTCCAAGGGGCGCGGTTTGTTCTTTATCAGGACATTCAAGTCCTCTATGGATAGAAGGATTTTTTCAGCGGTCATTCCCGGTTTTTTATAAGAAGGGTTGCCGGGTCTAGAAACATGGGCGGGGCCTCCTCGTCCACATCTCCCTTTATGACCGTAATATTGATCTCTTTCTTGGAGGGTTTGAGACCTATTAGAAACTGAAAGAGATCCGACACGTCTTCAACAGTCTCTGGAAGACTGCCAGGCTCAAGATCCTCCTCTGGCCTTACCTTGATGGCCAGCCACACAGGAAACCCCTGTTCCCTGGCCACTATCTTCAATTCGGCAAGGGCTTCCCTGACGCCTTCGCCAAATTGCAGGCCATCTATTATCACTAGTTGAGGGAAAAATATTCCCTGCTCTGTGAGGTCGTTCAGCCGCTCCTCCAGCTTTGAAACCGAGAAATCATCTGCCCTGAAGGTCATGATGAACCTGTGGGGCAAAATGGTCTCCCAAAGCTCAGACGTATTCGTCAAATGGTATTCGTCGGCAATGTTATGAAACACCTCTTCATACCAGAGACAAACCTTTCTCACTGGCTGCGTCAAGCTGATGTGAAGCACGTTTCTGCCCTTGAGAAGATTATCCAGGGCCAATTGTACGAGAAAAGCTGTCTTCCCCACCCCAGCCTTGGCCAAAACGGCTCCAAAGGCGCCTTCCTTCAAAGGCTCGGCCTCCTGATTGCCAAGTATCCTCAGTGGATTTCTAAGAATCAAATCCTGTTTTAACATTGCAATAGACCTTTCTCTCAAATAGATGATTTGGCTGCTTCCTGGACATAACTCGGCATTTCTCTTAATGGGTCTTACCTTATTGTGCACCATTATAAAGTCATCATGCAGCCTTCTTTTTTTCCTGGGCCTTTTTCACAAGTTCTTCAGCCAAGGACTTGGGCACCTGGCGATAGGTGGAAAATTCCATGGTAAACTGCGCCTTACCCTGGGTGGAGGACCGCAGATCCGTGGAATAACCAAACATCTCAGACAACGGCACCTCTGCCTCAATGACACACATTTCCCCTTCATCCTGGGTGCCGAGAATCATGCCCCTACGCTGGTTCAACGAACCCATCACTGCGCCTTGGAATTCAGAAGGTGTTTCCACTGCAACCTTCATAATGGGCTCAAGTATGATTGGCTTGGCCTTTTTAAAACCCTCCTTGAATGCCCCTCGTGCTGCTGCCTGAAAAGCGGTGTCAGAAGAATCTACCGAATGGGCTGCGCCGTCGTTTATGACCACCCTGATACCTGTAACAGGAAATCCAAGGAGGAGCCCCTTGTCAAGAGCACTCTTAAAGCCCTTCTCCACAGAAGATATGAATTCTGTTGGTATTGCCCCACCAACGATCTTATTCACAAACTCGAATTCCTCGTCGCATGGCTCCATGTAACCTGCAACGCGACCGTATTGGCCAGCTCCACCTGTCTGCTTCTTGTGGGTGTAATTGAATTCTGCCCTCTGGGAGATGGTCTCACGATACGCCACTTGTGGTGCACCGGTATGCACTACGGCATTGTATTCCCTTTTCATCCTTTCTATATAGACTTCAAGGTGCAATTCACCCATGCCAGAGATGATGGTATCACCTGTTTCATGGTCCACCCTGACTGTAAAGGTTGGGTCTTCCTTGGTAAAACGTGAAAGAGCCTTGGACATATTCTGCTGGCTCTTATTGTCTTCAGGCACGATGGCCAAAGATATCACTGGCTCTGGCACATGCATGGAAGTCATGCTGTAGCGTATGCCAGGTGAGGTAAAAGTATCTCCTGAGGCACAGTCTATGCCAAAAAGCGCTCCTATATATCCTGCTGGTATCTCTTGGATATCTTCCATCTGGTCTGCATGCATCCGAACGACCCTTCCCACCTTGACCTTCCTGCCAGTGCGGGAATTTACTATGAAATCTCCCTTTCTAAGGGTGCCCTGATATACCCGGACATAGGTAAGCTGCCCATACCTTCCCTCCTCAAGCTTGAATGCCAAGGCCACAAGAGGTGCTTCAGGATCAGGGCTCAGAACCACTTCCTGCTCATCGGCTTCAAGGTCGAGTGCCCTGTTTTCCACCTGGCCAGGATCTGGTAGATAGCGGGTCACAGCATCTAAAAGAGGCTGAACGCCCTTGTTCTTATAGGCAGAACCTACGAAAACTGGTGTGATTTCTCTCTTGAGGGTACCCTGCCTGATGGCATCTATAAGAAGTTCTTCAGGAACCTCGCCTTCAAGGGCCGCTTCCATCAGCTCTTCTGAAAACATAGAGGCGGCATCTATCAGGGCCTCACGCCTTTCTTCCACCTCGGCCATGAGTTCAGCAGGAATCTCATCCTCGCGAACCTGTTCCCCTTGCTGGCCGTCAAAGTATATGGCCTTCATCTTTACCAAATCCACTACACCCTGAAAGTTATTTTCAAGACCAATCGGGACCTGAAGAGCCACTGCGTTATGATGGAGCTTTTCCCTGAGTTGATCTATGACCCTGTAGGGATTGGCCCCACTCCTGTCGCACTTGTTGATAAAGGCCACGCAGGGCACCTTGTATCTGGCCATCTGCCTGTCCACTGTGATGGATTGCGACTGCACCCCTCCCACTGAGCACAGGACCAAAACACCGCCGTCCAGTACCCTAAGGGCCCTTTCTACTTCTATTGTAAAATCCACGTGGCCAGGGGTATCGATTATATTGATTTCGTGCCCATCCCACTCACAGTAAGTGGCGGCTGAAGTTATGGTTATGCCCCTTTCCTTTTCAAGTTCCATGAAATCCATGGTGGCACCAACTCCATCCTTGCCCTTAACATCGTGAATGGCATGGATCCTATTGGTATAATAGAGTATCCTTTCCGTAAGGGTTGTCTTGCCAGCGTCGATATGGGCGCTGATACCGATGTTTCTGACCTTTGTGGGATCTTTCTTCATTTTTCTTTCTACCTCTGAACAAACAATACTTGTTGCAAAAAAGTCTCCATCAGGAGACCCATTCCTCTAACGCTATGTAAAAACAGGTGATTTTAGTACGGAAACAACCGACCTAAAGAGTTCTTGCGTATTTGAAGCACTTAGAGGTTTGCCTATCTAACTGCTAAGGCCCCCTTTGTCAAGCACAAAAATCACGGTCACTCTGCTTTAGACAAATTTTTGAAACAGAAAAATCTCTTAAGAGGAGCCTATACTCAATGCCTTCACAGACAAATAGTTATTCTTCTGCATAAAGTCAACCACCCCTTCAAGGACCTTGACCGGCGCTCCAGGGTCTACAAGGGTGGCTGTGCCAATCTGGATGGCAGCAGCGCCTGCCATGAAAAATTCAAGGGCATCAGAAGCAGTAGATATGCCTCCAATCCCAATGACAGGGATATTTACACATCTAGCCACCTGCCAAACCATGCGAAGCGCCACAGGCTTTATGGCTGGCCCTGACAAGCCTCCAAACACGTTTCCCAAGACTGGCCTTTTTTTGTGTATATCTATAGCCATGCCGAGAAGGGTGTTTATCAGGGAGACAGCCGAAGCACCTGCCTCTTCGACTGCAGTAGCTATGGTGCATATATCGGTAACATTAGGAGAAAGCTTTACAATCACCGGAAGATCGGTTGCACTTACAACCCTCTTGGTAACCTCTGCAGCCTGCTTGGGATCTGTGCCGAATGCCACCCCACCCGCCTTCACGTTGGGGCATGATATATTTATCTCCAAGCCGTGAACCCCCTCACAGCCACTCAGCCTTTTTGCAAGGGCCTCGTATTCGTCTCCACTGCTACCCAAGATATTTACGATGGTAGTGACACCTCGATCCCTAAGCCAAGGAAGCTTTTGAGAGATGAATGCCTCAACTCCCACATTTTCCAGTCCTATGGCATTTAGTAGCCCACAAGGGGTTTCAGCCAGACGCGGTGGCCTATTACCTCGTCTTGGCTCAAGGGATATCCCTTTTACCACAATGGCTCCCATGCCCCCTGGATCTAAAAGGTCTGCCAACTCCGATCCATAACCACAGGTTCCAGATGCCAGCATAACGGGATTGTCAAGCTCTAGTGAACCGATTCGTATCTGGAGATCTGGTGTGGTGTTCAAGCTAGTTTCTGGCCCATTCATGATCTAAACCTGGCTCCAGTCTATACGGCTTGCAGAAAAGACTGGCCCGTCCTTGCACACATGGACATAGCCTTCTGAAGAGGCCTTTATTGCACAGCCAAGGCAGAGGCCGATGCCACATGCCATTGATGTCTCAAGAGAAACCTGGCACTCCACCCCATACCCCTTGCATATACCAGCCACTACCTTAAGCATGGGCATGGGGCCACAGGAAAGAACGATTATATCCCTCAGGGAGCCGGCTTCAACCTTTGACAAAAGCCTGTCGAGTATCTCGGTAACAAGCCCTTTGTTGCCAAAGCTTCCGTCCTCGGTGGCCACAAGCACCTCAAGGCCTGTCTCGGCAAAAGCATCCAGCCTCAAAAGAAGGCCCTTTGATACCGCTCCGACAACGACCACTCCCCTCCCCTTCCGCAGGGTGTCAGCCAGAAACAACAGCGGAGCCACTCCAAGACCTCCTCCAACAAGTATGGGGATCTTGGCACGTCTCAGGGCAAATCCGGTTCCCAAGGGTCCAAGCACCTGCAAAAGACAACCTCCCTGTGTAGCTGCCATGAGCTTGGTCCCCCGGCCAACCACCCTGAACAGGAGTTCTATCATCCCCTTGGAGGCAAAACATCTGTGGATTGAAAAAGGCCTCCTCAGAAGGGGATCAAACTCTCCTTCATGGCCAGGCCTCACCATTACGAACTGGCCTGGGTGGGCATTCTCTGCAATCTCAGGGGCATAAAGCCTCATGAGAAATGTATCTGGCCCAACCTTCATGCAGGAATCAACCCTGGCAGACACATCGGTTCTGGTAGCCATCTAGACAGGCCTCCAGAGACTGAATCGCTGGTTCATAAGATTACTCATGCGGTCAAAAGGAGCGAAAATGTGGTCGATGCAAAAAGTATAATGCTTATTGCCGCATTCATTCTGAAAAAGGCTATATTCATCCTGCTCAGGTCGTCAGGTGTGATCACCTTCCTTTGGAAGATCAGCAGCACGAATGTAGCGGCCATGCCAAGAAAATATATCCAGTTGAGCCTTGCGACAAAACCTGTGGCCATGAATGCGGCAAAGGCTATGATGTGAAACAGGGTGGAAATCCTAAAGGCCCTCTCAACTCCAACTTTGGCAGGAATGGAATGAAGCCCTCGTCTTGCATCAAATTCTGCATCCTGGCAGGCGTACAATACATCGAAACCTGCTATCCAAAACATGACACCAAGGCTTAACAGTATAGGAACAGGACTGATGGAGTTTTGGACGGCTATCCATCCAGCCGTGGGAGTCATCCCGATTCCGAGCCCTAGAAAAAGATGGCAAAGATAGGTGAAACGCTTTGTATATGAGTAAAACACCAAGATGGCAAGTATCAGTGGAGACAGCTTGAAGGCCAATGGAGTCAAATTGTAGGATGCCACAAAATAGACGGTAGTTGCCACAACCACCATCGCCCAGGCCTCTACCCTTTTTATGGCCCCTGTAACAAGAGGTCTGTCCTTTGTTCTGGGATTTTCAGCATCAAAGGCCAAGTCCACGATCCTGTTCACTCCCATGGCCACTGTCCTGGCCCCGGCCATGGCAAGAAGAATCCAGAAACACACCTTCCAGGAAGGAAGACCCTTCGCTGCCAAAAAGGCGCCTACATACGCAAAAGGCAGTGCAAAAATGGTGTGTTTGAATTTTATCATATCGAGAAAGACCAGGACCTTTCTCCAAAATGTGCTGTCTTTATCTGCGCTTCTTTTTTCTTCCGACAAAGACTCCCTCCTCATTGCTCACTCTTTGTTATGAAAATCATAACCTATTCCAAAAGCTTTCCCAACTCATCCCCATGCCTCTCAAAGGCCTTATGGGCCAAATCTTTGAGCCTGTCCCTGATCTGGTCGGGCTTTGGCAGTTTGGGCACCTCTGGCATTTGCTCTTCCAACTTAGAGATATCAGGAAAGGCAAGCTTCTTTTCCAGCTCGTCCATCTTTGAAGAATCTATGTTTTTACCCAAGGCCCTCACTGTGGATTCGTCCTCAAAGTTGAGATTTCGCAAAAAGGACATGATTTCGTCCAGGGAATAGTTACTCTCAAATTGCTTCATCTCCTCCTTGACCACGGCAAGTTCGTCCAAAATCTCCTCTCTCAGATCGTCGAACTCGAGATATTTGTCATAGAGATCCTTATAACTGTCCAGTATCAAGTTTGTAAACCTTGAGCTCTTAAACCATCCGTGTGGCTCTATTCCCTTAAGAAGCCTCCTTCTGATATTATCAGAGTGTATGATATAATCGTCAAGAAACGGCCTGTCCTTCCAACCAGCCGTTTCAAGAAACTCCTCTATCAGATCCTCATCCACCAAAAGTGCATAGATCCGGATCAAGGCTGGGCTCAATTTATCTTCATATATCTGGACGAGTTCATGGATCATCTTCTGGACATTGGCGCTGTCCTCCTCTATCAATTTCCTTATCCGGAAATAACGCTGTGCTATCTCTTTCCTTACCTGATAGGCCAGGGCCTTTTCAATATCTGGACACATGGCATCCTCCTGATCCTGTTAATCATTGATGGCCGAACCCTCGACATTTTAAATGGCCGATACGTCCTGGACTCGACATGATCTAAATCCTGTTGCCGAAGGATAAAATCGTGAACAAAAGCCTCAAATGCCATTTTCTATTATAAACTAAGGACTTCCATCCCACACAGGCAAGTCCTTTATTTCAAAACCTAGAAATTCCGCCAACCTACCTGCAAAAAAGTAGGCCATTTCGTCAAGGCTCGATGGACGGGAATAGAACGAGGGCATTGCAGGATAGACAGTGCCCCCTGCCTCTGAAAAGGCCAGAAGATTTTTCAGATGGATCCTGTTCAAAGGTGTCTCGCGAACAACGGCTATGAGCGGCCTCTGTTCCTTCAGAAAACAGTCAGAGCAACGGTGTATCAGGTTCAAACTGATGCCATTCGCTATGGCACCTAGGGTTCCCATTGTGCAAGGCAATATAACCATGGCCTTCCACCTGCTGGAACCACTTGCCGGTGCCACGTCAAAACGTGAGACATCATACTGTATCGAAGCCAACGACTTGATGGCCTCAAGGCCTTCTTCGCCTATCTCCAGCCTACACACCTTAAGGCCGGTATCCGAGATGACCAAATGTATCTCCTGGCCCAAGGCCTTCATAAGCTTCAAAAATTTCAGGGTGTAAATGGATCCGCTGGCACCTGTGACTGCAAGAAGAAGCGGCCTCGACTCATATCTCATTGTTTTGAAAACCTCAAATTGGGCCAAAGCATATCTATCTTGGCCATCACATCCTTGTCCATCTTCATCTCTTTGGGCCATTTTCCATCATAGCCCTCGCCTGTCCATTTTTTTGTGCAATCTATGCCCATCCTGGTTCCGTATCCTGGACGAGAGGTGGCCTGGTTCAAAAAATCAGAAGCACCTTCCGTGAAATATACATCTCTTTTTGGATCTATATTATTTCCAAGGCGCCAAAGCACTTGGCTCAAGTCTTGGACATCTACGTCTTCATCAAAGACGCATATGATCCTGAATTTCATTAAACCTCCAAGGCTCCATAGGCCCTGTATGAACTGTCTGGCATGCCAGGGAAATTGCTTCCTTATTGACACAAACAATAGGTTGTTAAAAATACCCTCAATTGGCATATTGATATCAACTATTTCTGAAAAATGCCTTTTCATTATTGGCAGCAAAAGCCTCTCAGTTGCCTTTGCCATAAAGCAATCTTCCATTGGTGGCGGACCAGGTACAGTAGCTTGATAGACAGCGTGTTTTCTCATAGTGATGCATGTGACATGGAAGACAGGAAATGCCCCAATCTGAGAATAATATCCTGTATGATTCCCAAAGGGGCCTTCCTCATGATATTCTCCAGGCCTAAGAAAGCCTTCTAGCACAATTTGAGAACAGACCGGAACATGAAGATCCACAGTCTTACACCTCACAAGATCAACAGGCATTCCCCTGATAAGGCCTGCAAAACGCACCTCGTCCAAGCCATCTGGCAAGGGAAACGAAGCAGCATAAGTCATGGCGGGGTCAGGTCCTATGGAAACCGCTGCCTCAAGCACCTGCCCTAGCTCTTGAGCCTTTTGAAAATGGCAAGCGCCTCCCTTATTGCTGTACCAGTGCATACAGGTCCTATTCCTGTCCAAGACCTGCATCCTGTAAATACCCACGTTTCTCTGTCCGGTTTCTGGATCTTTCGTAAAGACCAGGGGCAGGGTTATAGAAAGGCCAGCATCACCAGGCCAACACTTCAAGACTGGAATCGAGTTGAGATCCACCTCTGGCCCCTTGAACACCAGGGCCTGGCATGCACCCTCTTCCGCAATGGCTGGGACGGCGGGATGCTCCTTTTGGAGCTTTGACTTTTTCCCAGAACTTTTACAGGAAACATCTGGCGTTTCCTCTTCGATAAAGTCGACCACTCGCCTTGAAAGCTCATCAAGGCCACTGACACCCAGGGCCAGACACATGCGTTTTATGGTTCCAAAGGCATTGGTCAAAACTGGCATGTCGAAGCCTGAAACATTTTCAAATAGGAGGGCAGGCCCCTTTTCCTTAGAAACCCTTCGGGTAATCTCGGCTATTTCTAACACAGGGGAAACAGGCTGACTTATCCTGGCAAGCTCCCCTTGGACCTCCAGCATAGAGATAAAGTCTTTAAGATCCTTGTATGTCATTGCCTGATCCTTTATTTTCCCCTGGATTATGAATAAAAAGGCCAGCAAGATTGCCAGTTCCAATACAGGTATTTGTGTGATTGAATATAAACTGAACTTGAGAATTCAGCGAGCGCCTTGTACCATTACCCTTATTGACTGCCTTAGACAGCCGTGTTATTAAAGAAATCCCTTGGGGGCTGTAGCTCAGTTGGGAGAGCGCGTGAATGGCATTCACGAGGTCAGCGGTTCGATCCCGCTCAGCTCCACCAAACAGAAATAAACGCCCAGAGATGGTTTTCCCGGAACCAGCTGGGCGTTTCTTTTTATTTACAGCCTTATCCTTTCCCAACTAGGCCATTTGTTTCCTGAATCTTGCATAAACCCCTGCGTTGTAATATCACCTATGGACATAGCGCCTTTTTCTGAGTTATGGTGTCGCCCATTGAGAAAGGGTCACAAGGTGAATATGACTTCGCTGCCCTTTCCCATGATCAAATATTTTTCAGTTTGCGAGGTTTTTCAAAAAGATGGAGATCGAAAAAGAACTAAAGGCCGAAAGTGACCTTAAACCCCTTCCTGATCCTGCCAATCTGGGCTTTGGCATCCATTTTACAGATCACATGTTTCTCATGGACTACAAAGACGGCAAAGGCTGGCACAGGCCCAGGATCGTCCCTTATGGAGATTTCTCTCTAGACCCTGCTTCAGTCGTTCTCCATTATGGCCAGGCCATATTTGAAGGTCTCAAGGCCTACAAAGGAAACGATGGCCATATAAGACTGTTCAGGCCCATGGAAAACATGAAGAGGATGAACAGATCTGCATGGCGCATGTGCATGCCCCAGATAGACAAACAGATGGTACTTGATGCCATCAAAGAGCTTGTCATCATTGAATCGAGATGGGTACCGGAACAACATGGGACCTCTCTATATATCCGGCCCTTTTTGATTGCTACTGAGGCCTTCTTGGGCGTCAGACCAGCAAAGGAATACCTGTTTGCCACTATTCTATGCCCTGTGGGTGCATATTATGCAGAAGGGTTCAATCCAGTAAAGATCTTCGTCACAGAAAAATTTGTGCGGGCTGCCAAGGGAGGGGTTGGAGAGGCAAAGACTGCTGGCAATTATGCAGCAAGCCTCATGGCTTCGGAAGAGGCCAAAAAGCTTGGTTTCACCCAGGTATTGTGGCTGGATGCAGCAGAAAAAAGATACGTGGAAGAGGTTGGCACTATGAACATCTTTTTCCTAATCGACGATGTTCTGGTCACACCTGCACTGTCAGGCAGCATTCTGCCAGGGATCACCAGGGATTCGGTCATCCATCTAGCCAAGTCCTGGGGGATAAAGGTGGAAGAACGGCCCATTTCCATCGATGAGATTATAGAAAAGGCCGATTCTGGACAACTCCAGGAATCCTTTGGCTCAGGCACAGCAGCAGTAATTTCCCCAGTCGGCTCTCTATATTACATGGGAAAGACCATCGAGATCAACCAAGGGCAGACTGGCTCCCTTGCCAAGAGGCTGTTTGATGAGATAACTGCCATACAGTATGGAGACAAAGAAGACGAATTCGGCTGGATAGAAATAGTAAAGTAATGGCTGCCTAATTGAGCCCACACCTTTTTCCATCAAACGTGACTTCAATTGTGCATGGTCTGCCTATTTCTGGCTAGCCAGACACAGACAGACCTTTGAATTGAAGGGCCAAGGCATTCTTTGGCTTAGTGATCCAGGGCTTGGCCCAAGCCCGTTACAGAATTAGGTAAAATCGTTATAGGGCACGGGCTCTTACCCTTTGCATGCAATAACCTAGCTGGTATCAATCCCAGTGCGCCATCAATGGCGCCTGTCTTTCCTGGAAGACCAACAATGATCATGTCGACCTTCTTTTTCTGAGCAATCTCAAAAATCTCAGCCACAGGATCTTCGCCCCTTATCAGCGCCCCATCAAAGTTCACGCCATTTGTGCTAGCCAGAGCCCTGATTTCCTCAAGTGCCTTTTTGCCCTCGTTCTTTAGCTGATTTATTATTACCTCCCTATCAAGAACAAAGGCATCTACTAATTCTTCACCTGCCAGATATTCTATCGAATCATAAATAAAAAGGCCATAGACATCACATCTTAGCTGGGATGCCAAATTTATGGCAAAATCCCCGGCCCTTTCAGCAAACATCATGTCATCACTTACTAAGAGTAACCTTTTGATCATGGTAAACCTCCCGTCTGCTTTGCAGAACATAAACAAGAAATATGTGGTTATCATTTTATCCTGACAACCTTCACATGCTATCTATTATTAAGCTATCCTTTATATACTCTTCATGTTTGATCAATATGTGTTTTGTATATATCACTAAGTATATTTTTTACAACTCATTTTTCAGTTTAAAATTGGTAATTAATTCTCATTTATTTGTTAATAATTTGTCATTGTGTTTAAGTTTATCTACCTCTGATTTAGATTTCTCATTCAGATTTACTTTTTAAAAAAATCACAAAAGTGCTTTATTTTTAAAAAGTGTTATCATTCAATGCAACTTCTATCATATCGTTAGTAACGTTAATAACTGTATGCTTATAGTGCAACTTAGTGAAATAAATAATTTATAGTCGTTCCTTTGATTGCATTGTTCATCGTTTGATACTATAAGAACTAAGCTCGTATTCGTTTATTTAGGTGCTAATGATGCATATCCTATCCAATCTTCAATTCTGCTTTGTAGATCTATTTGCTATTATTGTATATATATGCTCTATAGTATTCTATAGGTGCTTTTTATCCCTAATGTTAAATAAATCTCCTGATCGTTTATTTCTAGGGAAGCTTCAGGAATACAGAATCGCCTGGATATCAGAATTTATGGGCGCAAATGATTGCATCATTGTAGTTCAAACCTTACGCAATACAATTATGTCAGCATCGTTTCTTGCTTCAACTGCAGTGGTGCTTATTATGGGATCATTGAACCTACTGCCTCATATTCGCTCATTAGATAAATTAATTAAACTGATTGGTATGTTTGGCTCTCCTAATCCTGACCTAGAAATGATAAAGATTTTACTTGCTATTATTACTTTATCTTATTCGTTTTTTCATTTTACCTGTTACATAAGAGAAGCCAATTACTTATCATTTATGTTAAATGTTCCTAAAAATCAACTCGATAAGATAGAAGGGTGTGACTCAAAGGACCTGCTTGCCAAGATATTTCTCCATGCAGGAATACACTTTTCATTGGGAATGCGAGGTTATTATTTCCTCTTTCCTCTATTTATGTGGCTTTTCAGCCCAATATTAATGATTCTTTCAATACTCTTGATTCTTTGGTTTCTTCTTAAACGAGATCTCGATAGATCAAGTAAGGATGTAAGAAATGACTTTCATGACAAGAAACATATCATTAGAAATGATCTGAAAAGTAGTATGAAGATATAAGTCTAAGGTATTTGATTCTTACTCTTAAAATGACAGATAGGACTCAACGAGGGATTCTATCGCTCCCTGTTTTTTCAACAAAACCTATGTCTTTTCGAGATAGGCATAGCCCTTCAGGGCTTTGTGCCAAAAGCTGGTGTAAGAAAAGAAAATTTTTGAACAAATACGCATCCAGAGAATTATTCGGCAAGGAGGCCTTGGGAGGTTTGGGAGCGTTTCAGCAAAGCCAAAGCCTTAGAAGCTGTTGGAGCGGGTGCCTGTCAAGGGCCTTTCAGACAAACTCCCACCTCTAAAAAAGGGCATGGCAGCCCACAACAGCTATCCTCTTTTAGCAGCCTCACGATAGCCCTCAACAAGTTCCTGGATCAACTCCTCCACCGGTACTATCTTGTCCACTCTCCACACGTTTTCGCCGCAAAAGACGAAGCCGGCATTTAGATTGCCTCTTTGGGCATTGACCAGAGCCATGCTGATGCAGTAAGGAGTATCTGGATAACGGCAAGTCCTTATGCACTTGTATACGCATTTTTTGGGATGCTTCTCGCCTCTTGCCATCTTGTCGAGAAAAGGCCCCTTCAGCGCCCGGCCAGGCATGCCCACAGGGCTCTTTATTATCAGAACATCATTCTTGGATGCCCTGATATAGGCGTTTTTAAACTCGTCCGATGCGTCACACTCGTGGGTGGCCACAAATCGGGTCCCCATTTGCACGCCAGATGCCCCCATCTTGATGAAACGGTATATGTCTTCTCCGGTGTAGACGCCCCCTGCTGCAATAACGGGTATCGACACCCCGTATTTATCTTCAAAGACCTTGACTGAGGACAAGACATCCTTTACCAAATTCTCAACCTGAAATTCTGGCTTTTCTAGATCCTCGGCCTTGAATCCAAGATGGCCGCCAGCCTTTGGACCTTCCACAACAAAGGCATCAGGCAGCCTATCATAGTGTTCCTTCCACCTTCGACATATAAGTTGAGCGGCCCTGCCAGAAGACACTATGGGGACTAAAGCAGTATGGCAGTCTTCAGGTATCATCGCAGGTAGTTTCAGGGGCAGGCCTGCTCCACTGATAATGAGATCGGCTCCAGCCCTGGCAGCGATTCCTACCATTTCGTCATAATCCTGCAGGGCAACCATTATGTTAACACCTATGGGGCCGCCATCCGACAACTCCTTTGCCTTCTTTATCTGCTTTGCAAGGGCACGGTGCGTTGCCCCCTGCGGGTCAACATAAAAATCGTTTTCAGTTATTCCTATAAGGACTGCGGCAATAACCCCGATCCCTCCGGCCCTGGCCACGGCAGAAGCCAGCCCTGCCATAGATATACCCACACCCATTCCGCCCTGAATAATGGGGTAGCGGGATTCAATATTGCCTATCTTGAGAGTTGGAGGATAAAAATTGTTGGTATTCAAAGTCATGCCAGCCTTTTAGTCCAGAGTTCCTTTTCAGTCAAGAGGCTTGAAAGCCCTTAGAACTCTACTGGAAGCTTCTGAACCTGGGCCCTGGTAAAGACAGGTCCGTCCTTGCACACGTAGACAGGCCCTACATTACAGTGGCCACAGACTCCCAGGCCGCATTTCATCCGGTTTTCCAGAGAGAGATAAACCTGATCGTCTGTCCAGCCCACCTCTTCTAGGGGCGGCATGGTGAATTTTATCATGATTGGAGGGCCACAAATCAAGGCTGCGCCATTCTCAGGAGAAGGTTTTACCTGGCCTGCTATGGTGGGAACAAAACCAACGAGACCTGTCCAGCCTGGAGCCTCTCTGTCTACTGTTATGTGCACGTCGAGATCATCCCGTTCCTGCCATGCCTTGAGCTCATCTTTATAGAGAAGCATACCTGGTGTCCTGGCACCGTACACCACTGTGATCTTTCCATAATCTTTCCTGTTTTCCAGCATGTAAATCAGGGTTGCCCTCAAGGTCGTAAAGGCAAAACCACCTGCAATTATCACAATATTTTTTCCCCTAAGCTCAGTATCCACCGGGAATCCATTGCCAAGAGGCCCTCTGACACCAATAGGGTCGCCTACGTTCATCTTGTGAAGTGCCGTTGTTACGACTCCCGCTCGGTTGACAGTAAAAAGAAGATGGCCCTTTTCCGTAGGAGAAGACGCTATTCCTATAGGAATCTCTCCCTTCCCGGCAATACTCAGCATGGCAAACTGGCCTGGAACATGATTCCACCTTGACCTTTCTTCCTCATTTTCCAAAACTAAACGAAAGGTCTTTAGATTGCCGTCTTCGGTTTCAACCACTATATCATCTATCCTTGCAGGATAAGGCAGATAGGGATTCATCACTTTTTCTCTCTTTTAAAAGATGTCAGATTGCCAGAAGCTCTTTCATTACCTGTCTTATGTCGATGTTTACAGGACAGTCCCTTACACAGCGGCCGCATCCCACACATGACAATGGCCCGAAACGCTCTGGGAAGTATTTCAATTTGTGCATGAAACGGTTTCTGACCCTCTTGACCTTTTCTCCTCTGGGATTATGGCCTGAGGCATGAAGGGTAAACAGGGGAAACATGCACGAATCCCAGTAACGAATCCTCCTCCCCTTACCCTTCAAGGTTTCATCCTGAATATCAAAACAGTAGCACGTGGGGCATAGAAAGGTACAGGTTCCACAATTTATACAGGAGTCTGAAAGCTCCTGCCAAAATGGCGCATTATAAAGGGCCATGAGGTCCTTTTCCTTAAGCCTTGGCGCTGGCTCCATTGCCTCGGGAAGTCCAGATGGAGCGCTCTGTCTGATCTTCTGAACAGCCTGAAGTTCAGAATCATTTGGTTGCCTTTGGGTTGAGGCCCCTTCAAGAAGCCTTTCGCCTTTTTCGGTTACTGACTCCACATAAAGGCCCTCTTCCAAGACAAAAACCATTAAATCCAACCCCTCTGTGCCAACTGGGGAACCTCCTGTCCAGGTGCAAAAACAAGTTGAACAACCTTGGCTGCATGCGAATCCCACCAATACGACCGACTGTCTTCTTCTTTGAAAATAAGGGTCTTGTTCGTAGGGCATGGAATTGAGGACTACACTTCTCGCGTCACATGGGCGCACTCCTACCAGCAGCCTTGGATTATCCGTCTCTTTGGGTTCCTTGAGCCTGAAAGCGTCCTCTTGTTTGGGTCTGGCAGAAAACTCCAATAGGGTTTCAGGCTGTGGGAAAAAGAATGTCTTTATGGAACCCTTTGGAACTCCTGGTGCCAGATCTGGCAATTCGCCCCCTTCCAGCCTCTGCCAGTCGACACTGCCCTTTCCGTTCTCCTTCGGACCAAAGATATCGAACTGGCCAGAGAGTTCCTTGAGCCAGCTCTGAAAATCAGCCTTGGGAAGCATTAATGCCTTCACTTTTTTTCACCTTTGAGGGATTCGGTCAGGATAAAATCCTGTGGGTCATCCTTTTTGTATGTGGTAAGGGGAAGGGGCTCCTGAATACTCATACCCGCCTCTGCCCCATAGAGTTCCAGCACGTCTTTCTGGAGCTTCTTCGTAAGGATTCTCATACGTATTCCCATGGGGCAAGCACTTTCACATGAACCGCAATCTGTACATCTGCCAGCACAATGATATGCCCGGAGTATATGGAATATGGCTGTATCGACAGGTTCTATGCTCTTTCCTACCCACTGGGGCCTAGAATCATCCACAAAACACGTAGGGCAGTAACAGAGGGGGCATGCATTCCTACACGCATAACACCTTATGCATGATTCAATTTCAGAGGTAAACCATTTCCACCTATCCTCAGGAGAAAGGGCCTCTACCTCCTCCACCTGCCTGAAGCGATCGGGTATCTGTCGATCGCCATGAAGCTCTCCAATCATGTCATCGAATATCACAGGATCTGGATGGATGCAGGTCTTGCAGTTGTCTCTCACCACATCCCAGCGGTTTATCTCTTCTTCGAATCCAGGCCCTTTTACCACCAACGTATTGTCCTGTTCATCCACAGAGTTGACGTCTCTGTTTTCAATGATGCGAAGCACCTTCTTCTTGTCCACCATTCCTCGGCTGGAGACACCGACAATGACAAGGCGTTCCCTCTGAACCTGATTCTCCTGAACCTGAACAACCATGTTTCTAGACCAACACCCAGTTGCTACAACTCCTACCTTTGGCAGGGGACCTTCTGGGGGTGGCTCGTTGGGACGCCTGGGAGGCTCGAAACTTTTGAGCAGGGCAGGCAAATAATTCGCAAGATTCAGCACACAGAAGCTGTTCCATTCAAGCCTGTCCGCGTCCTCTGGATTCCTGGCCACAAACGGCCTCATCACCATTGGGACAGAACCAGAGGTATACCCCAGGAAGGCCGCCACTTGGCCCGATTCCAAAAGCTGCCGGGCCTTTTGCCTTAGCTCCTCAGTAATCTTTTGATTCATAGTGGACATATCAAAATTCCTTTACAAGATGCCTCGCAGGGCCAAGTTTTTTGACCCGCTCTGTCACCTCGGTTGCGACCTGTGCAAATTGTTCACCTTCAGAGGCTGAAATCCACGAAAAATTCACCCTGTCTGGTTCAATGCCTACAAATTCTAGAAACTTTTTGAGAATGGCAAAACGCCTCCTGGCATAATAATTCCCGCTGATATAGTGGCAATCGCCAGGATGACACCCTGATACGAGCACTCCATCTGCCCCTGACCTCAGGGCATCTATGATCATGTTGGCGCTTACCCTTCCAGAGCAGGGTACCCTCACTATCCTCAAAGAGGGCGGATACTGATATCTGCTCACCCCTGCCAGGTCGGCCCCGGCGTAGCTGCACCAATTGCAGAGAAAGGCGATGATCTTTGGTTCCCATTCCCCTTTTTTTATTGTTGTATCGTTCATGATCCCTGCCCTGTCTAAAAATCTTCCATAGCTGCTTCCACAGCCGCCATTATCTGCTCGTTTCCGAGGTTTTTCAAGGTGATGGCATCTGAGCGACAACCAGCCACACAGGCGCCACACCCCTTGCAAAGCCCTGTATCCACTACTGCCTTGCCACTGTCTTTATCCATATTCACTGCATGATACGCACATACCTGGGTACATACCGAGCAGCCTGTGCATTTTTGCATATTGACCACTGCGGTAATGCTCTCCGCTGGCACTGCGTCTCTAGAAAGCACGAGCCCAGCCCTGGAAGCAGCTGCCTTGGCCTGGGCTATGGTCTCCTCCACAGGCTTTGGATAGTGACAAAGGCCAGCCAGATAAACACCATCTGTTGCGAAATCCACTGGCCTTAGCTTCATATGGGCCTCGAGTAGAAAGCCCTCAGAGGTCATGGCGCACTTGAAAAGTTTTGAAAGCTCGCCAACATCGTCTCTTGGCCGCACTGCCGATGCCAATACAAGAAGGTCTGGGTGAAGGGTGATCTCCGCATCTATGACTGGATCCCTGACCTCTAATTTCAATCTTCCACCATCCTCAGAAACCCTTGGCAGGTTATCGAGGTCATACCGAACAAAGATAATACCCTTGGCGCGGGCCTTCTGGTAGAGGTGTTCCCTCTTGCCGTAGGTGCGGATATCCCTGTAGATCATAAAGATATCCATGTCGGGATTCAGATTCTTCAGGTGAATAGCCTGATCTATCGCATGGGTACAACAGACCCTGCTGCAATATGGCCTTTCTGGGACCCTTGAGCCAACACAATGTATGAATACCGCCTGATTCAGCCCCTTGAGGCCTGCGTCGTCCTTGATAAATCTCTGGTCGAGCTCAAGGAGCGTATGCACATTGGGATTTTTGCCATAAAGATAATTCCACTTGCCTTCCCGCGGCTTAAAGGATTCGGCGCCTACAGCAACTATGGCTACCCCATGCTCAAGACCTGTCCCATCGGAAAGCCTGGTCTTGAATTGGCCTACTGAGCCAGACACATCTTCTATGGTGGTGCCTAGCCGGACATCTATCTTGTCGTTTGACTCCACCATTTGGACCAATTCGTCAAGGTAAGGCTGCACTGCTTGGCCCTGCCATGTCCTGAAGAACTTGCGTCCATGCCCCCCAAGCCTATCCTTCCTTTCAACAATGGTCACAGGAAAACCTTGATCCGCCAAAGAGAGGGCGGCTGTTAAGCCTGCGATGCCAGCTCCTATGACAAGTGCAGACTTCGTTACTGGCACGCTATTATATGGAAGGGGATCATCGCCTCTAACCTTGGCCACAGCCATCCTGACCAGATCCTTGGCCTTGATGGTGGCTGCCTCTGGATCGTGCTGATGCACCCACGAATCCTGATCGCGGATATTTGCCATCTCGAAGAGATATTTATTGATACCTGCCTCCCTCAAGGTCTCCTGAAAAAGAGGCTCGTGTGTCCGTGGCGTACAAGATGCCACCACAACTCGGTTGAGACGCTCCTTCTTGATGATCTCTGCCATCTGATTGATGGTATCCTGGGAACAGGTGAAGAGATTGTTCTGAGCAAAAACCACTCCTGGCAGTGTCCAGGCATAATCGGTGACAGCCTGTACATCCACAACACTTGCTATGTTGATGCCACAGGAACAGACAAATACTCCAATGCGAGGCGGCTCGGCGTGAACATCCCGTTCAGGCGGAAACTCCTTTTCTTTAGTCTCAGTCCACCTCGCTGGATGGAGCATGCGCTCGGCCTCAAGGGCGGCAGCGCTCGCCTCCATAACAGATTGAGGTATGTCCTTCGGCTCTGCCAGAGCGCCGCAGACAAACACGCCTTCTCTGTTGGTCTCCACTGGCTTGAAGCAGGTTGTCCTGGCAAAACTGTCTGCATCAAGCTCTATTCCCAGCTCGTGTGCAAGCTTCATTACTTGGGGATCTGTTTCAAGGCCAACAGAAAGCACCACGAGGTCGAATTCATCCTCCCTGATCTTCCCTGACTCATCGGCATAGCGCACGCGCAAGTTATCATTTTCCGCAGGGGATACCGTATGGACCCTGGACCTCAAAAATTTTATGCCTTCCTCTCTGGCCCTGTTGTAATAGGCTTCAAAGCCCTTTCCGTGGGTACGCATATCCATGTAAAAGATGGTAGCGTCTATGTCACCGCTGGAAGAATGCTCCTTTGAGATAACCGCCTGTTTTATTGCCTGCATGCAACATATGGAAGAGCAGTAACCGTGACAAGCCCTGTTGATGTCCCTTGAGCCTATGCACTGGAGCCATGCGATCTTTTTGGGTTCCTGGTGGTCAGATGGCCTTTCCATATGCCCCAAACACGGACCCGACGGACTCAAAAGCCTTTCGAACTCCATGCTGGTTACCACATTTTCAAGCTGTCCATAACCTGTAAAGTCAAGGCTGGAAGGACGGTAGGCCCTGAATCCCAAGGCCAATATTACAGAACCCACTTCCAGTTCGTGAACCTTGGGGCTGTCCTTAAAATTTATTGCATCAGCAGGACATACCTTTTCACAGAACCCGCATCTTCCTGGCTTTTTGAGATAAATACAGTGGTCTGGATCTATAGCATATTTGAGGGGGACCGCTTGGGGGTATCTAAGATAGATCGCCTTTCTGGTATCCAAGCCGAGATCAAACTCGTTGGGGACCTTTTTGGGGCATTTTTCAGCACAGCTGCCACATGCTATGCACTTGTTGACGTCTACATATCTCGGATTCTGTTTCACCTGGACCTTGAAAGAACCCGGCTCTCCTTCAAGCGCAAGGATCTCTGAAAGCGTGAGGAGATTTATGTTCAGATGCCTGCCACATTCCACCAGCTTTGGTGAGAGGATACAGGCAGAACAGTCATTGGTGGGAAACGTCTTGTCCAGCTGGGACATGCTTCCGCCAATGGCGGCACTCCTTTCAACGAGATGCACGTAAAAGCCGCTGTCTGCCAGGTCCAGAGCTGCCTGAACACCGGCGATACCGCCTCCCACGACAAGAACAGAACCTTTTGGAGTACTCATATCCTATTCCTTCCCGGCCTGGCCGCTGTTGCCATCGAGGACCAGGGCCTTTTCAAGCCAGTTCCAGAGATGGGTTGTCTTCCATTTGCCACCGTAGAAATCGCAAATGTCTATGACCTGGGTATGGCAATTGTGACAAGGAGTTATCACCACATCTGCCCCGGTGGCAGCAAGCTGGTCGAACTTGAGCTTGCCATATTTACGCCGGTTTTCCACAAAACCTGCCTGTAAAGAGCCTCCTCCACCACCGCAGCAGTAGTTGTTGGACATCCTGGGCCAGACGTCTATGAAGTTGTCTTCTCCCGCCACCTTTTTAATCACATAGCGAAGATCCTGGGCCACCACATCGCCCAGGCCTTGCCGTACAAGCTTGCAAGGGTCCTGAACTGTAAACTTGAGCCCCTCCTTGTTCCATGAGGGATCCACCTTTATCCTGCCCTCTCTGAGCCACTTGGCATAGAGGCTTATGATACTGATAAATTCAAATTTGTGGGGGATCTTGAAGCGGCGCAACCCTTCCAGGGTCGCAAAAAACATGTGGCCTCACTCGGTGTTTATGTAATATCGGCAGCCCAAGGCGTCCACCACCTCGGCTTGCTTCCTCACCGTGTACTCCCAATCCTCTGGATCTCCAGTAAACAGGCAATAATTGGCACCATCCCACCATTCAGATGAATAGGTCCAATCTATCCCTGCTACGTGCAGGATTTTCCACAGAGGAACCATCTCCTCAGGCTCCACCGTAGGCTCTTTGGCATTCTGATTCAGATAGTAGGTAGCACCCTTCTTGTCTATTGGAGCCGTAAGATCTTTCCACTGGGGCTCGTTTTCCCTGACCTCTTCCAGCACGTCGTTTACCACCCATACAAAGTCCTCGTTTGGTATGCCTGTGCTGTTGTTCTTTTTTTGAAGATCGCAGGAACGCTGAAGATTCCTCGGACGCTCTTCCCTGGGCCGCATTCCGCGGATCTCGTATACAATTCTACCCACGTCTATGGCCATTGGACATGCATACTTACAGCGCTGGCACATTGTGCAAGCATAAATCCAATTGGTTTCCAGGATCTCTTTGTCCTGGCCCAAAACCAGGAGCCTGAGAAATTTGCGTGGATCCATGTCCTCTAGCCCTGTTGCGGGACATCCGCTTGCGCAAAGCCCACAGGTGAGACAATAGTTAATGTTCGCTTCAGGGACAGCCTGCTCTATCTTCTGTTTGACAGCTGCCCTGATCCTTTCGAGATCTATGTGTTTTTCCTGCATGCCTGGAATCCTCGACTTTGACCTGCGGCCCTGAAAAAACCCGCCGTGAACGAAACGTCCTGCCCCAAAAAGGTCGGCCCGTAGTGCAATGCCGTTAAGGATAGGGGCAGAATTCTATAAAGCATTATACACAGATTTAATCAATAGTTACGATAAAAAACCGGTTAATAACTAAATTTTCAGGGATACTTTGTCAATTGAACCGCGGCTCAGTTTGAAATCATGTAAAACCAAAAGACCTGATTTCCTCAAATTTTCTCTATTTTTCTTAAACTTGCTGCCAAATGCAACACAACTTCTCGAGTCTTGAAATCAAAAAAGGCTGCCTTCCTCAAGGATGACAGCCTTTTAATCGTTTAAGTTTTCAAACAGATCAACATGTTACCTGATGGGTTTTAGCTGAACCCTTCTGTTAAGGGCCCTGCCCTCAGGAGTATTGTTTGGAGCAACTGGCCTCGTGAAACCGTAACCCTTCACTGTCAGACGGCTGGCAGATATACCGTGAGCTATAAGATAATCGGCGACTGCCTGGGCCCTTCTGAGAGACAACTTCATATTGTATGCTGCCGAGCCGATGTTATCGGTATGCCCCTGGATTTCTACCCTCATTCCAGGATTTTGCTTCAATACGGTGATAACATCGTCGAGATTCTTGTAATATTGGGGTTTGATGACAGCCTTGTTGAAGTCAAAAAGGAGTCCCTTGACAATCCAACAACCCACCTGATTGACCTTGGCGCCCTTTGGAGTATTGGGACATCTGTCCTTGGCGTCAATCACACCGTCTCCGTCACTGTCCAATGGAGCAGCAGGAGCTGGCTTGCGGCATGCAGCAGGACATGGGACTGGCGGGCAAAGAGCCTTTGCCTTTTCGTAGGCGTCCTTGGCTGGCCCCATAGCTTCTTTGCATTTGCAGCTCTTGTATAGTGCGACAGCCTTTTTCTGAAGGCTTTCTGCCTCCTTGTATGCTTCAGGGCACTTCTTGTCCAGCTTCTTGGCCTTTGCATCGTTCAAGAGTGCCCTTGTGGCATGAAGCTGATCATCCACCTGAACAGCAGGCCCGGCACATCCAATAACCAAAAAAGATAAAATCAATCCCATTAGTACCAAAACTCTCATTTAGTTACCTCCTTCTATATGTTTTTGTTGTTCTTATTAAGGATTCAGGAAAGAAATTCAGGTCTCCCCTCTGCGTCCCCGTATTTCCGAAACAAAGCCTACCAAGAATTGTGCAGTCTCAAACTTACCGAATATCAAAAAAGACTCAAGAGATTTTTTGCATTTTTGGGCGAAAATGTCGGCTTGACCACAACTTTTGGAACCCTTATAGTCCATTTCATGGGAAAAAATAAAAGAAAAAAGAAAAAAAACATCAAAATTTCCAGGGAATTAATTCTCACTATCTTAAAAGATGCAGGACATCCCCTCTTCATGAGGGAGATCATCCACCTTCTGCATGTCCCCCCAGAAATGAAACAAACGGTAAAACGGCTCGTGAGGGAGCTTGTAAAAAAGGGCGATATCATCCTTTTGAAAGGAAACCGCTATGGGCTGACACGCCAAATGAAACTCGTCACAGGCACCCTTGTGGTACACCCTGACGGATTCGGCTTTGTCCAGGCCGACCAGAAAGACCAACAGGATGTATTCATCCCGCCAAGAAAATTGAAAGGGGCCATTCACGGAGATCTGGTCACTGCCAGGATAGAAAGGGATTCGCCTAAAGGGCCAGAAGGGTCTGTAATAAGGATAATCCAACGCAACCTCAGGGAAGTGGTGGGGATATTCCATACAGGCAGGAACCTGGGAGTTGTGATACCTGAAAACGAACGCCTCCATACAGAAATCCTCATTCCCGATCCTAAGAGATATGGCAACATCGACGGCCAGGCGGTCATAGCCAAGATCCTTCACTTTTCCCGCACTGGAACCACTGCTGAGGGCGAGATCATAAAGGTACTTGGCGACCCAGACGATATAAAAGTCCAGTCGAAGATAGTGGTCAACAAGTATCAACTGCCTCACGAATTCTCCAAAAGGGCCTTGACCCAAGCCCAGGGGCTGCCAGACTGGGTCAGGGGCCAGGATCTTTCAGGCAGACGAGATTTAAGAAACCTCCCCCTTATGACCATCGACGGAGAAGATGCAAAAGACTTCGACGATGCGGTTCATGTAAAGAAGACCGCAAAGAGCTATATTCTAACTGTGGCCATCGCCGACGTCAGCCACTACGTTGACAAGGATTCCCCCCTTGACCTCGATGCCCTGCAGCGTGGCACAAGTGTCTATTTCCCTGACCAGGTCATTCCCATGTTGCCTGAAAAACTCTCAAATGGGATATGCAGCCTTGTTCCAGACGAAGAAAGGCTTGCAGTAGTAGCAAAGATCTATTTCGACCACTCGGGAGCAGTGAGAAAGTCCACCTTTTTCAAGTCAGTTATAAAAAGTCATCAAAGATTCACCTACAAAACGGTGCAGAAGCTCCTTGACGGGAAAGACAAAAAGCTCAGAAAGAAGTTCAAACCCTTTCTCAAGACCCTTGGATGGATGGAAGAACTTGCACGCCTCCTCATGGAAAGGCGCAAGGAGCGTGGAAGCATTGACTTTGACCTGCCAGAGCCAGAGGTGATTCTCGGCCTCACCGGGGAGCTGGAAAGCATTGTCCACAGACAGCGCAGCATGGCCCACAGGCTGATAGAAGAATTTATGATAGCGGCCAATGAGGCTGTTGCAAGATTTCTGTCTGACCGCTCGATACCCACCCTCTATCGGATCCACGAGCCCCCTGAGAGGGAGAAGATAGAAGACGTGGTGGAATTTTTGAGGTCCCTTGGACATAACGTAAAACCTCCAAAAAAGATAACACCATTTTGGTGTCAGAAGATCCTTGGCATGGTGGAAGGAAGACCTGAAGAATACGTTGTAAATTCCATGCTTTTGAGGACAATGAACCAGGCTGTCTATTCCCCTGAGAACAAGGGGCACTTTGGGCTGGCTTCACCCACATATCTACATTTCACATCTCCCATCAGGCGTTATCCAGACCTGATTGTCCACAGGGTGTTGAAGGGCAATCTTAGACGTACAAGGAAAAGGCCTGTATACAAAAATGAAGAGCTAAAGATACTCGGCCAGAAGCTCAGCCAGGAAGAAAGGACCGCCATGGAGGCGGAACGCGAAATGCTGGACAGACTCAAGGTGAGATACATGGAGGAGAAAATCGGGGAGGTCTTTCACGGCATCATTTCTTCCGTTTCCTCATTTGGCATGTTTGTAGAGCTGAAAGAGATCCTGATATCCGGTCTGGTGAGACTTGTCGACATGGCAGATGATTATTACGAGTTTGATAGCAAAAGACACATACTGCGAGGAAGGAGAAGTGGCAAGGTCTACAAGCTCGGGCAAGAAGTGGTTCTTCGTCTCATATCTGTAAACAAGACCAGAAGGCACATCAACTTTGAGATTATCCAGGAAGAAAGATGAGCGTTCCCAAGGAAGTCTTAGACCGAATACAAAAACTCAGGGAAGAAATCAACTACCATAACTATCGCTACTATGTACTGGACTCTCCGGTGATAAGCGATGAGGACTATGATGCCCTTGTTCATGAGCTAAAGGAACTTGAGGAGAAATATCCTGAGACCATAACCCCGGATTCACCCACCCAGCGGGTCGGCGCCCCACCTTCTGAAAAATTCCGTACCGTTCCTCATCATGTTCCAATGCTAAGCCTCGATGACGCATTTTCTCCAGAAGAGGTTGAGGAATTCGATGCGCGCATCAAAAAATTCTTGGGCACCAGTTCCGAGATAGAATACACCCTAGAGCCAAAAATGGACGGCCTTGCCGTGGAGCTAGTATATGAAAGAGGTGTCTTCACCCTGGGCTCCACTAGAGGAGACGGTTATAACGGCGAAGACGTGACAAACAACCTGCGCACCATCCCATCCATACCCCTACGGCTCCTTTCAAGACACGAGCCTGTACCAGAACTCCTGGAGGCCAGAGGGGAAGTCTATATGGAGAAAAGGGCATTTGAAAAGTTGAATGAAGAAAGGAAAAGGCAAGGGCTTCCCACCTTTGCCAATCCTCGAAACGCAGCTGCTGGATCCCTCAGACAGCTTGATCCAAAAGTGACTGCAAGCAGGCCGCTCCAGATATTTCTCTACGGAATCGGCAGAGTGGAGGGACGAAGCTTTGACACCCAGTGGCAGATCCTCCAAACCTTCAAGAAATGGGGCCTTCGAGTAAATCCTCTCATAAAAAAGGTTACCGGTATAAAAAAGGCCATCACTTATCATGAACACCTTGCAGATATCAGGCCCCGGCTCGATTATGAAATAGATGGCATGGTCATAAAGGTAAATGATCTTGCCCTTCAAGACAGACTCGGCACAAAGGCAAAAAGCCCCAGGTGGGCACTGGCATACAAATTTGAAGCGGCCCAGAGCATCACCAGGATAAAGGACATCATACTTAGTGTAGGACGCACAGGGGCAGTGACGCCAGTGGCTGTTATGGAGCCTGTCAAGGTTGGAGGCGTGACCGTTAGCAGGGCCACCCTACACAATGAAGATGAGATAAGGAGGAAGGATATCCGCATTGGGGACTGGGTCATTGTGAGAAGGGCTGGAGATGTGATCCCAGAGGTGGTGCGCCCTCTCAAAGAGCGTCGCACAGGCCAGGAAAGGCCATTTGAGATGCCGAGATATTGTCCAGTGTGCGGCTCAAAACTAGTGAGAAAGCCAGGAGAGGCCATCTACCGCTGCCCAAATCCTGACTGCTTTCCAAGGCTTGCCAAACGCATTGCCCACTTTGTAAGCAAGGGGGCCATGGATATAGAAGGCCTTGGGCCCAAGGTGGTGGAACAACTTATCACAACAGGGATCATTAGGGATATTCCAGACCTCTACTCCATAAGAAAGGAAGACCTGCTATCGCTGGAAGGCTTTGCGGAAAAATCAGCAGATAATCTCCTCAAGGCGATTGAACAGAGCAAACACACCACGCTTGCACGGTTCTTGTACGCCATAGGAATCCGGCATGTAGGAGAGGTCACGGCTCAGCTTCTCGCAAAGCATTTCAGGAACTTGAACCGTCTAATGAACGCAACCAAGGAAGAACTTGAAGCCATAGAAGGGATAGGGCCAGAGGTTGCAGGAAGCATTGCCCAATGGTTTGCCAATGAAAAAAACCGCACCCTGATAAAACGGCTCCTGGATGCAGGCATAGTTATAGAAGGGCAAAAAGAAGAAAAACTTCCTCTTCAGGGTAAAAAATTCGTATTTACTGGCAGCCTAACCCACTTCAGGAGGGAAGAGGCCAAGAAACTCGTGACATCTCTGGGCGGACAAGTTCAGTCCACTGTTGGAAAAAGGACAGATTTCGTGGTGGTTGGCGAAAATCCTGGCTCCAAACTGGAGAAAGCCAAAAAGCTCGGAGTCCAGACCATTACCGAAGAAGAATTTCTCCAGCTGGTGGGCCAGGGCTGAATAACATATTGTTTCCATCAAAGGAGGGCACTATGAAGAGGATACACGCCAAGGTCACTGGGTTGGTGCAAGGGGTCTATTTCAGGGCTTCAACCAGAGATACCGCCAGGGCACTCGGCCTCAAGGGATGGGTCAAAAACATGCCCGACGGCTCGGTGGAACTTGAGGCAGAAGGGCCTGAAGAAAAGATTTCACAGCTTGTCATCTGGCTGAACCAGGGCCCGCAGTATGCCCGCGTGGAAAACGTAAAAGTAACCCAGATCCCTGTCAAAGGGAATGAGTCTGATTTCAACGTGGATTTTTGAAGGCCAGTTTTTGCCTGTCTCCACCAGGCATTCACCTTACAATCGGTAACCCTTCAGGCCGAACATATACCTAAAGGACTTGCCTGCCCAGGCCAGGCAAGCTCACCAATCTTTCCATTGACCTGTAACATTCGAGAGTCTTTCCACGACCTATCCGGAAATTAAAGGTACAGGAATTATATGCCGAAATCGAATCTAATCAAACCTAACGATTTTCTGATCATATTTCCGTAAGACAACTCAGTCGGACTATCCACAGGAGGAAGAAATGATAAAAAAATTGACACTCGTATTGCTCTTTTCGCTTTGCTGGGCAAATTTTTCATTGGCCGATGAATATTCAGGCATGTGGTGGGATACCAGCAAACAGGGCCAGGGCCTATCCATTGTACAAAACGGGGCATCAATCTGTGGGGCCTGGTACCTCTACGATTCCTCTGGCAATGACATGTGGCTCGTATTTACAGGCAGCCTTGATTCATCCAACACCGTAACTGCGGAGTTACTCCGATACACCGGGCCACCACTAGGAACAACATGGGACACCAACAAACTGGTTAGCTCGGTAAAGGGCAGTATAACCATAACCTTCAACAGCAGTGAGAGTGCCTCCATGCACTATTCACTTGGTGATATAACAGGAGATCTGAATCTTGTTCCATTTGCAAATGACTCGGCGAGCTTTTACTGGGATCCCCAAAGACCTGGCCAGGGCATCGGACTTTTCACCGAAGGCAGCAAGATCTATGCGGTATGGTACCTCTATGACGAAAATGGGGAAGACATGTGGCTCACGACACCAGGAGACCTTTCCCTAACATCCTTGGATGCCGACCTTTACCAGTTTACCGGACCACCTCTCGGTGCCGTCTGGACTTCAACCCCAGTACAATCCACAAAGGTGGGCAATGCCACCCTCTCGTTTCCTGATCTCAACTCCATTACACTCACATACTCAGTCCACGGACAGAATGGACAGCTGAATGTAGTGCCCTTTACATGCTCTGAAGGAACATGTTCTGGCACCTATTCAGGCACCTATACTGGTTCTGCCCCTGTCTCTAACGCCGATCCAGATTGGTGTGGATACTTTGCCACGGTTTCACTGGTAATATGCGATTCTTCAGTTACAGGAAATGCCATTGACAACTTTGGTGAGGAATACTCAGTATCTGGATCTGTGGACAGTAACGGCAATGTCACAGGCACCATTTACGAAGGCTTCGAAACCACTGACACCGGAATTGGCACCTTCACGGGCACTATCTCGGGCTCCTCGGCCACCGGTACGTGGCAGGATTCATATGGATGCCACGGCACCTTCAGTGTCACCAAGAAGTGAAGTCAACGAATCAAAAAAATTTCTTAACAAAAAGGAAGGGGCTCCAAGGCCCCTTCTTCAGCAAAAAATCGGGTGCCTGGATTCTTTTGTCAAACGGACATGTCCTTTTACAATAAGGGTATGATCAACTTTCTCACATCCACCCTCTTCTTGATAAGGCCCTGCTGAAACATGATCTCTACCGTCTGAAGCCATGCTTCTTCGTCTATCCATCCAACCTTGCGTCTGCCATGGGCAGTTATCAGCGGGGCGGTCGCCTTGATTTGTTCCTTTAAGGTGGCCATTGGCAAGCCCTTTTCATATCTTGCCAAGATTGCGGCTGCCTTCTCCAGGTTTTGCGGCATTATAGCCTGCTGCCAGCCCTGGATTATGCATTTTCTGAAAAGTCTTACTGTATCTGGATGCCTGAGGTAGAACTTTTTGGATGTAACCAGGGAATTGGCAACGAAACGAATGCCATACCTGCACGGGTCCAAAAAACCGGCCTCATCCCCTATCCTTTGCATCCTTTCACTAAGGGTGATACCCTGTGTGTTCCTGTAGCATGGCCAAAGGTCCACATCTCCCTTCCAAAACGGCGTATAATCGTAAGTGATAGCGTAAAGATGCAGTTTCTCACGGTCAAGACCAAGCCTTCCTGCCAGTGCCATAAAAATGGCCTCGTCGTTTCCGCCATAAGTTATGCCAATGGTAAGATCTTTCAGGGATTGGGCAGGCCTATTTAGGTCAACATGAACTCTGGATCTGTTATAGATCCACTGAAGCGGGTTTTCCTGAAAGATCTGTGCTATCACAATGCAATCTGCACCCCTTGAGACAGCCCTTATGACCTGATCGGCAGAGGCAACCCCAAAATCTGTCCGGCCAAGCTCCATTTCCTCAATTGCGTCATGCTCTGCCCCACCCTCTTTTATGGACACATCGAGGCCATTCTTTGCAAAAATGCCCTGGTCCCTGGCCCAGAGATCGCCTATCGTGCTGGCATTGAATAGCCATTTCAGGCGATATGAAACTACACTTTTGCTCAGCTTACCCGCTGGGGGCGTCTTTTCATGCTCGCTGGAGCAACCAGACAAAAAAGTGCCTGCAAGAAAGCAAACGGCCAAAAAGGATAGCAAATTAGACCTTGAAATGAGGCCCTGCCTGCCTTGTCTGGCCGTCATGATCTTGTTTTGTTACGAAGCAACCAATTATTTTTGTCCAAATTTTGCAGATGCTGCCTTTAACCTTTTCATAGGACTTTCCATCTTTTTATAACCTGCTGGCACCTGAAATTCTGACCTTGGGATATTGGCCTTTTTTACTGACACCACCTGGAAGGAATCGCTTCTATTCATATTGGCAGCATGGGGATAATGTAATTCCTTCACCACTTCACCATACTCCTGAACCTTCTGCTCCAGTTTCACGATCTCTTTGGCTTCCGAACTACCAAAAGGCATGCCTTCCATAGAGATCTTGTTCATGGCGTTTTCAAAATCCTTTATCTTGGACTTGTCTATTTCGTGAAGGATATCCTGCCTCAAAGCCTTCGATACCCAATATTCAGACAAAGGTTTGCCGTTTTTTAAAATTACATACTTCTTGGCCAAATATCCGGCGATCTTGGCAGTCTCGCCTGTATCCTTAAGCTTGAGGCTTCCTGGGGCCGCCTTCTGAATGCCCATCATCTTCTCCACCATGGCCCTTTGTTCCGGAGGCAAGGCATTGAATCTGTCTTGCAGTTGCTTCATCCCCTGCTCCATCGTGCTGACCATCTCCTTCAAGGAAGTCACTGAATATTCCTTTTTCCCAGGATCAACCATGATCATGATGCCTTTTCCCATATCCAATATGGCATAACTCCCATCTCCAGACACTGTTTTTACCTTGTTGGCCTGGAAAAAGGACACCTGTTTGTCCGAACCGGCAGCATGGCCTGGGGCATCAATTCTGTGTACTCTCTCGATAATAAGTCCAGCAAACACAACCTGGACAGAGAATAAAAAAGCCAACGAAACAAAAAATGATACCAAAAGTATGCGTCTTTCTTTCATTATCTATCACTCCTGAAGCATTTTTCTAACCTTGTGAAAATCTATCCTCTTTCCAAAATCATACATCACGTCCTTTGATTTCAGATTGGATCCAGAAATTGTGACAAGCATTCTCTTTTGGATGATTACCTGAAGCTTGCCATTTCCTGTAGCCTTATTCCACTCCTCTATCCCCTTTTCGCCATTTATTGTGACCAGCCTATTGTTGCCCATAAACACAGGATTTTCCAGTATCATGGCTAGCCACGACACCAGAGGCGAATCTATAACCATCTCCACAGTAACGCTTTGGCCTTTGGGACCTTGATATACCCTGGAAACAGTCACCCCAGCTAGGCCGAGGCCAGTCCCCCTGTTCACCTGAGGCTCCTCACCTGTCCATCCAGGAGGAGGACCTGGCAAAACCACCCTGTATCTGTCCACCTGCCTGTCCTTGATAAGGCCTATGGCAAACTGAAGCTCAGACACCGCCTGTGAATAGCTTCCCTGTCGATAGAGCTTTCCAGCCTTTTCAAGGCTGTCCAAAACCTCATCGGCTGCTGCCGTATACGAAAAGACGAAAAAAAGGAGTGCAAAAGTGATTGGAACCTTAATAAAATCCATACACCTCACTTTTTATTCTGCCCAAAAGGTGCTATAAGAAATATTTTCCCTTTTTCAAAAAGGGTACAATCACATGCCCCATCGTCAATCAAGAGGGGCATTTAAAGGTTAACACAGATGGAAGCGAATACAAGAACACCCTTTGATTGCATAGCGGAAACATACAGCCGCTTCGACATCAAGATCGTCAAGGGCCAGGGAACCAGACTCTGGGACAGTGAGGGCAGGCAATACACCGACTTTACTTCTGGCATAGCTGTTTGCAGCCTCGGCCATTGCAACCCTGCTGTTGTGGAGGCCGTCAGGGAGCAGGCCCAACGGCTTTTTCACGTCTCCAACCTCTACTGGACTGAACCTCAGCTTAAGGTCGCCTCTGCCCTTGTTGAACATTCATGCACCGATAGGGTCTTTTTCTGCAATTCTGGTGCAGAGGCTGTAGAGGCAGCCATAAAACTTGCCCGAAAATACGGGCACGATGCAAAGGGCCCAGACTGTTATGAGATCATCACCTTGGAAGGATCTTTTCATGGACGAACCCTCGCTACCATAACTGCCACAGGCCAACCCTTTTACCAGCAGGGTTTCGAACCCTTACCTCCTGGCTTTACCCATGTGCCACCAAATGACATAAGGGCACTGAAGCTCGCGGTAAACAAACGGACCACCGCAATCATGGTTGAGCCTATCCAAGGCGAAGGCGGAGTACGGCCCTTGTCTATGGAATTTCTGGAAGCTGTGCGTTTGGTGGCAGATGAACATGATGCCCTTGTCATATTCGATGAAATCCAAGTTGGCATGGGACGCACAGGGAGCCTGTTCGCCTATGAACAGACACCCGTGGAACCCGACGTTATCTGTCTTGCTAAAGGACTTGCCAATGGAGTGCCCATAGGGGCTATGCTGGCAAAAGAGCATATAATGAATCATCTTGGGCCTGGAACCCATGCATCAACCTTTGGAGCCAATCCTCTGGCTTGTGCAGCTGCCGGAGCCGTCTTGGACCAGCTCACGAAAACAGATATCTTGGAGCAGGTGATACGAAAAGGGGAATACTTGCAAAAAGGCCTCACCCAAGTGGCCCAGGGATGGAAAGACGTGAAGGAAGTAAGGGGTAGGGGGCTTATCCAGGCACTCGAATTCAAGACCCCCAAGCAGGACCTCGCCTCGTGGCTTATGAAAAGGGGATTTTTAGTGCTCGTTTCCCACGGGATCGTACTCAGACTCCTTCCGCCATTCACAATAGAAAGAGAAGAAATAGACCAATTTATCGAGGCACTTGGCCAATACAAGAAGGAACACAATTCATGACACATCGCGTGAGAGGGGAAAGATGAACCGCAGACCCAGACACTATCTTACTGTCTCTGACCTTGAAAAGGATCAGTTGCTGCAAATCATACACAGGGCCATGGAGCTCAAGAGGCGTCAAAAGGAGGGCATCCCCTATCGCCCAGCAGTTGGCAAGGTACTGGGGTTGCTTTTTGAAAAGCCATCCACCAGAACAAGGATCTCGTTTGAAGCAGCAATGTTTCAACTTGGAGGTAATGTCTCATTCATGCCATCAAGGGATCTTCAGCTTCGAAGAGGCGAACCTTTAAAAGATACCGCAAGGGTGCTCGATAGATACCTCGATTGCCTGGTTGTGCGGACCTTTGGGCAGGAAATAGTGGAAGAACTGGCCAAATGGTCTGCCATCCCGGTGATAAATGGGCTGACAGACCAGCACCATCCTTGCCAGATCCTTTCAGACATCATGACTGTGATGGAATTCAAGGGAGAAGATTTGTCAGGCCTGAAGATTGCCTGGGTGGGAGATGGAAACAATATGGCCCATTCCTGGATACAGGCAGCTGCCCGAATAGGCTTCAACCTCTTCATCGCCTGCCCTGAAGAATTCGAGCCAGACAACGAAATCCTAAAGCAGGCCAGGAAAGAGGCCTCATTCCCAATAGAGGTAACGCATGATCCAAAGGAGGCAGTGAAAGATGCCCATGTTGTAAATACGGACGTTTGGGCCAGCATGGGCCAGGATGACCAGCAAGAAAAGGAGAAGAGAAGCCAAATCTTCAGACCTTTCCAGGTAAATTCTGAACTCTTGTCCTTGGCTGCTGAAGATGCCATAGTTCTTCACTGTCTTCCCGCCCACAAGGGAGAAGAAATCACAGAAAAGGTGCTAGAAGGCAAACAATCTGTGGTCTGGGATCAGGCTGAAAACAAGATGCATCTTCACAAGGCCATCCTGGAATGGTCCATGAATCTAGAATATCATTAAAAGCGAGATATTGAGCAAAAAGATGGAAGAAAAAAGGTTCAACAAGATAGTTCTAGCGTATTCAGGCGGGCTGGACACATCTGTCATATTAAAATGGCTTCAAGTCAACTATAAATGCCCTATAGTAGCCTATGCCGCAGACATAGGTCAGGAGGAAGACTGGGATGCCGTGCGCCAGAAGGCATTGGATACAGGGGCAACGAATGTATACATACGAGATCTGAAGGACGAGTTTGCCAAAGATTACATCTACCCCATGCTGAGGGCGAATGCCATTTACGAGGGGGTCTATCTGCTGGGCACTTCCATAGCTAGGCCTCTAATAGCAAAGGAGCAGATCAACATTGCCAAACAGGAAGGTGCAGATGGTGTAAGCCATGGTGCAACAGGTAAAGGCAACGACCAAGTACGTTTTGAACTCACCTACATGGCCCTCGATCCTGACATCAAGATCATTGCGCCTTGGCGCATCTGGGAACTCAATTCCAGGAACAAGCTCATGGATTTTGCCAAGGAGCATGGCATCCCTGTGCCAGTCACAAAGGAAAAGCCCTACAGCATGGATGCCAACATGCTTCATATCAGTTATGAAGGCGGCATACTTGAAGATCCTTGGGCAGAGCCGCCAGAAGACATGTTTACCTGGACCAAGAGCATAGAAGATGCCCCTGACAAACCCACATACATCGAGCTTGCTTTTGAACATGGTGACGCTGTAGCTCTCGATGGCACCCCCTTGTCTCCAGCACAGATGATTTCGGCACTCAACGAAATTGGTGCGCAGAATGGTGTAGGGCGTGTGGATCTCGTTGAAAACCGTTTTGTAGGCATGAAATCAAGGGGAGTCTATGAAACACCAGGGGGCACCATACTTCGGATAGCCCATATGGCCATGGAATCCATCACCCTCGACAGGGAAGTAATGCACATCAGAGACAGCCTCATCCCAAAATATGCCGAGCTTATATATTATGGCTTCTGGTTTGCACCCGAAAGACAAATGCTTCAGACAATGATAGACAAAAGCCAAGAGCCAGTAAACGGTAGCGTGCGGCTCAAAATCTACAAGGGAAACTGTATCGTAGTTGGCAGAAGGTCACCAAATTCGTTATACCGGCCAGATTTTGCCACCTTTGAAGAAGATAAGGTCTATAGTCAGAAGGACGCCGAAGGCTTCATTCGGTTGCAAGGCCTGAGGCTCAAGATAAAATCACTGGTGGAGAAAAAGTCCTGACTGTAAAATAGGTGTTGAAGTGGATGAAAAGACCAAGATAAACGAAAGAAGACGGAATCTAAGGGTTCCATTTGAAACAGAGCTTACAGTGACCAGCCTGGGAAATGGCGAGGCAATAAGGGCCGAGACCACAAGGGATATTTCAATGAAAGGGCTCTATTGCACGTGTCCAAACCCTTTGCCCGTGGGAACTCCTGTGGTGGTACAGATCGTCCTCACAGGCACTAGTTCAGAGCTGAAGCTTAGGATAGAAGGCCATGTTGTAAGAAGGGAAGAACATGGTATGGCCATCTTTTTTGATTCAATGGACTTGGATGCCTTTATTCATCTCAAAAACATCTTATATTTCAACTCAGGTGATCCTGAAAGAATAGACAGAGAGATTTCTGAATCTTGACACATGGAGAAAAGATGAGACGAAAAGAAATATTCTATTATACTGAAATGTCACCATTTGCTGCAATTGGGCTTGCACTTTTGGCCTTGGGCGCATTCTTCCTGACACTTCCCATCCTCATAGCAGCCCTTGTGGTCTTCGGTACCTTTGCCGCTTATATGGCATGGCGATTCACCAAGGCCTTGAAAAAGGCCCAAGAAGAAATGCTCAAGGAAGAGGAGGCCAGAAAAAGGGCTGGTGCATTCCACAGTACGGATGTCATCATAGACGTGACCCCAGACCAGGTAGAAAGGCCGCACATAGGAGATGGCAGGCACTGAGCCGGTAGCGCAAAAAAAGAGCGTTCAACTCGCACCACCTGCACTCGGAGACAACAGGAGCCACGAAAAAAGGCTCAGAGATACGCTGGCAGGTTACTATACGCAGCCCCTTTTCCTGCCTTTAAAGACAGCAAGAAGGATGGCCCATGTCTTGGGGCCATCTGACTGGCAGATCGACGTAATCGTGCTCTGCCAAGATTGTGGCTTGGATATCGCCGATGTGGCCCCCAAAAATGGGGTAAAACAGTTACTTGGTCTTGCCATAGATCTTGGCAGCACGTCTGTCGTCTTTTATCTCGTAGATCTTCAAACAGGCGAGATCACCAAAACCTTGTCCCTTGAAAACCCCCAAAGGCAACATGGGGAAGATATACTGGAAAGAATTATATTTGCAGGCCGGGGGGGCCTTGAAACCCTACAAACCGAGGTGATAGAGCTCATCAACCATGCGGTTTCTGAACTCACCAGGGAGCAGGGAGTAGGGCCTGATTCCATTTACTATTGTTCAGTTGCAGGAAATACCACCATGTGCCATTTCCTCCTGGCCCTAGACCCTTCCCACATATGCAAAGAACCGTATATCCCAACTGTAAATAGGTTTGACCTCTATAGGCCTCAAGAGCTAGGCATCCAGATAAACAGGCAAGGCTATGTATACGTCTTGCCAAACGTGGGTAGCTATTTCGGAGGAGATCTACTGGCAGGCATCCTTTCCTCAGGCATGTTTCAAAGGGAGGAAATCTCTATGCTTGTGGATGTAGGGACAAATGCGGAAGTGGTCCTTGGCAACAGAGACTGGCTTGTCGCCTGTGCAGGAGCTGCCGGCCCTGCCCTTGAAGGCGGCATACTTTCCTGCGGCATGAGGGCACAGAAAGGGGCTATAGAGCGGGTAAAGATATCTCCGAAGGATCTGTCTGTTGAATACAAGACCATTGGCAATGTGCGTCCAAAAGGTCTATGTGGTTCTGCCATTATTGACCTTCTTGCTGAAATGTTCAGGGCAGGGCTTGTGGACCAGACGGGTAAGCTCATGCCATCTAAAGACCCCGACCGCATGAGAATGATCCAGGATGAATGGGCATATATAGTTGCTGATGAGACAGAGACAGCTACAGGAAAGCCAGTCTATATCACCCAAAGTGATATAAAAAATCTCATCCGCTCAAAAGGGGCCATGTATACTATCTTAAACGTAGTAATCCAGAGTGTTGGCATTGATTTTGACGATATTGACAACTTCTTCGTGGCAGGTGCATTTGGAAACTACATCGACCCTGAAAATGCCATCATTATAGGCATGCTTCCCGACATCCCCCTTGAAAAATTCCATGCCCTTGGCAATTCTGCCGGCATGGGTGCGGTCAAGGTACTTCTTGATAAAAATGCCAGAAAAGAACTCGACGAGATATGTGAACGCATAACCTATCTTGAAATGAACGTAAGAGGGGATTTCATGAATCAACTGACAGGGGCCCTTTTTCTCCCCCATACCGATCTTTCCCGTTTTCCTTCGGTAACCAAGCGGCTTAACCTGAAATAAGAAGGGTTAAGCTGGATCTCAAGGCAGCAGCCGACCCGTCTTCCATGCCGTGTAAAGGATACATACAATCAGGGTTAATCCTATATCAACAGCTATAAAACTCACTATATAAACTGCTAGCCTGAAAAACAGGCTCGGAGGCCCCACCTTCATATGTTCAAGCTCCTCATGGCTTTTTCTCGCAACCTCCAGCTGCCTTTCATTAAAGTAGTCCTCTTCGGAGATTCTGCCTGTGAATATGCTTTCGTCTATAGGAAATTTCATAGGCCTAAGGTGGGAGTGAAAAAAGTGGAATATAAACAGGAAAAATATAGCAAGGAGTGCCTCTTCTGAATGAAAGATCAAGGCCACATTCAAGACCCATCCAGGCAAGAAACGGGTAGTGATCTCTGGGAAGGCTAGCATCAGGCCAGAACCTCCAATGACGATCATGCCCCAGAATACCGCCCAGTAATCAAACTTTTCCCAGTAGCTCCATCTGTCCCTTTCGGGTTCCAACGTCCCCTTCAAAAAGCATTGGAATTCAGCCCAGGCCTCCTTGAAATCCTCGATCCTTGGGAACAGGGAATCAGGAGAGAGGAGAAACCTGAAAAAGCCCCTGAATCCCTTTTCTCTCACAAGAGATATCAAATAATAACCGTGAAGCACTACAGCCAGGAATAAAAGAGCGGCCATGCACCTGTGAAGCATATCAATGTTTCCAAAGCCACCCATTATCTCCACGATCTTTAGTGCCCACCCGGTATTGGAATAGCGAAGCGGCAACCCGGAAACCGCAAGGCCTATCACGCTTATAAAGAGAATGAAATGGGTCAGCCGGTGCCATGCCTTGAAACGGAGATAGTAGACATAGCGCCTGCCCCTGGGCTTTTCAATCCTTGCCTTTAGTATCTTGGGAAAGCCCCGAACCCAAGCTAAAGTATGGACGGATGCGGTGACCATGACCATTATGAAAAGAAGCTTCATCATAATGTAGGCATAATATAAGACTGGATAACCATCTTTGTCGTGGACATTGGCGTGGGGCCAATAAGACATGAAAAAGGGCTGCACTGAACCATGACATTTACGGCAGGTCATGGACCTCTTCTTGCCTGAAAGCGGTGAAGCCGGATCTGAAGGCTCCAATATCTTGTGGGATAGATGGCAATCCCAGCAAGTAGCGCCCTTTCCCCCCTCGAGGGCAACCACTTGGCCGTGAAGGGTATCTTTATAGGTTTTAGAGGCATCCTGGTGGCAACTGGCGCATGTGCTAGTTGCCGCTACTACGAACCCGCGCTTTCTGACATCAACCACACCGTGATAACCGTGGCAGGTCTGACATCCAGGGGCAGAATCAGGATCCTCTTTGTATATCTCCCAATGGACGCTTGCTGCATATCCCTTTTTTTCGTCTGGATGGCAACTGCCACAGGTGTCAAAGATCTTTAAACTGGAAACCTTCGATTTAGGATCAGAAACTGGCAGGATGTCATGGGCGCCATGACAGTCGGAACAGGAAGCATTTTGCAAGTGCTTCTTGTTCATGCGTGCATGAATGCTCCCATTGTATACATCCGCCTCATGCTCATGACAGACGCCACAGGAAGCAAGCCCTCCGCTTCTGGAATCTTTGTGGCATACTACGCATTCAAACCCCTTGTGAACAGATGACTCCAGGACCTCTTTTCCGTAAGCCATACCAGTCCATAAGATCATGCTTATAAGCATTATAGAGGATGATACCACTATAAAAGACAGTGCCGTCCGTTGACGTATAGCAGAAATATAGATGTATTGAATCTTTGTCATTTGCAAATTAACAAATTAACAAACCATCAGATGAGATAATGAATAAAAATACAAATACTTTCTCAATAATTCTAAAAGAATATAAATCTAGTTTCTGAAATAGTCAATCTCGAGACTGATTAGCAAACAGACTAGTTTATCCAAATCATATGATATAGAAAAAATAAGCCATGCAACATATATCTGAAATGGATCTCAACTAATCGTGGCCCAGGAATGATGCAGCACCTGCCTTGTGTAGATGGTGCCGTACCATAAAGACGTAGTGTGAATACTTAGGGGACAGCTAAAAGAATAACCTGCTTATCCAGACAGAGGCCAAGATCCCTGCAACATCTGCGCATAGAGCGGCTGGCAGGGCATGGCGTGTCTGTCTTATACCAACGCTGCCAAAATAGACAGCCAGCACATAAAAGGTGGTCTCAGTTGATCCCTGCATCACTGAAACGAGGTATGACAGAAAACTGTCTGGAGCACGGTTGACTATCTCCGACATGATTCCAAAGGCACCACTTCCAGAAAGAGGACGCATGAGTGCCATTGCAAGGGCTTCAGGGGGCATACCTATAAGCCCGGTAATTGGCGCCAACAGCTTTATGAAGAGATCCATGGCGCCACTTGCCCGCAACATCCCTATAGCAACGAATATGGCAACCATGTAGGGTATGATTTTTATCGCAGTATTGAACCCCTCCTTGGCCCCTTCTGTCATACTCTCGTATACAGGCACGCCCTTGAAGTATCCGTATATCAAAAAGAAACATATCAGTATTGGTATGAGCCAACTGGAAAGGCCGTTTATATTTTGCATACTAAACAACACGCCTGGGCATTGATGCACAAGCCTTGTGATAGATGCGGCCAGAAACGCGACAATGGCTGCCACGACAAAGATGCGGCCCGCCAAGCTGGTAAATACACGTCTGGTGACCTCGTCCTGGAAATTGCTATCAATGGCCTTACCTGTTTCTTCTGGTCTTTCTTGTCCCTGATCCTCTAACTTGAGGTTTGTTTCCCTTTTTTCCATTAACTTGGCGGCCACTATGGCCACAGAGGTCGAGATTATAGTCGCTAGTATGGATGGGAGTAGTATAGCCGCAGGGTGGGAGGCATTGGCAGCAGCCCTGACCGTAATTACCCCGAGAGGCAAAAGGGTAACACTCGACGTATTTATGGCGAGGAACAAACACATGGCATTGGTGGCAGTGCCCTTTTTTGGAGAGAGCCTTTCAAGCTCCTGCATGGCCTTTATGCCCATTGGAGTAGCGGCATTACCAAGACCCAGGGCATTTGCAGCCATATTCATTATCATTGCCGACATGGCTGGATGCTCTGGTGGCACATCGGGAAACAGCCTTGTCATGGCTGGCCTCAACCCCCTGGCAATAAGCCTCAGAAGCCCCCCGTCTTCAGCCACTTTCATGAGGCCAAGCCACAGGGCCATAGGGCCGATTAGGCTGATGGCCAGGGTCACGGCGGCCTTTGCAGAATCAAAGGAAGCCTTTGTCACCTGATCCATTGTACCTGTGTAGGCTGCAGTGACAGTCGCCACGAGTATCATGCCGAGCCAGATAAGATTGATGGCAGCTGGCTTGTCATCCATTTAACAGGTTACCTTTGCGGTGTTGACTTAAGTCAATGCACTTCATGCCCAAAATGTCCATATTGATATCCAGATCCATCCATTGGATTTGACAAGAACAACGTGTCGGGATGATCTGTCTTCATTTTTATAACAGCAATGACGAACTCATTAGGAGAATATAATGAAAGTGCTCAGAAAAATCATAGAAATCGATGAACAGTTGTGTGACGGCTGCGGCCAGTGCGTTCCTGCCTGTGAAGAAGGCGCCATAGAAATAGTCAATGGCAAGGCAAGGCTTGTTGCAGAAAAATACTGCGATGGCCTTGGTGCCTGCATGGGAGAATGCCCAACAGGGGCCCTCAGGATCGTGGAAAGAGAAGCAGAAGACTTCGACGAGGAGGCAGTAGAAAAATACCTGAAGGCAAAAAGCGCCCCCAAAGGTCCTGAACCGTCAGCATGCGCCTGCCCATCCAACCAGATAAAGAATCTTGCTCCCCAGGGGCTAAATGTCGTACGACCTGGGACTGCAACTGGAGCCAATTCCCTTCTTGGCCACTGGCCCATTCAAATCAGGCTCATTCCTCCCCATGCCCCTTTTCTTAAAGACGCGGACCTCCTCATAACTGCAGACTGTGCGGCTGTTGCCTGTCCTGATTTTCACCAGCGTTTTGTTCAAGGCAAGGTGGTCATGTTGGGATGCCCCAAATTTGATGATCCTTCCGAATATGTTCAGAGATTCAGCCAGATATTTGCACAAAATCAAATAAACAGCATCTCTACCATAATCATGGAAGTGCCATGCTGTTCAGCCATGCTTGGCATCTTGAAAAAGGCATTAGAAGAAGCGGGTAAGTCATTGAAGATCAAAAAGACCGTAATCGGCTTGAAAGGCGCCATCCTTCAAGAAGATACTGATTAAAAAACTGTGCGCATCTTCGGTTTTTCCGGAAAAGGAGTATCTGAATGGGATAAGGATGTGAGTTGACATGGATGAATTTTTGCCAAAAGCCCTTTTCTGAATCGGCTGAAACAGCATGCTCACAAGAATCTGGATATGTTCTTAACTCTTTTGAAGAATTATGGGATAGCCCCGAAGAGAAGGGGAAAGGTGGGCCTAAAAGGGCCTTGGAAGCAGAAGTCCGCCCTGACAAGCTTCTAAGGCTTGGCTTCACTGAAACCTCCAAAGCCGCTAGCTTATAGAGGCTTCGGGTGCTTCGCCTCGCCTGGGAATCTGTAACAGGCTCTTTCAATGGTTTTTAAACCCTGCCAGCCCCCCTTTTCCCCCGGTCTTAGAAAGGCTAAGCCTGACCTGACTTTTGAACAGACTATTTGGGATCGGCATCAGGGTTCCTATTTGCCGGAAGAATCACATTTTCTTCATGCACCTAGCCTTAAACGATGATATCATCTGAAAAACACAGGAGAAAAGACGTGTCGAGACTGCTTGCCTTAAAGGCCATCTATGATTTCTATGACAAGTTTGTAAAGGGGTTTTCCATAGCGTGCAAAAAGGGGTGCCATACATGTTGTACCACGAACGTCACTGCGACAAGCCTTGAAGTAGACTACCTCCTTCAATCCAAGAATCTCAACGGAGTCTGCCTCGAAAAGCTTGAAGAACAAAGAAAAGAGACCCATTTTATCCCAAGCACTACCATCAACACAACGGCAGCCATGTGTCTAGCCCAAAAGGACATACCTGAAGAGACTTCTCCCATCACCTTTAACCCGTGTCCGCTCCTCGATAACCAAGGGCTATGCACGGTTTATGAACACAGGCCCTTTTCCTGCAGGTCTATGTCTTCAGAAACAGTATGTACCCAGGGTGGACAGGCAGATATGCCGCCATTTCTCGTCACAGTGAATCTTGCCATATACCAAATACTGGAGCACATAGACAGTGAGGGCTGGTACGGCAACCTCCTGGACATGGTGCCGATTTCCATGGCGGGAAAGGAGCGCGCCCCGCAAATGGTTGCTGAATGCCAGGGCATCATAAAGACCAATCGTAAGCTGCCATGCTTCATTGTGCCACCAGACGATGCTGTCCGGTTCAGGTCGTTCATGAGGCGGCTCGCCAAGCAAGACGCAGGACAATACACCATTGGGGAACTACTGCCTGAAGATTACACCATCCTTTCTTGAACCTTCCAAAACCTCCAGACTAAAAGCTCCAATATCAAAAGGCCGTCCGTACAGGCGGCCTTTTTGATGGAGAAGTCTGGAAAAGGAACTATTCTTTGATTAATTGATCAACCGTATGCATGGGTGCCAAGTACACATGGAACCTTGTACTTTTCCTCGACGATCTTCTTAAATTCGTCGAAATCGTGATTTTTGCACATTGGAACAGCCTTTACCATACAATTGCTCAGATGTATGGCATCGACCTTGACGTTTTTCATCACGCTGCCGATGTTGTTGATGGTTGCCCTGCCAGGACATTTGCAGCGCAGGAACGCAACGATTACAGGATCATCATACTTTGCAAACTCCCCATTCTTTTCTTTTACAGCATTGATGCATTTGTACTCTCCTGGACAGCCATATCCTGCGTCCATGTAAGAGCTACAACCAATTACCAAGATGTTCATCTGTAGACCTCCTTTTCCTTTTTTTGGGTTAGACCAAAAAATTCCCTTTACCCAATGGCTTTGTTACATTCGAGAAATAATCGCCAAACAGTGCTGTGCTTGCAATCACTTCCTCCATGCGTTTAGCCCTTGAATAAAACTTCTGTTTTTTAGAACACCCTTTAATTATTATTTTTGAAATTACATGTGTTATGAAAAAATTCAAGGGTTGATATTGAACTACGAGTTGACTCAAAAGGGCTTTTTAATGATAATGCCGTGGATTTATATAGAGATTATAGTACAAGAAGGCGACTTCGACCAGGAAGGATAAGTGAGAAAATTCACCACCAGCGAAAAACAATTCATGCGTGCAGCAATAAGGCTTGCCCAAAAAGGCCTCGGCTTCACATCCCCCAACCCTGCAGTTGGGGCAGTAATAGTAAAAGATGGCCGTATAGTAGGAAAAGGCTATCACAAGATGGCTGGCTCTGCCCACGCAGAAGTCAATGCCATCAAAGACGCAGGGCCCCTTTGTCGGGGTGCAGAAATCTTTGTCACCCTTGAGCCTTGCAACCACACTGGTCGCACCCCGCCATGCACCAGGGCTATCCTTGATGCCGGTTTAAAACGGGTGGTTGTCGGAGCTTCAGACCCCAATCCGACAGTCAAGGGGGGAGGAAGTGATTTTTTGAAGTCCAAGGGCCTGGACGTAGCGTGTGGGCTTTTGGAACAGGAATGTAGACTCCTCCTTGCCCCCTTTGCAAAATCGGTCAAGACCGGGCTTCCCTGGGTGAGGGCCAAGACAGCGTGTAGCCTGGACGGTAGGATTGCCACCAGAACTGGGCATTCAAAATGGATCACAAACGAAAAGGCACGTCAATATGGCCAGAGGCTCAGACAGATTAGCGACGCCATAATAGTGGGCAAAGGAACAGTAGAGGCAGACAACCCAAGTCTCACCTGGAGGCCAAGGTCCACACTAGAGAGAAAAAAGAGGCTCCTTCGCATAATACTTGACAGCCGACTCGAAAGTCCTGCAGAATCAACAGTATATTCTCCGTTGAAAAATGCGCCTACGCTTATAGCCACTACATCGCCAGACAATACAAAAAGGCGCACCCTGGAAGCCAAAGGAGTTGAAGTGGTGGAGCTTCCTCCAGATACTCAGGGCCGTCCAGACATCACCTCCCTTTTGCAATACTTGGGCGGCAAGGGCATCCAAGCAGTGCTAGTGGAAGGAGGGGCAGGAGTGCTTGGAAGTTTTTATGACAATAATGCGGTTGATGAAGCATTCTTCTTCTTTGCTCCTCTGGTTATTGGTGGAGAAAATTCTAAGGCGGCCATAGAAGGCGTTGGGGCAGATCTTCTGGAACAGGCCAAAAGGCTCAAGGGCCTCACCATTCACCGCCTTGGCGACAACTGGCTCGTAAGAGGAGTTATCGCAGATCTCGACAGCTTCTGGAGACGTTAAACATATGTTTACTGGGATAATAGAAGGCCTTGGAACCATAACTGGCATAAGCTCTGCCTCTCAGGGTGTGAGATTCAAGATAAGGCCCGATTTCCACATGGATGATCCGGAAACTGGTGAAAGTATCGCCGTTAATGGAGCCTGTCTCACAGCCACTGATTTCACCGCAGATTCCTTCATGGTGGATGTATCGCCTGAAACCTTGTCGAGAACTACACTCGGGACATTCAAAGCAGGCACCAGGGTTAACCTGGAACGCGCCCTCAAGCTTTCAGATAGACTTGGAGGCCATATTGTGAGCGGCCATGTGGACTGTGTAGCAACCATAGCAGAAAGGGCCCCCCAGGGAGAGTTTACGATATTTTCGTTCCGTATCGAGCCCAGATTCGACCGTTATCTCATTGAAAAGGGCTCTGTTGCCATTGACGGAATCAGCCTTACAGTCAATACATGCGGTAAAGGCAGCTTTTCCGTTGCCATTATTCCCCATACGGCTAAACTTACGACCTTGTCCTTTAAAAAGGCAGGAGACAAGGTAAATATTGAGCTGGACATTATAGGAAAGTATATTGAAAAATTGCTTCTTACAACAGATGAAAAGGAACCATCAGACAAAACGTCTAAGGCCAAGGTGGACAAGGATCTCCTGGCCAGGCATGGCTTTCTGTAATTCTTTTCACGAGCTTGGCAAACAGATTTTAAGAGCGACACTGTTGGCCACAATGTTTTTTTAGAGGCAATTATTTATTTGAGTTAAAATATAATCTGGAGTCTTAGATCACCATGGCAAAATCTACTATTGAAGAAGCGATTGAAGATATTAAACAAGGAAAAATGGTTATCCTTGTTGATGATGAAGACAGGGAAAATGAAGGGGATCTCTGCCTTGCTGCAGAAAAGGTTACTCCTGAAGCCATCAACTTTATGGCAAAATACGGCAGGGGCCTCATATGCCTTGCTCTAACAGGCGACATGGTTGACAGGCTTGGGCTGCCCATGATGGCCTCCAAGAACACTTCCCGCTTCGGCACTGCCTTTACCGTTTCCATAGAAGCCAGAAGGGGAGTGACTACTGGCATCTCGGCCCACGATAGGGCCACTACCATCCAGACCGTCATGAAGGATGGCTGTGGACCAGACGATATAGCCACACCAGGGCATGTTTTCCCGCTACGGGCCAGGGATGGAGGTGTGCTAGTAAGGGCTGGACAGACCGAAGGCTCCGTGGACCTTGCCCGTTTGGCTGGCCTCAAGCCTGCTGGAGTCATCTGCGAAATCATGAAAGACGATGGCACCATGGCCAGAATGCCAGACCTCGAAGTCTTTGCCCAGGAACACGGGCTAAAGATCGTCACCATTGCTGATCTCATAGAATACCGCCTGAGGACCGAATGCTTTGTAAAGAGAGAGGTTGAAACCAGGTTGCCTTCAAGGTTTGGTGGGGAATGGAAACTCATAGCATATACCTCAGTCCTGGATACCCATGAGCACCTCGCCCTGATCCTTGGGGAACCAGTCATAAGACCAGATGAGGAAATACTGGTACGGGTCCATTCAGAATGCCTCACAGGAGACGTATTTGGCTCTCTCAGGTGCGATTGCGGACCTCAACTCCAGCGTGCCATGATGCAAATCGGCAGGGAAGGAAGAGGTGTCCTCCTTTACATGCGACAGGAAGGCAGGGGTATCGGGCTCCTCAACAAACTAAAGGCCTACCAACTCCAGGACCATGGCAGGGACACAGTTGAGGCCAACAAGGAACTCGGCTTCAAGCCAGATCTCAGGGACTATGGAGTAGGCGCGCAAATATTGAGGGACCTTGGCATCAGAAAGATGCGTCTTATGACGAACAATCCAAAAAAGATCGTTGGACTTGAGGGATATGGCCTTGAGGTAGTAGAACGCGTGCCCATAGAAATTCCACCCCAAGAGGAAAACATCAACTACCTCAAATGCAAGGCCGAAAAGATGGGCCATCTTCTCCACATAGATTAAGGGGAGAGAATCCTGATCACAGGCAGCATATACGAGGCCCTTAATTCTTTGTTGCACCTTGTAAACAGAATGGAACCAACTTGCATGGATTTAGACGTTATGAGGGAGGACATCAAATGCCGATAAATTTCGAAGGAAATCTCAATGCAGAAGGGCTCAAGATCGGTATCATAGTGGCCCGTTTCAATGAATTTATCTCCAGCAAGCTACTTGGAGGAAGCCTTGATGCCTTGGTGCGTCATGGTGCAAGGGACGAAGACATAGAAATAGCTTGGGTGCCTGGAGCCTTTGAGATACCACTTATTGCAAAACGCATGGCTGCCTCAGGCAAGTATGATTGTGTCATATGCCTTGGCTGCATAATCAGGGGCGCTACGCCACATTTTGACTACGTTGCGGCGGAATCATCCAAGGGTATTGCTCAAGTTGCCATGAAGGCAGATTGCCCTGTGGCATTTGGTGTGCTCACCACAGAAACCATCGAACAGGCCATAGAACGAGCCGGAACCAAGGCGGGCAACAAGGGCTGGGACGCAGCTCTAGCCGCAGTGGAAATGGCCAATCTTCTGAAAGAGATAGATGTCTAATGGCCAGTAGGCGCAAGGGACGCACAATTGCACTCCAGGTTCTATATCAGGCAGACTGGACAAAGGGCATGAAGCCTGAAGACGCGACAGAATTCACCAAAAGGACCCTGCAGGATTATGAAAAGGACCTTGCGCCAAAGGGTATCAAAAAAAATCCCGAACTCATGAATTTTGTGGAGCTGTTAGTCTCGGGAGTGTTAAGCAAGCGCCAGGAGATAGATTCCATAATTAGCAGGTTCTCAAGAAAATGGAAGCTTGAACGCATGGCCGCTGTAGACAGAAACATCTTGCGTCTCGGCATTTTTGAACTTTGTTATCTCCACGAGATTCCACCAAGAGTGGCAATAAACGAAGCCGTTGAGCTGGCAAAGAGGTTTGGAGACTCTAATTCTGCAGGATTTGTAAATGGCATCCTGGATTCTGTTTTTCAGGAAGTGTGCCAGAAGAAGAAAACTGATTAACAAATCCATAAAGGCTCGATAGGGAATACCATTCAGTCAACACACAGAACATAAAAGAATGAAATATAACTTCACTGAAATTGAACAAAGACAGCAAAAGCTCTGGGAAGAGGCAGACGTTTTCAAGATTGACGACCAAAAGGCATCTCGGCCCTACTATTGCCTAGAGATGTTCCCCTATCCTTCCGGCAGGATTCACATGGGGCACGTAAGGAACTATTCCATAGGGGATGTCATTGCACGATTCAGAAAGATGCGGGGCTTTGATGTGCTACATCCCATGGGCTGGGACGCCTTTGGACTGCCTGCAGAAAATGCCGCCATTAAACATGGGATACATCCAGCCAAATGGACTTATGAAAACATCGACTATATGAGGCGGCAACTCAAGCGAATGGGCCTTTCTTACGATTGGAGCAGGGAAATAGCCACCTGTGACCCAAACTACTACAAGTGGGAACAGCTTATCTTCATTGAAATGATGAAAAAAGGACTGGTCTATTCAAAAAAGTCCAAGGTCAACTGGTGTGAACAGTGCCAAACCGTTCTTGCGAATGAGCAGGTGGAGGAAGGCCGATGCTGGAGGTGTGACACAGAGGTGGAAGAAAGAGAACTGGATGGATGGTTCTTCAAGATAACCGCCTATGCAGAAGAGCTCCTTGAAGGGTGCGACAAGCTTACTGGATGGCCTGAAAAGGTCCTTACCATGCAGAAAAACTGGATAGGAAAAAGTATAGGCGCAGAGATAGAATTCCCTGTAAAGGCGAGTAAAGAGATCATAAAGGTCTTCACCACCCGGCCTGATACCCTCTTTGGCGTAACGTTCATGAGCCTATCGCCTGAACATCCTTTGGCCCTGGAGCTTTCACGTGGAACCCAGCAAGAACAGTATGTAAAAAACTTTGTTGAGAAGTGGAAAAAACGGCTGAAATCAGAAAGATATGGAGATACGGAAAAGGAAGGTGTTTTCACTGGCAGCTACGCATTGCATCCCATAACCGGAGAGGATATCCCTATTTATATCGCAAACTTCGTGCTCATGGAATATGGAACAGGCGCAGTGATGGCTGTTCCAGCACACGACCAGAGGGATTTTGAATTTGCAAAAAGATACAATCTGCCTATCCGCCTTGTAATCTGTCCCAGAGATAAAAAATTGGCCCCAGACAACATGGAAGAAGCATGGGAAGGACCTGGAATTCTAGTAAATTCCGGCCCCTTTGATGGCATGGACAACCAGGAGGCCAAAAAGGCCATAGTGGATTTTCTCGAAAAGGAAGGAAAGGGCCAAAAAAAGATAACATACAGACTCAGGGACTGGGGTATCTCGCGCCAGCGCTATTGGGGTGCCCCAATACCAATAGTACACTGCCCAAAGTGTGGTGCAGTACCAGTCAGGACGGAAGATCTACCAGTAAAGCTTCCTTCCGATGTGGAATTTGACCCCAAGGGGCGCTCCCCCCTGCCCACTCTCAAAAGTTTTTATGAAACCACATGTCCTAAGTGTGGCGGAGAAGCCAGAAGAGAAACAGACACCATGGACACCTTTGTGGAATCCTCCTGGTACTTTGCGCGCTACATCTGTCCTGACGAAGAACAAAGGCCCCTGGACAAGGCCAGAGTGGACAGATGGCTTCCTGTGGACCAATATGTTGGAGGAATAGAACACGCGATTTTGCACCTGCTTTATTCCAGATTCTTCACGAAGGTGCTTAGAGACCTGGATTATCTTTCTGCGGATGAGCCTTTTGACAGATTGCTAACGCAGGGGATGGTACTAAAAGACGGCGCAAAGATGTCCAAATCAAAGGGAAACGTGGTGGACCCCAACACCATGATACAACGCTATGGCGCTGACACTGTCCGTCTTTTCATCCTTTTTGCAGCCCCCCCTGAAAGGGATCTCGAATGGAGTGACAGGGGCGTTGAAGGGGCACACAGGTTTCTACAAAGGATTTGGCGCCTTGTAGTGGATAATCTCGAAATGTTGAAACAGGCGTGTTCGGAAGGCTTCCCTAAGGCGTCTGAGGCGGCATCCCAGCATCAAACCCTGAAAAGGCTTAGGCAAAAGACCCATCAAACCATCCTCAAGGTCACCCAGGATATAGAAGAACGATATCATTTCAATACGGCTATAAGTGCCATTATGGAACTTGCCAATGAAACCACCGCCTTATTGCGCGATGCCTCTGGAAACGAGAACAAACTTTCCCAAAAAGATCTCTGGCCTGTGATCCTGGAAGCCGTCGAAACCATGTTGCTCCTTCTTAGCCCAGTAGTACCCCATATAACGGCAGAACTTTGGAGCCTTCTTGGGCATGAAAAGATCATTAGCCTGGAGGACTGGCCAAGTGCAGATGAAACAGCAGCCAAGGTGGACACTGTCACCATAGTGGTTCAGATCAAGGGAAAGGTGCGGGGTAAAGTCCAGGCACCTGCTGGCTCAAGCCAGGAAGAGGTAGAGGCACTTGCCATGAAGGAGGCAAATGTCAAAAAACACTTGGATGGGAAAAACATAAGGAAGATCATCTACATAAAGGACAGGATATTGAACATTGTGGTATAAAATCTGGACCAGTAAACTCTTTGCGCTGCTGTTGGCAGCCTCTTTCTGTTGTATCGTTACGTCTTGTGGATATCACCGCCAGGAAACAAGTGCACAGCTTCCCCAATGGGTGCGCACCATTTACGTAGCCCCAGTAAAGAATAATAGCAATGAACTGCGCCTTGGCACCTGGATAACAGATGAACTTAGAGAAGAATTTCTCAGAGACAGTGGGCTTAAACTAGTGCCCAAGGAAGAGGCAGATGTAGTCCTTGAAGGCATGGTAATAAGCGCCTATACCACAGGGCTTTCCTATGTACGCTATGATGTCGCAGTGGAAAGGCGCATAGGGGTGGAATGTTCAGTCAAGCTCATGGATCCAAAAACCGGCAAAGAGATCTGGCAGAGTGCAAATATATACAGAGAGGAAGGCTTTTATGTGGCCAAAGACATCATGACCACAGAGGACAGGAAAGACACGGCCCTCAAAAAGATAAGCCAAGACATCGCAGAGATAGTGCACCACAGGATAACTGGTGTTTTTTGATTTACCTTCCCGCCCGCCTGTCCACGTCCAATGACATGAGGCTATATCTCAGATCACCGGATGGCTGCAAACTTCTTATATGCCGCAATAACTATATCTTTTTGGAAAACGATCCACTAAAGGAGTAAACCGGACTTTAATTTTTAGCCCTTTCCTCCAGATCGACTCATACATAACTGACTGCAAATCCAAGGTTCTTCAGTGCCTGAACGACATTCAGCACCGTTTTTCATTATCATGCGTATCTTTTCCTTCGCCTTTACCTGCAACCACCTTCTGAAACTTCTTGGCCAAAGGCTTCACAGACAAGGCCAGCAGCACGATTGCCCCGGATATCTTGAGCCATGAAGGCAACACCTCTGGGGCCTGGCCTATCACTGCCCTGGCTGAGATGCCAAGGGATATATAGAGCATGTCCAGTGCAAGTCCGCAGACGATAGCGCACACTGACAGCGACAGAAGATAGACGACAGTACCCCGTTTACCCAGAATGCCAGTAATAACGGATAGGGATGTCATGTTGGTAGCAGGACCTGCAAGGAGAAATACCAAGGCAGTGCCTGGGCTCACCCCCTTCATGATAAGAGCGGCAGCCACTGGTGTAGATGCTGTGGCACATATATATATAGGTATGCCTGCTGCGAGCATAAGGAACATGGAACCAACTCCGCCCCCCAAGTGAGCTGACAGAAGATTTGCCGGAACCAGTGCGGCAATGATCCCTCCAATGAGGATCCCTACAAGAAACCAGCCTGCCAGGTCTGCCCATACATCAGTGACAGAAAACCTTAGCCCTGCCATCACCTTGCCCCAAAAAGACAGTTTTTGTCGCTCCTCTTCTTGGGGACAAGGCCTTTTCTCACAACTCTCCCCCCTACATGAACAGCCTTCGCCTTCATTGGCCACTTCTTCACTATCTTCATAAACCAGCATATCTTCCATGACTCCTGCAAAAAATGCGGAAAAAAAGGCTGCCACTGGACGCACCACTGTCATTACAGGATCAAGCAGCGCCCAGGTCACAGCAATGGAGTCAACGCCTGATTCAGGAGTAGATATTAAAAATGCCGTAACTGCACCTTTGCTGGCGCCTTGTTTCTTGAGGGAAGCTGCCGCCGGCAGTGTGCCACATGATCAAAGGGGAAGAGGGATACCCAGAAGAGCGGCCTTAGCTATCGATAACAGCCCTCCTTTGCCAAGATGCCTTGCAACAGCAGCAGGGCTTAGAAAGACCTTCAAAAGGCCGGCTACCAATATACCCAGGAGTATATATACTCCAGAGGCTACTAGAAGCCCCCATGATTGTAGTAAAACCTCCGTGAATAGGCCCATGTATTGAAACCTCAAGCACTAAAGGCCCTCAATATCCTGACGTAAGGAGTCTTTCGGGTCTTAATGCGATTTTTCTCAAAAATGATAGGAAAGCCCTATCAGGAAACAACATTATGAGCAAGAAAAACTTTTGACTTTTTTGGCGATTGATTGGCTAGATCAACTCCATTCCACTGAAGCATGGGGAAAGGGCCAATAAATATCTTCCCAAAAAGACCGCAAGTGCCCTCTATTTTTACTTGACATAAATTTGTATTCTTATAATTATATATCTTATTAGTATAGATTAACAAGATCAACTTTGGCTACAAAAAAAGTCTAAACCATGCACAAGATATTTCAAGAACACAAGAAACTACATCGCCTCATGGAAGGATTGAAGGCCTCAGACAGTATCGACCAGGTGGCAAAAAGTATCCGTAAAGCAGATCCTATATGAAGATTATATGAAGATTACCACGAGAAGCAGATACGGCACCAGGATGATGGTAGAACTTGCTGCCAACTTTCACAAAGGTCCAGTTCAGGTGGGAGAAATAGCAAGGAAGGAGAACCTGTCTGTAAAATACCTGGAACAGCTTATCATTCCCCTTAAACGCACAGGCCTCATCAAGAGCATCAGAGGGGCCAGAGGTGGCCACTTGCTTGCAAGGGCACCAACTGACATCACGGTATGGGACATAGTTGCCGCACTTGAGGGAGAGGAAGGCGTCACGCCATGTGTTGCATATCCAGAATGGTGTGACAGGAGCAAGACCTGCCCTACCAGAGATGTCTGGAGCATGATCACAAAGGTCTTGAAGGAACGACTTTCGTCCATAACCCTTGCAGATCTGGCTCAAAAACAGCAGCAAAGGCTTGAGGACGAAAACTATATGGAGGATGAGATATGTATACGGAACAGCTGATGCAACACTTTGCAAATCCACACAATGTTGGCGTCATAGAGGACGCTGACGGTATAGGACAAGTGGAAAATTCTGTATATGGCGATATGGTGACCTTCTATATAAAAGTCAAAAATGACACCATCGAGGATGTCAAGTGTCAAGCCACGGGATGCATAGCTGCAATAGCAGTATCGAGCCAGGTGACAGAAATGGTCAAAGGCAAGAGCCTGTTGGAGGCCAAAGCCCTAACCCAAAAGGCAGTGGCCGAAGCGCTTGGTGGGCTCCCAAAGGACATGGTCCACTGTTTCAATCTTGGAGCAGAGGCACTGCAAAAGGCAATAAGAAATTATGAGACCTCCGCTTTCTTGACCACCTCTCCAGTGAAAAAAACCGACGTACTATACAAAAGATGTGGAAGCTGTTGGACAAAGAATTCGGTCACATTGAATTACTGCATGTGCTGCGGTGTAAGGCTCAAATAATGAGGATGGCCCCTATTCCCCCTGCAAAGGGAATACATAGAAGGCGTTCCAAGGCTGCAGATTGAAACACTCTGTACCTTATTGATCCTCCAGGCTCGTGGGCTTTACCTTTCCTCATTGTCCGTGAACTTACTTATTCCCCACAAATTTTTATCAAAAATGGCGCCAAGTAGGGTCTAAACATTTAACCCAGACGTAAAAATAGGTGGAATTTTAGCTTTCTATAACAGAATCGAGGGCCCTTTTTACCAGATGACAACAAGCAAAAGCACATGCCTCGGCAATAGAAAAGACAGATCCAGGCCAGATATTTCCTGCAGGAGCAAGGCGAAGACAAGACATAGCCTAAGGAACTTCATCATTGCTGCATTGCTAATAAATATCTTTGCCATAATGTCCATAGGTGGAATATGCACCATGCTCGTTAAGGAAATGGCTCTGGATATCGCCAAGCTGCGCATGGAGAGCAAGTCGGTATCGAGGGTGCACAACCTGAACAACAGGACCCAGGAGGCCATCTTTCTAGCGGAAAATGCACTGGTTAAACACGACAAGGAACCTCTTGGTTATGCCATATACGTAGTCAAGGATCTGCTGGATAAGGTTTCCCTGTACAAAGAAAAAAGGATAGCCGACGACAGTTTTGGCCTTAGTGCCAATGTCCTTTACCAAAAGATTGAAGATAATCTCCAGGAAATAGACAAGAGACTAAAGGCAGCCTATGAGGAATTTTCTGGCAATAACGTCCTGGACAGGCAAATGCTAAAGGAGTTGGAAACATATGGATACAATGTCCAAAATCAGGTTCAGGCCATAAATGCCATAAGTTTCAGAACCATTGAAAAGCAGGTCGAGGATTCCAACAACAAGATGTACTACATCTTGTTCATGTATCTTACCTCCTGTTTCTTGGGCATTGTGGCTTCATGCACTGGCTATATTTTGCTGATGCGGAATGTGGTACGTCCTGTCATCACTCTGGCCTATGCCACAGAAAGAGTCGCCGAAGGAGATCTGTCGGCAAGGGTTTACGCAACCACCAGGACCGAGATAGGCACCCTCTATGAAGCCTTCAATTCCATGACTGCAAGACTCCAGGAACACGAAAAAAGGAGGGAGGAATTCAGTAGAGAGCTCGAAAGAAAGGTGAAAGAACGCACCGCTGAACTCAAGGCATCCAAGGACTCTCTCAAAAAGGCCCAGAAGGAATTGATCCGCATGGAAAAAATAGCCACTTTGGGCCAGATAGCCACCAGTGTCAACCACGAAATAAAAACTCCACTAAACGTGCTTTACATGAACCTGCAACTGTTGAACAAAAAGATAAAAAAGTGCAGTCCTGGCCTACAAGACTGTTCAAAAGACATGCTGAATCTTACAAACCTCATAAATAAAGAGGTCGTCAGGATCAATGAAATTGTCGAAGAATTCGTAAATTATGCGCGCTTTCCTTTGCCAGACATAAAAGGGAACGACTTGAACAAGATCGTGCAGGATATAGCTGAGATGATCGAACAAAAGGCCACGGCTGCCAATGTTCAGGTTGAGACACAGCTGGATGACTCCCTTGGGATCATCCTTCTTGACGATAAAAAGATCACCCAGGCACTCCTGAATCTGTGCATGAACGCCTTGCAGGCCATGCCTTCAGGAGGAAAACTGCTCATAGAAACTAACCATATAGGATCTGCAGCAATAGTAAAGGTCTCAGACACTGGCACAGGTATTTCAGCCAAGGATATGGACCGGATATTTCAGCCATTTTTCACTAAAAAGGCCCATGGGACAGGCTTTGGACTGGCCATCGTACAGAGGATAGTGGAAGACCACGGCTGGACCATCAGTTGCAAAAGCAATGTAGGCACAGGCTCTTCATTTATTATTCAAATCCCTTTCAAAAAGGCTAAAGACCAGGAGGACCATGACCAAACCCACAGTTTTGATAGTTGATGATGACAAAATGACCAGAAATACCCTGTCACTTGCACTGGAAGAAGACTACTCCACTTGCACGGCAAACGATGGGATCGAGGCCTTGAAACTTCTCAAGCAAAAGGCTTTTGATATTGTACTGTCTGATCTGGACATGCCAGGAATAGACGGGTTGAAGCTCCTGGAAAAGATCGGACAGATGGAAAACAAGGTGCCCTTGATAGTGATTACAGGACAAGGGACCATTGAAAGTGCTGTTCAGGCTATGAAATCAGGGGCCTATGACTTTGTTACCAAACCCGTGAACCTTGACCGGCTCGGCCTACTCATGGAAAAGGCCCTCGAGAACAAACGCCTCAAGGAAGAAAATCTCTTGCTCAAAAAGAAGATCAAGGAGAGCTTTCCAGAACTCAAATTCATAGGTCGTTCTGAAGCCATAAGAAAGTGTGAGGATCTTGCCATGCAAGTGGCCTCTACCAAGGCCACGGTCTTGATCGAAGGCGAATCTGGCACAGGCAAGGAACTTATTACAAACATAATCCACTACAACAGCCCAGTGGCCCATGGGCCCTTTATCAAGATCAATTGTTCAGCCTTTTCTGAAAGTCTGCTCGAATCAGAACTTTTTGGCCATGAGAAAGGTGCCTTTACAGGGGCCTTCAAAACCAAGAGAGGCCGTTTTGAATTGGCGGACCAGGGTACATTATTCCTGGATGAAGTAGGAGAAATGCCCCTGTCCACCCAGGTGAAACTGTTGAGGTTTTTGCAAGAACGCACCTTTGAAAGGGTGGGGGGCACCAAGACCCACAAAGTGGATGTCCGGCTCATCTCTGCCACAAACAGAGATCTGGCAAAGATGGTCAAGGAAGGCAAATTCCGGGAAGATCTCTACTACAGGCTGCGTGTGGTCAGAATAGTGGTGCCTCCCCTCAGAGATCGTAAAGAGGACATTGACGATCTCGTCCACAATTTCATCAAGAGATTCTCGGGCCTTCATGGCAAGCCTATTTCCGGGATATCGAGGGATGCCATGGAGTTGATGCGCTCATACAGGTGGCCTGGAAATGTCAGAGAGCTTATGAATTGTATAGAAAGCGCCGTAGTCATGGCTAAAACCGATTTCATCGATGTGGATGATATCCCAGAATACCTGTCGGACAACTCCAGTCAGGCTGAGACAGGCGGCAGCGGCCTGGGTCTCATCCAGGAACTTGAGCGAAAGGCAATAATAGAAACACTCGAAAAGACCAAGGGAGACAAGGTCAAGGCTTCGCGGATTCTGGGTATTGGTTTAAGAACCCTCTATAGAAAAATAGAGAAGTGGGAAATAGACACTTAATGATGCCCGTTCTCTTGCCAAAATGACAATCAGCCACGCCATTATGGCAATTATTCGCCCCCATTCACACCCTATCTGCTTGTTTTTATTAACAAAGGCAGCTTGGCACGTAAATAGCATTATATAAATACAACAAGCAAAAAGTTGCTAACAAAAAAGAAAAGGGGGCATAATTATGAGACATACAATTACAGACGCAAAGGTTAAAACGAGAACACAGGAACGAGTGTCTGATGCAACACGGGCAGAAGATACAATTGTATCAGGAATAATGACTATTGGTGGCACGGTTGCTTTCCTGATTGGACTTTGGGCTGCTGCCTGTGTCGTTGGAGGCCTCATAGCTGCCGGCGGACCAATACAATTCGTGAAGAGCTGGTTTTTGGCAGTTTCAGGCGGTTAAGGGAAAATTAAAAAGGCGATGGCACCAAGTTGGCGTCATCGCCTGGATCAAGGTACACCGGACGAGGCACCAACTGTTATTCTGTTGAAGACATAGAGGAACTATAATGTGGCCGTTATAAGATATCTTATTTAATCTCAAGCAGGAAAGTGACATAGATCATAACGTGGTATTTTTTATTCGCTCAATCTTCGCTTTATCTGTTATTTCACTTGTTATCGGCGGTATACTGCTGGTTCATAATGTTGAAAACCGCATTCCAGAAGTCAGCTACAACGAATTCCTCGAATCCTTGCATAAAAACGAGATAGTGGAAGTTCAATTGAAAGGCAACATCATCTCATACAAAGATTTTTCCGGAAGGAGTTTCGCCACTTTTTGCCCAGACGTAAAGGGGATCGTTCCAGATTTGGTCAAAAAGGGAATAGCAATACATGGCCAGCCGGACAAGCCTTCCCCATGGTGGAATCTGTTCTATGTTGGGCTCCCCACTATTGTGATACTACTCGCCTGGTATTCGTTCCTCAAAAAGCAAGATAAAGAGGGCTCAGATGAATTTGCCAAGGACAAGGCGGTAAAATTCAAGATGGGGGTAAGGCCTGTCACATTCCGTGACGTTGCTGGCATCCCGGAAGTCAAGGACGAGCTTTTGGAAATAATAGATTTCTTACAAAACCCCAGAAAGTACAGCAGGTTAGGTGCAATCATACCCAAGGGCATACTATTCCAAGGCCCCCCTGGAACGGGTAAAACCTTACTGGCAAGGGCCGTGGCAGGCGAGGCCGGTGTTCCATTCTATAGTATCAGTGGCTCAGATTTCGTGGAAATGTTTGTTGGTGTAGGGGCATCCCGTGTCAGGGAACTCTTTAGAGAAGCAAAGAAAAACTCTCCATGCATAATATTCATTGATGAAATAGACGCTGTTGGAGGACATAGAGGGACAGGCACAGGCACAGGGGGGCAGGATGAAAGGGGCCAAACATTAAATGCGCTCCTGGTAGAGATGGACGGCTTCAGCTCGGAGCAGACAATAATAGTACTGGCTGCTACTAACCGCCCTGATATCCTTGATCCAGCACTTCTCAGGCCAGGACGGTTTGACAGGCAAATAAACATCCTTCCCCCTGATGTAAAAGGCAGACACGCCATCCTTCAAGTCCATGCCCAAAAGATATCCCTCGCAAAGGATGTGGACCTTGAAAAGATAGCACGCTCGTGCCCTGGTTTTACAGGTGCCGAGCTTGCTGCCTTGGTAAATGAAGCTGCCATCCTGGCTGGCAGACAGGGGAAAAAGGAGGTGGAACTGACAGATTTCGAGCTGGCACAAGACAGGATAATGATGGGAGTGGAGCGAAAAGGGCTCGTCATAGGTGAAAAGGATAGAAAGACCTTGGCCTATCATGAAGCAGGCCACGCCTTACTCGCCAAATTTCTCCCAGAAAGTGACCCTGTCCACAAGATCACCATAATCCCGAGAGGAAAGGCACTGGGCTATACCAAACAGCTTCCCATGAACGATAGGCACGCCTATTCCAAGACCTACCTTCGTAGCAGGATCATCATGCTCCTTGGGGGCAGGGCAGCCGAAGAGGTATGTCTCAACCAGCAGACCACATGCTCAGAAGACGATTTTGAACACGCCGTAGCCATTGCAATGAAGATGGTTTGCAGGTGGGGCATGGACGAGCGTATCGGCCCTGTTTCCTATTCCAGTCTCCAGGACGGCTTTCTAGGTGACCAGACAATCAGCCTCAATTACAGCGAGGAGACGGCTCGAAATATCGACCGCGAGGTGAAAAGAATAATCGACGAATGTTACCAGGAGGCTGTGGATATCCTGAGACGCGAGGAAGACTTCCTGACGTACCTGGCGGAGATCCTCCTCGTCCACGAAACGCTTGACGCCGAGGAGATGGAAATCATCTACAACTGCACCCTCAAAAGGCGCAAGGAGCGGGACAAAAGAACTAACGAAAACGTGGACCTATTCTGTGATGTCGATTATGGAAATGCGGCTGCCGACATTCATGCGACCAAGGACAGTACATCCTGAACAACAAATACTGAGGCGACCTTCATGATTTGGTCCGTAAATCCCCATTTATGGCTCTGGCAATGAACAGTATCTTTTTCCCAAAGATTTTTCAAAAGGGGATCAACTGGGTCTCAAGGAGCAAGATATCAGTCACTGGCAGCATAATAGTGGCCATTTTATTGCCAGTTCTTAGCATATCTTTCACGTTTGACTATTTCGGATTTATCCAAAACCCCTATTTCGGATTTCTTCTTTATGTATTTATGGCCCCACTGTTTGTCTTGGGCCTCATACTCATATTCGTGGGTACGGTATTGAGGCCTGGCAGGGAGGACCTGGGCATATACACCTTTGAATATTTCAAGGAACAGCTTTCCAGGCCAGGCCGGTACACAAGGGTCCGCAGGCTCATCTATTTCACCATTGGGATAACCCTGTTTTGCTGCTTTCTGGTGGGGATGGTGTCCTATGGAACCTTTCGCTACACGGCTTCCAACAGTTTCTGTGGCCAGTTCTGCCATCAGGTTATGGCACCGCAATACACCGCATATAAAAATTCTCCTCATTCCAAGGTGGCATGTGTTGAATGCCATTTTGGAAAAGACGCTACGTGGGCAGAACGGTCGAAGTTTACAGGCATCAAACAGCTCTTTGCAGTTACCACAAATTCTTACAGCAGACCTATTCTTTCTCCTATCAAGGCCCTGCGTCCTGGTCGGAAGACCTGCGAAGAATGCCATCGTCCAGAAAAATTTAAGGGCCTCATGCTCTACATTAAGGACGGATTCCTGCCTGACAAGAACAATACCCGGGTCCAGACAATCATGATTATGAAGGTGGGATCAGGGGATGTGGCAGGCAGCCCAGCACACGGCATCCATTGGCATGTTTCAGAAAATCAGCAGGTCTTCTACAGGGCAGCAGACAGGGGCAGGGATATAATTACAGAGGTCAGGGTTGTGGAAAAAGGGAAAAAGGATGTGGTCTTCGAACGAATCCAAGGCCTTGATAGTCAAGGGTTCCCGCAGACGGGCCTAGTGGATGGCAGTCTTTTGAGAAAGATGGATTGCGTGGATTGCCACAATAGGCCTACCCATATCTTTCTCCAGCCAGACGAGGCTTTGGACAGGAAAATAGCTGAGGATAGCATTCCCCGTTACCTGCCCTTTATAAAAACTCAGGCATTAAAGGCCATAACCGGGGATTTCCCCTCGGTCAAGGTTGCCCGCGTCCAGATATCAAGACAGCTTCAGGAGTGGTACCGCAAGAATTATCCAGACCTCATACAAAAGAATCCGGGATTATTGGAAAGGGCCATTCAGGGAACCATTGAGGCCTATGAGGAAAACGTTTTCCCAGAAATGAAGGTCACCTGGGGCACATATAAAAACTTTCTGGGTCATTCTGATGGCTCCGGATGTTTTCGATGCCATGGAAAGCTCAGAGAGAGGAAAACCAAAAAGGTCATAAGCAGCGACTGCAATCTCTGCCACGTTGTTTTGGCAAAGGACCAAGTAAGGCCTGATATCCTGAAGATCTTAAAGGGAGTCCTTCTTTGATGAATTTTTAACACATCCGATGAATTAAGGCCTCCTTATTATTCCGGGAATGACGTGTCTGCCGTCCGGTAATCATATCCCTCAAAATTAATTGGATATGCATGGACTGGTCTGCCCCAACGGAAGCGGGCCACTCTGTTGGCCGTGCCTTGAAAATATCACAGGAAAAAGGAAAGAGAGAGGAGATATAATCTATGGCATTTGAAAAAAACGATCAAAGTGAAAACAGATCTCCACACAGACACAGAAGCGCCTGGGGCCATATCATAAGAGGGCTCTGGCGTACCCCTTTGGGCATAATGAGTGTGGTGCTCACCACCATAAGTGCCACCCTCATGGTCCTTGGCATAATCGCAGACCTGCTGGGCTTATTCCGCAATCCTTATGTGGGGGTATGGATCTATATGATCTTTCCCATATGTATGGTGGCTGGCCTTTTATTAATTCCCATCACTGCATACCTGCGCCGTCGCCAATGGCATAAATCCGGTGTGGAAAAAAAGCCCCTCAAGCTCAATCTCAGCAATCCCAAGCATCGCTGGTTCCTAGTGGGTTTTATCGTATTGACTGTTGTCAATGTAGCGATATTCGGATTTGTAGGCTATGAAGGTTACCATTTCACAGACTCTCCATATTTTTGTGGCATGGTCTGCCACCAGGTCATGGCGCCTGAATACACAGCCTATCAACGGTCTCCCCATTCAAGGGTGTCATGTGTGGAGTGTCACATAGGCCCTGGTGCTGAATGGTTCGTCAAGGCAAAGATATCGGGTCTGCGGCAGGTATATGCCGTTGTAACCAACAGTTATGCCAGGCCCATCCCTACACCTGTCGAGGCATTGCGTCCAGCCAGGGATACATGTGAGACATGCCATTGGCCAGAGAAATTCTACGGGAAAAAGGTCAAAAAATTTTATACAACCGAGGGCAATGAGACAGAGCCTCAACAAACAGAGATATCCCTGCACATTGGAGGGCGCAATCCAGTAACCAAACAATTTGAAGGCATACACTGGCATGTCAGCAAAGACGTTCAGGTCGAGTACCTGGCAGTGGATGAAAAGCGCACCAAGATTGCAAAGGTGAGAATAAAAATGGCAGACGGCACTTCTGACGAATTCATCAAATCGGATATGGAACCGGAAAATGGCTATAAACCAAAATGGCGGGTTATGGATTGCATTGACTGTCATAACCGTCCCACTCATATCTATTCCATGCCAGAAGAAGTAATAAACTTTGGCCTCCTCAGTAAGGACATCGATCCTGCAATTCCAGGCATAAGACAAGATAGCCTGGCTGTCCTCACAAAGATGTATGATAGCAGAAAGCAGGCAAGAGAAAGGATGATTGCGGATCTCATGGCCCTTCAGAAACAGCGTAACATCCAAGCGGCCTCTGCTCACAAACCCGGGATAGAACGGGCAGGACAGTATCTTCTCAAGGCATACCTGGAGAATGTGTGGCCTGCCAACAAGGTGTTTTGGGGCACTTACAAAAGCCATCTGGGACATCAGTGGAGTGATCAAGGCTTTGGGTGCTGGAGATGCCACGATGAAGAGCACATAAATTCGAGAGGGGAAGCAATTTCACAAGATTGTAGCCTGTGCCACGACGAACCAGAATGAGATGTGATTGCCTTACGGCCCTGGACCCTTGAATATGCCCCAGGGCCGTAAGGCACCCAAACCTTTCAACAATGGCTACAAGATAAAGAAGACCATTCTATTTCATGTAAATAGCAGGATCAATCTTTTGGCGATACCAGAGGTTTGATCAGGCGAATTCGCCCCTTACGATTTCGCCTTCCACCAGATATATGACCTCTTCGGCGATATTTGTGGCCCTGTCTGCTATCCTTTCAAGATGGCGCGCAAGTATGTAACAGTCTACCAGGTACCTTGCTGCCTCAGGCTGTCTCTGGATCTCTTCTATGACCTTCTCATAGTGCCTTGTCCGCTCCTTGTCCACGTCGTCATCCAGGATGAAGATGCGATGGGCCATGTCATTGTCCTGGTTGGTAATGGCGTCAAGGGCAAGCTTGAGCATCATCAGCACTGCAGAGATCATCTCATCGTAGTCTGGCTTGTATTTCAAGGGTATGTCTGCCGCAGAAAGATCCCCTACCCTTCTTGCTATGCTGACTGCATAATCACCTATGCGCTCAAGCTCGCTGATCACCTTTATAATAGTAATGACAATCCTGAGATCCCTTGCAACAGGTTGATAAAGTGCGAGAATCTTCAAGCATTCCTCTTCTATATCTATCTCCAACTCATCTATCTCATAGTCTGAAGATGCAACAAAATTGATCAGCTTCTGATCTCTGGTCTTGATGGCCTCGCAGGCCTTCATCACCCTGTCTTCCACGAGTGCGCCCAAGTTGAGAAACCTTTCAAACAACTTGTCCAGTTGCTTATGAAACGTATAATGATAACCCCTCATAATATATTTTCCCCCTTCTGGACTAGGGAAAAGACATGGCAGCCTGGCATTGGCTGAAAATAAAGATCTTTTCCTAGTCTATCCAAAACGGCCTGTAATATAGTCTTCTGTCTCTTTTCTCATGGGGTTTGTAAACATCTTGTCAGTGCTATCATACTCTATGAGCTTTCCAAGATACATAAAGGCTGTAAAATCAGAGACCCTTGCTGCCTGCTGCATATTGTGGGTCACTATGATTATCGTGTAGTCACTCACAAGCTCGTCGATAAGTTCCTCAACCTTTGCAGTGGAAATGGGATCAAGCGCCGAACAAGGTTCATCCAGAAGCACCACTTCTGGCTTTACTGCAATGGCCCTTGCTATACACAGCCTTTGCTGCTGGCCACCTGAAAGTGCCGTACCTATCTGCCGCAACTTATCCTTTACCTCTTTCCACAGGGCCGCCTTTTGAAGAGCCCATTCCACCCTTTCGTCCATCTCTGCCCTTGAAAGCTTTTCATACAGCCTGACACCAAAGGCAATGTTGTCGTAAACTGACATGGGAAAAGGCGTGGGCTTCTGAAATACCATGCCCACTTGGGCTCTTAGAAGATTCAAATCCTCCTTTGGCGAAAGGATGTTTCTGCCATCCAGCATTATCTCGCCCTTGGCATATTGCCTGGGATAGAGTTCATAAATCCTGTTGAAACACCTGATCAGGGTAGACTTTCCACAGCCTGAAGGGCCAATCATCGCAGTTACACGCTTTTCAGGTATATCCATGGTGATGGAGTGAAGGGCATGAAAGTTGCCGTAGAAAAAATCCAGATTCTTCACCTCTATCTTTATTGGAAGAGATGAAAGATCTCCCCTGGAACCAGCAGCATTCTCACCATTTTTTATTGGCGCAAACCCCTTTTCCAGAAGGGTTTTTTCATTGTTGTCCGTTTTCATAATAATCTTGTCCCTGTCACTTGAACAATTCCAGAAATACAGAATTTTGTTTGACTCTTATCTGACATGAACCAGGATCGTCAGCGATTTCTAAGAAAAGTCCTTACCATTATATTCAAGGCAAGCACACTGAGGGTAATGAGAAAAGCGCCTGCCCAAGCGAGGTTTTGCCAATCCTCATAAGGGCTCATGGCAAATTGGAATATCACAACTGGCAAATTGGCCACTGGCTCGTTGAGGCTGCTGCTCCAGAATTGGTTGTTCAGGGCGGTAAAGAGCAAAGGTGCTGTCTCTCCGCTTATCCTTGCCACTGCAAGAAGTATCCCCGTCAATATTCCTGCCTTTGCAGCCCTGTAAACAATGGCAACCGTGACCTTCCATTTTGGGGCTCCAAGGGCACAAGCCGCCTCCCTGACAGTATTTGGTACCAGCTTGAGCATGTCCTCGGTGGTACGAACTATGATGGGAAGGGCTATAAGAGCCAGGGCCAGAGAACCAGCCCAGCCAGAGAAGTTTCCCATGGGCACTACTACCACTTCGTAGATAAAGACACCAATGATGATAGATGGCGCACTCAACAAAACATCGTTCACGAACCTGATAACAGGGGCTATACGGGAACGGATGGCATATTCAGACAGAAAGGTGCCGGCCATAACGCCCACAGGCGCCCCAATAATTACGCCCATTGCAGTTATTATAATGCTGCCCACAATGGCGTTGGCTAGCCCTCCTGCATCTCCAGGAGGTGGGGTCGGCTGGGTGAACACTGAAAGATTCAGATACTGGAATCCGTGACTGAACAAGGTGACAAGGAGCCATGCAAGCCAGAAGAGCCCAAAAAGCGTGGTCAAAAAAGATGCGGAAAGTATGATAAAATTTAACAGGACCCGCCTTCTGTATAGATTGAAATTGATGTTATTCAACTGGCTCATGTCCTGGTTCCCTCTCTAAGTGTCAGGCGCAAGAGGAAAAACTTGGCAATCGATAGCACCACGAAGGTGATGAGAAACAGGATAAGGCCCAATGCAATAAGCGAGGACGTATACATCTGCCCAACAGCCTCTGTGAACTGGTTTGCAAGGCTTGATGAAATGGTATTCCCTGGCATGAGCAAAGAGCTTTCAAGCCTGTCTGCATTTCCTATGACGAATGTTACCGCCATGGTCTCTCCAAGGGCCCTTCCAAGCCCCAACATGATTCCTCCTACCACGCCTATCTTGGTATAGGGAAGCACGATCATCTTGACGACCTCCCAGGTTGTAGCCCCTATCCCATAGGCCGATTCCTTTAGCACAGCAGGTACGACCTCGAAAAGGTCCCTAAAGACAGATGCCATGAAAGGGATCACCATTATGCCGAGTATTATTCCGGCAGTCAGGACTCCTATGCCAAGGGGAGGGCCAGAAAAGAGACTGCCAATGATTGGTATCTGACCAAGGTTGTCTGATATCCAGGGTTCTATATAGTCGCCGAAAAAGGGGGCAAACACAAAAAGACCCCACATGCCGTAAATGATGCTGGGTATGGCAGCAAGAAGCTCGATAGCGGTAGATACTGGACGTTTCAGCCATATAGGACAAAGCTCTGTGATAAAGATGGCGATCCCAAAACTTACTGGTACTCCTATCAGCATGGCGATGATGGAGGTAACCAGTGTCCCATAGATGGCGACCAGTGCCCCAAAGTCTTCTGTAACAGGGTTCCATGCAGGACTTATGAAAAAAGACAGTCCAAATTTTTTAAAGGCGGGCCACGCCCCAACAAGTAGGGAACCCATCATGGCGATGATGATCCCAAGGACAATTATTGCACATATCCTTGTGGCGTTCGTAAACAATATATCCAGTATATGCCCTGCACTACCCCGCCTGAGCGCTGCAAGTGATTTAGAATCTTGTTCCACGTCCGTGCCTGCTTCTTGTTAGTATTAGGTAGACATTGATCTCAAAATGGCCGCATCCTGCCATATACGACAGCCCCTGGTGGCAAAAATCCCTCATCATGGCCAGATGGGATTACCAGCAGTGTCTTTGATCTGCCTTTTCCATGCCTCTTCCACCAGATTCACGACCTTCATGGGCATGGGGACGTAATCAAGCTCTTCAGCCATCTTCTGGCCATTTTTATAACACCAGTCGAAAAATGTCAGGACCGCCTTTGCTACTTCAGGCCTTTTTTGGACCTTGTGCATCAGGATAAAGCTAGCCCCTGTTATAGGCCAGCTGTCCTTGCCTGGCTGATCCGTGAGCACCATGTAAAATCCTTCGGCCTTTTCCCAATCCGCATTGGAAGCCGCAGCCTGAAATGTGTTGCTGTTGGGCTCAACATATTCTCCTGCCCTGTTCTTTAGCTTCACATACGTAAGGTGGTTTTGAAGGGCATAGGCATATTCCACATAACCAATGCTTCCTTCTATCCTCCTGACATATGACGCAACGCCTTCGTTTCCTTTCCCGCCTATGCCAGTTGGCCATGCAACAGCTTTGGCATTTCCTACCTTTTGCTTCCAGGTGTTGCTCACCTTGGAAAGATAATTTGTAAATATCCAGGTGGTTCCTGAGCCATCTGACCTGTGTACCACCACAATATTCCTGGCGGGCAAAGCAAGGCCGGGGTTTTCCGCCTTGATGCGCTGGTCATCCCATTTTTTCACCATGCCAAGATATATATCTGCCATGAGTTCGTTGCTGAGCCTTATCTGACCAGGCTTTATCCCCTTGAGATTTATCACTGGCACCACCCCTCCCATTATCATGGGAAACTGGATGAGGCCCGCTTCTTTCAAGACCGATGGCTTAAGAGGGGCATCCGATGCCCCAAAATCAACCGTCTTTGCCTTTATCTGCTTGATGCCACCACCTGAGCCTATGGACTGATAATTCATCTTTATTCCATTGAGCTTGTAATAGGCGGCCGCCCACTTGGCATACACGGGATATGGGAAAGTAGCACCTGCCCCTGATATGGCCCTCACACTCCCAGAATAGACAGGCCCTGGATTTATGACAAACAAACACAAAAAGGCCAAGCCGAGCACCACAAACCGATCGTAATTCATGGAAATCACTCCTTTTTTAAGATTCCTTCATGGCAATGCCCTGTTCTTTTGGTCAAACCAAAACTTAAATCACAGCCCATAATAGTATCTATCGAATGTTAGGAAATTGTTAAGATTTTGTTAATTTTGGTTTACCTCCTGATGACAAACGCCTTGGTTGCCTTGCTGAAAATTGGATCCTTGCCAGACCGAACAAAACCCTAAGGCCCATCTAACCAACGGCTAACATCCCGATGCCCAAAAGGCCCATAACAGTGGTCCTGTCCTGTCTTGAGCCAATGCCCCCTCCATATTGGCCACCTTGCGCACTCGGTGGCAAAAACTGCGGCTCATATAAAACTGCAGTGACCGCCTTTAGAAGGCACCCATAAGGTGCAGGCATCCGGGCTGCCTAAAAAAACATGTCTAATACCTCAATTTCGCACCACACCAATAAGTGTCCTTTCCACAGGTTTCTGGTATCTTAAGAACTTGAAAAAAGAATAAACTTTTCTGATGTCCTTCAGGGAGAGACCAGGTGCCCAAGCCATCGATACTGATTATAGAAGATGACGAAGACATTCAGCGGCTTTTGAGCTACCAATTTATCAAAAACGGATTCAGTGTAACTTGCGCCGATTCTGGCGAAGAAGGCCTGGAAGCCTTGTCCCAGGAACGATTCGATTGCCTCATACTCGATATCATGCTTCCAGGCATGGATGGCCTCGATGTGTGCTCTAGAATCCGGCAAGGCTCTGAAAACCACTCCATGCCAATCATCATGCTCACGGCCAAGGGAGAAGAACAGGACATAATCACAGGCCTTGATACTGGCGCTGACGATTATGTCACCAAACCCTTCAGTCCAAAGGTGCTTCTTGCCAGGGTCAATGTCCTGCTTCGCAGGAGCCAGATAGGTGGAGGTGGCATAGAAGAAAGCAACATGGAGAAGTTTGATGCGGCAGAAGGGCTTGAGATAGATTTTGAGTGTTTCTCCGTCACTGCAGACAATAAGCCTGTCAGTCTTACAATGAGTGAATTCAAGATACTCTCCCTGTTGGCAAAAAAACCCGGCAGGGTCTTTTCAAGGCAGCAAATCATTGATGAAGTCATGGGTCAGGGATATACGGTGACATCCAGAACAGTAGACGTTCAAATCCATGGCCTCAGAAAAAAACTTGGGGCGGCAGGAAGCCTTATAGAAACGGTTAGAGGGGTGGGATACCGATTCAAAAGGAAGGAGTAATGAGGTCGAGGCCTCTATTCTGGTATATTTTTATTGGCACTGTTTTTGTGACCCTTTCTGTCACCTGGGCCCTGACCATCTTTTTCTACTCTGAGCTGAAAGATTTCTATTTCCGCGAAGAGAGGGAAAATCTCCTGAGAAGTGCAAGGATGTTGCACTATGAGACATCCCGTCTGTTTTGTGCTGGAAACTCAAACAACTTTGCCAAAATGATAAACAACACGGGCCGTGATACCCATGTAAGACTGACCATCATAGACGCCAGCGGGAACGTCCTTGAGGATTCAGAAACCCCTTCGGAATCCATGGAAGGGCACCAAGACCGTCCAGAGATAAAAGAGGCCCTTTGCGGAAGACCTGGCTGGGCCGTAAGATACAGCACCACCTTGAACAGGGACATGCTTTATGTGGCACTGCCACTGGAATGCAATAAGTACTTCTCCCTGTCCAATTCCAGTGATGGCAAGTTCAAGAAAAAGGGAGTGCTGAGACTTTCCGTACCCTTGGCCTCTCTTGAGGAAAAACTCCTTTCCTTTCAGGCAAAGATACTTCTTGGCATTGCCTTAGCGATCCTTTTTGCCATCTTTGTAGCCTTTTTTGTCTCGCGTTGGATCAGTAAACCTCTTCAAGAGCTGGAAAGCACAGCCCTGAGATTTGCTTCTGGAGATCTGGATCAGCGGTTTGCCATCGCCAACAGAAATCCTGTCTATCAAGAAATCCTCAGCTTGCAGAATTCGCTCACCCATATGGCCAAGCAGCTGAGAGAGCGTTTCCGGCAGATGCAGCAACAAAAAAATCAGCTTGAGCTGGTCTTTTCAAGCATGAAGGAGGCTGTGATTGTGGTGGACAGAGGTGGAAAGATCACTACTATCAATCGTTCTGCATCCAGGCTTTTTAGCATCAATCCCGATCACTGCAAGGGCCGTTCTGTCTTTTCTGCTATAAGAAACTTGGATATGCAAAGGCATCTGAGACAGGTCTTTGCCACATGGCAGGACATGGAAGAAGAAATTTCATTCAGCCTGGAACAAGATTATTCCAAAAAAAGGTATTTTTATGTCCATACCGTGGTCCTTAAAAGCCACGAAGGCAGGCCTAGCGGCGTGCTCGTTGTGATGGATGATCTTACCAGGATGAAACACCTTGAAAGCCTCAGGAGGGATTTTGTATCAAATGTTTCACATGAATTAAAAACCCCCATCACCTCTATCAAGGCCTATGTAGAGACCCTTCTTGATGGAGCGCTTCACGACAAGGGCCATGCGGAAGAATTTCTGGCTGTGATTGCCAGGCAAGCTGGCTATCTCGAAGCCATAGTTGAAGACCTGCTCTGTCTATCAAGACTTGATGTCAAGGCAGCAGGGCCGGCAAAGATTTCAATGGTGAAGGAGGATGTGTGCGCTATCCTTAAGGCTGCCATAGCCACATGCAAAGCAGGTGCAAAAGAACGAAACATCACGATAGATTGCAAATGTGTTGGCCCAATATTCGCCAAGCTAAACAGCAGGCTTATGGAGCAGGCCCTTACCAACCTCATTGTAAATGCAGTGAAATACAGTAGGACTGGCAGCAAAATCATAGTCAAGGCGGAAAAGAAGGTGGCATTAGGGCAGACCAGACAGATTTTAATCAGCGTTCAGGATTTTGGAATAGGCATAGCGCCTGAGCATCGAGGCCGGATATTTGAGCGATTTTACAGGGTAGATAAGGCCCGCAGCAGGAAACTTGGCGGTACAGGCCTTGGGCTTGCAATAGTAAAACACATCGTGCAACTACATAGAGGGCACCTGGCCCTTAAAAGCAGTCTTGGAGAGGGAAGCACCTTTTATATATATCTCCCAGAATAAGTGTTGTAACTTCCGTGTCCCTGGTCGAGCCACCTACTCTTCTTGATTGTGGCTGCCACTTTTATGATTCTGATTGACATTTTTACCACACTCTGACATAGTGAAAAAGAGAATTATTTCTTCTCTTAAAATTTGACTTTGTAGGATCTTAAAATATGTTTGAGAAACTGCTTGTTGCAGATGACCTCAAAATCCCTCCCCTGTCCTTGGTAAAATGCATCCCCAAGAAAAAATTGGGTGTCAAGGAGATGATCATATGCCACGCCATAAACCCACCTGAAAACTTTCAGATCGACGAGGAATACCTCGATGGCATTAAAAACCGCCTTGAGGAAAGGGCAGACGAAGTAAGGGCCAGGGGCTTTAACTGCAAGGTTGAAGTAGTGAGAGGTACACCTGGCAGGGCTGTTCTGGAACTTGCAGAACAATTCAACGTCAATATGATCATTATTGGCTCACATCACAGAGGGGGAGTACGTGGAGCACTGATAGGCAGCGTCAGTTACGGCATACTTCACGAGGCGACAAGGCCGACCTTTCTTGTACGCTTCAGCCACGGCAACAGCGGAAAAACCCAGGAACCCTCACAAGACAGTTGTAACAGTCACATCCTGTTTCCCACAGACTTTTCTGACACTGCCGAAGAGGCATTCATGCTCCTTGAACGCATTGCCACAGTGACACATGCGCGAGTCACCCTATTTCACGTGCACGATAAGGCCAGAATCGATCCATACCTCAGACATATGCTCCCGGAATTCGACAGGGAAGACAAGGCACGCATGCAGCTTTTAAAAGAACACCTCGAGGCCAATGGCTCTGGAGAATGCCAGATCATGGTATCTTATGGCGTTCCTGCTCAGAGGATCCTCAATATGGCAAACAGTGGAGAATTCAGCCTGATAATCATGGGCACACAGGGAAGAGGATACATCCCTGAAATATTCCTGGGCAGTACTGCCAACGCCATAGCGAGGCATGCAGACCTTCCTGTACTTTTCGTACCCCGTAAACGCCCAGGCATAGGCTGGTAATCTCTCTCTATACCTTTTTCTTCTTGCGCATCCATCCTTTGAAGGCAATCAAGGCCATCCCAGTACCTGTCAGCAAAATGGTGGATGGCTCGGGTACAGGAGCTGGGCCACCTGAGCCACCGCCGGAACCCCCACCGGAGCCACCTCCGGAGCCACCGCCGGAACCGCCTCCAGAACCACTGCCGGAACCCCCACCAGAGCCACCGCCAGAGCCACCATGATAAGACGTCCCGTTACAGCTCCATTTACAGCAAAAAAATGTCGTACAGTCCAAACTGTACCTGAAATCATCCATGGTGAACTTGCCCAATACACTGTCACCCGTGGCATGAATAACGAGCTTGTCAACGTCCCATTTCACATGCAGATCATCTGGACACTTGCCATTTAAATCTATAGTTTTGGAAAAAGAGAGGACTCCATCCAGATAGCCTTCTATTGTAATCTCCTCTGCGCCAAAATCATAAGACGAAAAAGAGGCGCCAAGCCAAGTAAAGGACCCGTCTCTTGAAATGGTCATGGCTGTACCAGCTTCATTCAAGACTTCGACATCCAATGATTCACTCCCGATCCCCAAACGACTACAACCCAGCGATAAACCAGATGGCTGGAAAGAATATGCATGTTCCCAATTGAACCCCCCATAATTTTGAGGCAATTGAGAAACTGCATTTCCAGGGCTTGCCAGTTCGTCGAAGGTAAGAACCTCTTGTGAAAATGGCAAACAAGAAGCCTTTGGGGCCACCACCAGTGTGAGTAGATATATTATAAAGGTGAAACAAACCGTCTTGTTACTGAATTTGTTGTTTTTCATGACTATTTCCTCAACTGATGTTGTCTGCCAGCTAAATATTCTTTAGCATTCAATAAATGTCCTTATTAGTAATAAACGCATAAGATATGCCATTTAAATGGCCACGATTAATGGAAAAAAATGGTATAATTCCCGAAAATGAGACTCAGCAATAGCGTATATGGAAAAATAGTTCCACTACTTGAATGGAAATCTTTTTCCTGTGCGGAAAAACAGTTCCATTGATTTTAAGAAAAAATTTTCACAAATTTTGGAGTCCGTTTTGATAAATCAGCAAATAGCTCAAATCTTCTATAGGATTGCAGATCTTCTCGAAATCAAGGGTGAAAATCCATTTCGTGTACGGGCGTACCGAAATGCTGCACGCACCATAGAAAGCCTGGGCAGAAACCTCCAGGAGATGGTGGAGCAAGATGAAGACCTCACGTCTCTTCCTGGCATAGGCAAGGATCTTGCTGGCAAGATCAGGGAAATCGTCGAAACAGGAAGCCTTTCCAAGCTCCAAGAGCTTGAGCAGGAAATCCCTCCAGGCTTGGTTGAACTTTTGAAGGTTGAAGGTCTTGGCCCCAAACGTATCAAGACCCTCCACGACAAACTTGGAATTACCACCCTGGAGCAATTAAGAGATGCGGCAGCCCAAGGAAAGATCCAGGCTCTGCCAGGCTTTGGAAGCAAACTTGAAGAGCTTATCATGAAGGGTGTAGTGCTTGCCAAAAAGGAAGGAAGAAGATTCAGGTGGGCATTAGCAGAATCGTATGTGACTGAGGTGGTGAAACATCTTAAGAGTGCTCCAGGTCTAAAAAAAATAGAGGTTGCAGGCAGTTTCAGAAGAAAAAAGGAGACTGTAGGTGACCTCGATATACTCGTCACGGCCAGAAAACCTACCAAGGTAATAGAACATTTCGTGCGCTTTCACGGCATAAAAAATATCATCTCCCAGGGGCGAACCAAATCCACCATAATCCTATCGTCTGACCTCCAGGTGGATTTAAGAGCTGTCGATGAAGAAAGTTACGGCTCTGCGCTTCACTATTTTACCGGCTCTAAGGCCCACAATATCGCCATCAGATCCATTGCCCAAAAGGCCGGCCTGAAAATAAATGAATACGGCGTATTCGAAGGGGGCAACAGGATAGCTGGCAGGGAAGAGACCGATATATTCAAGGCAGTCGGGCTGCCTTTCATAGAGCCTGAGCTCAGGGAAAACCGGGGTGAGATCGAAGCAGCAGCTTCAGGCACCCTCCCCCGCCTAATCACATTGGACCATATTAAGGGGGATTTGCATATGCACACCCGTTGGAGCGATGGCAAATATGAAATAGAGGACATGGCCAAGGCAGCAGCGAAGCTGGGCTATTCTTATATCGCAATAACCGATCATTCTAAGAGAATGGCAATAACAAAGGGCCTGGATGAAAAAAGGCTTTTGGAGCAGGTGGAAGAAATAGAGCGAGTAAGAGAGAAGGTAAAGGATATCACCATATTAAAAGGTATAGAAGTAGACATACTGGAAGATGGAAGCCTGGACCTTTCAGGTGAAGCCCTTTCCACCTTGGATCTCGTGATAGCCGCCGTGCATAGCAAATTCAAACTTTCCCGCCAAGAACAAACCCGGCGTATAATAAGGGCACTAGAAAACCCTCATGTCAACATTCTCGCTCATCCTACAGGCAGACTGATAGGAGAAAGGGAAGGATATCGGGTAGATATGGAACAAATAATGAAAAAGGCCCTGGAAACTGGATGTTTTCTGGAGCTGAATGCCCAGCCGGCACGCCTGGATCTCAATGACGTCCACCTGAAACTTGCAAAGGACATGGGCCTTAAGATAGCGATATCTACAGATTCCCACAACACCGACAGTCTCTTATTCATGAGGTATGGAATCAATCAGGCAAGAAGGGGCTGGATAGAACCACAAGACGTGATAAATACCCAACCCCTTGAATTTTTGAATAAACTACTCAAACGTTGATGCTATTCCCACGGAATAGAAGACCCTGGGCAACCATTATGGCTACACCGCAGTTTTAAGACGCCTTACCGCAGCCAGGATTATATCCCTCCTGGTAGGCGCCATCACGTTTTCCCATTTTCTTTCGTGGGGAGCATATTTCTTTATGAGCAAGTGGGTGTCTTTCTTAAGCCCTGTATAATAAACATTGGGGCCGATATTCACCTCCTTAGACGTGAGTCTTATGGCCTTGCCAGAGGCTACTATCTTATGGACCTGCGACGACTTATCAGAAAGGTCACCAAAGATCCTAGCCTTTGTGATGCACGTCTTCACACATGCAGGCTGTTCCCCTGCTTCGAGCCGCTCCACGCAAAAGGTACACTTATCGGCCTTTGGATCATCCAATTCCTCATTGAGATAACGTGCCCCATATGGACACGCCTCGACACACGAACCACATCCTATGCATCTCGTCTTGTCGATAAGGACTGCTCCAGTAAACGGATGCTTGAAAGTGGCATGAATGGCTATCGTCTTCTTCTTTCCTGTCTTTGGGTCCTTGAACGTCCTTTCCTCAGGATCAACAGGACATACCGATACGCACTTTGGGTCGTCACAATGATTGCACAACCCTGGATAAAAGGTATACGAAAGGCCGTGGGGAGTCTTTTCAGGCCCAAGCCTGTGGACCCAGTTCCTCCTGTAGCCGACAGGTATCCCCCATTCGGCTCTACAGGCAATTGCGCAGGCATGGCACCCCACACACCGCTTTAGATCTATTACCATGGCCAGCTGACTCATTTTTTGCCTCCTGTCTTAGCACTCGCAGCGTTTTTCAATTTAAACCTAGGAATCTGTGGTGGTATTGGACAAAGATCCGGGATGTTTATCACCTTGTTTCCTTTGATAATTCGGACAAAGTTGGTCCTATGGCTGGATGCGCCCATGAATGGGTCGTTTATGTATTCAGTAATCATAAACTGATCACTTGCACCCTTCTTGAAGGCTTTGGTAAGCATCTTGGACCTGCTTCCATAACCATGAGCCATATAGACCACATCCGCCCTGATTCCCGGTGTGACCTTGAGCTTAATTGGAAGTGATTTATAGCCATCTTGGTTTTCCAAAACGACCTCTTCACCGTCCTTAAGCCCTATCTTGCCTGCCACCTCATCGTTGAGCCACAACTGGTTTTCTGGCCACTCGTTGTGAAGCCACTTGTTGTTCATGGTCCTGCTGAACGTATGTACTGGCACCCTGCCATAAATCAGGCGAGCATAGCCCTTTGGAGGCGCTGGGGTGGGTATGAATTTTGGGATCGGATCAAGGTCCTCGTCTTCAAAATCCGTCACGCTGAGATTGATCTTTCCAGACTCGGTCTTGAACTTGAGGTCTTTTCTCTTTCTGTAGGGTTTTGCCTTAATGGGAACAAGGCCGCCCTTCTTGTTGAGACTTTCAAGGCTTAGCCCTGCAGGCTTCAATTCCTCTTCTATTATCTCCCTAATATCCTTAGCCTGGAAGCATTCGAGTCCAAGGCGTTTTGCAAGCTGCCTCGCTATCCAATAGGACGACTTCACCTCGAACATGGGCTTGACCACAGGCTGCCTGACCGTAATGTAAGGCGTTAGAAGGTCATAGGAATAAACTGCGTCATATCTTTCCAGATAGGTTGCACCCGGAAGGACAATATCAGACCACATTGCCGTTTCAGTGGGCATTATCTCTTCACAGAAGATAAAATCCAGCTTATTTATGGCCTCCATGGTCTTGTATGGGTCAGGTATGGTCTGGAGGATATTTACACCATTTATCCCCCAGAGTTTCACTGGATAGGGCTTGCCTGTGAGACTCGCCTCGACGAGCTTGCTCGTGGGAGAACCAAACATTGAGGCAAAGGGATAATAATCTTCCTGAATGGATTCATCGGGTGTTTCTGGCTCTCCGCCACACTCGGCACATTCAGAATGCCCTTTCTTGACTGGTGTTGGAAAATATAGGCCGCCAGGCACACCAACTGCGCCGAAAAGGGCTGCCAACATGCCCAATGCCTGATGCCTGCTGGTGTCCCCCTTTCCATACCAGGTGGCATGGCGTCCAGGATGAATAGCCACATGGGGCCTCGCCTCAGCCAACGTAATTATGGCCTTTTTCATATCTTCTGGCTTGAGGTCACATATGGGAGCTGCCCATTCTATGGTGCATTTCTTTACGGCAGCCTTTACATCGTCAAACCCAGTACAGTGGCTTTTTACAAAGTCCTTGTCATAGAGGCCCTTTTCTATGATGAAATTCATCCAGGCGAGCAAAAGGGCTGTATCTGTTCCTGGACGAATCGGAAGATAGATATCGGCCTTTCCGGCAGGAGCAGAAAATCTTGGATCGACCACCACCAGCTTGGCACCCTTGCTGAGGCCTTCCATATACTCACTCACATGAGACACGTGGACATTTTCACCTATATGGCTGGCAACAAGCAGGATGGCCTTTGCATTTTTCATGTCTACGTATTGCCTGGTGCCCGAGGTTATATACCCCATGGTCTTTATGAAGGCCAGGGCTGCCGGGCCAACGCACTGAAAGAAGGCTGGCTCGTTGGTATAGTTTTCTGTACCAAGGGCCTTGAAAATTCCCCTCATAAACTCTGCGGAGGCCCCATGATCAAAGTATGCCAAGGCATGAGGGCCATATTTATCCCTCACTTTGTTCATATTGTGGGCAACTTCATCAAGGGCTTCGTCCCAGGATATCCTGGCCCACTTTCCTTCTCCCCTCTTCCCTGTGCGTTTGAGCGGGTATTTAAGCCGGTCTGGATCATAAATGAGCTGCACCCCTGAATTGCCCCTAGCGCATACCCTTGTATCATTGGCAGGGCTTTTGGGATTGCCTTCGATCTTTACAAGCCTCCCCTTTTTTACCTTCCCCACTATGGGACAACGCCAGAAGCACATCTCACAGACACTCGGAATTTCCTTGGCTCCGAGGCTGCCTGGCAGTCCTTGTGCGTCACCGGTTGATGCTACTGCCGGCCTGAACATACCCTTCCCTTGCAATTCAAGGGCAGCCAGGGCCGCACAGGCTGAAGCAGAAAGCTTCAGAAATCTACGTCGCTTCATCCAAAAACCTCCTCGTTTAATTTTGTTAAATAAAACAGGGTCAACCTTGCCAGAAGGCTGTAATAAGGATGGGGATTTGCAGCCTGGACCCTCTCCTCAAAGATCCGAAACCACTTCAGCAGATGCGTCCCCAAGAATTCTGACAAAAGATCAAAGGCCTTCTTTTCCAAGAGAACGGCCACAAAAAAGAGTTCAACAGGCAAAAAATCCGCTGGTTCCTCCTTGTTTAGCGGTTCCAAGCCTGCCCTTTGATAAAAATCTTGTGCCTGGCCGTAACCCTCCTGCATGAGCAGGCCCTGGCCGGCCACGTAGACAGATGCATAAGGCGGCGCTGGGATCCCGCCTGGGCTGTTTATGAAAAGCCTTGTGTAGGCCTGTTGAAGTTCTTCAGGAGTAAAAGAAAGATGGCCGATTTCGATGCCCGCATTTTCAGCCAGTTCTTCCACTGCCCGAAAAAATGAGGGCGACAGGTTTTCTTTGCCAGGATACGAAAAGCCACTGGCCAAGAGACGAAATATCAGGACGAAATCAGAAGTCAAATCACGTGAACCTCAATCTTTAGTAACGGTAATCCTTTGGAAAACCTCATAATAAGTTTTATAGTAATTTTTTGCACAACATTTAATAGCAATACTAAATCTCATTAGGCTTTTCAAGAATTTTTTCTGCAATTAGTCCAGGAAACCAGATCATGGGCGTGTATGTTGCGTTTAATCGCCCCTTACACCTATTGTTCCCCAATGAGACAAACATTTGGTTTGATTTAGCCCGGCCGATATATTATTATTGATAGTTTGTGGATCAAAACACCCTGAAAGATACCTTAAAAAGACCCTCTTAAATGTTAAGATTCTGTACCTCCCTGGTCTTGAAATATAATGCGAACAGAGACGTGCCCCATGCCTGGAAGACGTTATTCATGGCTCAAAAGGGACTCTGGCCATGAAGGATGAGGAAATCATGCTCTGTCCTGAATGTGACCTATTGCTTGAAGCGAAAACGGTGCATGACGGAGAGAAACTGCTCTGCCCCAGGTGCAAGGCGGAACTCGATTCCCCCAAAAGCAATTCTGTGGAAAAGGTGCTGGCCCTCACATCGGCAGGCTTGCTCATGTACGCCCCGGCCATCTTCTTGCCACTTCTGACATTTGACGCAGCTGGCATTGAAAGCAGCGGCAGCATAGCCGACAGCTTCATGGCACTTATGGACACGGGCTTCTATTTCACAGGCATCATGGTGTTCCTTACAGCCATACTCATCCCCCTGGTTAAGCTGATAATGCTTTTTTCAGTAGCTGCCCTCGTATACACTGGCAGATCCACCAGAAAAACAGCCGTGATGTTTCGCTACTATCATCATCTCGACGAGTGGGGCATGCTGGAAGTCTACATGATTGGAATATTGGTAACCATAATCAAGATGCTTCACATGGCCCACGTAAATTATGACGTGGGCTTCTATTGCTTTATTGGACTCCTGGCGGCAACGCTTGGTTCATCGGCCTTGCTGGACAAAAACCACTTTTGGAATGAAATAGATCGCCAGGCCTTGGAAATGGAAAGTAGCGGAAAAACGCTTCCTTGTTGCAGCGCTGCCGATAACCTTTCCCCAACCCCTGAATCTCGTGGGGCCAAAGGCAAGATATGACCCATAATACAAACGACATTTCTTGCACGACCCACACATCACAACCTCTCACAGGGAAGGAAGCAGGGCTTATGCTCTGCCACCATTGCCACAAGGTGATACCATGTCCTGAAGATGGCTCCAGCGCCTGCTGCCCCAGATGCTGTGCGCCCGTACACATGAGAAAACCAGACAGCACAAATTATACCTGGGCACTTGTAATCACATCCTTGATCCTTCTTTTCCCAGCCAACCTGCTGCCAATCATGAAGGTAGACTATCTGGGCTCCCAGGAATATTCCACCATACTCGACGGTATTATATATTTTTTCAAGGAAGGCTCTTACGGGATTGGCATAGTCATACTCACTGCAAGTGTCCTTGTGCCTGTTTTCAAGATAGCAGGCATCATTATGATCCTCATGTCCATCCATTACAGGTGGGAGACGTGGCTGAAACACAAGACCATAATGTTCAGATTCATCGAATTCATTGGAAGGTGGTCCATGCTCGACATCTTTGTGATAGCGTTGCTTACGGTGCTAGTGAATTTTGGCTTCTTTTCCACCATCTCAGCCGCATCAGCAGCCACCTATTTTTGCGGCGTGGTGATATCCACCATGCTCGCTGCAATAACCTTTGACACAAGACTTATCTGGGATGCTTGTATCCCGTCAGGAGAACAAGAGGTAAAAGAACAAGATGGAAAAACCGGTAACTAAAAAGAGAAAGGGCATCTCCCCTATATGGATATTGCCGGCAGTTGCGTTGGCTATTGGTCTTTGGCTTCTCTACAAGGGGATAACCGAAAGGCCTATAATGATTGTGGTGCATTTTCACAGTGCAGAGGGCATAACTGCTGGCAAGACAAAGGTCATGTATAAAGGCCTTCCAATTGGCTACGTAAAGGAAATCACAGTGGACAAAGGGCTTGATTCTGTCTCAGTGGTGTTGGCAATGAGCCCGAAAACAGAGGAAGGACTTGTGCAGGACGTGAAATTTTGGATAGTCAGGCCTGAAATAACAGCAGGCAGGATAAGCGGCCTCGAAACCTTGCTCTCAGGCTCATATATCGCTGTTCAACCTGGCGTTTCCAAGGTGCCTTGCCGTGAATTTTATGGCCTCGACGAGGCTCCCCCTGTCCCTGATACTGCCCCAGGACTTCATTTCAAGCTTAAAACCGATGCACTGAATTCTATTCAAAGGGGCTCCTATATCTATTACAGGGACATTCCTGTTGGCTCTGTCCAGGATTACACCATGGAAGGTGATGGTGGCATAATCATCAATGCCTATATAGAACCCCAATACAAAAGCTTGGTAAAACCGGGGTCGAGATTCTGGAACGCAAGCGGCATTACCCTTTCAGGCGGCCTGAGCGGCATCAAATTCCATATGGAATCCTTAAGCACCCTCATAAGCGGGGGCATCAGCTTTTACACCCCAAAGGTTCTTATGGATGAGCCACCGGCAGAAGACGGCCATATATTCAAACTCTACAAGGATTACGAGGCGGCTGAATATGGCATAAAGGTAACTCTAAAGATGGAAACCGGCGAGGATATGGTAGAGGGCCTTACTAAGGTCATTTACAGAGGCCTGGAAGTGGGAAGGATAAAAAAGATCACCCTGAACCGAAACGACAAAAAATATAAAGTCACTGCATACCTGCTCCTGGACCCTATGGCAGAGCCAATCCTAAAGACAGGCACCAAGTTCTGGGTAATAAGGCCCAAGGTAGGAGTGAGCGGCATCCAAAATCTTGGAGCCCTTGTATCTGGTCCTTATCTCACTTTTGTTCCTGGAGATGGCGAACCGTGTTACGAATTCGTGCTACAAGGAAGCCATTCAAAGGAAATCCTAAAAAGCGGCACCTTTTACAGGCTCGAGTCCACTGACCTCAATTCCATTGAACCAGGGGCCCCTATCCTTTTTAAACACATTCAAGTTGGTGAGGTGTCCAGCTACAAATTGAACCCTGACAATAGCGTTGATCTCGTATTCATAATCTACGACAGATACGTAAGGCTTATCAACAAAAGATGTGTCTTCTGGAATTACAGTGGAATGAATCTGAAGGTTACACCTGCTGAAGTTAACCTGAAAACAGATTCCATAAAGGCCATCCTGGCCGGAGGTATCGCCTTCGATTATCCTCACCAACTTTATGGCAAGAAGCTCAAGCCAGCCAAGCCTGGGCACAGATTCAAGCTGTTCAAAAACTTCCAGGATGCCGTCAAACACGCCCCAGGCCTAAAACCAGCAGGTAAATTTGTGAAGCTGGAAACCAGCGGCCCTGTATCTGTATCCGAAGGCAGCCCTGTCTATTACAAGGAAATCAAGGTGGGAGAGGTCACTGGTGTCTCCCTTGACGAAAAACATGACAGGATCATCGTGACAGCCTTTATAGAGAAGAAATATCTGAACCTCGTACACAGTACCACCCGGTTCTACCTTGCGAGTGGTATACGTGTAAAAGGAAACATAAGAACTGGGATAGACATCCAAGCCTCACCTCTCGCCTCTATAATGATGGGGGCTATAGCCTTTATGAATCCTGAACAGGAAAAGCAAGGAAGCCCGATCAAGAGGGGACAGATGTTCAAGCTGTACAACAGTCTGGACGACGCCTTTGCAGCAGACTTTATCCAAGTGTCCCTGCATTTTCCCAGTGGCCAGCAGATAGATGTGAACACCAAGATCAAGCACCAGGGCGTTGAGATAGGCCATGTCAAAGAGGTGAGGTTTGAAAACGACATGGATTCCATCCTTGTTAAGGCACTTGTAAGGAAATCCGCCTCTTCTCTTTTCAACACTGGATCAAAGGTGTGGGTAGTCTATCCAGAATTCAGCATTTCAGGCATCAGAAACCTCGAGACTGCTGTGACAGGGCCATATATAGCAGTGGAAGCGGGCATTGGAACACCCACCACAAATATCAAGGCATTGGCTGCACCACCAGCTGTTCCGCTGGTAAAAACCGGGCTCAATGTGATTGCGGAAGCTTCCACGCTAGGCTCTCTGAAGAAGGGATGTCCTGTGTATTACCGCAGAGTCAAGGTTGGCAGGGTGACAGGATACGAACTTTCACCAGATGCAAGGTCCGTGTGGATCCACTTAAACATTGACCAATGCTACGCTCCCCTCGTAAGGACCACTACAAGATTCTGGAACGCCAGCGGCATAAGGGTTGATGCAGGACTGTTTTCTGGCATAGACGTAAAGACGGAAACCATTGAGGCAATATTGGCGGGAGGTATTGCCTTTGCCACTCCAGAAGGGGAAGAAATAGGCATTCCTGTCTCACAGGGCCACCATTTCAAACTCTATGAAAAGGCAGAAGACGAATGGCTGGAGTGGCAGCCGGCCATAGCGTTGAGGCAATGACTTTATAGGACAGATCAAGATTCGGTGTAAAGATGCCCTTACCTAGCCGCCTGTCCAACTATTTGAAATTAAGGTACTTGCAACTATTCCTGGCCACAGCTGCAAGTACCATGATATTATGCTGCTGTTCAGGTTTTCATACAGTCCCTGTCCAACGGATCCAGTTCCAAAACGGTATCCAGACAAGGACCGATGGCAATGTAACAGTAAGCGCATCTGTACTCACTGAAGACGAGGCCAGACAAGTCTTTGGCACCCACCTTTCAGACAAAAAGATACAAGCTGTCTGGATAGAGGTAAGAAACCATTCAGACAAGGTGTTCTTTGTGCTGAAATCTGCGCTTGATCCTGACTATTTCTCAGCCTATGAAGTCGCCTACATGCACCAAAGCATGTTCCATCCGTTTATCAATGAAGGGATAGTAAAAAGATTCAAGGATCTCGCCTTCAAAAATCCTGTTCCAGCACACAGCACAGTCAAGGGGTTTCTCTTCATTAACAGGGATGAATGCCAACGCAGGCTGGATCTGGAGCTAGCAACCTACGGCCAGAGGAGGCAATTTACCTTCTTTTTTAAGCTCCACATGGATGCTCCAACCCTGTTCGATGTTGAAAAACAGCACGCTAGTGAGGCAGTTAGAAACATCCTTACAGAACAGGAACTGAGAAAGGGCTTGGAAGACCTGCCACCAACTACCACAGGATCCAAAGGCCGCGGAACCGGAGATCCAGTCAACCTGGTACTGGTGGGCAATGCAGAAACCCTGTTCCCAGCATTTGTGAAACGCCACTGGCACGTCACCGAAACCACAACAGCCCATTCCGTTTGGAAGATGCTGGATTCGTTTATCTTTGGAGCCACATACCTCCATTCACCTATCAGTCCCCTCTACCTCTTCAATAGAAGCCAAGATATAGCCCTTCAAAAGGCTAGAAAGACTATCAATCAGAGGAATCATTTGCGGCTATGGGTTAGCCCCATCAGGTACAGGGGCCAAACAGTCTGGGCTGGCACAATCAGCAGAGATGTGGGCGTAAGATTCACCTTCAAATCTCCATTTTTGGTTACCCACAAGATAGACCCTGACATTGACGAAGTAAGGAATTCCTTTGGCACAGACATGCTCTTTTCGCAAAATATTGCAGCCGTTGCTTTCGTCAAAGGCGCTTGTGTTGGCACTGCCCAAAACCCCCTGCACAACCTGACAGGGGATATCTATTTCAGCGACGGGTTGAGACTTGTACTCTTCTTTAGCAAGAAACGGCATCCTTTTCACTCCACACGATTCCTGCAATGGGAACCCCCTGTAGGCAGGCATATGTAGCAGCCCCCACAATAACCCCCGTTCGTCCAAATCCCGAGGCCAGATGAAGGCCCTGTCTTTCAACGGTTATTTTTTTAACAACGCCTCGTTTTGAATCAAAATTCCTAATCCTTAGAGGCAACCCTGTGGGCAAGAATCAGTATGGCAAGAATCAGAAACGGCTCAAACCGGATAAGCATGCTGTTACAAAAATCCCACAAGAGTTGTACCCCCACAGAAGGGGTGGAAACCAGTTCCTTGCCGCCTATATTTATACGAAAAAATTGAAGCTGGTAGAGAAAACATGAATAGACGTAGAGAAGATGGCCCAACACAAGGGCAGCCAGCGCCTTACTCCAGGATTTCCAGGAGATGCGAAGAAGAAGGCTCGTGACAATAAGCATGGCCAGGGTGAGAGGCACATTGAAGGTATAACGATTATCATTGAGAATGAGGCCAGAATGGGCAGGATAGACTCCAGCTGGCGTAACTATCTGTCTTGTAAATATTGCCTTTGCGCCGCCCCCTTCGTACTGGCAGGAATCGAGCCTGGCATCGAGACTTAATGCGGCCAATCCAGCTCCGGCACAAGCCACTGGCCGAGTATAGTAATGTTTCAAGGTTATCCAACCAGCAAGCACTGGAAAATATACCAGGCAAAATATGAGAACCGTCCTTGCTATGACCTTTATCTTATGGGGCACGGGTTGTACCTTTCAACCACAGGACGAAAATTCCCAAGGCTATGGCTATCATCAAGCCCTGGGCGACATAATAATGGATGTATTCGAACCACTGGGGAATCTCGACAGCGGCTATACCCAAACCAACTATCCTCAAAACATTTATTACCTGTAGACATACCAATCCATAAATGAGCCCTTTCAGCCGGTAGAGCCATGAAGATGGATACGCCAGGACGGCTGCACCATAGATCACCACCGCCTCGAGGCCATTACACCCAAAGGCTATGCGTAGGGTCCTTCCAGGAAGATGAACAAGGGCGCCTGAACTGCTAACGTTTAGGCCCACAAAGGAAAGAAGCTCTGCCGATATCCAGGCGGTAAAACTTGAATAGATTCCATTTAGATCAACATATCTCTGAAAATAGTGGAGGCCAAGAAAGACTTCCATGACACCAATGACAACGAGATACAGGCATATAAACTTGACGACACCCTTTTTATTGAGCGCAGATGGTTCAGCCATGCTCAGTCCTCTGGTATTAAGATTCTTCCTCCATTGCCAGACCTCATACACAAATCCTTTCTCATCCAAAAAACTGAAAAAAACTTACTCGAATTGACGCAAACACTCAATTCTGTCTTTTGGGATTTAACGGGCCATCAGGATAAAACAGACCTTCATGATATCCTAGAATAAATAGCATTGGCACGTGGTGGGCCAGGGCTCAAAAAGGTTCTTCCGGCCCGCGAGTACCTGAGCCCAATCCCAAAGACCCCAGGCAAAACTTAAGGTCAATCACACATCTTCAGTCCTTAAAAGTGCTCCATGAAAGAGGCGGAACGCAGCCTTTATTCAGACGGTAAAAGAGGCTACAGCGATTTGGAAAAGGGGCAAGGGGGCCTGAAAGGACGTTGAAAACAGGAATCCACCCAAACAGCTTCCAAGGCCCGATTTTGCTGAAACGCTCCAAAGTCGCTGGCTTGTGCGCGAAAAAAGAAGTTTCAGGCGCTTCGCTTCACCTAAGAATCTGTAACGGGCTCATTTTTCTAATAATATCTTATTGAGATATTCAAGCCACTCATCTACGCCTGTGCCAGTAGTAGCGGACAGGGTCAGGATTTTTATATCGGGGTTAAGCCTTTTTGCCTCAGAGCACGCCTCTTCTATGGAAAAATCAAAATAGGGGAGCAGATCCGTCTTTGATATTATGAAAAGATCAGATCCAATAAAGGCCCTGGGATACTTGGCAGGCTTGTCCGAGCCTTCAGGCACCGAAACCATAACCATCCTCTTGTGTTCGCCAAGATAAAAGGTAGCAGGGCAAACCAGGTTCCCGACGTTTTCTATGAAGACAAGATCAAGTTCATCTGGGCCCAAAAGATGTTCCAACTCATGTATGCCCTTGTGCACAAGAGCAGCATCCAAATGGCAAGCACCACCTGTAGTTATCTGAACGGCGGGAATCCCTTTGGCCCTTATCCTGTCTGCATCTCTTTGAGTCTCTATGTCGCCTTCAATCACTCCAAACCTTGTGGCTCTGGAAAGCCTTTCCGCAGTTGCTTCAAGAAGCGTTGTCTTTCCAGCCCCAGGGCTGCTTATCATGTTTATGGCAATGGCACCCATCTGTTCTATGTGATGCCGGTTTTTCTCTCCAAGTCGCTGGTTGGCATCGAGAAGGCTTTTGTTTATTTCTATGACCTTTTTCTCAGATGATGCCCCTCCTGCCTGACATCCACATTCATCACACATAATGTCACTCCATTTCTACCTGCATGAGCAGGATCTCATCTCCTCCTTCAGGGGCAAGCCCATGCCTTCCACACCCAGGGCATTTTGTGCTTGGAAGGGGGAATAAGGAGGAGATCTCACCATGTTCTTCTTCTAGTTCACTATAACCAAATTCCCCTTGGCAATACCTGCACTTAAAAGATGGCTCTGGTGCCTGAATTTCCAACAAGGCTTGTGAAAACAAGACGTCATCCTTCTTGAGCACATCGAATGCAAAAGAAAAGGAATCCAGCACAACTCCAGAAAAAGGGCCAATGAGCACCCTTATACAGGCAACACTGTCTGCATGATTTTCTTTTGCTATCTGCCGAACTTGTTCCAGCAGCCCCTGAACCAGGCTTACCTCATGCATTTTCCACAATATTATAGCCTTGGGCCTTCAACTCATTAACAGCCAAGTGAGCAACCTCTGCCACTTTGGGAGCAAGACATGGGCTAAGACTTGTGCCAGCCTCAATCTTCTCAGGCACCACACATAAAAATTCTATCCTTTCAGGAAGTGTCCCCCTGAACCGGCACACTTCGAGTATCTCCAAGACTCCTATCTGGTGGGGCGACATACTCAAGGCAGGCCCCTTACCCCTCATGCCTTCGTGGCTCAAGCACACGACAGTCCCAGGTTCACGATCCAAGGCAATAACGTCCACCACAATGGCGTGGTTTACGTCTTCAAAAACAGGGGCCATATAGATACCAGCCGTACCTCCATCCACCAGACCCACATCATCTGGAAAACAGAAACTCTTCTCCAGATACCTTATGACATGGACTCCAAAACCCTCGTCGCGCATGAGCAGGTTGCCGATGCCAATAATAGCAGCCCCCTTTTTCTCTGTTCCATTCATTTGTGACCTCAACATATCCTTGGCAGTGGCTCTCCAGACAGCATCGAGACGATACGTTGGCCTCCAACACCAGTTTTAAGGGTTACAACTGGCCTTTGCGATACGTCTAAGGCCTTGATCCTGCCTATCAAGGCTGCATGGGCGCCTATAGGCAATTCCTTCATGGCATCGATGACCTCTTGACTGTATCCGCTATCCACAACAGCCACACATTTCCCCTCGTTGGCCAGATATAAGGGGTCCAGGCCCAATAGCTCACATACACCTGAGACCTTCTTTCTTATGGGGATGGCACCCTCGTCGACCTCTATTCGCACATTGGAACTTTGAGCAATTTCATTAAGTACTGTGGCAAGTCCGCCCCTTGTGGGATCTCTGAAAAGACGCACCTTGTCAAAAGGACACTTTTCCAACACCGTGGCCACGAGATCATAAAGGGGCGCAGAATCGCTATGGATCTCGGCGCCAAAAGAAAGATTTGACCGGCTCATCAATATGGCTGAGCCATGATCTCCAATAAAGCCGGAAACAATCACTGCATCACCAGGATGCGCCCTGTGGGAACCAAGCTCCAAACCTTCTGGGATCAGCCCCACCCCAGCGGTATTTATGAAGATTTTGTCTGCCTTTCCACGGGGAACAACCTTGGTATCTGCCGCAACTACAGGTACTTGCGCCTCCTTACATGCCCTTGAAATGGAATCTGCTATCTGTTCCAGTTCTTGGAATAATAGACCCTCCTCGAGGATGAGCCCAAGAGTCAGGGCCTTGGGCTTGGCCCCTTGCATTGCAAGATCATTCACAGTGCCATGGACGGCCAGGGAGCCGATATCTCCACCAGGAAAAAAGACAGGGTCCACCACATAACTGTCTGTGGTAAAGGCGAGCCTGCCTCCTTCAATACCTATGACAGCACTGTCCTCCAACCTGTCAAGATACCTATTGGAAAGCCTTGCAAGAAAGACATCTTGGATGAGCTCCTTTGTGGCAAGGCCTCCACTTCCGTGATCAAGTGTAATCCTATTGTTCTTCATAACTTCCATATTTGTAGTAGGCAGAACAAGTGCCTTCACTGGACACCATACAAGGTCCTACGGGTTTTGTGGGAGTGCATGCCTTTGCAAAAAGTGCACAGTCGGTGGGCAGGGCCTTGGCCCGTATGATCTTGCCACAAATACAACCTTTGGGCTGTTGACTATCTTTAACCTCTATCTCAAAACGCCTTTGGACATCGAAGGCAGAAAACTCCTCCCTCAACTCGAGGCCGCTCTTATCTATTGTGCCGAGTCCCCGCCAGTGCGCGTCAGTTGGCTCAAACACCTTTTCCATCAGGGCAAGGGCCCTCTTGTTACCGTCCTGGGGCACTGCCCTGTGGTACACGTTTTCCACAAAGGCCTTGCCTTCGGATGCCTGGCAGGTCAAATGATAAAGCCCTGTCAATATATCCACTGGCTCAAAACCAGTTATGACACAGGGCATAGAAAACCTGGCGCAAAGCCCTTCATATGCCTTGGCCCCTATTATGGAACTCACGTGCCCAGGACACAAAAGCCCGGATATCTCAAGCTCCTCATCTTGAAAAAGGGCATGAAGGGCAGGTGGCATCAACTTGTTGCAACAATAGATGGAAAAGTTCTCAATACCTCTGGCCTGGGCCTCTAAAACAGTGGCAGCCACGACTGGCGCAGTGGTCTCAAACCCCACAGACAAAAAAACCACTTGGCTAGAAGGCTTGGAGCCAGCAAGGTTCAATGCCTCAGCTGGAGAATAGACTATCTCCACACTGGCTCCCCTTGCCCTTGCGTCAGAAAGACTCCCGGCAGTGCCTGGCACACGCATCAGGTCTCCAAAGGTTGCAACGACAACTCCATGAATCTCACTTAGGCCTACCATCCTGTCGATGTCTGTCTGAGATGTTACACAAACAGGACAGCCTGGACCAGAAACGAGCCTGATGTCCGGAGGCAATAGTGTACGGATGCCATGTCTGAAGATGGACATGGTATGTGTTCCACACACTTCCATGAAACTCAAAGGCCCTGAGAGTTTGTCCATAAGACGCTCTAAGAGGGCCTCAACCATTTGCCTGTCCCTGAATACTTGCTCCAAGTCAACCATGCTGTGCAAGATCCTTGAAAAGTTCGAGGCTCTTATGGGCATCCTCGCTGCTCAGGGTATGAATAGCAAAACCTGCATGAACTATCACATAATCTCCCGGTTCTGGCATTCTGTCCACGATATCAAGCCTGGCATTGAGGGTGGTTCCCTGAGCCTCAACAAGGGCAGTGGGTGGATTCAGGAAGTCGTCCTGTTCTCCCTGGACTTCAAGCACTTTCATTGGTATTGCCAGACACATCTTATCCCCCTATTCCGCATCTCTTCACGATCCCGAAGATCCCGATCAGCCTTTTTGAGCCAAAACAGGCACAAAGTATTTGAGAAGGCAAGTTCACAGCCATGAAGACACTCGCGGCTTCGTTCCACTCATTTTGAGCCCATTGAGATGAGCTGCGACAAATGCCTGCCCGAGGCAAAGTCCCCCGTCATTCGCAGGCACCTTTGTATTTGAATAACACTCGATATTCCTTTGTGTAAAAAATGCTTCAAACCCCTCCAAGAGTACTCGATTCTGCATACATCCTCCACTGAGGACCACCTTATCAACCCCAAGCTGCCTGCATAACATCTCAGCAAGCTGCCCCAGGCCTGCCACCAAAAAGGCATGAAAACGAAGGGCTGTCTCCGAGGCGGCTTCGGGGCCATGCAATAACGTCTCCCTGATAAACGGCCTCCAATCCAATTCATACAAGTTGTTCATCTTTTTTATGATCCCCTTCCCTTCCATAAGGGTTGCCATCTGAAGAGAGCCATTTATGGAGGCCCCTGACAAAGAATCAAGGCACAATGCTTCAAGCTCAAGAGCCGCCTGGGCTTCATAGGTATTCTCGAGACAAGCCCCTGTAATGGCGGCCACTGCGTCAAAAAGCCTGCCACAGCTCGAAGTGAGGGGGCAGTTGAGGCCGTTTTCTATCATTTCCAATATGAACCTTGTCTGCTCTGTAGGGATCAGCTCATTGAACCAGCCGGGAAGCTCCTTCATGGTAAGCCCCGTGGAGTGTACCATGGATAGAGCCAAGCGCCACGGTTGCCTTGCCGCCTTGTCGCCACCTGGGAGCGGAAAAGGCAACAGGCGTCCAATACGCTTGAACATGGTGGGGCTGCACAGGATTATTTCCCCCCCCCAAATGGTATTGTCTGGCCCATAACCAGTACCATCAAGAACAATAGCGAGCACAGGATCTTGGATCTCATGCTCGGCCATGACAGATGCTGCATGGGCAAAGTGGTGCTGGATCTTGTAAACAGGCAGTCCTGTGTCTGAAGCATATCTGGTGCTCAAATAATCAGGATGCAGATCCGCTGCCACGAACCTTGGAGTGACTTCTAAGAGGTTCTGGAGGTGCATGATATTTTTGCGAAAAAACTCCAACACAGGCAGGCTTGTAAGGTTGCCTATGTGCTGACTCAAAAAGGCCTCCTTATCCCTGGTGAGACAAAAGGTGTTTTTCAATTCTGCGCCCACAGAGAGCCCAAAGCCACCTTGAAATTTCAGCTCAACAGGTGCTGGGGCAAAGCCCCTCGCCCTTCTAATAAAACGTTTTTTATTTGCCACGACCCTCACGACAGAATCGTCCACCCCGGTATAGATGTCCCTGTCGTGGAGCAAAAATCCATCCACTATGTGCCTAAGCCGGTTCAATGCCTCTCGATTGCCGGTGCAAAGGGGTTCTCCTCTCGGATTCCCGCTAGTCATTATTAGGGCCCTGGGGCAACGGCTTCTTGCAAAAAACAGGTGATGCAACGGGGTATAAGGCAGCATAATCCCTAACTCTTTGAGACCTGGGGCAATGATTTTAGGAAGTTTGCTTCCTTGTTTCACGCGAAGGAGGCATATAGGAGCAGAAGGTGACAGGAGGAGCTCTTCTTCAATGCTCGATACGTGACAAAGGGCCTTTACAGAGTCAAGATCCCTGACCATGAGAGCAAATGGCTTGAATGGCCTCTTTTTCCTGGAACGCAGTCTTTCGATGGCGTGTTTATTAAAGGCATCCACGGCAATATGAAACCCCCCAAGGCCCTTTAACGCCACAACCTTGCCTGCCTTCAAATAATCCACCGCCATATCAATGGCTTCACTGTTGGACGCGCTTTTTACACTGTGCCAGAAAAGCCTTGGACCACATGCAGGGCAAGCATTTGGCTGGGCATGAAAACGTCTATCAAGAGGGTCATTATATTCAGCCAAGCATTTTTCACACATCCTGAAGCGCTTCATGGACGTATGTCCCCTATCATAGGGCAAAGATTCTATGATGGTGTAACGTGGGCCACAATTGGTACAATTCGTGAAAGCATAATCGAACCGACGATCCTTTTTGTCTCTTATTTCTGCCGCACACTCCTTGCATGTGGCCATATCAGGGGAGATATGCGTTCTTGCATGGCCTTTGGTCGAGCTGCCTTTAATCATAAAGGCTGTTTCGCTGATGGGTTCGGAAGGCTCCCTGGTTTCAATGGTTTGAATCCTCGCAAGAGGGGGGGCTTGGTCCCAGATACGCTGAATGAAAATATCTATGTCCTCTTTCCTTCCCTTTACCTTTATAACCACACCAGATGGAGTATTGGCAACACTTCCCTTGAGGTCAAAAACCTTTGCAAGCCTGAAGACAAAGGGCCTGAAACCAACACCCTGCACTATGCCCTTTACCCTGATTTCCACTCTGTCAAGCTTCATCCCGTTCACTAAAGGAGTTCACGCCACTTTTTACCATGACCTTTTTAAGGGGGCAGCTCTGCTTTTCTTTTTCATTATGAAACTGTCCCCACAAGTTTTTGACTGCTGATGCAAGGGTGGGAAAGATATTCTCCGGGCCTATTTTCATATACAGGGAAGAATTCTGAAGGACTTCAAGCACCTGTTCCTTGATACCGCTGAAATAGACCTGATAACCTGCAGACCTCAACCTGTCTATCAACAAGGAAAGGGCCTCCTCTCCAGAGGCATCAATCAAGTTGATGCCATTGCACTTGAAAATGATGCCTTTCAATTCCTTCATCTCCCTTACAATCTTCAGGACCTCGTCTTCAAGATAACCTATATTTGCAAAGAAGAATGGTCCATCGAACCTCATGACAACCAAGCGGTCACATAGTTTCAGATTGAATTTCTCCGCATTCCTGTAATGGCCGTCCTTCCACAGTGAAAGCAGAGCAATTGAAGGACGCATCAGGCGGTAGAAGAATACGCAAAGGCTTAAGGCCACGCCTATCATGACACCTTTGTCGAGGTGGGGAGCAAAGCCCAGGGTGGTGACAAATGTAATGACACATATAAGCCCGTCGCTCCTGGACACCTTGAAAGTATGCTTGACGCCCTGGACATTTATAAGGCCAAAGACTGCCACCATTATTACAGCAGCCAATACACACTGGGGAAGATGATACAAAAGTGGAGTGAGAAAGAGCATGACGAGCACCACCACCGCACTGGTGAATATGCTTGACAGTCCTGTCTTGGCTCCAGCCTCAAAGTTCACAGCCGATCTGGAAAAGGAACCCGATACGGCAAAACTGCCAGAAAATGCCCCTGCGATATTGGCCAGCCCCTGCCCTATCAACTCCTGGTTGGCGTCAAGTCTCTGGCCTGACCTGGCGGCCATCACCTTTGCCACAGAAATGGCCTCCATAAATCCCACCAGAGAAATCACGAATGCCGCTCCCAAGAGCTTATGTGCCACCTCGTTGTTCCAATAGGGCAAGGAAAAGGCTGGCAGCCCTTTGGGCACTGCCCCTACAACAGCGCCTCCACCTGCCAAAACGACTGCCTCTGGAGAAATAGGCCTGTTGTGGGCCACGATTCTCCAGACATGCCAGTCCGTATCTGCATCGTAAGGCACCTTGTACCTGCGGTAATACCTCAACTTGCCATTTGGAAGACGCACAGCTACAAACTCGTATGCCATTAGCCTTGCCCTGAGTTCAACCAACTTCTTCTTGGCATCGGCAATGAATTCATCAATGACCCCCGCCATGAGATGGAGAGCCAGGATCTTTTCCGGATATTTCTTCAGCGCTTCTTTGTCTTGCAAGACATCCTTGGGTGGATGTTCCAAGGATTCCAAGCTTATTTTTCTGCTGGGATGGCAACGACTACATGGCTTCTGGCTACTACTGCGCAAGAACTCCACCTTTGGCTTCAACCTGGAACGGGTCCGTGTAAATGTTTCAATGGTGATGAGTTCCTTGTTGAAATTGTGTATGAGCTCAGGCAGCTGACTGCACTCTATCTGTTCAACAGATACCTTTCTGTCTATGCCATAATTGCTGATCCAGGAGATGAGTGTTGTCACCACTACTGCGATAAGCACATAGGGCAGCTTTGGTTTCCACCATTTCAAAAAAAGCATGCCAGCCAAGGCCCCACCGCCAAGGGCAATGGTTGGCCAATATACATAATCGAGCGCGGCCTCTATGGTCCTCCACACCGTCTCGAAATGATGGGGGGCTTTTTCCACTGGAACCCCCAAAAATTTCCCAAGCTGGCTCGTGGCAATAACTATTGCTGCCGCATTGATAAAGCCCAAGAGCACCGGATGGGACAAGAGATTGACCACAACACCCAACCTCAAGAGACCCAAAGAGAACTGAACAAGACCCACAAGGAGGGCAAGGAGTATGGCATAGGAAATGTAGCCCTGACTTCCTGTCACTGCCATAGGTTCAAGGGCGGCTGCAGTCATCATGGAGACCACTGCCACAGGCCCTGTGGAAAGCTGCCTGCTGGAACCAAACAGCGCGGCAACTACTGGCGGAAGAAAGGAGGCATAAAGCCCATAATATGGCGGCAGCCCGGCTAGCTGGGCGTATGCCATGGACTGGGGAATGAGCACCAGAGCAACGGTAAGCCCACTGACCAGATCGCTACGAAATGTTTCAGAATCGTATTCTGAAAACCAGCTCAAAAAAGGGAAAAATTTGTTCATTAGCCTCTCATCAAGATAAAAAAATCACATTTGTTAAAAACAAAATGATTTTAGTTGAAATTATATATTGAGGCAAGCATCGTCTCGTCGCATGAAAGATACACAAAAATCCCCTAATAGAGCCGGGTGTGAAAGTTTCAAAAAAACGCCTCAATCAAGACAAGCCACTAGCCGGATAAAGGCCGTTGGGACCTTGCCTGCAGCGTGTGTCATCAACCTATTGGCACCTATCTCTACGCAGGCGGTTTTGCTCCTGACACTATGGAGGGGGGAACACAGGCCTTTATGTATTTGAGGCCTTTTCAGACAAACCGCACCAGTTCCTGGATGGGGCAGACGGTGACATGCTGCCTCATCCAGCTTTGCCAGAGAATCTGATGCCCTAAGACAGATAGGTCACTTTTCGAAAGGTATCTTTTCTAGTTCCTCCACAGGGCACTCCAGATCTGCCGGCATCATTTTGGAGCCTGAAAATGCGCCTGATATGATGGCATCTGGCGCATTAAAATCGTTCCAAATGGCGATATACAAATGGACCATGATGAAAAAGATGAAAAACCAGTTCAAGAGATAGTGTACGAGGCGGGCCTGCTGGGGTGTACCAAAAAGCTGGTGTCCCACTTTTGCTATGAGCGGTGTTTCTGGATACAGCAGATAGAGGCCCGTCAAACCCATGACCACGCCACAGATGAACAAGACAAAATAGATGGTGCCAGCCAATATGGTGTGGCCCATACGACATTCGTGTTCATCGGTCAGATAGAGATAAAATTTTATGTTGTATATCAAGGACTTGAGATTTCTTTTGTTAATAGGCAAAAAATCAGTGGGCCGCTCGTACTGGTTGCCTGCAAAAAAGAGATAAAACCTTACAGCAAGGGCACAGATAAAGAAGTAACCTGCCGCAAAGTGCCAGTATCTCAGGGTTGCCATGATGTAAAGCGGCTTGAATTCAGCCCATTTGGTGGTGATAGGCGGATAATGTATGTAGATGCCCGTAAGTATCAATATGAAAGTGCTAAACGCAAGGGTCCAATGGAATAGCCTCAGGGTGCCACTCCACACAAAGACCCTGTAGTAGAGTCTCGGTTCTTTTCTTATCATGATCCTGCCCTCCTTATCAGAGCACCTTTACCTTTGAAAACTCCCTCTTCTCTGGATCGAGAAGGTGAACAGCGCAAGCTATGCATGGATCAAAGGAATGAACAGTCCTGAGAACTTCCAGGGGCCTTTCTGGTTGCGCAACAGGGTTTCCCTTGAGCGAGGATTCGTAGGGCCCCATGAAATCCTTCGAACATCTTGGGCTTACATTCCAAGTTGAAGGCACTACACACTGGTAATTTTTTATTCTGCCATCCTGTATCACTATCCAGTGAGAAAGGGCGCCGCGAGGGGCCTCGTGAAAACCAAAACCCCTGATCTCACCTGAGGGAAATTCTGGAGGATTCTTGTAAGGATATATCTCAAGGTCTCCCATGCCGATATTCTTCGTGAGAAGATCCAGATGTTTCAGTGCATAGTCTGCTACCATAGAGGCCCTTATGGCCCTTGCGAGATGGCGCCCAGGAGTGGATTGCAGGGCACCGACTCCCACCTTCACACCTGCTATCTCAGACACCTTTTTCAAGGAAAGCTCTACCCACTTCTTCGTTGCCTCATGACCGCTTACGTATCCCACAAGAACCTGGGCAAGAGGTCCTACCTGCATGGGCTGTCCGTTGAATCTAGGCGCCTTGGCCCAGGAATACTTTCCCTTCTCCTGAAAATCCGTATAATCGGGTACAGTCTCTTCGTTCCATGGGTGTCTGGTCCAGTCACCTTTGTACCAGGAATGTACGATGGATTCCGCCACGTTGTCCCTGAAGTATTTATCATTAAAGGAAGTAATAGGCGTGAAGTCCTTCAGCTCCTCTCCAAAAATCGTCCCTCCAGGAAGGTCGAACCGCGTGCCTTTGGAATCAAGTGGCAAATCAGGCACGGCTAGGTAGTTGGTTACCCCCTTCCCATAAGCCAGCCACTGCTTATAAAGGGCACCTATGGCTATAACATCGGGCAAGTACACCTGGTGCACGAATTGTCTCACTTCCTCGAGCAACTGACGCGCCTGCATCAGCTTGTCCATGTTCAAGGTTGCAAGATTATCGAGATTTATAGCCAGGGCAACTCCGCCTACTATCACTGTTTGGATGTGTGGATTCTTGCCACCGAAGATAGCCACCACCTGGTCGGCCTTGCGCTGATAATCCAGAGCCTGAAGATAATGGGACACGGCCATAAGGTTCGCCTCTGGAGGCAGCTTCATTGCTGGGTGGCCCCAGTAGCCATTGGTGAAGGGACCGAGCTGACCACTGGAAACAAGTGCCTTAAGCTTGGACTTTACGGCGGCAAAGCGGCTTTTGCCATTGTCTGGCCAAGGAGATAAGGACTGGGCAAGCTCCGCTGTCTTTCCTGGGTCTGCGTCCAGGGCGGAAACCACATCCACCCAGTCAAGGGCTGAAAGCTGATAGAAATGCACTATGTGATCATGCATCGCATGGGCACACAGTATTATGTTTCTGATGTATTGGGCATTTATGGGAATGCCGATTCCAAGGGCATTCTCCACGGCCCTTACCGATGCTATCGCGTGAACAGTGGTGCAGACGCCGCAAATTCTCTGGCAGAAGGCCCACGCATCCCGTGGGTCCCTGCCTTTGAGTATGACTTCTATCCCCCGCCACATCTGGGGAGAGGCCCACGCATTCGTGATGCTGCCACCATCCACTTCCACATCTATTCTCAAATGGCCCTCTATTCTGGTGATTGGATCAACGGTGATCTTGGTAGCCATTGTCGCCTCCTATTCTTCCTCTTTCTTTTCTGTGGAACATCTCAAGGAAAAGATCTTTTTCCCTATCCCTACTGCGGCATGAGCTGCTATGACTGCTGCTGCACCGCCCACGGCCACCTTGCCAATCTCCTCGGCCTGCTCCCTAATGCCTCCTCCGACAGGTATGTATATACCAGGCAGGTGTTTGTAGATTGGAGTCATGGTGTCCCAAAAACCCGGCTCTGTGCAACCAATGCAGCCGTGGCCTGCCCCCACTGGCCAGACGCCAATATTACAAAAACGCTCCACAGAACAATTTGAATATGTGACAGGCCCTTTGCAGCCCACTTTATAGAGACAGTAGCCCTTTTTGTGGCCAGGATCTCCAAATCTTTCCACAAATCGGCCTTCGTCGAAATGAGGTCTTCTTTCACAGTGGTCGTGGATCTTTCTGCCATAAGCGAATTTGGGCCTTCCAAGCTCATCCAACTCGGGTGGACGCCCATAAGTGAGTATCTGAACGACAGTTGCCAAGAAGTTCTCGGGATTTGGCGGGCAACCAGGTATATTGATGATGGGCCTGCCCTTTATCAGATCCTGTACCCCCACGGCACCTGTGGGGTTGGGTTTTGCTGCCTGGACACCGCCAAAGGCGCCGCAAGTGCCTATGGCAATGATTGCCTTGGCCTTTGGTGCAACCTCACCGAGTATCTCCATGGCTGTTTTGCCACCAATCTTACAGTAAATGCCTCCATCTTTGGTTGGAATGCCCCCTTCTACTACACATATGAACTTACCGGCATTTTTGTTCACGGCATTATGGAGATTTTCTTCAGCCTGCTTTCCAGCCGCGGCCATAAGGGTTTCATGGTAATCAAGGGATATCAAATCCAGGATCAAAGTCGCTATATCAGGACGTGCTGCACGTAAGAGCGACTCTGAGCATCCGGTGCATTCCTGGAAATGAAGCCATATCACAGGGGGCCTCTTTGGTGACATGGCTGCCTCCACCATCCTGGGCACTACATCTGGAGAAAGCCCCAAGGCTGCTGCTGCAATGGCGCAACCCTTCAAAAAGGTCCTGCGGCTGACTCCTCCTCTTGCCAATTCAATTTCTTGCTCTCTATTGGACATCATCTGCCTCCTGTTAGAAAATTTCATCCAGAGAAAAGGGTATAGTAAAGACTGCATCCACATAATGCCTGTCTGACAGCAGCCCTTCTTCAGCTGGCGTCAGGTTGAATTCATAGGCATATCCCAAGGTGAACCAGGGTGTTATAGGAAATCTGGCACCAATGGCCATGGTTGCGAAGTTCCTGTGCACACTGCTGTTTTCTCCACCAAGGTTTATAATATCACAACCACTGAAGGTGGTGATGCCGGCCACTAGATCGTCTTCCTGAGGGCTTCCGAGGAATCCGGCTACTGCATGTTCAAGCCCCTTGTCTTGAATGGCCTGCCTGACGTAACCAGTGCGGTTTCCTGCCTTGATGGTGTAGAAATGGTTGATCTCAACCAGGGGATGGAAATAAGGAAGGACCTCGTAACTAAGGTGCCAGGAATCGAAAAGGGTATAATCCTCTTCAGGCGCATCCAGCGGGATGGTCAATCCTACGGCTCCAGCCAACTCTGCCTGGCCTACCCCCTTGAGAAATAATATGGATGGTGCGATGTTGCCGTCTCCATTTCCCTGGTATACCTGGTCACTTCCGTTTGCAAATTCGTAGATAAGGCGGCCAGAAACAACCGTCTTTGTATTGGGAGAGTAATAAAATGAATATTGGATTCCTGCAGCCAGATCTACCCAGCCGTCTGTATCCTTGAGGGTATTATCCGGCCGCATATTTATATAGCCACTTTTGACAGCGAGGAAGGATATGCGCTCATTGACGGCAACACCAGCCTGGAGGGCAAAACCGCGGACGTGGCCACCCAAAGGCAGATCCTTCATGCCCAGAGGAGCATCCACCACGGTATCAACATGCGATGGCAGGTGTTGATACATGAAAACGGGCCTTACAAAGGTCTTATTCAATGCCCCACCCACGGTATAAACCGGGTTGCTCATGGGCATAATGAATTGATCAAACCCATCTGCCCATGAAAGGCCACTAAACAGAAGAAACAGTGACAGCGTCAGCAATGTCATGATAGCATTACATTTCATAAAAGTCAATCCTCCTTCTCCCGGTTTCTAAAGCTTTTCACTAATCCCTGCCACTATTTCAACAAATCTTGCCCAAATACGAAAACTACAAATAACTAATTGCAATCAAAGGAAAATCTTATTTGTTTTTTTGTAATGCAATCAACGCCCAAAGGCGGTATAATTAATCATATAAATAATTACAATCGATAGCGATGCAAAATGTGTTCCAATATTATGACATTTAAAGACAAGAAAACGAGGGCTTGTCAGTGTCGGTAGACCTCATAGGCAAAAGCGCTGTCATACTGGAGATCAAGGACCTCATATCCAAGGTTGCCCCTCTGGATCTCCAGGTCCTCGTAACCGGAGAAACAGGCACAGGCAAAGACCTCGTGGCCAGAATAATCCACGAAAGAAGCCCTAGAAAAAACGGCCCTTTTATCCCAATCAATTGTGGAGCCATTCCCAACACCCTTGTCGAATCTTGCCTTTTCGGCCACGAAAAAGGGGCCTTTACTGGCGCAACAGGTAGATCCAGGGGCTTTTTCGAAGAGGCCCACCAAGGCACCCTATTTCTGGATGAAATATCTGAGGGCTCGCCGGTGCTGCAGACGGCTCTCCTCAGAGTGCTCCAGGAAGAATGCTTCTTCAGGATAGGCTCAACCAGGGAACTGCAGGTCAATGTCAGAATAATCGCCGCCACAAACAAGGACCTTAAACTCGCAGTGAATGTGGGCACCTTCCGCGAAGACCTTTTCTTCAGATTGAGCGTATTTGAGATAAAACTGCCTCCGCTAAGGGACAGGGGTGACGACATCTTCCTCCTTGCATATCATTACCTGAACCGGGCAAATCAAAAATATGGAAAAAATGTCAATCGGCTTTCCAACGAGGTCGTCAGGGTATTCAAATCCTATCACTGGCCAGGCAACGTCAGGGAACTTTTTCATGTGATTGAAAGGGGTGTAGTTGTGGAAAACTCAGATGAACTCTCCATGGCGTCCATGCCGCGATACATGAAAGACAAGGGAGAATTTCAGCAAGAAAACACCAGCCAGGCCATCACAGGCGCCACTGAACAAACCAGGCCCAACAGCCTGGAAGAAGGCCTCTTTTCTCTTCCAATAAGCGAGGCAAGGAAGCGCTTTGAAAAAAGATACCTCAAAAGGCTTCTTTCAAAAACCGCTGGCAACATGTCCCTTGCTGCAGAAATTGCCGGCATAAGAAGACAGAATCTCTACAGAAAGATGCAACAGCTCAAACTCGATCCATCTTCATTCAGGACAAGAAGCAATCAGGGCAGAAAATGACTGAAAAGCACCCGGGCAAAAGATCCAAGATCCCCTCAGCGGCAGTCATAGGCGCGGGAGTCTCTGGCATAACTGCTGCCCTCGACCTGGCAGAACTTGGATTGCACGTGTACCTGATAGAAGAAGGAGATGTCATCGGAGGGCTCATGTCCCGATTGAGCAAGACCTTTCCCACAGGAGATTGTCCAACCTGAATACTCTCGCCCATGATGGCCCAGTTGGGCATGAATAAAAACATTGAAATCCTCACGAGATCTTCTGTTCTGGACGTCCAACAGGACAATCGGGATTTCCTTTTGCGGGTCAGGTCAAATCCCCGCTTCGTCATCCCTGAAAAATGCATTGGATGCGGTCTTTGCGAGGATGTATGTCCTGAAAACATTACAAGCTTGTCACACAAATATGACAAATTAAAAAAGGCGATCTATCTTCCATCTCCTACAGCAATTCCAAGGGGCTATGTGATCGATGCCAAAAGCTGCGCCTTTTTCACGAACAGGGCATGTGGAAAATGCGCCAAGATCTGTCCAAGGCACGCCATCGACCTGAACCAGGCGCCCCAGGAGTTCGAGGTAAGAGTTGCAGCCGTAATCCTGTCTCCAGGCGCCACCTTATTTGATCCAAGGGCCTTGCCTTCCTTTGGTTATAACAATCTCAAAAATGTGGTCACAACCCTTGAAATGGAGTCCCTTTTGAGCCCTGCGACTCCAGATCTCGAAGGCCTCAAGAGGCTTGCTTCCAATAGTAGAACGCCAGCCAAGATAGCATGGATACAGTGTGTGGGCTCCAGACAGACCAACGTGGTAGATAGGCCCTTTTGTTCCAGTATTTGCTGCATGGCCTCGATCAAACAGGCATTGTCCCTACGGCAGATGCTTGTCCCAGAACCAGAGGTCTCTATCTTTTACATCGACGTTAGAGCGCATCAAAAGGGTGCGGAGCGCTATTTAAGGTTGGCCGTGAAAGCTGGAGTCAGGTTGATACCCAGCAGGATACACTTTCTTGAAGAGGTCCAGGGCGAAAAGATAAGAATAACCGCATGGACAGACTCGGGGAAACGACTTCGAGAAATTTACGATATGGTGGTGTTGTCATGCGGCCTCGGCTCTCCAGAAGAGCTTGGCAGGCTATCAACCCTGTTTGGGGTGGAAACGAGCCGTTACGGTTTCAGCAAGGGCCAAGGCCTGATCACAACCATGACCAGTAAACCTGGCATTTACGCCAGCGGCACCTATACGGATCCAAAATCCATCCAGGGGGCAGTGATAGAAGGTTCAGCCGCAGCTGCCTTTCTATGCAGCGACCTAAAGATCAGCTCCTTCAAGGACCCTGGTGCCATGGAACTAGACTTGCCAAATGGTCCTGCTCCTTCATTGGAACCTCCAAGAATAGGCGTATTCATCTGTGAATGTGGTAAAAACATAGGCCAAGTGGTAGATGTAAATAGCCTGGTTCAGAGGGCAAAAAAGATAAATGGCGTGGTGGTGGCCAAACACCTCAAATTTGCATGTGCCCCTGACTCTCTAGACCTGCTATCTGCAACCATTATACAAAAGGGCCTCAACAGGATTGTTATCGGCGCTTGCAGTCCAAAATCCCATGAGCCCCTGTTCAAAAAGGCCCTCCGGGACGCAGGCCTTAATGACAACCTCCTGGAAATCGCAAATATCAGGGAGCAGGCGGCCTGGGTGCACGCTGCTGATCCAGACGGGGCAACCAAACGGGCCTTGGACCAAATCGTGATGTCGATAGCAAAAGCTGGGCTGTTGAAGGCATTGGAATTGCCTCAATATCCTGTCACCAAGCATGCCTTGGTCATTGGAGGTGGAATTTCAGGGCTCACTGCTGCAAAACTTCTCTCTGATAGGGGAATCAAGGTGAGTTTGCTTGAAAAGAAAGAAATACTGGGAGGCAATGGAAGATCACTGCTGCGGTCATGGAAGGGAGTTGAAATCCGTAAGTACGTAGACGGTCTCATAGGGGAAGTAACATCCAAAAGAAATGTTGAAGTCTTTCTCAGGGCCCAGCTTTTGGATGTTCAGGGTGAGACAGGAAATCTCACAAGCTTTGTGCGATATGGCAGCCAGGGACAGGTAAAGGCCATAAATCACGGCGCTGTAATTGTCGCATCTGGAGCACAGGAGGCAAAACCGCTGCAATTTCACTATGGTGATCATCCCAGAATCCTCACCCATCAGGAGCTTGACCAAAAAATTATAAAAAGTGGCTTCCAAATCTTCCAGCAGGCCGACTCCGTAGTGTTTATCCAGTGCGTGGGTTCATGCAGCCAGGAGCGGCCCTATTGCAGCAGGGTCTGCTGCACCCATTCAGTAAACAGGGCCATTTTGCTCAAGAAAAAAAGGCCTGAACTTTCTATTTATATTTTGTACCGGCACATGAGGACCTATGGCCAACGGGAAGATCTCTATACCGAGGCCCGAAGCTTAGGCATTAAGACAATCAGGTTCACAGAAGATACCCCTCCAGAGGTAGAGCTCTTGACTGCCATGGATGAGGACAAAAGGCCGGAGACCATCATCAGTGTGACGATATTTGACTCCCTTACAGGCAGGGTTATAAAGATTAAGCCAGATTATCTCGTCCTTGCCTCTGCAATAGAGCCAGATATCAATGGCAATCAACGACTCTCTAAGATACTAAAGGTGCCCTTGGATCAGGATGGTTTTTTTCAGGAGGCACACAACAAACTTCGCCCAGTGGAACTGAGGCGCGATGGTTTTTTTGTGGCAGGCCTTGCCCATTATCCCAAAGAGGTTGAAGAATCCATTAGCCAGGCAGCTGCCGCAGCAAGCAAGGCCGCTGTCTTTCTATCCAAAGAAAGGGTGACCCCAGACAGAATCACTGCAGAAGTTCTTATATCCAGATGCGATGGATGTGCCTTGTGCCTGGATGTTTGTGATGAAAGGGCCATCAAACTTGTAGAATATATCCACCTTGAACAGGTAAAAAAGATAGTGGAAATCGATACCTCCCTTTGCAGCGGTTGCGGAGCATGTACTGCTTCATGCCCACAATTTGCTATAGGGATACCTGGATTCATGCCAGAGCAGATACTTGCCCAGATAAAGGTGATAGCATAAGAGATGAGCAATAAACTGCCAAAGATTCTAGCCTTTTTGTGCCGCTGGTGCGGATATAGCTGCGCGGATCTTGCCGGGGTATCCCGCGTCGAATATCCAGCCTCCATAAGGGTCATTGAGGTAATGTGCTCTTGCATGGTGCATCCTGACTGGATAATAAATGGCCTCATGGCAGGCCTTGATGGTGTCATGATCATGGGTTGCCATCCAGGTGAATGCCACTACGGGACAGGAAACACCCTTGCAGAAAGACGTGCAGAGATAATCTATTCCACCCTTGAAGAGCTTGGTCTGGAAAGAAAACGGTTTGCAATAAACTGGGTGTCTGCTGCTGAAGCTCACAGATTTGCAAATATTGTCCAAAAAATGACCGACGATTTAAAAACACTTGGCCCAAACACATATAGGACAGAGTTTTTCACACAATCTCGTCTTGAAGAAAAGATGGCCCCCAGGATCCCATTCATCCATGTTTCAGACAGAGTCAGCTACTATTGGGATGGAACCGTTTATACAGACGAAGCCTCGGCCCAAAAGGCCTTATCCAGATATCTCGACATGGAAATGGAGGCCAAGCTCGTTCCAACAGAAGAGGGGCTTCTCATTTATACCAGGCGAACTATTCCAGTGGAGAAGACATGACAGGGCCCTTATACAATACGGTCATGGATCTCGACAACGGTTCAGACAGGTTCGCCCGGCTCTTGATAGAAGAGCAGGCAGGGCTAAACCCCTATCTATGCATGGGCTGTTCATCCTGCAGTGCCGCATGTCCGGCTTCTGGCCTCTTCGACATGGATCCCCAGAAATTTATTCGCCTTTTGATCCTTGGCCAGGAACAAGAAATACTCAATTCCAGATGGCTCTGGATCTGTGCCATGTGCCGCGCTTGTGTGTCTTCATGTCCATTTTCCATAGACATCCCTTTGATAATCAACCATGCAAGAATGCTTCAGCGCCCTGACGCCCTTCCAAGGCAACTACAGGCCCTCGTCAGCATGACGAGTATTACCGGCAATAGCCCAGGCAAATCCCCATCATGGTTTTTGTCTGTGGTCGAAGGTGTGGAAAGCGCACTCAGGACACAACCAGGCCTTGCGGGATTAACAATCCCCGTGGACCAAAAGGCAGAGATACTCCTTGTCATGAACATGAATTTATTGTTGAAAAAGCCTTCTGTTCTTGGCAGTTATGCCCGCATATTCCATAATGCCGGCCAGAGCTGGACCATCTCAAGCTTTCCCTTCGATTCTTCATGCCCAGCCTTTCTTGCAGGAGACCGGGCAGGACAAAGGCTTTGGCAACAGCGCATTGAAGCCGTATGCAATGACCTGGAAATAAAGAGCTGTATCATAGATGACTGCTCCAACCCCTTTACATCCTTTGGCCCAAAAAACACCGCTTCTTTCATCCCTATGCCTTCTTTTGACATAAAGAATTCTTGTGAACTCATCTTTGACTACCTTGAACAAGGGCGCATCAACCTTCATTCATCTATTATGGACGCTACTGTTACACTCCATGATCTTTGCAATGTCCAAAACCTTCAGGAATTATACGATTTCCCCAGGACTCTCCTTGAATTTTTTGCTTCTGATTTCATAGAATTGGGATGTTCAAAAAGGGATTCCATCTGTTGTGGGGGAACCCTGCTGGCCGCTGGCCTCGAAGACAAGGCTGTGGAGTTTGGCAAATGGAAGGCGGATCAGATCAAGCAATCGGGCGCTGATACCGTGATCGTCCTCTGCGAAAGCTGTTACATGCAGATTGAAAAACTGATACACTCATATCATTTGCCATGCAAGGTAGCCTTCCTGCCAGAAGTTGTGGCAGACGCTTTGAAAACTCAAAAACAAACCAACTAAGTTCCCCCAAAAACAACCCATTCGCCTCGGGCTGATGGCAGTTACGTAATACGGCTCCCTTGTAAATATACCAACAGGGATTGTAATAGACGACAAAACAGCTATATTGAGGTAAGATCGTCTGGCTATAAATCAATCGTTCTCTACCCTATAGACCTGTAAATGGCCTATTTCTGACAAGACAAATAAATGATAAGCAAAAAGCATCTATTGCCACGCCTTGAAAGGGCCATTGAAAAGGCTCTTGGCTGGTCAGTCAAGTCGCAGGCACAGGAAGGCTATTGGATTGGACATATCGACACCAACTGCTGCATGGAAGCCGAATGGATAATGGCCATGTACTTCCTGGGGCTTTGCGACGATCCGAAATTCCCCAAAATCGTCCAGGCCATCTTGTCGGAACAGCGGCCCGACGGCTCTTGGGAAATATATTACAAGGCCCCTACGGGTGATATCAATACCACGGTTGAATGTTACACAGCTCTTAAGATAGCAGGCTTTGATCCAAAAAGCGATTTGATGACAAGGGCCAGAAAATGGATCCTCGACCATGGTGGCCTAAAATACCTCAGGGTCTTTACAAAATATTGGCTTGCACTCCTGGGACAGTGGCCCTGGGAACATACACCGAATCTGCCTCCTGAAATTATCTTTCTTCCTCCTTGGATGCCCTTAAATATCTACCGTTTTTCATCCTGGGCCAGGGCGACCATTGTTCCAATCGCCCTACTTTGCTCCAGAAGGCCAGTAAGGCCCCTACCACCAGAAAAGAATATAGATGAGTTATTTCCCAGTGGCAGAGAAGATTTTGATTTCTCCCTTCCCAGAAAGGCCAAGGGACTATCCTGGGAAAGTTTCTTTTTTGCAGTCGACAGGATTCTTAACTTGTACGCCAAGTTGCCTGTACAGCCCTTCAGGGACACAGCCAGGAAATATTGCATGGACTGGCTAATAAGACATCAGGATGAAGATGGCGTTTGGGGTGGAATACAGCCTCCACTCATTTATTCACTCATGGCACTCTACAACGAAGGGTATCTTTTGTGCCATCCTGTCTTGAAACGCGGGCTCAAGGCCTTTGATGAACACTGGTCTAGGGAGAAAGAAACTGGCCTATATATCAATGCCAGCGAATCCATAATTTGGGATACCCTTCTGACAATGCTTGCATTGCTCGACTGCGAAGTAAATCCCACTGAATCCCACAGCTTCCAAAAGGCCCTGAGATGGATACTGGATAAATTCGTAGAAGCCCCTGGAGACTGGCAAGTCTATGTCAAGGGGGTGAAACCTGGGGCCTGGTCCTTTGAAAGGGCCAATACCTGGTATCCAGACATAGACGATACGGCAGTAGCTCTCATCGTGCTTGCCAGAATTTGCCATCTCTTTCCCAACCACAGGGAAATGAGGAGAAAGATGAAGCTTGCCGTGGATTGGCTAATGGCCATGCAATCGTCCAATGGGGGTTGGGCCGCCTTTGACAAGGACAATGTGAGCCTCCTTGTGACCAAGATCCCCTTTTGTGACTTTGGAGAGGCACTGGACCCTCCGAGTGTAGATGTTACAGGACACGTGCTCGAAGCCTTGGGACTCCTGGGCAAAACCAGGGACGATCCTGCGATCAGGAGGGCGATTCACTATATAAAATCGGAACAGGAAGCAGATGGAAGCTGGTTTGGAAGATGGGGTGTCAATTATATCTATGGCACTGGAGCAGTCCTGCCAGGGCTAAGGGCCGTGGGAGAAGATATGCGATCGAGCTATGTCCAGAAAGCGGCCAGGTGGATAGTTGGCCATCAAAACAGCGACGGCGGTTGGGGAGAAAGTTGTGCATCTTATATGGACGATTCGTTCAGGGGCAGGGGGACCAGCACTGCCTCTCAAACAGCATGGGCTATCATGGCTTTAGTTGCGGCAGGAAACAGGACGTTTAAAAACAATGTGGCCAAGGGCTTGCAATTTCTCATGGACACCCAGAGGGAAGATGGGACCTGGGATGAACCTTGGTATACGGGTACGGGATTCCCTGGCTATGGCTGGGGAGACAGGGCAAATCTCCGCGAAGTGGCGGATAAACTTGATCAGGGCCCAGAGCTTTCACGAGGTTTTATGATCAATTACAACCTCTACAGACATTATTTTCCATTGATGGCAATGGGTAGAGCCAAAAAATTTATAGCGGGCAGGAATTGACCAAGAATATGCAGATAAATCTCACACCAGATATTCACCATAAGCTTGCGGAAGTTGCACAAAAAAAAGCACCAGCAGAACTCTGTGTCAAAAATGGTCAGGTTGTAAACTGCCTCACTGGATGCATAGATAAAGTGGACATCGCCATTTCAGATGGTTTCATAGCGGCCATAGGAAAGGGCTTCGATGCCTACCAATACATTGACTGCAACGGATTATTCATAACCCCTGGCTTCATAGACGCACATATCCATATTGAGAGCACTCTATTGTCACCTGTGGAATTTGCAAAAGCCGTGGTTCCCCGGGGCACGACTACTGTAGTCGCAGACCCACACGAGATTGCTAACTGCCTGGGCCTTGAAGGCATCGAATACATGCTCAAGGCAAGTAACGCTGTTCCTATGGATATGTTTTTCACGGCACCATCCTGTGTACCTGCCACTCACCTTGAAACCTCAGGATCAGAACTTAGCCATGTGGAAATAGCCCAGCTTCTTCAAAAAGAACGAATTATCGCACTTGGAGAGATGATGAACTTTCCCGGTGTGATATTTTCCGATCCGGAGGTAGCGGCAAAACTTGATGTGGCCAGAAAAATGAACGTGCCAATAGATGGACACGCTCCTGGTCTTTCCGGAGACCACCTCTGTGCCTATATCTCTGCTGGTATAGATTCTGATCACGAGTGTACAACGGCAGATGAGGCCAAGGAGAAACTTGCGCTGGGTATGTGGCTGTTTCTAAGGCAGGGAACTGCAGAAAAGAATCTTCTGGACCTCCTGCCAGCGGTGACCCCCAATACCATGTACCGCTGCTGTCTCGTTTCCGACGACCGCCATCCAGACGATCTTATGGATCTTGGACATCTGGACTATTCCCTTAGAACGGCAGTAGATGCAGGGCTGGATCCAGTTGCGGCCATCAGGCTGGCAACCTTGAATCCAGCCAGAAGATTTGGTCTACATTACCATGGAGCCATAGCCCCTGGACGATTCGCTGACCTTGCAATCTTAGAGGATATACAAAAATTCAAGGTGTTGAAAACCATCTTCAGGGGAAAGATTGTAGCTGAACATGGTAATCCCCTTTTTGAATCGCCAATCGACGGGCTTCCTTCCCCCAGGGACTTCAATCTGGATATATCGTCCATCAACTTTGAAATCAGGGCGGATGGCAGCCGGGCCAGGGTTATAGGCACTGTGGAAGACCAGATAGTCACCCAAAACCTAGAAATGGAGATATCTTCCAGAGATGGCCTTGTCCAACCCGATCTAGACAACGATGTAATCAAACTATTTGTGATTGAACGGCATCATGGAACAGGCAACATAGGCAAGGGCTTGGTAAAAGGCCTTGGCCTTAAAAGGGGTGCAATAGCAGGTTCCGTAGCCCATGACTCCCACAATCTTATAGTTGCCGGAGTTGAGGACGAGGCCATGTTTCACGCAGTAGAGGCTGTCATGAAAAACGATGGGGGCCTCTGTGTGGCAGATGCCTCTGGTGTGATCTCTATCCTTCCCCTTCCAATCTCAGGCCTCATGTCAGACCGTCCCCTCCAAGAAGTACGAAAGGTTGCAGATCAAACCATAAAGGCAGCCAAGGATCTCGGGGCCCTGCCTGCAAACCCATTTATGACCTTGAGTTTTCTGGCACTTCCAGTGATTCCAAGCCTAAAGCTCACAGACAAGGGATTGGTTGATGTGGAAAACTTCTCCTTTGTTCCACTTTTCCTGTGACCGTCGAAACCTTACTGTGTGTCGTGCCTCTTTCTTTCTAATTTCAAGGCCAAAAGACAAAAAAATCTTTTTGCTTATCCTACTAAAGAGTAGACGATTTCCCTATCTAAATCACATTATTGCCCACCTCATTTCGGTTGATGAAACGAAAAAACAAAATTTGCCGGCATTGACATAGACCTGAAAAAAATTAGAATACGGGTATATGGCTACAAAGACTTTTTTTGAAAAGATAGTGCCCTTGTGGGTGTTGCTTGCTTCATTTCTGTTCCTTACAGGATGCAAGGATGCAAAGACCCAAGGCAATTATATTCACAAATATTCCAAAGAAGAGATAGAGCTAATGATGCGATATCACGGTGCATTGGTAGCTCGATTTGATGGAAATCAGTGGTGGTGTCTCCAGGGCAAAAGATGGATAAGGATCGATAGTGCCAGGGCTGCCAAATATGCAAGGCTCCAGCTCAAGAAAAAATCTTCAAAGCTTTAATTCCCTTCTGCATCATTTCTGCCCCATTTTAATGATATGCTTTGATTAAAAAGGATCCCCATGGAACCAGTCTTGGAAATTTCCCCTGTGCCGTCCAAATATCCCATATGGGTGACGTGGGTGGCCTTTGGCATAGGCATGACTGGTGCCATCTCCCTTCGCCTAATTCTTGTTGCAAAGCAGTACCAGCCTGAACTCGTGCGCCTACTCTGGTATATAGGAGTATGCGGCAACATGCTCTTTTTCATGTTTCGGGCTTACATAACTCACAGGCGAAGGCATCTTATCAATGCGTTGAATCTGCAAATGAAGCTCCGAAAGGGAAATCGCCTGTCCACTGAAGATTACGAGGCACTCAGATATCTGATCTCTAGCCTCTACACATCAAAGGAACAGTGGAATTACGCCGTGATCTTTCTATTTTCTATAATGGCTGTTGCCTGGGATGTCATAACACAGGGATTTTAAGCCTAGGTGACCTTTTCCCAGCCATGCCATAGGCGGGATAAACTTCAATTCCTTTTATATACCTGTTTCACAAAAAAACCCTCTCCATCTATCAATAGAGAGGGTTCAAAATTAATTCCGGCGGTGACCTACTCTCCCACCCACTGACGGGGCAGTACCATCGGCGATGAGAGGCTTAACTTCCGTGTTCGGAATGGGAACGGGTGTTTCCCTCTCTCTATAGCCACCGGAAACTTTTTTATATAAAAATATAAATATGGGCCTTTTTAATCCGTTAGTCTTATAGGAAACAGTAATAATTTGGTCAAGCCTCACGCCCGATTAGTATCGGTAAGCTTAGGATGTCGCCATCCTTACACCTCCGACCTATCAACCTTGTGTTCTCCAAGGGGGCTTCAGGGGCTTTACAGCCACGGGAGATCTTATCTTGGGGTGGGCTTCCCACTTAGATGCTTTCAGCGGTTATCCCATCCGAACATAGCTACCCAGCGATGCCGTTGGCACGACAACTGGAACACTAGAGGTTCGTCCATCCC